>Ga0307492_10000016_pt1 | contig 163137 bp, 155 predicted proteins | sample SI3LmetaG_FD_202365 | JGI IMG/M metagenome (GOLD analysis project Ga0307492, IMG submission 202365) | Sea-ice brine microbial communities from Beaufort Sea near Barrow, Alaska, United States - SI3L | ecosystem: Environmental > Aquatic > Marine > Coastal | place: USA: Alaska | collected... | reverse complement strand
CGTCGGCGGCCCCCCGCCGGCCCCCCCCGCCGCGGGGGGGGCGGGCGCGCGCCGCCGCGCGGGGCGGCGGGGCCGCCCCCCCCCCCCCCCCATGCTCCGAACCGGAAATCATGCCCCTCACCCCAACCCTCTCCCCGCAAGCGGGGAGAGGGAGCAGAGCTTACCAGCCGAGCCATTCTTGCTTGCGCGGCAGGTCGACGGTCTTCACCTTGTCGAGCTTGATGGTGCCGGCCTTGACGAGATCGGCAACCGAAGCGTCGGTCGCGCCGGAGACCTTCATGCGATAGATGTCGACCTTCAGCGTCGGGCGATGGTCCTTCTCGGTCCAGGTCGAGGGATTGCAGACGCCTTCCATTCCGGCCGGCACCCAATCCTTCTTCTGGTAGAAGGCCTTCTTGACGTTCTCGCCGGTCGCGCCGCCGTTCTTGGCAGCCCACTCGACGGCCTCCTTCATGTACAGCGCGGTGCAGACGCCCGCGATGTAGTGCACCGGCCGATAGGTCGTGCCGGCCGCGTCGGACATCTTGGAGATTTCCATCACGGTCTTCATGCCGGGTGCGTTGCCGCCCCAAGCGACGGCGGTGCGAAGCGGGAACACCACGCCGTCAGCAGCCGCACCTGCGGCCTTCGCGGCGTTCTCATCCATACCCCAGACGTTGCCCATGAACTGCACGTCCACGCCGGCGGCCTTGCAGGCGTTCAGCACGGAGATGTTGGAGCCCGCGGTGTTGCCCAGATAAGCGTAGTTCGCGCCCGAGCTCTTCAGCGTCAGGCACTGCGCGCTGTAATCGCCCGGCGTCAGAGCGAACACGATGGCAGGCAGAACCTCGAAGCCGAGTTCGGCTGCAAGAGTTTCACCCGCGGCCTTCGGCGCGTTCGGATACGGATGGTTCGCGCCCATGTGAACGTACTTCGGCTTGCCGGATTTGCCCTTGGCCTTCCAGTCGTCCGCAGCCCAGGTCAGCATGCCGCGCAGCGCGTCGGAATAGCTCGGACCGTAGAACAGATTGTAAGGTGCTGCCTTGCCCTTGCCGCCTGCGCCTGTCGGATCGGACAACGCCGCCGAATACGACGCCGACATGTCGGGGATCTTGTCCTCGGCGAGGAAGCCGGTGAGGGCTTCGGTATCGGCCGTGCCCCATCCGATGATCGCTGCGACCTTTTCGCCGCCCGACCACTTCTTGTACTGCGCGATCGCGCGCGGCACCTGGTAGCCGTAATCGACGGTGTCGATCTTCACCGGCTTGCCGCCGATGCCGCCGTTCTTGTTGATCCAGGCGTATGCGTCGGCGACGCCTTGTCCGTACGGCGTTCCGACGTCGGATGTCGCGCCTGAGTAGTCGGCAAGATGGCCCAGCGAAACCTGCGCCTGAGCCACACCGGCAGTGCCGCCGAGCAGCAGGGCGAGTGACGCTGTACTCAATAATTTCGTCATGGTCATAAGCGTAATCCTCCGGTTTCCTCTCGAGGTCTTCTTATTATTGTCTGTCCCGTTCCGACCTCAATGCGAGAACGGGTAGAGTTTCCAGTAAGCCTTGATTTGACGCCACCGGTGGGCAAGCCCATCCGGCTCGAAGATCAAAAAGATGATGATGATGACGCCGATGGCCATCTCGCGCAAGAAAGCGATGTTGTTCTTGAGTCCAAGCGCCTGATCGATCGCGCTGCCGCTGAGCGCGGCGCTGATCCATTCCATCGATTCCGGCAGCAGCACCATGAAGGCGGTGCCGAGCAATGTGCCCATGATCGAGCCGATGCCGCCGATGATGATCATGGCGAGGAAGATGATGGAGCGGTCGATGCCGAAGCCTTCGTTGGAAACAACCTGATTGTAGTGGGCGTAGAGCGCGCCGCCGACGCCGGCGAAGAATGCAGCCAATCCGAATGAAAGTGTTCGGTATTTGGTGAGGTTGATGCCCATGATTTCGGCGGACAGATAGTGATCGCGCACCGCAACCAGCGCGCGTCCATCGCGCGTCCGCATCAGATTTGTGACGAGCAGATAACAGACGATCACGTAGGCCAGCACGACATAGAAATACTGGCGGTCGCCGCGCAGGGTCTTGCCGAAGATCGAAAACGCGTCCGCATGGGCCGGAACGCTGCCGCCGGTGAACCATTCGGCGCGCGAGAAGAAGTCGAGCAGGATGAACTGCGCCGCCAGTGTCGCGATCGCAAGATAGAGCCCTTTCAGCCGCGCGGCGGGAAGGCCGAAGATCAGGCCGACCAGCGCGGTGACCACACCCGAGAGCGGAATGGCGAAGAACACCGGGACGTGAAGCTTGCTCGAGACGTAGGCCGAGGTGAACGCGCCGAAGCCGAAGAAGGCGGCATGGCCGATGGAGATCTGGCCGGTGAACCCGACGACGATGTTGAGGCCGAGCGCAGCGATTCCGAAGATGCCGATCTGGATCAGCAGGCTCAGCGCATACTCGTTCAGCACATAAGGCGCAAAACAGATCAGGACGATGCCGAGGATCATCATGTTCCGGCTGGTCGTGGTCGGAAACACAGTGGTGTCGGCCGCGTAAGTCGTGCGGTAGTCGCCTGCGGGGAGAAGGGTCTGGCCTGCCATGATCAGATACGCTCGATGTCTTTGGTGCCGAACAGGCCGTAAGGCTTGATCATGAGGATGATGATGAGGGCATAGAACGGCGCGATCTCGAACAGATTGCCCCAGTGCAGATATTCGCTGTCGACGAAGTGCGCGAGGTTCTCAAGCAGTCCGATGATGATGCCGCCGATCACCGCGCCCCCGACGCTGTCGAGGCCGCCGAGGATCGCCGCGGGAAACACCTTGATGCCGTAGGCGGCGAGGCCGGCCGACACACCATTGACCACGGCGACGACGACGCCGGCCACTGCCGACACCGTCGCGGAGATCGCCCAGGCCATCGCGAACACGCTTTTCACCGAAATGCCGAGCGACTGCGCGACCTGCTGGTTGAACGCGGTGGCGCGCATCGCGAGGCCATACTTCGAGACCTTGAAGAACCATGCCATGCCGCCCATCATCGCCACCGATACCGCGAGGCTGAGAAGGTAGACGGTCTGCACCTGAAGCCCGAAGATGTTGACGAGCTGGGTGTTGAAGATGCGCGGGAACGGCTGCAGGTTGACGCCGAAGATCCACTTCATCAGCGCCGAGAACACCGTGGACAGCGCGATGGTCACCATGATGACGGAAATGATCGGCTCGCCGATCATCGGACGCAGGATCACGAGCTGGATCGCGATGCCGAACAGGAACATGAACACCAGCGTGATCGGCATGCCGAGATAGAACGGCACCTGATACTTGGTCAGCAGCCACCAGCACACCCATGCGCCGATCAGCAGCAGTTCGCCTTGCGCGAAGTTCACAACCTGCGTGGCCTTGTAGATCAGCACGAACGACATCGCGACGACGCCGTAGAGCGTACCGACCACCAGGCCGTTGATGAGAAGTTGGATCAGAAGCTGGGTGTTCACTCAGCGGCCTCCGCTGTCTTGTTTCGCGCTCCGAGGTCGATCACCGGCAGGGTGCAGCGGATTCGCTGCGTGGTGCCGTCCTGGAAGCGGATCACGGTGTCGATGTCGATGTCGGGCCTGTCGCCGTAGATGGCGTTGATGATGTCGCCGTACTTGTCGTTGATGACGGTGCGGCGCACTTTTCTGGTGCGGGTCAGTTCGCCGTCGTCGGCATCGAGTTCCTTGTAGAGCAGCAGGAACTTGGAGATGCGCTGCGCCGGCGGCAGCGTGGCGTTGACCGCCTCGACTTCCTTGCGCAGCAGCTCATAGGTCTCAGGCCGCGAGGAGAGGTCGGTATAGGTGGTGAAGGAAAGCCGGTTCTTCTCCGCCCACTTCGAGACGATGGAGAAGCGGATGCAGAGCATGGCCGCGAGATAGCCGCGCCCGTCGCCCAGCACCACGGCTTCGGCGACATAGGGCGAGAACTTCAGCTTGTTCTCGATGTACTGCGGCGAGAAGCGGTCGCCATGCGAGGTCTGCGCCAGATCCTTGATGCGGTCGATAACCACGAGCTGCTTCGCCTTGTTGAAGTAGCCGGCGTCGCCGGAATGCATCCAGCCGTCGCGCATGTCGACGGCGGTCGCGGCCTCGTTCTTGTAGTAGCCGGAGAACATGTTCGGGTGGCGCACCACGATCTCGCCGACGCCGTTGACGTCGGGATCACGGATTTCGATCTCGATATTCGCCGCCATCGAAACGCCGGTGGTGTCGGGATCGACCTCATCGGGCTTGTGCAGCGTGAACGCACCGAGCGTTTCGGTCTGGCCATAGAGCGTGCGCAGCGGCACGCCCATGGCGCGGAAGAATTTGAACGTATCCGGGCCGAGCGCCGCGCCGCCGGTCGCCGCGGAGCGCAGCCGCGAAAAGCCGAGGCGGTCGCGCAGCGCGCGGAACAGCAGCGTATCGGCCAGCGCCGAATGCTTGCCGTCGGCGAGCGCAGCAAGGCCCGATTTCATGCCGACATCGTAAAGCCGCTGCTTGAGCGCCGAAGCGTCCATCACGCGGGCGCGGACATCGGCGGCGATGGCTTCCCAGATACGCGGCGCGAACAGCACGAAGGTCGGCGCGATCTCGCGGAAGTCGTTCATCATCGTGTCCGGCTCTTCGACGAAGTTGACCTTCATCCGCGAGAGCAGACCTTTGCCGAGCGCGTAGACCTGTTCCATGATCCAGGGCAGGGGCAGCACCGAAACGTATTCGTCGTCTGGGCCTTTCGGATCGAAGGCGAGATAGTTCGCGCAGTGGCTCAGCACGCGGCCCGCCGCCAGCATGGCGAGCTTGGGGTTCGACGTGGTGCCCGACGTCGTGCAGAGAATGGCGACGTCATCGCCCTTGGTCGCGTCCACTAACTGATCGTAAAACTGCGGCTCGCGCGCGGCGCGGTCGCGGCCCATTTTCGCCAGCGTATCGGCGTCGATCAGGCGCGGATCGTTGTATTTGCGCATGCCGCGCGGATCGGAATAGACGATGTGCTTGAGATGCGGCGCGCGGTCGCCGAGTTCGAGCAGCTTGTCGACCTGCTCTTCGTCCTCGGCGAAGACGATTTTGGTCTCGCCGTAGGTCAGAAGATACAGCACTTCCTCGGGCAGCGACTCGCGATACATGCCGAGCGACATGCCGCCGATGGCGTGGGCCGCGATTTCGGCGGCGACCCAGTCCGGCCGGTTGTCGCCGATAATGCCGATCACGTCGCCGCGCTTGATGCCGAGTTCGGCCATGCCCAGCGTGAAATCACGCACGCGGTTCTGATAGTCGTTCCAGGTGAAGACACGCCAGAGACCGAAGTCCTTTTCGCGGAGCGCGATGGCGTTGCCATGCTCCTTGGCATTGAGCCGCAGAATCTTGGGGTAAGTGTCGGCCTGCGCAACGCGCCCTGCGTAGTCCATCATGCCGTGGCCTCCGCGACGGGATTAGTGTCATCGAGAGCGTCGAGCACTTCGTCTTCTTCGCCGAGATAGGCCTTGCGGACGTGCGGATCGTCCAGCACGTCGGTGGGCAGGCCTTCTGCGATCTTGCGGCCGAAATCCAGCACGGTGACACGGTGGGAAATGTCCATCACCACGCCCATGTCGTGCTCGATCATCATCACCGTCATCCCGTACTCTTCATTGAGATCGACGATGTAGCGGGCCATGTCTTCCTTCTCCTCGAAGTTCATGCCGGCCATCGGCTCGTCGAGAAGAATGAGTTTCGGCTCCAGCGCCATGGCGCGCGCCAGTTCAACGCGCTTGCGCAGGCCGTAGGGGAGGGTGCCGGCGGTCGCCTTGCGCACCGACTGGAGGTCGAGGAAGTCGATGATCTCTTCCACCTTGCGGCGATGTTCGAGTTCCTCGCGCCGCGCGCCGGTCAGCCAGTACAGCGATCCGGTGATGAAATTGTTTTTCAGCAGGTGATGCCGCCCGACCATGATGTTGTCGAGCACGGTCATGTGGTGGAACAGTGCGAGATTCTGGAACGTGCGGCCGATGCCAAGCGCGGCGCGCGCATTCGGCTTCAACCCCGTGATATCGCGGCCCTGATAGAAAAGCTGTCCTTCAGTCGGGGTGTAGCGGCCGGAGACGCAGTTGACGATCGAGGTTTTGCCGGCACCGTTGGGGCCGATGATCGAAAACAGTTCGCCTTCATTCACGCCGAAGCTCACGTCGGTCAGGGCGCGTACGCCGCCGAACCGTAGTGAGACCCCCCGCACCTCCAATGCGTAAGCCACTTAATCCCTCCCAGATACGGCGCTTGGCGCGCTCTTTATCTATGGTTCGACACCATGGACCCGATCCTATACCGGGGGGTCCTGGCAAGCCATTCTACTATGGATGTTTTGCGTCGCAGGACGCATTTGCCGTAGCCGTCCTTACGGCAATCCGCGACATTGAAATGTCTTGTGCCTGACAATTCATTGGGCAATTTCACAGCGTGCGCGGTATACCAAAGAACGTTATGCCGCGTCGCAACATCCAGTGGTCCGATTCTAACATTCGCATCCCGTTCCAGCAGGCCACTTTGCGAATGTTAGAATCAAAGGACCACTGGCAATTATGGATTTCTAGTGGAGTTTGGATTTGACCTTCGCGTTGCAGGCCTGTGGCAGGGGGTAGCGCGAAGGTCAAATCCACTCCACTAGCGACGCGAGGGGCGATCGGGACAGCATGGTTTCTGCGGAATACCTCAAGCGCATTGCGGTCTGGTCGCACGGCCTGAACGAGCGGGAAATCGAAGTCGCGCGCGCCGGTGTGACCGAGAAAACGTTCGGCGCGAACGAATTTATCTGCATGCGCGGCGATCACTTCGAATACTGGATGGGCGTGGTCACCGGGCTGGTGCGGATCGGCACCGGCTCGCGCGACGGCAAGGCGGTCAGTTTCACCGGCATGACCAACGGCGCGTGGTTCGGTGAGGGGACGGTCCTCAAGAATGAGGCGAGGCGTTATGACGCGGTCGCCTTGCGCGATACGCGCCTGGCGCTGATGGATCGCGCGACCTTCTTTTGGCTGTTCGAGAACAGCGTGGCCTTCAATCGCTTCCTGGTGGGGCTGCTGAACGAACGTCTCGGCCAGTTTATGGGTCTGGTTGAATACGGCCGGATGCTGGATGCGAAAGCGCGCCTCGCACGCTCGATCGCCTCGCTGTTCAATCCGATCCTCTATCCGGACCACACGCGTCATCTGGACATCACGCAGGAAGAACTCGGCGCCATCTCCGGCATCTCGCGGCAGAACGCCAATCAATGCCTCAAGACGCTGGAGAAGGAAGGGCTGCTGCGGCTCGAATACGGCGGCGTGACGGTGGTCGATCTGGAAAAGCTGCGCGGGTATGGGGATTAGCTCCCTCGCCCCGCTCTTGCGGGGAGAGGGCTGGGGTGAGGGGCTTCTTTGCAGAAGCTGCCCCTTACCCGGAGACTTCGCTGCGCTCAGTCTCCGACCTCTCCCCGTAAACGGGGAGAGGTGAAGCGAACTCACGGCAGGGCCTCACTCGGCCCATCCCAGATCGGTCGTAAAGACAATGGACAGCCAGCGGTCGGGCGTATCGTTGCCGATGGCGTCGCCGATCTCGTCGCGGATCTTGTCCCATTCTTCAAGCCGCTTTGCGGGCAAACCGGCGGGAACGATGAAGTAGAGTTCGATCTGCCGGCCGCGGCCGACGCGTGCGACATAGGCGCGGTATGACAGGAATTGATAGCGCAGCACGATTTGCCGGGCGATTTCTTCGACATGCTGCATGAGATCGGGCGGCGTGACCAGCAGGGCGTCGGCGAGCGCCTGACGCACCGTGCCGATCGGTATCGGAATGACAATCAGGCAGACGATCGCCAGCGCGGCAGGGTCGATATAAGGCGACATCCATTTCAGGCTCGTGCCCTGAATCATGTAGCCGAAGATGAAGGCGACGAGCAGAGCGGCTGTCAGCGCCGCCGACATCATCCATGCCTTTGCGTCCAGTGCCACGAAGTTCGATTTGATGGTCCGGTTGGCCCGCGTGTCAAAGATCGCCATGCCGATGGCGGCGAGCGTTATCACGACGGCGTAGATGATCGCCTGGTCGAAGGCGAGTTCGCGCCCTCCCGTCAGCAGGCTGCCGATGGCGTTGATCAGCGCGTAGATCGCGGCGCCCATCAGCAGAATGCCGTTCAGACCGAGAACCATCGGCTCCAGATGCCAGAAGCCCATGGTGAACTGCGCAATCAGCCTCGACTTGGAACCGCCTTCTCGCGTCGATGCCGCAATCAGGTTGGCAACCAGTAAGGCGAGGATCGTCATGACGGCGTCGATCAGCGCGTAGACGCCGTCGAAAACAATTGCGTAGGACCCCGACAGAAGACCGAACAGAATGCCCAGCCCTGCGAGAGCCAGGGTTACGGCGATCGACAGGCGCAGAACACTTTGTTCGGTCATCCGAACGCATCCGGCATTTCCGCGACGTCAATGTCTCCATAGCGGAGCGGAGGGTATCACACTTCCAGCCATTCCTTGCGGACGGCCTGGTTGGCCTTGAGGTCGGCAGGAGTGCCCTCGAACACGATGCGGCCGTGACCCATGACGTAAAGCCGGTGGGAGATACGCATCGCGATCGAGAGCTTCTGCTCCACGAGAAGGATCGCCACGCCGCGCTTGGCGATTTCCGCGATCAGGTCACCGACCTGCTGCACGATCAGCGGCGCCAGACCTTCGGTCGGCTCGTCGATCATGATGAGTTCGGGATCGCCCATCAGCGTGCGGCAGATGGTCAGCATCTGCTTCTCGCCGCCGGACAGAACGCCTGCCGCCGTATCGGCGCGCTCCTTCAGGTTCGGAAACATGTCGAGCATGTTCTCGAGCTTCCACTTTCCCGGATGCTTGGGGTCTTTGACGCCGAGCAGCAGGTTCTGCCGCACGGTGAGGCCAGGGAAGATGTCGCGATGCTCGGGGACATAGCCGAGCCCGAGATGTGCGATCTTGTAATTCGGCAGACCGGCGATCTCCTGGCCCTTGAATTTGATGGTGCCGTGCGGCGGCACTTCGCCCATGATCGCCTTGACCGTGGTCGAGCGTCCGACGCCGTTGCGCCCGAGCAGGCTGACGACCTCGCCGGCGCCGATATGCATATCGACGCCCTGAAGGATGTGGCTTTTGCCGTAATAGGCGTGCAGATCCTGGACTTCCAACATCAGGCAGCTTCCTCGCCCAGATAGGCTTCTTTGACCTTCGGACTGTTACGGATTTCCTCAGGCGTTCCGGATGCGATGATATGGCCGTAGACCAGCACCGAGATGCGGTCGGCGAGGCCGAACACCACGCTCATGTCGTGCTCGACGATCAGCAGCGTCTTGCCGACGGTGAGGCGGCGGATCAGATCCACCGCGCGTTCGGTCTCGGCGTGGCTCATGCCCGCGGTCGGCTCGTCGAGCAGGATGACATCGGCGCCGCCGGCGATGGTGATGCCGATTTCCAGCGCGCGCTGTTCGGCATAGGTGAGAAGGCCGGCCGGGATGTCGCGCCGCGAGGTGAGGCTGATGTCCTGAAGAATCTGCGCGGTGCGCTCGCGCACTTCCGGCAGGTTGTCGACGCTTTTCCAGAACGCGTATTTGTGTCCCGTCGCCCACAATACGGCGCAGCGCAGGTTTTCCCACACCGTCATGTTGGCGAAGACGTTGGTGACCTGGAAGCTGCGCGACAGGCCGCGGCGGTTGATCTGGTAGGGCGGCAGGCCCGAGATTGTCTCGCCGCGCATCAGGACTTCGCCGCTGGTCGGCGCCATATAGCCGCTGATGAGATTGAACGTTGTCGACTTGCCGGCGCCGTTCGGGCCGATCAGCGCATGGCGTTCGCCTTGCGCCACTTTGAGATTGAGGTCGCGGATCACCTTGGTGATGCCGAAACTCTTCTGAACGTCGCGGATCTCAATAGCGTTGGGTTTCACATCTGACATCATGCGGCCAGCTCCTTCGCACGTGCTGTGGTCAGCGCCTCGTCCCAGGCCACGGCGACCCGCTTCCATGTCATGCGGGCGACAATGAAGCCGCCGAGGATCAGGATCAATGACGTGGCCCATGTCACCGGGCTTGCCGTATTGAACGGAATGCCGAACGCCTTGATGTTCGGATCTTCCATCGGATTCATCGTGTAGTGCACGATACATTCGATCCCGAGCATCAATCCGATCATCAGCGCAAGCGTGGGAACGAGCGCGATCAGATATGACGGCAGCACGCTGCCGAGGGTGCCGCCCCTGATGAGCGGGCGATGCATCATCAGAAGGCCGGTGATGCCGCCGGGCGCGTACATCACCACTGCGATGAAGAACAGGCCGAAGTAGAGCTGCCACACCGTCGTCAGGTCGCTCAGGCCGAGCGACAGAATGGTGACAAAGATCGCGCCGACGATCGGGCCGATGAAGAATCCGATGCCGCCGATATAGGCCGCGAACAGCACCGTGCCGGACTGCACCGCGCCGAGATAGGCGGAGTTCGCGATCTCGAAGTTGATGGCGGCGAGCGATCCTGCGATGCCTGCGAAGAATCCCGAGAAGCAGAAGGCGATATAGCGGACCACATGCGGATCGTAGCCGACGAATTGCACGCGCTCCGGGTTGTCACGAACCGCGTTGCACATGCGGCCGAGCGGCGTGCGGGTGAGGGCGTACATCGCGATCATGCAGATCAGCGTCCAGGCCGCGACCAGATAGTAGATCTGGATCTGCGGGCCGAAGTTCCAGCCGAAGAAGCTCAGCAGCTTGGTGCGGTTGGCGGAAATGCCGGCTTCGCCGCCGAAGAACGTCCGCAGGATCAGCGCGGAGGAGGCGACCAGTTCGGCGACGCCGAGCGAGATCATGGCGAAGGCGGTGCCTGAGCGTTGTGTCGATACCCAGCCAAGCAGGATCGCGAAGGCGAGGCCGGTCAGTCCGCCGATCAGCGGCACCAGCGGCAGCGGAATCGCCCACTTGTTGGCGCCGATGATGTTGATGGCGTGAATGACGAGGAAGCCGCCGAGGCCGTAGTAGACGGCGTGGCCGAACGACAGCATGCCGGTCTGGCCGAGCAGGATGTTGTAAGACAGCGCGAAGATGATCGAGATGCCGATCAGGCTGAACGTGGTCAGGGCGCCGCCGGAGCCGAAGACCTTTGGCAGTACGAGCAAAAAGATCGCGACAGCGGCCCAGAGCCCATAGAACTTGAGGTTATCGGCTGCGGTCGGACGAGGCGGCGCAACACGTGCGGTGATGTCTGTCATGTGTCACGCGTCCCCAAAAGACCCATCGGGCGCAGCGCCAGGATCAGCACCAGCAACACATAGGGCATGATCGGCGCGATCTGCGCGATCGTCACGTTCCAGATGTCCGAAAGCCATGTCGAGGACCATGCCGGACTGAGCGGACCGAAAACTTCAGAGAGCGAGCCGTTCATCGACACCGCGAAGGTCTGCACGAAGCCGATCAGAAGCGAGGCGATGAAGGCGCCCGGCAACGAGCCGAGCCCGCCGACCACCACGACCACGAACAGGATGGGTCCGAGAAGACCGGCCATGTTCGACTGGGTGACCAGCGCGGGGCCGGCGATCACGCCCGCGACCGCCGCCAGCGCGGTGCCGACGCCGAACACCATCATGAAGATGCGTCCGACATTGTGGCCGAGATGGCCGACCATGTGTGGATGGGTGAGGGCGGCCTGAACGATCATGCCGATCCGGGTCCGCTTCAGCACGACCAGCAGCGCGATGAAGATGGCGATCGACACCAACAGCATGAACATCTTGTAGGCGGGGTAGTTGGTCGAGAAGATCGTGAAGGCCGGGAAATCGAGCAAGGGTGGCACGCGGAAGTCAACCGGGCTTTTGCCCCAGATGATCTGCACCACTTCCTCGATCGCGAATGCGAGGCCGAAGGTGAACAGCAGTTCGGCGACATGGCCGTTGCGGTGAACCTGCCGCAGGCCGTAGCGCTCGACGCCGGCGCCAATGATTCCCGCAAGGATCGGTGCGATCAGCAGGGCGGGCCAGAACCCGAACCACCGGCTGATCTGAAATCCGAAAAATGCGCCGAGCATATAGAAGCTCGCATGCGCGAAGTTCAGCACGCCGAGCATGCTGAAGATGACCGTCAGGCCGCTGGCCATCAGGAACAACAGCATCCCGAACAGGACGCTGTTCAACGTGGATATGACGATGAGTTCAAGCACGACCCCAGCACTCCCCCCGGATACGTGAAGGTCCGTTCACCCCGGCCGAAGCCGGGGTGAACACATAGGCGAGATGCGGCCTCTTACGGGCGGGTCATCTTGCAGTTGGTCGGCAGGACGGTCTTGTCGGTATCGATCTTGGCGACACCCTTCCAGCCCCAGCCGGTCTTCTCTTCGTCGAACGGTTCCTTGTTCTTCAGCTCGCCGAACTGGGCGACATACATCGGCTGGAAGAACTGGTGATCGTCCTTGCGCATGAGGCCCTTGCCGCCGGTGAAGACCTCAAATTCCAGGCCTTCGAGGGCAGCGGCGACCTTCACGGGCTCAAGCGATTTGGCCTTCTCGGCTGCCGCCGCGAACATACGCATTTCGTTCGCTGCACGCGGATACCAGAAGGTTTGACCGGCGTACTTCGCGCGGAACGCCTTCTCGAACTCGATCGATTCCTTGTGGTCGATGTTGGCGTAGCCCTCGACGATCGTGAAAACCTGATCGTTGAGATTGCCCTGCTTGATGGCGGTGGGGCCACCGGCTCCGCCCGCGTAGTAGGTGTACCAGCCCACCTTGAGGCCGGCATCAGCCGCGGCCTTCAGCAGCAGCGCGAAGTCCTGGCCCCAGTTGCCGGTGATTACGGTGTCGGCGCCCGAAGCCTTGATCTTCGCAATGTAAGGCGCGAAGTCGGTGATCTTCAGCAGCGGGTGCTTTTCGTCGCCGACGATCTCGATGTCAGGACGCTTCTCTTTCAGCATCGCACGCGCCGTGGTGCGCACGGATTCGCCGAACGAGTAGTCCTGGTTGATCAGGTACAGTTTCTTGATGGAGGGAACGCCCTTCATGTAGTTGGTGAGGGCTTCCATCTTGATGTCGGAATTCGCGTCCCAGCGGAAGTGCGCAAAGCTGCACTTGTCGTTGGTGAGGATGGGGTCGACCGCGGCGTAGTTGAAGTAGAGCACTTCCTTGCCGGGGTTGCGTTCGTTGTACTTGGTGACGAAGTCACTCAGCGCGCCGGCCACGGACGAGCCGTTGCCCTGGGTGATGTAACGCACGCCGGAGTCGATGGCCTTCTGGGCCTGGATCAGGCTTTCCTGCGGATTGGTCTTGTTGTCGAGCGGAACGATTTCGACTTTCTTGCCGAGAATGCCGCCCTTGGCGTTCAACTCATCGGCCAGATATTGGAAGGTCTTGAGGCCGACTTCGCCGACGCTGGCGCCGCCGCCCGAGAGCGGGTCGATATAGCCGATTTTTACGGTCTCCTGCGCCATCGCCGCTCCGCCCAGCATGGGAAGCGCGAACGCCGCAGCCATCATCAATTTACGCATTTTGATCTCCCTGAATTCTCTTTGTGAACGACCTGTTTTTGAATGGGCGGCCAAGATCTTGATCGCAAGATTTTGATCTCGTGCCGTCCGCGGCCATTTCGTGGACGGATTGTGGTCCAAGGGCCCGCAGGCCGCAAGCCCCGGTCTTGGGCAGGATGGAGAATGCTTAATTTGCCGGTCCCGGCGAGCGTGTGATAGGCCCCTGAACCGTCCGTCCGGCGCCGGCGACCAACATGCGCACGACCGCGCTCGGTGACAGTTGTATTTTTCGCCGAACTGCTCTTTGGTGATTTCGGGGACGGGGGTTTGTATGCCAGCGTTGATGAAAGAGTTGCGCCCCGCCGGGTCGCGTTTTGGGGTTGCCGATGGCCGCCCTGCCGTTTGATCTGACAGGCAAGCGCGTTTTTGTGGCAGGCCATCGGGGGATGGTCGGCGGCGCCCTGGTGCGCCGGCTCGCGCGCGAGAACGTCGAAATCCTCACCGTTTCGCGCAGTGAACTCGATCTGCTCGATCAGGCCGCCGTCAACAGGTGGTTCGCGGCGATGCGCCCGCAGGTTGTATTTCACGCGGCCGCGAAGGTGGGCGGCATTGTCGCCAACAACACCCTGCGCGCCGAGTTCATCTACGAGAACCTTCTGATCGCGACCAACGTCATCCATGCGGCGCATGTGCATGGCGTCGAGAAGTTGCTGTTTCTCGGCTCCTCGTGCATCTATCCGAAGCTGGCTCCGCAGCCGCTGCGCGAGGATTCGCTGCTGACCGACACGCTCGAGCCGACCAATGAGCCTTATGCGATCGCCAAAATCGCCGGCGTCAAGATGGCGGAGGCCTACCGCAGTCAGTACGGCAGCGACTTCATCAGCATCATGCCGACCAATCTCTACGGGCCCGGCGACAACTATCATCCCGAATACAGTCACGTCGTTGCGGCGCTGATCCGCCGCTTTCACGAAGCCAGGGAATCCGGCGCGGCGGAAGTCGTGGTGTGGGGCACGGGCACCCCGCGGCGCGAATTTCTCTATGTCGATGACATGGCCGACGCATCGATCCATCTGATGAAAAACTATTCCGAGAGCGGTCTCATCAATGTCGGCTCCGGCGAGGATATTTCCATCGCCGATTTTGCGCACGTCGTCGCCCGGACCGTGGGCTACACCGGTAAGATCGTGTTCGATACATCGAAACCAGACGGAACGCCGCGCAAGCTGCTCGACGTCAGCAAGCTCGCCAAATTCGGATGGCGGGCGACGACCTCGCTCGACGAGGGCATGAAGCGCGCCTACAAGGCCTACCTGAGTGAACGGTCCCCATAGTCCCGGCTTTTCGCAGAGCGGAACGGAACGGTCGACGACGTCGCTGGTTGGCTTTCTGTCTGTCCGTCAAGGCCGGCGATGAGCGACACCTACGATCTTCAGCGGTTTGTCGAGGCGCAGCAGCCGGTCTATCCGCGCGTGGTGTCTGAGCTGCGTGCGGGCCGCAAGCAAAGCCACTGGATGTGGTTCATCTTTCCGCAGATCGAAGGGCTGGGCTTTAGCGCGATGGCGCAGCGATACGCCATCAGTTCGCGGGCTGAGGCGGTGGCGTATCTGGCGCATCCGGTGCTGGGACCAAGGCTCCGCGAATGCGCGCGGCTGGTGAACGCCGTCGATGGCAAGGACATTCACACGATTTTGGGTTCGCCCGACGACATGAAATTCAAGTCGTCAATGACGCTGTTCGCCAAGGCCGCTGCCGACAATGCAGATTTCGTTGCCGCGCTTCAGAAATATTGCGAAGGCGAATACGACGAGGCGACAATTGCGCGGCTTTGAGCGACACTGATCTCATGAAACAGACACCCGTTCTTTCAACCAGCGTCGAAACCATCGCCAGCGCGGTATTGACCGTGCCGACGAGGGGCGAAGGCTTCATCGACATCACGAGCGAGGTTGCGCGGTTTCTGAAACAGGCCGGCGGCCGGGCGGGGGCTGTCACCCTGTTCATCCGGCATACGTCTGCATCCCTGACCATTCAGGAGAATGCCGATCCCGATGTGCTGGCGGATCTGATCACCTCGCTGCGGCGGCTCGCCCCCACCGACGGCGGCTGGCGTCACACCATCGAGGGCCCGGACGATATGCCGGCGCATATCAAGACCATGCTGACATGCAGCAGCCTGCAAATCCCGGTTCTCGACGGCGCAATGGCGCTCGGCACCTGGCAGGCGATCTATCTGATCGAACACCGCGCACGGCCGCATAGCCGCGAGGTGGTGATGCAGTTTATGGGCCGGTGACTGTAGCCGTCACCCTGTGAGGTGCGCAGCGGCGAAGCCGCCAGCCTCGAAGGGCGACGGCGTTACTCGCTTGTCATCCTTCGAGGCTCGCAAGGGCTCGCACCTCAGGATGACGGAGCCATACGGGACGACAAACACCCTAGCTCGCGGCACTCGCGGTCTTGCCGTCGCTCTTTTTCTTCTTCGGTTTCGGCAACGTCGCCTCGGTGCCGATGATCTCGTTGCGCGCAAGTTCGGTGATCTCGGCGTCGCTGAGACCGAGCACCTCGCGCAGCACTTCATCGTTATGCTGGCCGAGCGTCGGCGCGACGTTCACAATAGGGTAGGGCAACTCGGAATCGCCCTCGCGATAGGCGACCGATGGCAACAGGTGCGGGCCCATGAACGGCCGGTCGCTCGGCTGCCAGTGGCCGGTCTTGAGCAGATGCGGATCGTTGGCGAGGTCCTGCGGCAGCTTGGCGATGCCCGCGGGAATGCCGGCCTTCTGCAATGTCACCATCGCGATGTCGGGGCGCACGTCGGCGAGCCAGTGCCGGATCGCGACCTCGATGGAATCTTCATGTCTGTGCCGGCCCTCGGCGGTCGCGAACTCCGAATTGGCTGCGAGATCCGCGCGCCGCATCACGCCGCACAGCGCGCGCCACTCGTCGTCGCTGCGAACAGATAGCGTGATCCATTGATCGATCCCGAGCGTGGGGAAGCATCCGTTTGGCACATATTGCGGATGACGGTTACCGATCCGCGGGCTTGTGCTGCCGGTTGCCGACTGTTCGAGGATCGACGGCGCCACCATTGGCAGCATGCATTCCACTTGGCTGAGATCGATGTGCTGGCCCTGGCCGGTGCTCCGCTGATGCATGAAGCCAAGCAGCAGCGCGGCAGCGGCGTTGAGGCCGCCGATCGGATCGCCGATTGCCGCGTGCAGCATGACCGGCGGATCGTCCGGGCCGCCGGTCACCGAAGGCAAACCTGACGCCTGTTCGAGCGTCGAGCCATAGGCACGCACGCCGCTCCATTTTCCCGTCATGCCGAACGCGGGCATGGTGACCACAATGAGACGCGGGTTGATCTTGAGAATGTCTTCGACGCCGAGGCCGAGGCGCGGCATCACGTCGGCGGCGTAATTATCGATCACCGCGTCGGCGTCCTTCATCAGGCGCTTGAGCAGCGTCAGACCGGCTTCGGTGGTGAGGTCCAGCGTGATGCCGCGTTTGTTGCGGTTGTTCATCTGGAACCAGTAGGTCTTCTCGTAGGTCCGCTCCTCGTGATAGGGCGGCCGTGTATCGGTGCCGCGGAACCAGTCGGGATACTGGCAGGACTCCACCTTAATAATGTCCGCGCCGAGATCGCCCATCTGGCGCGTCGCGGTCGGCCCAGCCCAGCCCATGGTGAGATCGATGATGCGCAGCCCTTTCAGCGGCAGCGCATCAGTCGCGGTTGCCGCGCGCGTCGCCTTGCGCTGATGCGCGGGCAGGGCGGCCTTGTCGTCCGCACCCGCCAGCGGCGCGCGTCCATTCGGCTTCGGCTTTGTGCGTGTCAGATATTGCGGCAGCACCGGACCTTCGAATGACGCCGTGCCGATCTCCACCGGCCCGAACGCGCCGCGCTCGCGATGCACGTCCTGTTCGAGCAATTCCTTCATGTCCGGCACGACGGCAAGCGGGAGCCGCAGCTCGATGCCCATCTCGAACCATTCGAGCGCGGTTTTCTTCAGCATTGCCGGCGTGATGATTGCCTTCAATTGGTCGGCATGATGAAAGCGGCCGATGGTGGTGTTGTATGTGGGATCGGCGCCGAGTTCGGGCATGTCGAGCATGGTGCAGAACGCCGACCACTGCGCGGGCGTGACCACAGTCACGCCGAGCCAGCCATGCTTGGTGACGAAATTGCCGGACGGATAACCGCGGCCGAACCGGTTGATGCCAGCGCGCGGACGGGTGAACCCGGCTTCCAGCGCGAGCCCGGTGTCGAACTCGCTGATGTGAAGCATCGCCTCGAGATTGTTGACGGCGAAGCGCCGCGCGCCGTGCGCATGTCCGTACAATCCGGCGAGGCTCGGAATGAAAGCGGTCAGTCCGCCGACCACGCCGATCTGTCCGTCGCGCGGCAGCACCGGCGGCCCTTCGACCGGGCCGACCAGTTTCACCAGCCCTGCAAGGCTGCGGCACACTGAATCTGTGGCGAGATAGTTGCGATAGGGCCCGTGTTCGCCGAACCATGAGATCGCAGTGATCGCAAGACCGGGATCGGCCTTGCGCAAACGGTCGTGCGAAATCAGCGAGGCCTTGATCTCGTCGGGATGCCGCGCATCGAGCAGCAGATCGGCGCTGGCGAGCAGTTCGAGAATCCTGTTCGCGTCCGCTGTGTTTTCCGGATCAGCGATGATGCTCTTCTTGTTGGTGTTGAGCCACGCGAAGGTGAGGCTCTCGCGCTTGCCTTCGCCCACATCAGCGAGCGGCGGAATACGGCGGCCGGGATCGCCGCCCTGTGGCTCGATCTTGATGACGTCCGCGCCGAAATCCGAAAACAGCTTGCCGCAATAGCCGAGCGTATCGCCCGATCCGAGTTCAACAATACGCAGGCCGGAGAGGGGGAGAGATGGCATTTGATCCCTGTCTTTTATTGGCTTTGTTTTTCGCAAGGTGCCTGATCTGGTTCGATCGTGCAATCGTCACCGCGTCGTCCCCGCGAAAGCGGGGACCCATACTCCCTGAGTGTTGTTGCAATAGCGAATAGCCGCAAAGCGTGGTGGTTATGGGTCCCCGCTTTCGCGGGGACGACATCCGATGAGTAGCTGCTTGATATGCCGGAACCTGACTCAGGCCTTCGCCATGCGCGGCGGCGTCTTGTTCAGTTCAAGCGCCATCGCGCTGATCAGCGGCTTCATGAAGAAGGAGTCGTTGGCGGGATAGATGTCGGTGTGCAGGCCATAGGCTTTCAGTTCATCTGACACCACAGGACCGACCGAGGCCACCGGCGTCTGCGCCAGCCCGGCACGCAATTGGTCCTCGCATCCATGCGCGCGCGCCACGTCGATCAGCCGGCGAACCTGACCCGAACTGGTCAGCGCGATGGCATCGACGCGGCGCTCTGCCATTTCACCAATAGCTTCGACGATATTGGTGTCAGCAGCCTGTCCGTCATAAATGTAGGGCAGCACGGGCTCCACGGTCGCGCCGTATGAGGTGATCGCGCCGATCAGCTTGCTGTGGTCCTTGTCGGGATAGAGTTGAAGCCCGACGCGGTGGCCTTTCAGATCCTGCTGCGCCAGCATGGCGGCGACGCCTTCCGATGTCGGCGTCTCGGTTTGCAGATTCGCTTCAAGGCCGATCTCGCGCAGCGCACGCACCGGCTTCGGGCCGCGCGCGTATCGCTTTGCTTTCGCGATGGCCGCGACGAAATCCTGATCGACGCCGATGCGCCGCGCGACCTTCATCATGCGGCGCAGCCCTTCGCCGGTCATCAGCACCAGATCGTCGAACCGCTTGTCGATGAACAGCCTGATCCAGGCCTCGACCGGGGCCGGGTCCGGCGCGTCATGAATGGTAAACATCGGGCATTGCAGCACGTCGGCGCCCTGCTCCTGAAGCAGGCGCGAAAACTGCGCTTCCTCGCGCGTTTCCAGAATCAGGATGCGGTAACCTTCAAGCCTGCCAGCCATAAGTGCCTTTCGCGACCAAAGTCGAATGGATGCGCCAGCCTATTGCCGCCGCGGATTGCATGCCAGCCTGTTTTTGCAGCCTCTTTGTCATTGTGAGCAAGGCGCGAGCACTCATCGTTTGTCATCACCGGGCTTGTCCCGGTGATCCCGATTGAGTGAGCACGGTACCCCATGGTCGGGATGGCCGGGACAAGCCCGGCCATGACGGAGTGAAATTGGCGCTCCCGCAATGATGGAGCAGGCCACCGATGCAATTGGCGAACGGAAGCAGTGGTGTTACAGGAGGGTTCCGCCGACCACCTCTCGTCCAAAATCTGAAAAAATCCCCATGTCCGCACAGCAATTCGTCCTGACCCTGTCCTGCCCGGACCGCCCCGGCATCGTGTCGGCGGTCTCCACCTTCCTGTTCGCCAACGGGCAGAACATTCTCGACGCGCAGCAATACAGCGACATCGAGACCGGCAGGTTCTTCATGCGGGTGAGCTTCGATTCGCCCGCCGCGAAGGCTGATCTGCCGACGCTTCAGGCCGGGTTCGGCGTGATGGCGAAGCCGTTCGACATGGTTTGGCAGTTGCGCGATCGCGCCGAGCAGCACCGCGTACTGTTGATGGTGTCGAAATTCGATCATTGCCTTGCCGACATTCTCTACCGCTGGCGGCGCGGCGAACTGCCGATGATCCCGACCGCGATCGTCTCCAACCATCCGCTGGAAACCTATGCCGGGCTCGATTTCGCAGGCATCCCGTTTCACCATCTGCCGGTGACGCGCGTGACCAAGGACGAACAGGAAGGCGCGGTCTGGAAAATCATCCGGGAGACCGAGACCGATCTCGTCGTGCTTGCACGATACATGCAGGTGCTGTCGGAGGATTTCGCGGGCAAGCTGTCCGGCCGCTGCATCAACATCCACCACTCGTTCCTGCCGGGGTTCAAGGGCGCCAAGCCCTACCATCAGGCGCATGAGCGCGGCGTGAAACTGATCGGCGCGACCGCGCATTACGTCACCAGCGCGCTGGATGAAGGACCGATCATCGAGCAGGACATCGAGCGCATCAGCCACCGCGACGCGCCGGAAGACCTCGTTCGCAAGGGCGCGGACATCGAGCGCCGCGTGCTCGCCCGCGCGATCCGCTATCACCTTGAGGACCGCGTGATCCTCAACGGCCTCAAGACCGTGGTGTTCACGGACTGACCGCTACGCCGCCGTAAGGCGCCGCTCGATGTCCTCGACCGGATGGCTAGTCAGATCCTTGTCGATTTCGGCGATGATGCGGTGCTTCACACTGCCATCGAGTGCGCGGCGCAAATCCGCAAGTGCGCGCGGCGGGGCAACGATGACGAAACCGGGGACATCCCTGTCGCGCGCCAGCACCTCAAGTGCATCGGCGACGGCGCGCGCAAACCGTTGCTCTCCGATTTCGTGCCAGTCGGTCTGTTCGACCGAGCTGCGGCTGCTTCCGACGCTCTGGAAGCTGCGTCCTGGAGGGGCTGAACCCTGCTCGCGAGTCGGTGGATTGTCGTTCTGAAGAACCTGCTCGGTCTTGAGGCGCAGCTCGGTCCCGTTGCCGTCGTTGCGCAGGAAAAGGGCTTTCCGTCCATCTCCGATCATGACGTAGGCGTTGTGAGGAATGCGAAAGAATTCGGGTTTGGTCATGTGGAAGTCTCCCATGCCTCCGAACCAACCGTTCCCCCCGGATTTCGTTCCTGCCGGCGGTCCTGCGGTATTATCGGACTGGAGGCGGCCGGCGGCAATGCGGAAAAGTTGCTCGGTCTTGCTAACCGGATTGTGGTAGTGAGCGCTGCAAAAAGAAGCGCATGAGTCGATCCGGAGAACATGATGCAAAGGCCGAAGCCGCCGTTTCGCGCTGACCATGTCGGCAGCCTGCTGCGGCCGCAACGGGTCAAGGATGCGCGCGCACGGTTCGCCAAGGGTGAGATCACGGCGGCCGAATTGCAGCGCGTCGAGTCGCTCGAAATCGGCAAGATCGTCCAGAAACAGAAGCAGAGCGGCCTGCGGCTTGCGACCGACGGCGAGCTTCGCCGCTCGTGGTGGCATTTCGATTTTCTGAAACATCTCGGCGGCTGCGAGCTTCACAAGACCGACGGTATCCAGTTCAACGGGATGACAACGCGCGGCGAAAGCATCCGCGTCACCGGCAAGCTCGATTTCCCGGCCGCTCATCCGATGATCGAGCACTTCAAGCTGCTCAAGGACAAATGCGATCTCGCCGGCATCCTGCCGAAGATGACGATCCCGTCGCCGTCGCTGCTGCATTATCGCGGCGGCCGCAGCGCGATCTCGCAGGAGGCCTATCCGGAGATCGATGACTTCTTCATCGATCTGGCGAAGACCTATCGCAAGGCGGTGCAGGCGTTTTACGACGCAGGCTGCCGCTATCTGCAATTCGACGACACGGTGTGGGGCTATCTTTGCTCCGAGGACCAGCGGACGAAGCTGCGCGGGCGCGGCGAGGACCCCGACGCTCTTCCGGCGGTCTATGCGCGTGTCATCAACTACGCGATTGCCGAGCGCCCAGCCGACATGACGATCACCACGCATGTTTGCCGCGGCAATTTTCGCTCGACCTGGATTTCATCCGGCGGTTATGAGCCCGTGGCGGAGACGCTGCTGTCGCGTGTCAACTATGATGGCTATTTCCTCGAATACGATTCCGATCGCGCGGGCGGGTTCGAGCCGCTGCGCTTCCTGCCCAAGGGCAACAAGATCGTCGTGCTCGGCCTTGTCACATCGAAGACCGGCGCGCTCGAGACCAAGGGCGACGTCAGGCAGCGTCTGATGGAGGCGGCGAAGCTCGTCCCGCTCGATCAGCTTGCACTCTCGCCGCAATGCGGCTTCGCTTCGACGGAAGAGGGCAACATCCTCACCGAGGACGAGCAGTGGGCGAAACTGCGGCTCGTCGTCGATGTCGCGAACGAGGTGTGGGGTAGGTAGCTCGCACGAATGACCCAAAGCGGTCATTCGTGTGTTTCAAGATCCCTCAGTGTCCGCTCAGCACCAGCGTCTTGACCGGCAGCAGCAATGCCTGAATCCGGAGCAGCATGGCATGCACGATTCCGGTGGCGTCGACGGCATGCAGCCAGATGCGTTTACCGGTGCCGGTCTCCTTCGCGGAGATTACGTCGTGATTGCTGGTGTAGGCATTAGCGATGCAACTGCTGCCGGGCGTCACGCCCTCAAGTCCGTCTTTATAAATCGGCTCCATGAAGACAAGAATTGTCCCTGGACGTTGCGTCTGCTGCGCTTCGAGCAACTGCTCGCCGCCGCGGAACTGGCCGGCCGCGATGTAATTCTGCACGCTGGTGACGACCATCGGGATGATGGTCCATGGTTTTGAAATACACGTGGCCTCGGCGACCATGCCGACCTTCATGACCTGTGCTTCGATCTGTCCGAACCCTGCCGACAGCGCGCGCTGTCCTGCGCCTTCCGGAATCAGGATGCCGGCCGATCGCATCATCGGATTGACGACATCGCCCGGCCGCAAAAAGAACTGCTCGACGCGCCCGTTTACGCCGGCGCGAATGATGGTCTTGTCCAGATCCACTTGCGCTTGAGCGAGTGCTGCTTCCGCGCTTGCTTTCTCGGCAGGCAGAAGTGTCGTCACGCGGATCACCGCGGATTGCTTCGCTGCGGTGACGGCATCGAGCGTGCCCTGTCGTCCCGTCAGGGCCACCTCAAGCTTTTCGATGTCGCGCTGCGGGACGATGCCCGGATTGCGCTTCTGCAACTCGCGCTTGACGTCGAGTTCATCGGACGCCTGCTGATGGGAGCTCTTGGCTTCCTGAATCTGGGCGTCTGCCTTGACGACATCCGACTGAGCCGCGACCACCGAGGCATCGACCTCCGCGATCTTGCGGCGGGCGGTTTCCAGCGCCGCTTGCTGCTTCGCGCTGTCGAGCTTGAAGATCACGTCGCCTTTCTTGACCGGCGCGCTGAAATCAACATGCACCTCCGCGACGCGCCCGATGGTTTCCGGAACAAGGGGGACTGTCCTGTAGTACAGCGTCGCGCTGGTGGTGGACGGGTGAGAATAGAAAATGACGGTGATCAGGGCGACCGTCAGCACCACGCACGCGGTGATGCCCCATCGCAGCTCATACCAGACAGAGAACAGCGTGATCTCTTTGCCAAGCCGCTTTCCTTGCGCATAGCGGCGATAGAGATAATCGGGAAAGACTGTCAGAAGCGAACAGAGGATCAGCTCAAGCATGCTGCTGCTCCTCGCTCTTGCCGGCGGCTTTCGTCGCGCCGGAAGTGTCCGCAGGAGTTGTGTGAGTCGTCGTTTCCATCGGCGGTTCGGATGGATCGGGGTCTGGCGGTATTCCCGCCATCTTCTGGACCGAGCCGGCGATGCTGCGCAGCGGCGTGCTGAAATCAGGCAGGTCGACCATGGCAAGCAGCAGTGCGATCACCCAGAACAGTTGATTGTGCGTAAACAGCGCGAGCAGGCAGAGCACGGCCACGATTTCGAATTGCAGCTTCTGCGATTTGTGCGCCATCCGTTCAGGCAACGAATGAATCTGCAGGTAGATGTTGCCGACGAACAGAATGGCGGCGAGCAGGATGAGGCCCACGACCACCATCAGAATGTCGGTCTCGCCGGGGGCGGTGATGAAGCCCGGGAGGTGGTGCGGCGCGGCTGGGTGTAGCGACTCGCTCAAGGCATCTCTCCATTCCAAGATAATTGTGCAGCAAATAAAATATGGTCAGCCAATATCGAACGGTTCCATCCTTGCATATGGGGGAGACTTGGCAAGGGCAAGATGTGCCCTGCTGGCGGAGTCCGGATGCGTGTGCGCGGGCGACTTGCCGCCGGGCTGGTACTCGACCAGCACGCCCTTCATGCTCTTGCCTTTTGCATTCGGAAGCACGTGATCGAAAACCACCGTGACCTTCGCCTTGTTGTTGGCCGCGTCGTTGGCTGATGCTCCGGTGACGAGCAGCAGTCCGATGGCAGCGGAGCCAAGAAGTGTCTTGAACATTTTTTATCTCTTGTTGAGTCAGTGGCTGGTTATGCGGCCGCGTTGGTCTGATCGCGGCGGAGCCATTCATCGAATGTGATCTTGCCGCGGCGGGCGCCGGTATCCGGCGTTAGCGAACGATCGTCGAGCTTGATTCCGAAATAGCGTGCGTCGGGATCGGTGATCACTTCTTTCCGGTCGTTCTTGGCGGTCAGATATTTCCGGATGAGTTGATCCATCGGGAAAGATTCCGGTCCGCCAGTTTCGACCATGCCCTGCGCGGGGGCGAGGGCTGCGTCCGCAACCGCGGCGGCAACATCATCGGCCGCCATCGGCTGGAACTTCGCAGGCGAGACTCGGACGGTCTGGCCCTCGGTTGCTGACTGCGCGATGCCGCCGACGAATTCGAAGAACTGCGTGGCGCGAACGATGGTGTAGGGCTGGCCTGAATTCTCGATGGCGCGCTCCTGCGCGAGCTTGGCGCCGAAGTAGCCGAACTCGAGCAGGCGCTCGGTGCCGACCACCGACAGCGCGACATGAAGCTTCACGCCGGCGGCTTTTTCCGCCGCGAAAATATTACGGCCCGCGGCTTCGAAGAAGGCCAGCGCCGCTGCGGCCTCGAACGACGGCGAGTTCGCCACGTCGACCACGACATCTGTGCCTGCAAACGCTTCCTTCAGTCCCTCGCCGGTGACGGTGTTGACGCCGGTCGATGGCGAAGCCGCCACAACCTCATGGCCGCGCTCGCGCAACTGGGTAACAACTCGCGATCCGATCAGGCCGGAGCCTCCGATAACGACAATCTTCATGATGGCCTCCTGTTTAGGCCGCGGCTTGCGGCGGTTGCTAACGGAACTGCATGAAAGTCTTCGGCTTTCGGCGGGTTCGCCGCCGTTGCCCTTAAGTTCTCTGCACCTTCGCCATCAAAGACGAGACAGAGGGGGCGGGATGTGACATCGCCCGAAAGTTTTTTTGTCGCGCCAAAGAAAGACGGAAATAGAGGTAATCTGATCCGTCGGTTCTGATGACCTAATTCGAGGCAGATACGTCATTTTGGCCGAGTTCTCCGCCGCGTAGGTCTTGGTCCAGCCTTTTGACGATGGAGCGAGCCATGAAAGACCTGCTGACCAACATCATCAATGCCCATGGCGGCATCGACCGCTGGAACTCATTTCAGAAGGTCGAAGCGACCATCGTGTCAGGCGGTGAGCTTTGGGGCATGAAGGGTCTGGTGCAGGATGCCAATCCGCGCCGAATGACGGTCTCGCTGCATGAGGAATTCGCGTCGGTCACGCCGTTCGGAGCCGCCGACCAGCGCACCAGTTTCACGCCCGATCGCATCGCCATTGAAAAGCTCGACGGAACGGTGGTGGCCGAGCGCCGCGATCCGCGGGCGCTGTTCGACGGACATGAGATGCTGACGCCATGGGGGCCGCTCGCACCGCGCCTACTTCAACGGCTACGCGCTGTGGACCTATCTGACCACGCCGTTTCATCTGGTGATGAAGGGCGTCGAGGTTTCGGAACGCGAACCATGGCGCGAAGGCAATGAGACGTGGCGCGTGGTCCGTGCGCGCTTCCCGAAATCGATCGCCACCCACAGCGATATTCAGGATTTTTTCTTCGGTGAGGATTTCCTGCTGCGGCGGCACGACTATAACGTCGACGTCGCGGGCGGCTTCGACGCAGCCCAGCACGTCTTCAACTATATCGAAGCCGACGGGATCAAGCTGCCGTCAAAGCGGCTGGCTTATACACGCGGCCCCGATCATCGCGCCGCGCTTGATCCGCTGATGGTCTCCATCGATATCAGCGATGTGCATTTCAGCTAAGAGGCGGCGCAACGCATGCCGTTGAACTCGCTTTAGAGTCCGATCCACTTGAGCTGAAACGCTTGTATTGATGTCGATGCCGCAGACTCCCTCTCCCGTGGGGAGAGGGTTGGGGTGAGGGCGTAGAATCTATCGATAGAGCGTACGCCCTCACCCGATGCACTTCGTGCATCGACCTCTCCCCACGGGAGAGGTGAAGCAGAGGTGGCGTCGCGCTTCGATTTTCACATTTCACGAATCTCGCGCTAGTCCATCCTGCTGAGGCGCATCAGGTCGAAGCCCTGGCCGTCGAGCAGCAGGAGTTTCCGCTGCGCCTGATCGATGCGCCACGTCCTGACTCTTTCCAGTGTGCTGTGGAATTTCGCTTCCTGCCGCATCACGGCGGCTGAGCACGCCATGCGCGTGGAGGCCATCGGCAGGAACTTGATCGTGTTGCCGCTGACCGTCACCGAGCCCGCATAACGGTTGCAGCCGCCCATGCCGTTGACGATGCCGTCGTCACGAATTTCCAGCGTCGTTTGCAGCCGGTCGATCACGCCGCCGCCGTCGATATCTTCCGCCAGCCATTTACCCGTAGGCGTCGCGGGATCGGCGGCCGCGCCGAAGGCCAGCACACAGAGCAGGAGCGCGGACGCAGCGAGTTTCACGAACATGATGTCGGCCTTGGAACGATGGGACTCATATCCCGCGCGGACACGTATCCTCGTTCGGGTGGGCGCGGATAGGGCCAATTTAAAGGCTGTGATTTCCCGGAATGGCGGTTTCAATCGTGGGCAGATGATGGTAGGAGACTCGCAACGAATTCATTCTGCCCACAAATTTTGGCCCACCCGAACGCTGCCCACCGGTCTGATGAAAAACGACCAGCTCCTGGCTCAGATCTCCGAATACTGCCGCCAGGCAGGCATGGCGGAGTCGACGTTCGGCCGCCGCGCGGTGAACGACGGCAAGCTGGTGCACCGGCTGCGCGAGGGCAAGCGCATTACCGTCGATACTCTGGAGCGGATTAGAGCTTTTCTTGGGGACGGCGTTCCGGTCGTCAGCGTTCCGGAACCGCCGATCGAGAAGCGCGATCCCACCGGCAATTTCCGGTTTTTCGAGAACCGGCAGAAGTATCTGCTGTTCGTCCACACCTGTTCGGAAAAGCGGGTGATCGCTGACCGGGTTGCGCTGGAGTTGGGGAGCATCCATCCCAGACCGCCCGCCTTGCGTGTTTTCGACGCAGGGGTGGGCGACGGGACGGTGCTGGCGCGGGTGATGCGCGCGATGCACAGCCGGTTCCCCAACATGCCGTTCTATATCGCCGGCAAGGAAATCAGCCTCGAGGACGTCCGGCTGACCCTGAACAAGGTGCCGGACCGGTTGTTCGAGCATCCGGCTACGGTTTTCGTGCTGACCAACATGAATTACGCCGAGGCGCCGTGGCTGGCGCCGAAGTCGCCGACCGCGGCGGCAGCGATGATCTGGCGCGAAGTTCCGCTGCGCGGCTCGTCGTCCGGCGAGTTCGAGACCCAAATCGCCGATTTGCAGCCGTTTCTGGAAGAAAACTGGCGCGCCGCTGTCAGCACGCGCTCCGGCATGCCGGTCTATGAGCGGCCGATCGCACTTGTGATCTACCGCGAGGATCACCGGTTCCTGCTCGATGCCATGATTCCGCGGGCCGGGCGGGTCGAGGCCAATTTCGATCTTGTGATCGCCTCGCAGCCGTATCGCGCCAGATCGTCGCTGAATTTCCGCGCCAAGAAGATTGTTGCGCCGTTGGCTCGCGCGCTGCGCCCCGGCGGGCGGCTGATCGGGATTCACTCCTACGGTCACGATCCCGGCATGGAAATTGTGCAGTCGGTGTGGCCCGGAGAAAACCCTTTCGCGGTCAGCCGCCATGAGTTACTGCGCGCCGTGAAATACGAGCTGGGATCGGCCGGTCGCGATCTCAACTTTAATGCCTATGCGGATAACCGCTCTATTTTCCGGTACGATATGGAAGCGCTGCCCAACGAAGTGACGGGGCCGATCGGGACCTCGACGGCCTTTGCAGCATGGAATGCGGCGGTGTATGTCGCTCAGGTCGAAGACGACCGCCTGGACGAAGTCACGCAAAGCGGACGTTATCTCGACGCCACCAGGGACGTGCTGCGCAAGCATAACGGTCTATGGTTCTACGACGAATCCTACGTCATCTCCCGGCGTCGAGATTGAAAAGAATCCAAAGTGTTTTCGAGCGAAGTGGGTACCGGTTCGCGTTTAAGAAAACACGTCACTAGAAGATGAGCCTTGGCATCTGCCAAGGCTTGAAAATCCAAACGGGCCGATCGCGGCCCATCTGAAAGGGATTGGTTGATGCGCGCGTCTTATCTGTTCACGAGTGAATCGGTTTCTGAGGGTCATCCGGACAAGGTTTGCGACCGGATTTCGGACGAGATCGTCGATCTGTTTTTCCGTGAAGGCCCCAAGGCTGGCATCGATCCGTGGGCGATCCGCGCCGCGTGCGAAACGCTCGCCACCACCAACAAGGTTGTGATCGCCGGCGAAACGCGTGGTCCTGCCACCGTAACCAACGACCAGATCGAGGCGACGGTGCGCGCCGCGATCAAGGACATCGGTTACGAGCAGGAAGGCTTCCACTGGAAGAACTGCGACATCGAAATCCTGCTGCATCCGCAGTCGGCCGACATCGCGCAGGGCGTCGACGCACTTCAGCCCGGCACCAACAAGGAAGAGGGCGCGGGCGACCAGGGCATCATGTTCGGTTACGCCACCAACGAGACGCCTGAACTTATGCCGGCACCGATCCACTACGCGCACAAGATCCTGCGCCTGATCTCGGAAGCCCGTCACTCGGGCGTCGAGAAGGTGCTCGGCCCGGACTCCAAGAGCCAGGTCACCGTGCAGTATGAAAACGGCAAGCCGGTCGGCGTGCGCGAAATCGTCGTGTCGCACCAGCATCTCGTCGAGGACCTCTCCTCGAACCAGGTGCGCGACATTGTCGAGCCTTACGTGCGCAAGGCGCTGCCGGAAGGCTGGATCAACGGCAAGACCATCTGGCACATCAACCCGACGGGCAAGTTCTTCATCGGCGGTCCCGATGGCGACGCGGGCCTTACCGGCCGCAAGATCATCGTCGACACCTACGGCGGTGCGGCTCCGCACGGCGGCGGCGCGTTCTCCGGCAAGGACTCCACCAAGGTCGATCGCTCGGCGGCTTATGCGGCGCGCTATGTCGCCAAGAACGTCGTTGCCGCTGGCCTTGCGGATCGCTGCACCTTGCAGCTTGCTTACGCCATCGGTGTGGCGCGCCCGCTGTCGATCTACATCGACACCCACGGCACCGGCAAAGTCTCGGACGACAAGATCGAGAAGGCTGTCGCCGAGTCGATGGACCTCACTCCGCGCGGCATCCGCAAGCACCTCGACCTCAACAAGCCGATCTACGCGCGCACGTCGGCCTACGGCCACTTCGGCCGCACCCCGGACGCCGACGGCGGCTTCTCGTGGGAAAAGACCGACCTCGCCGACGCGCTCAAGCGCGCGGTGTGATCTGAAGTAGTTCAGCGCGACGGCCGGATTATCCCTCCCCCTTGTGGGGAGGGTCGGCCGAGCGAAGCGGAGGCCGGGGTGGGGGTCTCTCGCAGAAGAATCATCCCCACCCGACGCATCGTTCGCTGCGCTCTCGATGCGCCACCCTCCCCACAAGGGGGAGGGAGAAGAAAGCAGACCCGAATTTGCGTGCAGCCCCGCGCAACCACGCCACTCATGCATCAGGATTACACAATATGAGCACCGCCACCGCGAAAGCCCCCGCAGGCTTCACCGACTACATCGTCGCAGACATCGGCCTCGCCGATTTCGGCCGCAAGGAACTCTCGCTGGCCGAGACCGAAATGCCCGGTCTGATGGCGACGCGCGAGGAATACGGCCCGAAGCAGCCGCTGAAGGGCGCGCGCATCGCAGGCTCGCTGCACATGACCATTCAGACCGGCGTGCTGATCGAAACCCTCAAAACATTGGGCGCCGACATCCGCTGGGTCTCGTGCAACATCTATTCGACGCAGGACCACGCCGCTGCCGCCATCGCGGCCGCCGGCATTCCGGTGTTCGCGATCAAGGGCGAGACGCTGAAGGATTACTGGGATTACACCGCCAAGCTGTTCGACTGGCACGGCGGCGGTCATCCGAACATGATCCTCGATGACGGCGGCGACGCCACCATGTACGTCCACCTCGGTCTGCGCGCCGAGAACGGCGACGTAGCATTTTTGGACAAGCCGGGCTCCGAGGAAGAGGAAGTGTTCTTTGCGCTGCTCAAGAAGCAGCTCAAAGAGAAACCCAAAGGCTACTTCAAGGCGATCGCCGACAGCATCAAGGGCGTCTCGGAAGAAACCACCACGGGCGTGCATCGCCTGTACGACATGCAGAAGGCCGGCACGCTGCTGTGGCCCGCCATCAACGTCAACGACTCGGTGACCAAGTCGAAGTTCGACAACCTTTACGGCTGCCGTGAATCGCTGGTGGACGGCATCCGCCGCGGCACCGACGTCATGATGTCGGGCAAGGTCGCGATGGTCGCGGGCTTCGGCGACGTCGGCAAGGGTTCGGCGGCTTCGCTGCGTCAGGCCGGCTGCCGCGTGATGGTGTCCGAAGTCGATCCGATCTGCGCGCTGCAGGCGGCGATGGAAGGCTATCAGGTCGTGACCATGGAAGACGCCGCGCCGCAGGCCGACATCTTCGTCACCGCGACCGGCAACAAGGACATCATCACCATCGAGCACATGCGCGCGATGAAGGATCGCGCCATCGTCTGCAACATCGGCCACTTCGACAACGAGATCCAGATCGCCTCGCTGAAGAACCTGAAGTGGACCAACATCAAGCCGCAGGTCGATGAAATCGCGTTCCCCGACGGTCACCGCATCATCATGCTGTCGGAGGGCCGCCTCGTGAACCTCGGCAACGCGATGGGGCACCCTTCATTTGTTATGTCGGCGTCGTTCACCAACCAGACGCTGGCGCAGATCGAACTGTGGGCCAACAATAAGGACGGCAAGTACAAGAAGGAAGTCTACGTGCTGCCGAAGTCGCTCGACGAGAAGGTCGCGCGCCTCCATCTTGCCAAGATCGGTGTCAAGCTCACCGAACTGCGCAAGGATCAGGCCGACTATATCGGCGTGAAGCAGGAAGGCCCGTACAAGAGCGATCACTACCGTTATTGATTGTTGTTCGTCATCCTTCGAGGCGCGCAAGTGCGCGCACCTCAGGATGACGGCAACAGCATCCGGTGCGTCATCCTGAGGTGCGAGCCGCGTCAGCGTGCGAGCCTCGAAGGATGACATCGTAAGGAAAAGCCCCGGAGCGATCCGGGGCTTTTTGTGTTGAGGCGACATACATTCGGTAAGCGAATCCCGATAGACTGGCGGCTGGGTTCCGCCGTCATTCGCCGCGAGGTTGCCGTGACAAGCTCCTATCCCAGGGACATTTCACTGCTCGGCGTGCCGATCGAAGTCGGCGCCTCGCAGAAGGGCGCGCTGATGGGGCCGGCGGCGCTGCGTACGGCGGGCATCGCGCCGCTGCTGGAAAGCCTCGACTTCAAGGTTGAGGACCTCGGCGATATCTCGCCGCGCGATCTCACATTCAGCGATGAAGCGCCGCCGCCGAATGCAAAGCACTACCGCGAAATCAAGGCATGGACCCGTGAGACCAGCAAGCGCGCCTACGCCATGGCGAAGTCGGGCGCGATTCCGGTTTTCCTCGGCGGCGATCACTCGCTGTCGATGGGGTCGGTGAGCGGCGTCGCGCGCCACTGGCACGAACAGGAGCGCGAGCTGTTCGTGCTCTGGCTCGATGCTCACGCCGACTACAACACGCCGGCGACGACGATCACCGGCAACATGCACGGCATGTCCGGCGCATTCCTGTGCGGCGAGCCGGGACTGGACGATCTGTTGCCGCGCAAAGAGCGATCCTCGATCGTGACGCGCCAGCTCGGCCTGTTCGGCCTGCGCTCGGTGGACAAAAAGGAAAAGGAATTGCTCGCCCAGCGCGACGTCTGGATCGCCGACATGCGCCGGATCGACGAATTCGGCGTCAGCGTGCTGATGTGCGAGTTCATCGAGCGGGTGAGGGCGCGCAGCGGCGTCCTTCATGTCAGCCTGGACGTGGATTTTCTCGATCCGGTGTCCGCGCCCGGCGTCGGCACCACGGTGTCGGGCGGAGCGACCTATCGCGAGGCGCATCTGGTGATGGAGATGCTTCAGGATTCAGGTCTGGTGCGCTCGCTCGATCTGGTCGAGCTCAATCCGTTTCTCGACAACCGCGGCCTCACCGCGCGCACGGTGGTCGAATTGGTCGGAAGCCTGTTCGGCCAGCAGATCCATGATCGCCCGACGCCGAGCAATGCGGTGGTGTGACTCGGGCAGCGACGTCAGGAGAAGGTTCTGAGCATTTGCAATATGAATGACAATCCGTTTGCTGCTCCGATGGCGCCTAAGGCCGCGCCGATGAAAATGCCTGCTGCACCTAAGCAAACGCCTCCAATCCAGCCGCCGTTGCCATAACCGACGGCTGCGCCGATCGCGCCACCTAGAATGACGAGCACGACGGCCCAGATGATTTGGACGATCTGAATGAACCGCTGCATCAACTTCATGTAGGATCGCAGCGCCAAACCAAAAGACGACCGCCGCAGCGATGGTTAATCGCTAATCTGTAAAATTGTAATCAAGTCTATTGTGGAGAGATCGTGTCACCGCGTTGTGGATGCGCGTGATCTCCTTGGCAATGGCGGCCTTCTTCGCGGCATCGAGCAGTCCTGCGGGCGCAGTGCAGTGATAGGGCCGGCATGGATGCCTCGCTGGCCGAACTGAATCTTCCTGATGAACTTTAAGGATATATCCGCACGTTAAGCTGGAAATGCCGTTGCACCGGCAGGCTATTTTCAGCTCGCAAGTCTCTGGCGTTGCTGGGTTAAATGCCCGCGCCGCTGCGCGAACACAATTGAGTTGTTGCTTTAGGGCGGGTAGCTGCTACAAGCCTCGCATTCGATTTGCGGCACAGCTTTAGTTAAAGCGCCCATTGGACTCATTAGTCCCCTTCGGCTCCTTACCCAAAGACATCGCTAGATTGGATTTGCTCCGCGCGACGTCGTGCGGAAATGCGCACGTACGCGCCTAAAGGATTGTTTGTTATGACGACTGGTACTGTGAAGTGGTTCAACGGCCAAAAGGGCTTTGGTTTCATTCAGCCGAACGATGGCGGCACCGATGTGTTCGTTCACATCAGCGCTGTCGAGCGCGCTGGCCTGACCGGCCTCGCCGAAGGACAGAAGGTTTCGTATGAAGCCAAGGTTGACAAGATGCGCGGCAAGACCAGCGCAGAAAACCTGCAGATTCTGTAAGGCCTGATCGCGACGACCGGTCACCGGTTGTCGCGCTCGCCTGAACAAGAAAAAGAGCCAGGCGCTGCCGCCACGGATGTAACGGCAGCAGCAGCCAGCTTTTCGCTCGTTTCACGGATGTACTGAAACGGACGTCACTAGTGGAGCGGATTTGACATTCGCTCCATTTTGCCGCGCTTTCCAAAGCGAATGTCAAATCCAAAGCTCCACTAGAAGTATAGCTGCTAGTGGGCCTTTGATTCTAACATTCGCAAGGAAGTCCGCCGCAATATGATGCGAATGTTAGAATCGGCCCACTAGGCCCCGTCAGAAATGATGGGGCTTTTTGCTGTTTTAAACCGGAAATCCCGGTTGCCATGCCGCCCTGCTTGCCGGTTAAATCCGGGTCAGGGAGACTGAAATGCTCGATAAGACCAAAACAAATAACGACCACTTCGATGTGCTGATTGTCGGCGCGGGCCTGTCGGGCATCGGCGCGGGCTATCATCTGCAAAAGAATTGCCCCGGGAAGAGCTACGCGATCCTCGAAGGACGCGAGAGCATCGGCGGCACCTGGGATCTGTTCCGCTATCCCGGCATCCGTTCCGACAGCGACATGTACACCCTCGGCTATTCGTTCAAGCCGTGGACCGAGCCCAAGGCGATTGCCGACGGTCCGCGCATTCTGAACTATGTGCGCGAGACCGCGCGTGACAACGGCATCGAGCAGAAAATCCGCTTCAACCATAAGGTCAAAAGCGCGTCGTGGTCCTCAAAGGACTCGCGCTGGACCGTGGAAGTAGAGCGGGGGCCTGCAAAGGAAGTCGCGCATCTCACCTGCAATTTCCTCTTCATGTGCAGCGGCTATTACTCCTATGAGGGCGGCTATCTTCCGGAGTTTCCCGGTGCCGATCAGTTCAAAGGCCGCATCGTGCATCCGCAGAAGTGGACCAGCGACATCGACTACGCCGGCAAGCGCGTGGTGGTGATCGGCTCGGGCGCGACCGCCGTGACGCTGGTGCCGGAAATGGCCAAGACCGCCGCGCATGTCACCATGCTGCAGCGCTCGCCGACCTATGTGGTTGCGCGGCCCGCGGAAGACGCGCTCGCCAACAAGCTGCGCGAGAAGCTGCCCTTGAGGCTCGCCTATCACATGATCCGATGGCGCAATGTGCTCTGGGGCATGTATTTCTTCCAGCTCTGCCGCCGCAAGCCGGAGCGCGCCAAGCAGATGATCCTAGGGGGCGTGCGCCATGCGCTCGGCTCGGATTACGACATCGGCACGCATTTCACGCCGCGCTACAATCCCTGGCAGCAGCGGCTGTGCCTCGTCCCGGACGGCGACCTGTTCAAATCGATCAAGGACGGCCGTTCCTCGGTGGTGACCAACACCATCGAGACCTTCACGCCGAAGGGTATCCGTCTTTCAGACGGCAGCGAGCTTGAAGCCGATCTGATCGTGACCGCCACCGGTCTTAATCTGCAAGTGCTTGGCGGCATGCAGGTCAGCGTCGACGGCCGTGCGGTCGATTTCGCCAATACGCTGAACTACAAGGGCATGATGTATTCCGACGTGCCGAACCTGGCGTCGTCGTTCGGCTATACCAACGCCTCGTGGACGCTGAAATGCGATCTCACCTGCGAATACGTCTGCCGCTTGATCAACTACATGGACAAGCGTGGCTACAAGCAGTGCACCCCGCGCAACACCGATCCCGAGGTGAAGCAGGAGAACTGGCTCGATTTCACGTCGGGTTATGTGCAGCGCTCGGTGGCGAAGATGCCGAAACAAGGTTCGAAGCGGCCTTGGAAGCTCTACCAGAATTACGCGCTCGATATCGTCTCGCTGCGTCTCGGAAAGGTCGATGACGGCGTGATGGTTTATGAGTGACGCGACACCCCCTCAGCCGTCATTCCGGATGGCCTGCGAAGCTGGCCGATCCGGAATCCATCTTTCTTCTTCTCACATCGCTGGATTCCGGGCTCGCTCGCGCGGCTCGCGCCCCGGAATGACGAAACATCGGAGTTTGATGCAATGAAATCTCTTCCCTTTGCGCTCGGCCTGTTGCTGATCGCATCGCCGCTTTATGCGGACACTCAGGCAGTAACCGGCAAGGTCGTGGTCAAGCCGGTGCTGTCCGCCACCACGACGTCAAGCGGCCAGCCCGTCGTGCTGCCGCAGAAGGACGCGCAGGTTATCGTCTCGACCTACGAGATTCCGCCGGGTGCAGTGCTGCCGAAGCACAAGCATCCATTTCCGCGCTATGCCTATGTGCAGGCGGGGACCATCGAGGTCACCAACCTGAACATAGACAAGACCGAGACCTTCAAGACCGGCGACTTCATTCTCGAGGCGGTCGACCAGTGGCACTTCGGCGCCAACAAGGGCAAGGTGCCGGTGAAACTGCTGGTCATCGACATGGTCGAGAAGGGCCAGCCCAACACGGTGTTGCAGAAGTAGGTATTTCATTTCAAACGAGGCGGACCATGCGCTGGTTAAACACGGCTGTGATCATCGTTCTTGTCGCGGGAATCCTGATCTTCGCATTTCAGAATCTTCAGTCTGTCACGGTCTCTTTCCTCGGCCTGCGGATCACTGCGCCGTTGGCGGTGCATGTCCTGATTATTTACGTTGTCGGCATGGCGACGGGCGGCAGCGCGTGGGCGCTGATGCGCTGGGCCGTGCGCAAGCCGTAGCTCGCATTTCCGCAATCCGCGCGAGAGCAGGCTACATGTGACGGCGGATGAACGCGCCCGCATTGGCGAGCGCGCGGCGGCCGGGTTCGAGATGTGCGTTCCATAGCGGCCAGGCGTGGATCATCTCCGGCCAGATTTCCAGCGTGACATCGACATCAGCGGCGCCGAGCGCCGCCGCAAAGCGCGTCGCGTCGTCAAGCAGCGTCTCGTGCGACCCGACCTGAACCAGTGTCGGCGGAAATCCGTGCAGATTGGAAAACAGCGGCGAGATGCGCGGATCGTTGCGCGCCATGCCCGCAGGCACGAAAGCGTCGGCGAGTTCGCCGAGATAGCCCTTGTGAATGATCGGATCGAGCGTGTCCTTGGTCGCAAGGGATTCGCCGGACATGGTGAGATCGGTCCAGGGCGAGGTGAGCCACGCGCAGGATGGATGCTCGGCTTGTGCGCGCAGCGTGTTGATCAGCACGGCCGTGAGGTTGCCGCCTGCGCTGTCGCCGCCGATGGCGATCTGCGACGGCAGATAGGCCTGCTTGCGCAGGTATCGCCACGCGGTCATCGCGTCATCGAAGGCCGCAGGGAATGGATGCTCCGGCGCGAGGCGATAGCCGACCGCGAGCGTCCGGATTTTTGCCGCGCGTCCGGCTTCGGTCACCATGCGGCGGTGGCTTGTGATCGAGCCTGAGCAATAGCCGCCGCCATGGAAGAACATCAGCACGCGCGACGTGTCGCTGCCGGGCGCGAGCGACCATTCGCCCGGCACGCCATTCACATCGACGCTTGTAAGTTGAATGTCATCCGCGACAGGCCACACCGAGCCGATCTCGTCCAGCCGCTCGCGCCGTTGCGCCCAGCCGACCGGCCGGGCCTTCGCCGTCAACAGCGCGCGGATGGAGTCGATCTCGGAGGAGGGCATTTTCCGCTCCCATGGCTATGGATAACCGTAGCCCGGATGGAGCATGGAGCAATCTGGTTACAGTCGCCGGATGTTGCTGTAGCTGATGGCATGGATTTTCTCTGTCCGTCATTCCGGGGCCCGGAATCCACAATGCCGTTCAGCTTGAAATTTCAGCCAGCGCAGCCCGGATGAAGCGAAGCGCAATCCGGGGCCGCTCGGGCGGTGCTTCCCGCATTCCGGTCTGCTGCATACGGGCTACGAGCCTGCAACATTTCGTGATGGGGATACAAATCCCCGCGGTCTGAACCTCTCTTATGTTCGGCGTGTCCCGCCCCGTCATGAGGGGCGTTTCGCGATCGTCACGATACGCGGGGCGGGATGCGGTGGCTGCGATCGGTGTTCGATCGCCACGACGCGCACGGGACTTCTTGTCCGGCTGGGTCCGGCAGGATCGTGCGCCGGGGGGCGATGACGACCGCACCGAAAGCGGACGGCTTCGAGGCGTGTGATCCCGGCGCGGCGGCCCGCGCCATAGGAGGCAGGACACCGGCGCCGCTGGCCCGAAAGGCAGCGATGGCCGCGTCCGTCAGCCCTCCGCAACGGTGGTGCACTCAGCACCGGACACCGGGGGTTATGACATGCAGCTTGCCGTTCCAACCATTGCGTGCGGAACGCCGGATGTATCCGGCGCGACCGTGGCGACTACGCTCGTGTGCTTTTTCACTTTTGCACACGGGGCTGCGGATGCGCATGAGCATCCGGCGTTCCGCGCGCCCTCAATTTGGGGCGAAGCGATGTGAAGACCTCGGGCGCCCCCGCGCCGTCACAACAACAGGGGTGATGGCGCACATCTGGAAAACAGGAAGTGGGGATGAAGCACAATGCACATCACACAACCGATGTCGTCCCCGCGAAAGCGGGGACCCATAACCACCGTCTGTGGTGATGACGAAGGAAAGAGTTGTTTCGCGATCGCGACGACAATGGGGCTTCAGGGAGTATGGGTCCCCGCTTTCGCGGGGACGACCTGGTGAGAGGGATCGCGCGATACGCCCGGAGAATGCGAAATTTTAGAGGCATTGCCTTCTGCCTGCGGAAAATACATTCTCCCGGCCCCGTTCCCTGAAAATCAAAAAGAAACATGACAGCCTCATCCCGCGACCGCCTCGAACAAGCCCTTGTGAAAATCGCCGACCCCGCCGGGGAAGGTGCGCGCTCCTGCCTTTCCGTCTATGCGGATGACGCCCGCAAGGCCGCCGACGCCGCCGACGCGCGGATCAAATCCGGCGGCTCGCGCGGCCCGCTCGACGGCGCGGTCATCACCATCAAGGATCTGTTCGACATCAAGGGCGAGGTCACCCGCGCCGGATCGAAAGTGCTGCCGGCGCGCAGCAAACCGGCGATGGCGGACGCCGCCATCGTCACGCGGTTGCGCGAGGCGGGAGCCGTGATCGTTGCAAAAACCAACATGACCGAGTTCGCCTATTCGGGCCTCGGCGCCAATCCGCATTACGGCACGCCGGGCAATCCTGCGGACCGCAAGCGCGTGCCCGGCGGTTCGTCCTCCGGCGCCGCAGTGGCGGTCGGCGACGGCATCGGCGAGATCGCCATCGGCACCGATACCGGCGGCTCGACCCGTATTCCGGCAGCGTTCTGCGGCGTCACCGGCTTCAAGCCGACGGTCAAGCGTGTGCCGCGCATCGGCGCATTCCCGCTGTCCTTCACACTGGATTCGATCGGGCCGATTGCGCGCAGCGTTGCCGATTGCGCCAATGCCGATGCCATTCTGGCGGGCGAGACGCCGTCGCCGCTGTCGCCGCCGGCGCTGCGCGATGTGCGCGTCGGTCTGGTGCAGGGCTATCCCATCGAGGGCCTCGACGAGACCGTCGGCAAGGCCTACCCGCTGGCGTTGGCGAAACTGAATTCGCACTGGAAGGCCGCCGACATCACGCTCGATGCGCTCAGCATCATGCACACCGCCAACGAGCGCGGCGGAGTCGCTCCGCCGGAGGCTTTTGCGATTCATCGCACGCTGCTGGCTGAAGCCGGCGAGGGCGTCGATACCAACGTGCGCCTGCGCCTGCTGCGTTCGGAGAAAATCAGCGCCGCCGATTACATCCTGGCCCTGCGGGACCGCGAGCGCGGCATCGCGCAGATGGACGCGGTGTTCGACAAGGTGGATGTGCTGGTGATGCCGACGGTGCAGATCGTCGCGCCGACCATGGACGAGGTGTCCACGCCGGAGAGCTTCAACAAGCGAAACGTCCAGGCGCTGATGAACACGGCGATCTGGAATTTCTTCGACACCTGCGCGATCTCGCTGCCGATCAGGCTCGGCAATGCGTTGCCGTGCGGACTGATGCTGGTCGGCCGCCACGGCGGCGACCGCAAGCTGCTCGCCATTGCGGCGGCGGTCGAGAAGCAGCTCGGGGCGTGAATGCGTTCCGCGCGGTGTCAACAAATCCGATTGTCATGCCCGGACTTGTTCCGGGCATCTCGATCAGGTGAGCACCGTGCTCGATCAGTCGGGATCACCGGGACAAGCCCGGTGATGACAAGAAGAAAACTGATTGCCAATCAGCGGATCGCGACTTTCAGCGAGCCGATGCCGTCGATGCCGCATTCAATCTTGTCGCCGGGCTGGAGCGCGGCGACGCCGGCGGGGGTGCCGGTCAGGATGATGTCGCCCGCGCCGAGCGAGACCTGCAGCGAGAGCTTGCCGATGATCTCGGCGACGTTCCAGATCATCTCGGAGAGATCGCCCTTTTGCTTCTCGGTGCCGTTGACCGAGAGCCAGATCTTGCCCTTCACCGGATGGCCGATCTCGGCGGCGGAACGCAGCGCGCCGCAGGGTGCGGAGAAATCGAACGACTTGCCGATCTCCCAGGGCTGCTCTTTCTTGCGCGAGGCCATCTGCAGGTCGCGGCGGGTCAGGTCGATGCTGACGCCGTAGCCGTAGACATGATCGAGCGCCTTGGCGGGATCGATGTTGGCGCCGCCGCTCTTCAGCGCGACCACCAGTTCGACCTCGTGCTGGAAATCCTTCGTCAGAGACGGATAAGGGATCGTCGCGCCGTCGCCGGTGATCATGTCGGCGTGCTTGGCGAAGAAGAACGGAGGCTGGCGTTCGTCATTGCCCATCTCGCGGATATGCTCGAGATAGTTGCGGCCCACGCACCAGATGCGGCGCACCGGGAACGATTTCGATTCGCCGGCGACAGGAATGGATGGCTGCGTGAGTGCGGGAATGACGAAGCTGGCGCTCATGGGAATTCCGGTTTCTGGGAGGGCAACGAGGCGGGAGAGGCGACCTTACGCGCTGGCGGCGATCGGAGCCAGCGGGTTGGCTTCACGATGCTGCAAACGGAAGAACGAGGCGTAGCGTCCGCCGCGCCGCAGCAAGTCATCGTGACGTCCGGTCTCGACGATGGTGCCGTTCTCGACCACCAGAATCTGGTCGGCATGCATGATGGTGTGCAGGCGGTGGGCGATGACGATGGTGGTTCGGTTCTGGCACAGATGCTCGATGGCTTCCTGCACCTGTTTCTCGGATTCGGAATCCAGCGCGGCGGTGGCTTCATCGAGAAGAATGATCGGAGCGTCCTTCACCAGTGCGCGGGCAATGGCGATGCGCTGGCGCTGGCCGCCGGAGAGCTGGGTGCCGTGCTCGCCGACCGGGGTGTTGTAGCCGAGCGGGAAGCTCATGATGAAATCGTGGGCGCAGGCGGCCTTCGCAGCGTTGACGATTTCTTCGTCCGACGCCCCGGCTTTGCCGAACGCGATGTTCTCGCGGATAGTGTCGCGGAACAGGTAAACATCCTGACCCACATAGGCAGTCTGCTGGCGCAGCGAGCGCCGCGAGAGGTCGGAGATGATCTGCCCGTCGATGACGATGGCACCGAATTTTGCTTCGTACAGCCGTAGCAGCAAGGCCAGCACGGTGGACTTTCCGCCGCCGGACGGACCGACCAGCGCGGTGACCTTGCCGGGCTCGGCGACAAAGCTCATGCGGTTGAGCACGGTCTCGTTGCCGCGATAGGCAAAGGTGACGTCGCGGAATTCGACCTTGGCTTCGGTCAGTTTCAGCGCCGGCTTGTCGCTGTCGTCCGGTTCGGTCGCCGGGCTGTCGACGATTTCGAGCAGCTTGCGGGCGCCGATCAGGTAGCTGTTGAGTTCGATATTGAGGCGCGCGAGCCGCTTGGCGGGTTCGTAGGCCAGCAGGAACGCGGTGATGAACGAGAAGAACTGTCCCGGCGTGGCCCCGGTCGCGATGATGCGATAGCCGCCGTACATCAGGACGCCGGCGATGGCGAAGCCGCCGAGTGTTTCCATCAGCGGGCTGGACCGGCTCTGGACCCGCGCCATCTTGTTGGCGTTGGCTTCAACCATCCCGATATTCCGGTCAATCCGCGCCTGCATGGTGTCTTCAAGCGTGAACGCCTTGACCGTCCGGATGCCTTGCAGGGATTCCTGCATGGTTTCGAGAATGTCCGCCGTGCCGGTAAACTGGTTGTGTGCGAGACCTTTGATCCTCTTCACCAGTTTGCGGATGATGAACAACGCAGGTGGTGCAATCAGCAGCCCCGACAGCGACATCCACGGATCTTGAATCACCATCACGGCCGCGAGGCCGACCAGCGACAGCAAATCGCGCCCGACAGCGTTGATCAGAAGGCTGAGAACCTGGGTCACGGACTGCGCGCCCGCCGTCAGTCGCGCGAGGAACTCGGAGGAATGGCGTTCGGAATAGAAGCCGACATTCTCGCGCATCAGTTTGGCGAACAGCCGGCGCTGATTGCTAGCAAGGATGGCGTTGCTGATCTTCGACAGGATGACCGTATGACCGTAGGTCGCGGCACCCTTCAGCGCGAACAGAACGATGATCGCCAGCGACAGCATCACGATGCCGTTAATGCTGCGATTGACGTAGGTCTGATTGATCACTTCGCCGAGCAGCCAGGCGGATGCCGCGGTGGCGCCCGCCGATACGGCCATCAGCGTGAACGCAACCGCGTAGCGCCGCCAGTGCCGGAGGCCCTGTTCGGTAATCAGACGGCGAATAAGAGCGGCCGCCCCATAAGGGTCGTCGGTGATTTTACGTGGAAGCTCGGTCATCCGCGTTCCATTGACGGCCGACGCAACCGGCGCCCCGTCAGGGTTTCTGCGATGTCCGTCTCTTGCCCGCTATGGACCCGATTTTCAAGTGAAATCAGGGCTTTTCGGTCACTTCTACACTATGCCGAAACCGCCTGCCGGCCGTCCCGGAGCCGGTCTGCCAGCAGTTTTTCCTCCCATGCCAGCGCGTGGCGGGCGATGGTGTCGAGGTCGTCGTATCGCGGCGTCCAGTCCAGCGTAGCGCGAATACGTGCCGTGTCCGCGATCATGGTCATGATGTCGCCGGGCCGGCGGTCGGCGTATTGAACCGCGAAGTTTCGGCCCGATGCGCGGCGCACCGCTTCGATGGTTTCGAGCACGGAATAGCCGCGGCCATAGCCGCAATTCAGGGTCGCCGAGGGGCCGCCCTGTTCGAGATATTTCAACGCGGCGCGATGCGCATCCGCGAGATCGGTGACGTGGATGAAGTCACGGATGCAGCTTCCGTCGACGGTGGGATAGTCGGTGCCGAAGACATCGATTTTGGCGCGCTGGCCGGTTGCCGCTTCGACGGCAATTTTCAGGAGGTGGGTCGCGCCGACAGTCGCGAGACCGATCCGGGCTTCCGGGTCGGCGCCGGCGACATTGAAGTAGCGCAGCACGACGTAATGCATGCCGTGCGCGGAAGCGACGTCATGCAGCATGATCTCGGTCATCAGCTTCGAAGAGCCATAGGGCGACAGCGGGCGTGTCGGCGCTTCTTCGGCAACAGGCATCTGATCCGGATTGCCGTAGACCGCAGCGGTCGATGAAAAGATAAAACGGCTGATGTTGCACCTGACCGCCGCGTTCAGAAGATTGCGCGTCGTCATCGTGTTGTTGCGGTAGTAGCCAAGCGGATCGCGCAGCGAGTCCGGCACCACCACTGAACCTGCGAAATGAATGATCGAGCTGACATTGTGCGCGGCGATCACACCCTCGACGAGGTTCTCGTCCGCGACGTCGCCAATGAACAAGGGCACGCCTTCAGGCAGGAACTGCGAAAAGCCGGTCGAGAGATTGTCGACAACGACGACGCTTTCGCCTGCATCCACCAGCGCGCGAACGGTATGGCTGCCGATGTAACCTGCGCCTCCGGTGACCAAGACTGTCATGGCTTTCAAACCCGCATTGTTTCCGCGCTCCGTTAGGCGCCTGTTGCGCGGAATGTGGAGCGAAGATGTTGCCGGAAGCTTGCAGAGAAACGATGGAAATGGGGTATAAAGCCGGGTTCTCACGCCAAAAGGCTTCGCTTTTCCCGGCCGAAACCGCTTTATGGTTTCCAAAACGTAACGTCTCATACGAGTTCCAGCCCGATCGTTCCGATGCCCGGTATCATTTTCATCAAGACATCATCGCTCGGCGACGTGGTGCATCACATGCCGGCGGTCTCCGATGCGCACCGGCACCGGCCCGAGGCACGGCTGACGTGGGTGGTCGAGGAGGCGTTTGCGCCGCTGGCGCGGCTTCATCCCGCAGTTGGCGAGGTCATCCCGGTTTCGACTCGGCGGTGGCGATCGCAACTGCTCCGCTCCGAGACCTGGAGCGAGGTCTCCGCTTTCAAGGCAAGACTGAAATTGATCAAGGCCGAGAAGGTGATCGATACTCAGGGTCTGATCCGTTCGGCGCTGATCGCTCGAACGGCACCCGGCGAACGACATGGCTACGATGCATCGAGCATCAAGGAGCCGATCGCGTCATGGTTCTATGACGTCAAACACAAGGTCGCTCGCGATCAGCATGCGGTGGCGCGCAACCGGCTGCTGACCGGTTTGAGCCTCGGCTATCGGCCCGATCAGGCAATCGACTATGGGCTGGTCAAGCCTCCGAAGGACGGTGGTGCGCCTTATGCCGTGCTGCTGCATGGCACATCGCGCGCCTCGAAAGAATGGCGTGAGGTCGACTGGATCGGTACCGGCAAGTGGCTGCGCGGGCAGGGCATCGACGTGGTGCTGCCGTGGGGAAGCGAGCGCGAACGGTTGCGCTGCGAACGCCTCGCGGCCGCGATTCCGGGAAGCCGGATTCTCGATCGCCAGCCGCTCGACGTGACCGCGAAGGTGATCGCGAATGCGGCGCTGGTGGTCGGCGTCGATACCGGATTGCTGCATCTGGCTGCGGCGTACAGCGTCCCGCTGATCGCGGTGTTTCTTGCAACCGATCCCGGCTTGACCGGTCCCGTCGGTAACGGATCGATCACGGTTGTGGGAGGGAAGAACGTTTATCCGTCGTTCGAGCGGGTCATCGAGGCCGCGCAGAAATTGCCGCTCTCCGCTTAGGTGTTCTGTTTCGCCAGAATGTCGTCGACGAAGACGGACAGATTGTCGCCCTTGTACAAGTAACCCTTGATGCCCGCTGCCGTGCCCGCATCGAGGTCGCGCTGCTTGTCGCCGATGACGAAGCTGAGGTTCTTGTCGATCGGCCAGTGCTTGACGAGATCGAGGATCATTCCCGGCTGCGGTTTGCGCCATTCGCATTCGTGATCGTATCCGCTGACCGTGCCATCGGGATGATGCGGGCAATAGCGAAAATCGTCGATGCGTGCGCCGTCGCGGGCGAGTTCGTCGCGCATCCAGTTGTGCAGTGTGCGCACGTCGTCTTCGGAGAAAAATCCACGCGCGACGCCGGACTGGTTTGTGAAGACGAAGACCAAATATCCGGCGGCGTTCAGCTTCTTGATCGCGTCTGCGACCCCCGGCATCCACCGGAGTCTGTCGCGTGTCCCGACATAGGCGTCGTCAAGATTGATGACGCCATCGCGGTCAAGGAATGCCGCGGGTTTTCTTGTCGCGCCGCTGTCCGCTGTCATTTTGGTTTTGTCGCGCCGATCATCACTTGCTCGACTTTGTCGCAGATCGCATGCATCGCCATCATGTGGATCTGCTGGATCACGGGCGTATCGTCGGTGGGCGAAATGAACAGATGGTCGCAAGATCCACGCATGCTTTCGCCTTTGGCGCCGGTGAAGCCGACTGTGGTCACGCCCATGTCGCGCGCCACGCGAAGCGCCGCGAGAATATTGGGCGAGCGGCCGGACGTGGTCAGCGCAAACAGCACGTCTCCGCGACGCGCGAGCCCCTGAACCTGTCGCGCGAACACCTGCTCGAAACCGTAGTCGTTGGCGATGGCCGTCAGTGCGGAAGTGTCGGTCGTCAAGGCGATCGCGGCCCAGCCGGGACGTTCCTGCTTGTAGCGGCCAACGATCTCGGCGGCGATGTGCTGGGCGTCGGCGGCGCTGCCGCCATTGCCGATCAGGATCAGCTTGTTTCCAGCCTTCAGCGCATCAGCGACAACGCGCGCGATGGCATGCGTCGTCACGAGAAGCTCATTGCTCTGCACGGCTTTTGTCAGCCCGGCGAGCGAGCTTTGAAAATGTGCGACGATCCGGTCCTGGCTCACATGTCACCGCGTGCGTTCAAGTGGGTCTCAGTGGCAGTCAAATCAGTGGTAGTGACGGCGCGATATGGACGCAAGTCCGTCAGCGGTTCGAGATTAACGGGCGCCGGCACTGGCCGTTGCCATCACGCGCTGCGCGGTCTCCACGACTTCTGAGGCCGGGATATCGCGCATGCAATGATGATCGTTCTGGGTGCAGATCGGACGATGACAGGGCTGGCAGGGCAGGTCGGTCGCCCGCTTGATGGTGGCGGCGAGACCGTTCAGCGGCGCCCAGTGGTACGGGCTGGTCGGGCCAAAAATTCCGATCGCGGGCGTGCCGATTGCGGCGGCGATATGCATCAGTCCGGAATCATTGGAGATCACTGTCTTGGCCGCTGCCATCGCCATGATGCCGTTACGCAGATCCGTCCCGGTGAGGTCGCGGACGCGCGGCCCTGCAAAATTGACGATCTCGGTGGCAATAGCTTTTTCGCCGGGGCCGCCGACCACCCAGACGTCGAGGCCCTGTTCGGCGAACATCCGCGCCGCCTCCGCGTAGTAGGTCCAGCGCTTCGAGGCGCCCACCGATCCCGGGGCCAGCGCGACCGCGGCGCTGTGGCCGAGGTTGTTGGCTTGACGCCAAGCCGCGACTTCGGCGGGCGGCACCACGAGCTGCGGCACCGGCCATTGCTTCGGGAGCCGGGCATTGGCGGGCAGGGCGAGGGCGGCGTTCTTGTCGATGAAGCGGGGCATCTTCCGTTCGCCCCAGCGCCAGTCGTTAATCAGGCCGAACCGGACTTCACCGACCCATCCCGTGCGCTGGGGAATCCCGGCCAGCGTGGGCGCAATGGCGGATTTCCAGGTCCGAGGCATCACCAGGGCGGTGCCGTAGCCCGCTTCCCGAAACTGCCTGGCCAGCGTCCACTGTTTGGCCAAGGCGAGCCGCCCGCGCGGCAGGTCCCAAACGATCCCTCGGCGGACCCCGGGCATGTAGTCCACCAGCGGGGCGCAGAGGCTTGTGACCAAGAGATCGACGGGCCGATTGGGCCAGCGCTCTTTGAGGACCCGGACCACGGTATGCCCGCGCACGAAGTCACCGATCCACATGTACGGAATCACCAGAACCGGGCTGGTTTCCGAGGGATCGGGTGTCACCCCAATATCACTTAGAAGTGAATTTATATTCATTTATTGAGGGCTTTGCAGCTATTTTGATGCAGCCGAGGAGAATTGTGCTCGATCAGCCGGTTACCGCGTCGCCTGCACGGCGTCCAGATGCGTTTTTGCTGCTCCGGGCAGGTCGGCAGACTTCACCACGCCACCGGACGTGAGTTGCCTGCCGGGCGGGAGTGAGGCAAAGGTGACCCGCGTCAATTGGGCGGGATTCCTCAATGCTGCTGGTGACCGGCGGAGCCGGTTTTATCGGATCGAACGTCGTCGCCGCCCTTAACGATGCGGGCCGGGCGGACGTGGCCGTATGCGATTTTCTTGGGAGCGACGGGAAATGGCGCAATCTCGCCAAGCGGCAGCTCGCCGACGTGGTTCCGCCGGCTGAGCTGATGCAATGGCTGGCTGGCCGGAAGCTCGACGCGATCATCCATCTCGGCGCGATCTCGGAAACCACCGCGACCGACGGCGATCTCGTCATCGAGACCAATTTCCGTCTGTCGATGCGGCTGCTCGACTGGTGTACGGCGAATTCCGTTCCGTTCATCTATGCCTCGTCAGCGTCGACCTACGGTGATGGCGATCAGGGATTTCGCGACGACGTTTCGCTCGATGCCCTGAAAAAGCTGCGGCCGATGAATCTCTACGGCTGGAGCAAGCACCTGTTCGACATGGCCGTGATCGAGCGTGCCGCGAAGGGCGGGAGGATGCCGCCGCAGTGGGCCGGCCTCAAGTTCTTCAACGTGTTCGGTCCGAACGAATATCACAAGGGTACGATGATGAGCGTGCTCGCGCGCCGCTTCGACGACATCAGGTCGGGCCGCGTCGTGCAGTTGTTCAAGTCGCATCGCGACGGCATCGCCGACGGCGATCAGCGGCGCGATTTCATTCATGTCGACGACGTCGTGCGCGTCATCATGTGGCTGCTGGCGGCGCGCTCGGTGAACGGCATCTACAATGTCGGCACCGGCAAGGCGCGCAGCTTCCGCGATCTCATCCTCGCCGCCTATGGCGCGCTCGGCGCCAAGCCGAATATCGAATACATCGATATGCCGGAACAAATTCGCGGCAGTTATCAGTACTTCACCGAAGCAGAGATCGATCATCTGCGCGGCGCAGGCTACAATGGCGGCTTCACGGCGCTCGAAGATGCCGTCGGCAGCTATGTCAGGGATTTTCTCGACCGGCCCGATCGTTACCGCTGATCGTGCAACAGGGATAAGTTTTCATGTTTGATTTCGACGCGCTGTCGCAAGCGATTGTCCGCCAGACCGTGTTGTGCGTCGGCGACCTGATGCTGGACGAATTCGTCTACGGCGAGGTTTCTCGCATTTCGCCGGAGGCGCCCGCGCCGGTGATCGCGGCCCGGCGCAGCGAGATCAACGTCGGCGGCGCAGGCAACGTGGCCCGCAACATCGCCTCGCTCGGTGCGAAGTGTATCTTCGTAGGTCTGGTCGGCAATGACGTTGCCGGCGAGACGCTGAAGGCGGAACTCGCCAAGGAAACGCTGATCGAGCCGATTCTGGTGACCGATCCGGCACGGCCGACCACGCGCAAGGTGCGTTTTGTCTCGGAACATTTCTCCACGCATATGCTGCGGGCGGATTGGGAACTGTCGGCGCCGGCCTCGGAAGTCACCGAACGCAAGCTGATCGATGCTGTTGTCGGCGCTCTGCCGCGGGCGGACATCGTGCTGCTGTCGGATTATGCCAAGGGCGTTCTGACCGCGCGGGTGATCCGCAACGTCATTGATGCCGCGCGCAAGCTCGGCAAGCGTGTGATCGTTGATCCGAAGAGCGCAAACCTGGCGATTTATCGCGGTGCAACGCTGCTGACGCCGAACCGCAAGGAGTTTGCAGAGGCGACGCGGCGGCGCATCCTTTCGGACGCCGATATAGCCGATGCGTCGATCGAGGCGCTGCGGACCGCCGACGCCGAGGCCGTGCTGGTGACGCAAAGCGAAGACGGAATGACGCTGGCGCATCGCGACGGCAGCCTGATTCATGTTCCAGCGCAGCCGGCGAAGGTTCGCGACGTGTCCGGCGCAGGCGATACGGTGGTCGCGGTGCTGGCTGTCACGATGGCGGCAGGAACGGATTGGGACACCTCGTTGCGCTGTGCCACAGCCGCGGCCGCGGTGGCCGTCAGTAAACCCGGCACGGCAACGGTGTCTCTTGCCGAATTGCGGCGGAAGATCCTGCCGCATGCCTCGCTCGCGGCGGAAGAGAAAATCGCGTCCAGCGCCGCGGACCTCGATGCGCATCTTGCCGAGTGGCGGAGGCAGGGTTTGCGCGTTGGGTTCACCAACGGCTGCTTCGATATTCTGCATCCGGGCCACGTGCGCGTGGTGACGCAGGCACGTGCGGCGTGCGACCGCCTGATCGTTGGCCTCAACAGCGATGCGTCGGTTCGGCGTCTCAAGGGACCGGAGCGGCCGGTGCAGGACGAGCGCGCCCGCGCTGAAGTCCTCGCGGCGCTTGAAGCGGTCGATCTCGTCGTCATTTTCGAACAGGACACGCCGCTGGAACTGATCGCGCAGATCAAGCCGAGCGTGCTCGTGAAGGGCGGAGACTATACCCGTGAGCAGGTTGTCGGCCATGAGATCGTCACCGCCAACGGCGGTGAGATTGTACTTGTCGATATTTTGCCGGGTCACAGCACGACGTCGCTGGTCAAACGGGCGCGAGAAGGCAAGGCATGACCGCGAACGCGTCCAATCTTGCGACCGGCGTCTCGCCGTCGATCTGGCGCAACACCGCCGCCTGGACAAAGGCGGCCGATGTCGCCGTGGTCCTCATGGCCGCTTCGCTGCCATGGTCGACGTCGCTGGTCGCGATCTTTGCGGTAATCTGGCTGCTGTTGCTTGTTCCCACGGCCGAACTGCGGGATTTTGCCGAAACGCTGAAACGCCCGGCCTGCTTTCTTCCGGTCGTGCTTTTCGCGCTGGCCGTTGTCGGTACGCTATGGTCGACGGACATTCCGTGGGCCGCGCGCTTGCATGCGGTCAATCCGGTCGCCAAGCTGATCGCGATCCCGATTCTGATCCGTCACTTTGAGAAATCCGGAAGAGGCTTGTGGGTCGCGCTGGCATTCATTGCGTCCTGTGCCGCAGTCATGCTGGCGTCATGGGCGATGTTCATTGATCCTCGTTTGACTTTCGATTCCACGCGAATGCCCGGTGTTCCGGTAAAGAACACGATTGCGCAGGGGCAGGAGTTCACGCTGTGCGCATTCGGCGCGCTTGGCGGGGCGATGTACGCGCTGTCGCGGCAGAAAAAAAAGATTGCGCTGCTTCTTGCGCTGCTGAGCGCAGGTTTCGTCGCCAACATGGTTTTCGTCGCTAACTCAAGGACGGCGCTGGCTTGTATTCCGATTTTGTTCGTTCTTTTCCTTGCGATGTATTTCAGTAAGCGCAACGCAGTCTTGTTGGTGGTAGGCGCCATCATTGCGGCTGCCTTCGCCTGGAATACGTCGTCATATCTGCGCTCTCGCGTGGAGGGAGCGCTTAGTGAATATCAGGCCTATCGCACGTCACATGCCGCAACTTCGGCAGGACAGCGCCTGGAGTTCTGGCGCAAGTCGGTGAAGTTTTTCGAAGCTGCACCGATCTTGGGGCATGGTACCGGTTCAACCAAGCTTTTGTTCGAGCGTGATGCTGTCGGCCAAACTGGCGCTTCAGCCGAAGTGATCGCCAACCCGCACAATCAGACATTGAACGTGGCGGTGCAGTGGGGATCGGCCGGAATCATAGTTCTCTACCTGATGTGGATATCGCACTTGAGACTCTTCATCGGTAAAGAAGGGTTGTTTGCGTGGATCGGCCTTGCGGCCGTCGTCCAGAATTTCTTCAGTTCGCTGCTCAACTCCCATCTCTTTGATTTTACCGAAGGCTGGATTTACGTGCTGGCCGTCGGGGTCGCGGGCGGCATGATCGCTCGCGCCCGGATCGCCGATACTCACGCGGGGCAGGTTTGATGGCTGGCTTGTCCCGGATCAGATTCCCGCGCCTCACCTGGCGAAATTTGCTGATCGTCATCCATGATGTGCTGGCAACGATTTTCGCAGTAGTTGCGAGTTTCTATCTTCGGTTCGAAGGCAGCGGCCTGACGGAGCGCTTGCCGCTGCTGCTCCATATCCTGCCGTACTTCGTCATTTTCAGCATTATCGTCTGCTACACGTTCAGGCTGACGACGACAAAGTGGCGGTTCATTTCGCTGCCTGACTTCTTCAACATCGTCAAAGCCTCGACGGTGCTGGCGCTGATGCTGCTGGTGCTGGACTACATCTTCATCGCGCCGAACGTCTATGGCACATTCTTCTTCGGCAAGACGACGATCATCATCTATTGGTTCCTTCAGAACTTCGCGCTTGGCGCCTTGCGAATTACCTATCGCTATTTCCGCTACACGCGAACGCTGAACCAGGCGCGGGGCCTCGATGCCGCTCCGACGCTGCTGGTAGGGCGCGCTGCGGACGCGGAAGTATTGCTGCGCGGCATTGAGAGTGGCGCGGTGAAGCGGATGTGGCCGGTCGGCGTACTGTCTCCCTCCATATCGGATCGTGGGCAGTCGATCCGTGGCATCCCCGTGCTCGGTGGAATCGATGATCTCTCCGATATCGTCAATGATTTCTCGCGCCGGGAAAGACCTCTTGAACGCCTCGTCATGATGCCTTCGGCATTCGAGGCGGATGCGTCACCGGAGTCGGTGCTGACGCGAGCTCGCAAACTCGGACTGACCGTTAGCCGTCTGCCGTCGCTCGAGGGCAGCGGCGAGGCGCCTCGGCTTGCACCGGTTGCGGTCGAGGATCTGCTGCTGCGGCCGAGCGTGAAGATCGACTATCAGCGCCTCGAAGGCTTCGTGAAGGGAAAATCCGTCGTCGTCACGGGTGGTGGCGGGTCAATCGGCTCGGAGATATGCGACCGCGTCGTCACGTTTGGCGCGTCGCGGCTGCTGATCGTTGAGAATGCCGAGCCGGCGCTGCATGCGGTGATGGAAGACCTGACGGTAAAGTTTCCAACGGCTGTTATCGAAGGCCGCATCGCGGACATTCGTGACCGTGCGCGCATTGCGCACCTTATGGCTGAATTCAAGCCGAACATTGTCTTTCATGCCGCGGCGCTGAAGCACGTTCCGATCCTCGAGCGGGACTGGGGCGAGGGCGTCAAGACCAATATTTTCGGCACCGTCAATGTCGCGGATGCAGCGGTGAGCGCCGGCGCCGAGGCGATGGTGATGATTTCCACCGACAAGGCGATCGAGCCGGTGTCGATGCTGGGACTGACCAAGCGCTTTGCCGAGATGTACTGCCAGGCGCTCGACCGGGAATTGATGCACAAGGCAAACGGCGAGGCGCCGATGCGGCTCATTTCTGTCCGCTTCGGCAACGTGCTGGCGTCCAACGGATCGGTGGTGCCGAAATTCAAGGCGCAGATAGAGGCGGGTGGCCCGGTGACGGTGACGCATCCGGACATGGTTCGCTATTTCATGACCATTCGCGAGGCGTGCGACCTCGTGGTGACCGCGGCAACCCACGCGCTCGATCCTGTGCGGCCCGATGTGTCGGTTTACGTGTTGAACATGGGGCAGCCGGTGAAGATTGTCGATCTCGCCGAGCGCATCATCAGGCTGTCAGGGCTTCAGCCGGGTTATGATATCGAGATCGTCTTTACAGGCGTCAGGCCGGGCGAGCGCCTGAACGAAATCCTGTTTGCCCATCAAGAGCCAACTGCGGACATCGGCATCGCCGGAATCGTCGCGGCACGCCCCAATGAGCCTCCGCTCGACACGCTGCAACGATGGCTGTCCACGCTGGACAAGGCTGTGGTCAGCGAACAGCGCAGTGTCATCGTCGGCGTTTTGAAGGACGCCATCCCGGAGTTCAAAAGCGGGGCCGCGTAAGCTATCCGAGCGGCTCCCGTTTCCGAGAGAACCGGCTGAGGACCAGCGCCACGGCGCTTAAACCCAATGCAAGCGCCATCCCCTGGACGTAGGGAGATTTCAGCCAGATCGTTACCGCGGCAAAAGCCGCGAGAATGACGTTCAGGATGAAGACGTCGCTGACGACCTGCGTCACGCTGAAGCCGTTGTTCGTCGCTTGCTGGTAAAAATGAGACCGGTGGGCGAGCCAGACAGCTTCGCCCTTCAGCAAGCGCCGGAAGAGAGTGAGCGTTGCGTCGGCGAGGTAGTACAGCGGCAGCAACAGCGCGGCGAGCAGGTGGCCGTGTCCCGCAAGCTGAATCAGGCACCATCCCATGAGCAAACCGATCGGCAGGCTCCCTACATCGCCGAGGAAAAGCTTCGCGACGGGTTTGTTGAACGGCGCGAAACCGATCATCGCACCGCAGAGTGCGAGTGCGACGATTGTCGGGCCAGGAGATAGCTCGCCGTAGAAGCCGAACAGCGCCAGCGCGGCCGTCACAGGAACGGTTTCTGCGACAGTGATCCAGTCGAGGCCGTCCATGAAGTTGACGAGGTTGACGAACCACAGCCCACCGATCAGCAACAGGACTCGCTCTAACCAGACTGGCAAAGTCGACACGAGGCGGAACTCGGTAGGAAGGGTTGCGAGGACTATTCCGACGGCAACCGCCTGCATCAAAAGGCGAGGTATGACAGGCATCGTCCGAAGGTCGTCATAGGCGCCGACCAAGGCAAGGAAGACGGTCGCCGCAAAAATCGCGAACAGCGACGAATCTCCCACAGCACCAAAAAGAGAGACCGATACAGCGACCGACGTGATGACAGCCGCGATCACCGCTGCCCCGCCGCCCTGTGGTGTTGGAACACTGTGTGATGAACGCGCGTTCGGCCGCGCCAGCGCGTAGCGTGCAAGCAGGGGGTGCAGCAAGACAATCAGCCCCGCGCAAATGACGCAGGCTGCCAGCGGGGTCGCGATAGTCAGCAAGGGATTCATGAAATGAAGACCACCGGGTCAGCGCTTGATGCCGACGGCACACCAGTAAGGTACGCGTTCCGAGAAACGAACGTCCTGAAATCCGGCGGTTGTCAGCATGTCGTTGATCTGCACGCGCGTGAAGCGTTGTTCGAGGCGCGTGCAGAACCGGTCATATGCGTCGGTTCTCATCACGTAGAACGCGCGATGCTTGTAGGATTCCAGCGGCAGCGCCGCGGCGGAAAATCCGAGCCGCTCGACGAGCGCAGCAAGGCGGGCCAGTGGCCAGTAAACCAACACCGCGATGATCTGGCTGATCCAGAGGCGCGGCTTTTCCGGCAAACTTGAGATCACGACGCGGAAGATGTTGCTGAATTTCCAGAGCGCCCGATACCAGGCCGGCCGGTTGTCGAGCGCGTAGTAAAGATAGATCAGGAAAGGCGCACCGGGCTTGAGTTTCGTCGAGATCTCGGAAATGGCGGCCCGAGTATCGGGGACATGATGCAGCACACCCAGCGAGAACGCGAAGTCAAGCGAACCGTCGGGCAGGGGGATTTCTCCAACGCTGGCGTGATGAAAAGTAACGTTCTTCGCCGCCGCCAGATTTGCGCGCGCGACACTCAGCGCATCGGCGCTTGCGTCGAGAAGGTGGAGGTGTCCGACGCGAGGGGCCACCATGACGGACCACCGGCCGCTGCCGCATCCGACATCCATGCCGACGGAGTTGGCCGGCAGGCGGTCCCAGGGGAAAATGTTAAAATAGGACTCAAAAATAGCCGCCCTGTCGTCGGCGGAAAAGGCGTCCTCTCCCTGACGGAAGGTCGACCATTCATGGCCGAATCCGGCGGCAACTGCGGGGTCGACATTGCTGGGCGGACGATCGGGCATGAACTCTCATGTGGCTGCCGCCGCGAGGATGCATCGAGTACGCGCGTGGGCCTGCGGAGTGTTTAATCAAACTCGGAAGGGGTGACAACGTCCTCCGGGCATACCGCTGGTCCGGAAAAATCATCGGATGGGGCGTTGCCTGTCAACTGCGGTGTTTTTCAAGTCCCGGATCATGCTTTTCACCGGCGTGCCGAAGGGATAGTAATGCGCCCCGGACAGTCTGGGAGTGGGTAGCTTTGGTGGCTATTCGGTTGCTTCAAATGCTGCTCGTGGCTGTGCTGGTCAGCGGGTGCACTTTCTTCTTCGATGTGCAGGATTCCGTGCAGGCGGACCCCCAGCCGGATTCCCGGCAGCTACGGGTCATCGTCAGTGAGATCCAACGCATTACGCAATCGATGAAGCAGGTCGGTGCTTCGGAGGTTTCCAATGTCGGGCCGAATGAGGCGCAGTCGGGTCCGGAAAGATGGACCGTTTGCTCGCGCGCGAGCTTCGGCAATGAGCTTCGCTACTTCACGTTCTTCCTGAAAGGTGAAACGGTTGCGAATTGGCGGCCTGCCGTCATCAACGACAAATGCGAGGCGCGTAACTTTGCACCGTTGGAGCAAAGGTAGCGCGAAAAGCGTCTGCTAGGCTTGAAGTTAGTGAACGCGCTGCAACTGCTCCTCATAGAGGGCGACGGTTGCAGCTCCGATCGCCTGAGCAGACATCTTGTCGACGACGAGTTGCCGGGCCGCCGCTCCGTAGCGGGTCCTCAACTCTTGCGAGGCAGCCAGTTCACCTATCGCTTTAGCCAACGCCTGCGGATCCTCGATCGGCACCAGCAAGCCCGTTTCTTCGTGTATTACGATTTCCCGGCAACCGGGGGCATCGGTGGCAACCATCGGCCGGCCACAGGCGGCGGCTTCCAGCAGACTTTTCGGCAGGCCCTCGCGGTGGGATGGAAGGGCCGCGATATGCGAGTCTCGCCACAGCGACGCAATGTCGTTGACCTGACCCAGCCATGTGATGCCCGGTTCGCCGCTCCATTGCTGCGCCTCCTCTAACGTCACCGAATCGGGATTGGCGGGATCGGGAGTTCCTGCGATCAGGAGCCGAACGTCCTCGCCCTGAGTCCGCAGAATCCGGTGTGCGGCAACCAATGCGCGAATGCCCTTGGAGGTCAGCAGCCGGCCGGCAAATCCGACGGTTATCGGGCCACTGGGCTCGGGGATTGGCGCTAGCTGATCCGTGTCGACACCTGAGCCTGGAATGCGAGCGAGGCGGCGCGGGTCGATCCCGATCGTCTCAAGAGCGGCTTTGTCATCCGGATTCTGGACCAGAAAGACCGCGTGATCCCGATTGAGCAGGAACCGCAACGCGATCGCGATAACGACGCGAAGGAGAAGCGCCCTGGCTGTCGTCGAGGTAAACGCATAGCCGAGGCCCGTCATCGCATTGATCTGCGGGGTCGTCATACCCAGGGACGAGATTCCGCCCACCACGCAGATTTGCATGCCGACATGGTGCACGATGGCGGGGGAGAGCTCGCGCTTGATCTGGCGCAGCGCCATGATGGTCGAGATCGCGCCGAACGGCGACAGTCCTCCGCGCCGCAACGGTATGGAATGTACCGTAAAACCTTCGGAGCGAATGGCATCGGCATTCGATCCGACCGACGTTGCCACGTGAACGTCAAAACCCGCGTCACGCGCTGCGCGGGCCATGGGAAGCCGATGGGACAGGAAGGCCTTGTCCTCGGTCACGACGTAGAGGAGTTTTTTCGCGCGCAGCGTCATACTTCTTGCTTGCGGTCATGCTCGGAGATCAAGGACAGCGAGCCCTAGGTTTGATCCGAGGCGGACTATTTCTGCAACCGATACACGTATTCGTCGCATCCTGAACTTGGTATTCCGCTGGATTTAGGCCGGGCGAAAATTCGTTCGGCCTTAAAGCCGCGGTTAGTCATCCAGCGCTCGACCTCCGGTGCAAGTGCCGTTTCGTAAGGATATCCCCCAAGCCAATCGTGGACGTCGTGATCGAAGTCCATGCCCCGGATAGATCTATAGTTTGTAACATAGGTCTGAAAATCTTCTCGTCCTCTAATCATATTGGCCAACCGGAAGGCTCCTATATAGCTGCTCTTCAGACACTCCTGAACGAAGACGGGTGCGCCAGAGTAAAGACGTTTCTCAAATTTCCAGAATGAGTCCATGTAGGTCGTTCGGTAGAGTGCGACGGCAAGAAGTCCGTTTGGCGCAACCATCGCGGCTGCTTTGTTGACAGCTTCCCACATGCTGCCGGTATGGTGCAAAACTCCCCACGAATACACGATGTCGAATGTCCCCAGAACCTTCGGATCAAGGTCAAAGACACTGGTATTTTCGATATGCCAAGGAGTTTCCAGATTTCGACTTGAAAGTACGTTCTTGGCTGTATTCACGCAGTCTGGGTCGATATCCACACCAACAATCCGACCGGCGCCTAACCGAGCAGCAGCTAACGCATGAAGGCCAGACCCACATCCGATATCCAGAAAGGAACGACCTTCAAACTCTTCCGCTGGGATTAGCTTCAGCAAGCCCTTCTTTGCTTGTTCAATCTGAGGTTCATCGATCAGTTTCGAGTAAGAAGCCCAATTCTTGCCGAACGCGAAATGTGTATCGACCTTTTTGAGATGTTCGTTTGACATACAGTAGTCCTTTCAGTTCGGCACGGCGAAGCGCGAACGACATAACATGGGTGATGTCATCGATGATAAGGCGCCGTAGCGATAAGCTGATCCCACTGTCTGAACACGATTTCAGGTTGAAAGGTCTTGGTGCGAGTCTTCGCTGCTTGTCCCATTTTTACCCTCAACTGCGGTGCGGTCATAAGTTGAGCGAGCGCTTCCGCAAACAACTCGTTGGAATTTCCTGACACGACTTGAGCTGAGCGAACAAGAATACCGCTTTCGCCGGAAACGACGAGGTCTTCAACGCCACTCACGCCCTCGAATGCTACCGCCGGAAGGCCGACAGCCATAGCCTCGGCGAGGGCATTTGGAAAGCCTTCGTAACGAGACGGAAATGCCAAGAGATGAGCGCGCGCTGTCTCGCCGGCAATATCGCGCGATACTCCCATCAGGTTTATTCGACCCTCCAGTCCATGGAATGCAATGCGGTCGAGCAGGGCTGTACGGTCCGGCCCCTGTCCAAAAATCACAACGTCCCAATCGGGAAATCTGGTCGCAAGTGTTGCAAAGCTGTCGATCAGGATATCGAACCCTTTCTGGTGATCGAGCCTGCCGATACCTACAATTCGAAATCGACTTTCAGATGACGCCCGGTCTGGATGCGCGGTCACGTCGGTCAATGGCACTGGATTTGGAATCGTGATGATCTGATCCGCAGGTGAGCTTTTGAAGAATTTTGCCGCGCGACGTGTTTGAACGACGATCCGTGCTGCCTTGGGGTATGTCAGGTAGCGAAGCGCTCGATCAAGTCGGGACAGGCGGTACGCGTGCGCTGCGGGATCGACACGCTCGGAAACGATCACTGGGACTTTAAGTCCACGGGTAGCGAGAAGCACCATGACGTTCGTGAGGTCCACGAACGATATCACAACGTCGGGCTGGAGCGCGGCAATGGTTCGCCGAAGAGCCGCTATCCAGGAGATGACTCTAAAAATTCTCGCGAAACCTGTTCCTTCGACAGCGCGCCCAAGAGGTCGTCGTCGCACGGCGTCGGAAACTTCGTAGAACCATACCTCAGAAGCTGGGTTCAATGTAACAAGCGTCACCTCATGGCCACTCCTAGCAAGGTGATTGCAAAGCTGGGCCATAACCCGCTCTGCACCGCCAGCTTGCATACCCGCGATCACACAGGTCACCCGGAGGCGGGGCATTTGTCGAACTGATTGGAGGGCGGTGGATGCTGACACTTAACGGGCTCGCTCACCCACGTAAACAAGACCGCCTTTCACTATTCGTCGGTTGAAAGCAAGTGAGCGCAGTTTGCCGAGCCATCGCTGCCAGGCGACCGGTTTGACTATGCGCGTTACGAATCCTGCTTGCTCCACCCGTGCTGCGAGCGTTCCGGCAGTCCATACCCTGACATGCTGCCAGCGGTGAAACGTACAGCCGCATTCGGGGCAAAGGACTTTAGAAGCGTCGTAGTCCTCATTGTTAGGCGTTGTGAAAAAAAACCTGTCCGCCGGGCTTCAGCAGCCTGCGGCATTCGGTGAGCATTCCGTCCAATTCGGAATCGAGCAGATGTTCGATGACTTCTGTCGCGATAATCACATCGAAGAAGCCGTCGGGATAACGAGTCGGCAATGACTGCGTAAGGGCAGAGCCTTTAAATCGAGCCTCGCTTTTGAACCTGTCTGCAACCCCCCGCACGTACGTGTCGGAGAAATCTGTTGCATACATCTCCTGATTGCCTCGCATTAATGGGAGGCAGGCAGCAATCACATCGCCGGGGCCGCAACTGAAGTCCAGCAGGCGTGCATCGTCAGGTGCGGAGATCGAGGAGAAGAGCCGCTTTGCAACGAGTCCACCGGCCATGAAGCCGAAGAAAGTCTCGGCATACTTTGGATTGGACCCGTAATAATCCCACAGCCGCTTCGACTTCTCTGCGGTCCATTCGATTTCATGAGGCGTAAAGGGCATAGAAGGTTTCCGATAGGTGTCCGTTAGCGGGCAGGAAGCAGCAGGGACTTGGCCAAATGCAAGTCCGATACGCGGATAGCCCCGAATAGAAATGGCAAAGTTGCGATGCCCATCAAAGCCAGGAGTTTTACTGCTGCGCTGGCCCAGCCTACTTCTAGTGAGAAAACCGCGGTAACTATGCCAGCTGCGACAGCCCACATCAGGCCGTGGCGGAACCAAGGGTAGGCGACCGGCATGAAGCGTGCCGAGGCCCACTGCAGCAAAATGAGCATAACAAGAAAACTCCCGATCATGGCAGCAATGATTCCCCATGCGCCACAGCCGGGTGTCAAAGAAAGAGCGGTCGCAAGGAATACAGCGGACGCAATCGCTCCGATCCAAGAATAGTGGATCGTGCGTTGCCTTGCCTGCAGCCCCTGAGCAAATCCGTTTACAAAGCAGAACAGACAGTAGGCAATCGCCAGTCCGGGTACAAAAAGATATCCGCTACGAAAAGCTGGCCCCGCCAGAACAACAAACAGTTCATGGGCAAACACGCAGAGTATTGCTGCGGCTATCAAAAGTGTTGCTGAATAAAGCGAAAAAATGCGGACCTGAGTTTTGGCAATGTCGGGTTCGTCTTTGCGTCGAAGGATAAACGGCGTCCACACGCCCTCGAAACTGCTGGATAAAAGCACGAGAAGTCCAGCGGCTCCGGTAGCAACCAAAAACAGGCCGCTATCATTGACATGGCCTGCACGTGTCAAAAAGAATGCCGCAGAACTCGTCGCCAGTAGTACAGCGATCTGCCAAGGGAGCATTTGCACGCCGATACGGGTTGCTTCGGCGAGTTTCTTTATTTGAAAGCTACCAGTTAACCAGTACCTCAAGGTCACCACATATGCAGCCGTCGTAAACAGCCCCGCAAGGGTGGTCGCGATATACTGGCTCTTAATGGTCAATGAGGCTGAAGCGATAAACCAGCCGAGCAAGCCGACTTGTAGAATCAAAGCCGGCATCTGCACCATCGGGTAAAGCTTGTGCTTCTCGACCAAACGAACAATAAAGACAAGGCAAAGCGACCAAGCGTTCAGAAACGCAGACAACGCGCCAAGCGCGATAACGCCGCTGTATGACGGGGTGTGAAGAAAGAATACGGATATCTCGTGTGAAAGCAGTGCGGTCGCTAGGTACAAAGCAGAAAGTATGCCGCCGATCGACAGGATAATTGTAGTGCTGACAGCACGGCGGGAACTGTCCATTTCAGCATTGCTGAATAGTGTTGGCAATGCCTGTGCCAAACCGAAGCCGAACAATAAATTGATCAACGCGGCACCGTTACTGATGAGCAGCATGACCCCGTAGTCAGCAGGGGTCAAAATACGAGTCATCCAGGGAAGCAACAGGAGCCTGGCCGCATTGTCGGCTATCGTAACCGCGAGGTAACCCGCCGACGACCCGAAGATGAATTTGGCGCTCATCAGGTATCAAGCGCTCCACGGCTGCTTGTGGATATGCCCTTGATTAGAAATCCGCCACCGTCCGGCAGAGCGATCATTTTCTCCGGCTTGTCCCTGAGTGTTTCGTTCACGGCTCTTGTCGCGCCGGGGCAAGTCGTGAAGCCGTAGTCATCGCAAACAATGATGCCGCCTGGATTCATGCGCTCGTAGAAGAAGCTCATGCTATCCAGAGTAGGCTGGTACAGATCCACATCAATGTGAACAAACGCAAAGTGTTTTTCCTTCACGTCGACGAAGCGCTCAGGAATCCATCCTTTGTGAAGTTCATATGCGCTAAACTCGGTTAGATTTTTTCGAACGATATCTTCTCCTCGCGACATGTCTCCCTTATGCCAATAGGCACCATCTACGGCCGCGGGTGTTGAGAGGCCCTCAAACGAATCGAAGACATGGTGAACGCGATTGAAATTGGAGTTTGCTGCGTTTGCATGGCAAATGAGATATGATCCGGCACCTTCGAAGGCGCCACATTCCGCCGTGTCTCCAGGGACCGTCTCAACCAGTCTTATGAGTTCCTGAAGTATCCAGCGACGCTCTCTATTCAACCCGCGCTCTTCACCAAATTTCTGCAGGTAACCAGAGAACCAAGGGTTCCTTAGCCAGTCGAGCTGTGACCACTTGAAGGGGTACTGCTTGAAAATAAGCGAGCCCAGCTTCACCAGCAGCTTAAATCTGAATTCGTCTGATATCATGTGCGGGGTGGTTGATTTTGCGCGGTTGCGATGTGGAGCGAGCGAGTTTCGGGGTGTATTTCGCAGCTTTCTGAATACAGTGGCCAAGTAGCGCCTGGGCAGCACGAAGTACACGTCTTTATTGAATTAGTTCACTCTCATTATCGACTTAAGTATATGTGATCCAGTAGAAAGAAGCATGGCCCAAGGACCCTCGAAATCGACTATAACGCCTGAAGTTCTGTACGTTATTAGCAATCTCGGCATCGGGGGAGCGGAGCGTCATCTAGCGCTCGTCGGGCGCGCCCTGAGCGGCAAGGGGCTGGGCGTTTGCGTCTACAGTCTGGCGGGGGACGGCCCTCTTCGTGGCTTGCTGGAGGAGGGCGGGGTCACCGTTCTTATGCCTCCGGGTAGTCGCGCAAGTATCGAAGGGTCGTCGATATTTCGTGCAATGCGATTGGTGCTTGCGGCAGTTCATCTCACGTATGTGATGCTGCGAACGCGGCCGAAGATTGTGCATTTCTTTCTGCCTGCGGCATATTTGATCGGGGCGGTTGCCGCCAGTCTGGCGCGTGTAAAAATCCGGGTCATGAGCCGCAGAAGTCTTAACGTCTATCAGCGTGCTTATCCGACAATGCGTTGGCTGGAGATGAAACTTCACGGCCGGATGTCTGCCGTCCTCGGAAACTCCATGGCGGTTGTTCGTCAATTGCGCGATGAAGAGCGCGTGCCCGAGGACAAGCTGGGCCTCATCTACAACGGAATTGAAATTCTGCAGAGCACCGGCAATAGGATCGTGGTCCGATCTTCGCTTGGGCTTGACGACCAGACGTTGGTGTTTGTCATTGTGGCTAACCTTATCCCCTATAAAGGGCACCGGGACCTGATCAACGCTTTCAGTCTCGCGAGTGACCGTATCGGTCAGCCCTGGCACCTTCTTGTCGTCGGACGGAATGATGGCATTGAGTCCAAACTGCGAGCGGTTGCCAGCCAACGTAACATCGACAAGCATATCTCATTTCTGGGGTTGCGCTCGGATGTCACGAGGTTGATGTTGGCGAGTGATGTCGGGTTGCTGAGCTCGCACCAGGAGGGCTTTTCAAACACGATCCTCGAAGGAATGGCAGCAGGTCTTCCGATGATTGTGACGAACGTAGGAGGTAATGCGGAGGCGGTCGTCGACGGCGAGACGGGACTGGTCGTTAGCCCGCATGATCCCGCGTCCCTCGCCGAAGCGATTGTTCGGCTTGCGGGTGATCCCGCATTGCGCCAGCGCTACGGCGCTGCTGGCCTCAAGCGCATTGAGGCGCTTTTTCTGTCGGATACATGTGCAGCAAAGTATGAAGCTCTGTATCGCGGATTGATGCAAGGAGCGTTGCCGCGTGACATTCCCGAGGTCCGTTACGAGAGAATCTGATCGATAGCTTAGCCCCAGCGCTCCCGCCAGCTTTCGAACATCAGCAGATCCCATAGCAGATACTGCCAGTTTCTGGTGCCGGACAAATGGTCGCTCCAGTAGCGCCGAACCAGCGCAACGTCGAAAAGACCGGTTTCAGCCAGCCGTTGCTCTGACAGCAGGTTTTCTGCCCAATCACGCAGCGGTCCACGCAACCATTCAGCAAGTGGAACGCCGAAACCCATTTTGGGGCGTTCAACAAGTTCATGAGGAACGTGCCGATAAAGCACCTGTCGCAGAAGCCATTTTGTAACGCCGCCTCGGATTTTAACAGAATGAGGCAGGCGCCAAGCGAGTTCGACGACGCGGTGATCAAGCAGGGGGACCCGCGCCTCAAGCGCAATCGCCATGCTGCAACGGTCGACCTTCGTGAGGATGTCGTCCGGCAAATAGGTCACCAGATCAAGGAACTGCATTCTGTCCAGCAGATATGGAAAATCCTTTTTTACCGATTCATCCCAAAGGATGCCTCGCGTTTCTTCAGTTTCCGCCATGAGAGTGCTTGGCTCCCAATGGCTGACAAGGCGGCGGTAAAGAGCGTCCGCATCGCGGAGCTTCAGTACAGATGCAACTTTGTGAATCTTGTCGCCGAGTTGTGGCGGTGTGAGGCTGCGAGGAAGAACTTGCGAAAGTCTGTCCCAGCGTTCGGTAGGTTGAGACGTCAGCGCGGCAGCAACACCGTTACGCGCGAATTCCGGCATGAGCGAAAGCGCTTGCCATGAACGAGAGGTCAGCTGGTAACGATTGTATCCCGCAAAGAGTTCGTCTCCACCGTCGCCAGAAAGCGCAACGGTGACGTGTTTCCGGGTCATGGCGGAGACAAGATAGGTCGGAATCTGAGAGGAATCTGCGAACGGTTCGTCAAACATGTCCGCGAGCTTCGGCACAACGTCCAAGGCCTCGCGCGACGTCACTGTCAGTTCTGTATGATCCGTCCCTAAATGACGGGCAATTGCGGCGGCGTGCGGCGCTTCGTTGAATGCGGCCTGCTCGAAGCCGATCGAAAATGTCTTCACCGGGCCTGAATTGGCCGCCTTCATCAATGCAACGACGGTCGATGAATCGATGCCTCCGGAAAGGAACGCGCCAAGCGGAACATCCGCCATCATTCGTTTTCCGACAGCATCAATGAGCAGTGCCTCGAGATGATCCGTGAGTACCGCGTCAGTTTCCTTCAAGGGATTTTGGATACCCTCGATCGCGATTTTTCTGGCGTCCCAGAATTTTTCCAGCTTTGGCTTTCCGCCCCACGGCAATGTTAGAATTGTGCCGGGCTCCAGCTTGAAGACGCCCTCATAAATGGTGTGCGGAGCCGGGATGTAGTTATGTCGCATAAATGAGGCGACAGCTTCGGGGCTGATACGCGGTGTCCAGTCCGGGTGCTGGCGCAGCGCTTTCAGTTCTGAAGCGAACACAAACAGTCCATCGGTGTGCATCCAGTAGACCGGCTTGATGCCCAACCGGTCGCGCACAAGAGTCAGCGTGCGGTCTTTCTTGTCCCAGATGGCAAACGCGAACATCCCGATGAGCCGGGAGGCCGTGGCGGCGATACCATACTTGGCGACCGCCTCGATAATGACTTCGGTGTCTGAATGGCCGCGGAATTGATGGCCGGTTGCTTCAATGTCCGCGCGTATCGCCAGATGGCTATAAACCTCGCCATTGTAGCTGATGACGTAGCGTCCATCGGCTGAGTGCATTGGCTGGTGACCGGCTGGCGAGAGATCGACGATCGCGAGCCGCCTGTGCACCAGGGCAATTCCTGCATCATCGTCAATCCAGACGTCGTGGCCGTCGGGGCCACGATGTTCCAGACTGAAATCCATCGCTTTCGCGACGGCTCTCATTTTATCGGCGGTTGATCGGCGCGCCGGGTCGGCGATAAAGCCCGCGATTCCACACATAGTTATGCGGCCGGCAGTCGACGCAGGCAGAAAACGTGCGTTTGGGCGATCATGGAAAGCCGGTCTCGACTTGATTTAGTCATTGCGATAAATCGCGGTTACTCACCGGCTTATAGCGAAATATTGGCTACCGACGCAAACTGCAAAAGCGGCGCCAATCGGGAGAAATTGGCTGTTACGAAGCTTGTGAAAACCTGATTGTCAGCGCATAAGTTCGCCAGAAACGGGCCTTTTACAGGCTTTGTCATCCTTGGATTTTATGCGGTAAAATGTCGATAGTTTCCGGTTCTCCCCACAAGCAGGCGATCTTTGCCCATTCGGAGGAATATGCAGCCTCGCGCCCTGAGTGGCGGAGCAAAGCTGCATTCTTTCATCACGAGGATGAAGCCTACCTGCGGTTCCTGATTCCGAAGAATGCGCGCATTCTTGAAATCGGATGCGGCATCGGCGACACGCTCGCAGCGCTCGAACCTGCTCATGGCGTGGGCATCGACTTTAGCCCCGCGCTGGTTGATGTCGCCCGCAAGCGGCATCCGGGTCTGACATTTGTTGTTGGGGACGCTGAAGATCCCGCCACGATCGCGTCGATGGAAGGTCCATTCGACTATATTCTTGTTCTCGACGCGATCGGATCGCTGGACGATTGCCAGAAGTTTCTTGAACAGCTTCATCCGCTTTGCACGCGCGAGACACGTGTCGTGATCGGATATTTCTCGCATCTGTGGCAACCCGTGCTCAAGTTCGCGGAATGGATCGGCCAGCGGATGCCGCTGCCGCCGCAGAATGCTCTCGCGCCGGCGGACGTTGCGGCCATCGCCCAACTTGCAGATTATGAACCGGTGAAATCCGAGCAGCGCATGCTGATGCCTGTCTCGCTGTTTGGCCTCGGGCATCTGGTCAATCGTTTCATCAGCGTTCTGCCTGGATTCCGTTTCTTCGCCTTGCGTCACTATTCTGTTTGCCGGTCGTGGCCGGCGGCGAGGGAAGATCTCAAATCGGCGACGGTCGTGATTCCTGCACGCAATGAGCGTGGGAACATCGAGCCCGCGGTGCAGCGGCTGCCGCAATTTTGCGATGACATCGAAATTATCTTCATCGAAGGTCACAGCAAGGACGGTACTTTCGAGGAAATGGAACGCGTCAAGGCCGCGTACCCGGACAAGGATATCAAGCTGATGCGCCAGCCCGGAAAAGGCAAGGCGGACGCGGTGTTCACGGCCTACGATGTGGCTCGTGGCGATGTGCTGATGATCCTCGACGCCGATCTCACCATGCCGCCCGAGCAATTGCCAAAGTTCTGGGAGGCGATCAAATCGGGGAGGGGCGAGTTCATCAACGGCTCGCGTCTGGTTTATCCGCTTGAGGATGACGCGATGCGCTTTCTCAATCTGATCGCGAACAAGATATTTTCCTATCTGTTCTCGTGGTTGCTGAATCAACGCTATACCGACACCCTCTGCGGAACCAAGGTGATGCGGCGATCGGATTATTACCGGCTTCGCGACGGCAAGGCATATTTTGGAGACTTCGATCCGTTCGGGGATTTTGACCTCATTTTCGGGGCGTCGAAGCTCAATCTCAAGACGATCGATCTTCCGATCCGCTATGCCGCCCGGTCCTATGGCGAAACACAGATTTCGCGTTTCCGGCACGGTGTGATGCTACTGAGAATGGTGGTCTTCGCATTCTTCAAGATCAAAGCGATCTGACGGATTAGCCACGTGGCGGCGTGGTTACATACGATCGCGCGATCGTCATTGCGTTGTTATGCGATGTGTGAAGATTTGATCGCGCAAGGGCGTGGCACAGAGCAATGCCCATCTCGAAGGGCCATCCGCAAAGCCCGCCGGTCCAACAATTTGACGTAGCGATTGCGACCGGGCGTCAAAGGCCAGAAGGATTGTTGCAGGCGTGGAAAGCGATTTCCAGCCCTGCTTTCTTTCATTGGATTCCGAAATAGAAAAATCAGCACGTCGGATGTCCGGACCAACACTGGGCTGGCTTCGATCGTTCCAAATATTGACGTGCGCGGAACCATCCCCAACTCTGACCAGCAGTTTTTCTTCACCTGCGCGGCACTCGCCGGCGGTTTCCATTGGCGCAGGCTCGATGAAGCGGTTGAACTTGGGTGCAAAAAGCGAAACGAGAACGACGGTAACAACGGCGGCTGCTGCTGCGATGCCAATCTTCTTTGAAACCGCAGCTTTTTCCTCGAATTGCCTGGACGGTACGAGCATTGAAAGGATCAATGCCATCGTCGCGGCAGCAATAGGAAATGTCGCTGCCGTGAGGCGAATGCCGCCATCGAGATAGAAAAAAGGAAGCGACGCAATAAAAGCGAGTAGCTGAACGATCAGGAAAAAATCAAACCGGTCTAGCTTTGTCCAAGGTGTTTTCATGAACTTGAAGACACCGAGTCCCATTGCTGGTGGAGGAGCGCACCGGCGATGACGATATGAACCGGGCGCCAAGGCAGGCCGCCGTCGCTTCCATCAGCAATCAAGCGGAAAACGTGCGCTGGAAATGTCGCAAGTCCTAAGACGAAACTTTTGGTCAGCCCCCAGACCAACAGATACGGTTTTGTCAGAATGGCCTCGATAGCCTTCTGGTAGAGAAAATTTGCGATCTTCGCGTCGTCGGCGCCTTGCAGTTGCGGAAAGTCTGCAAGCCCTTGCGCCCAACTGGTGCCACCCTGCGACAGCCCATAGATTGTGTAAGAAAAGTTGGAAAGAAGTGCGCCGTCGGCAGTTCCGTAAAAGCGGATAATTGCGTGGTTTATGATCCAAGCCGCGCTGATAGCGGCGAGGGTGGTAAGCGCCCCAACAAGTCGCTTGCTCCAGCTTCCGGAAAAAAAGAATGCCGCAAACAATACGCATGCCGGCAAGGCGAACATGGCGCCAGCCCGCGCCAGCAGCGCAAGCGAAAGTACAAAAGTTCCAAACGCATATGAGGCCAGGGACCTGTTGGCAATCCCCGACCAGAGCGAAGCGAAGGCAAGAAGTCCCAAGCTGATGCCGAGCGGCTCGCTCAATGTTCTATGGAGGCTGCAACTCACGAACGCGAAAGTGAACGCGAAGAACCAGAGTGCAGTCGTTTTGCCATGGGTCTGGAAGAGGGCGCTGGTAGCCAGGAAAAGCGCAATGGAAGCTAACAGCGCCTGAAGAACTAAGGCGCCAAAAAAATTATTCCCCGTCAGTATGAGCCGTGCGGCAAGGAAGGTCGCGTTAAGCGGTCGTCGCTCGGTCCACTGAGTGAGTTGCTGGTTAAAGACCAGACGCTCCGCGCCTTCATAATATCCCGCAGCATCGCTATAGGGTAGAATACCGCCTATGGCGCTGACATCTCGTGTTCCCCCATTCGACCAGTTAATCAATAGAGCAAGCAAGCAAAGTGCGGCAATTATGGATGCGGTTGCAATCGAGGTGACCTTCAAGCTGTAAGGCGGGTTTGACGGCGTAGGCCAGACCGGTAGCTTCTTGTTAGTCCACAACATATCAAAAACGATGATTCCTATAGTGGCGAGAAAAACATACCGAGCCAACGGATCTACATAACGTAAAATCCCGGATGACATCTGAAGCTTTAATAGGATCCAAGCCACCAGAAACGGTACGATGGCCAGCGCCAGCCAGAACACTGCACGCTTCACCGAAACCTCTGCAAAGGCTCTCTGCATCGTCCACACATTCCGGTCAGGATTAAGCCTGAGGTGTCTCATTGTAAGGTCAAAACCAAATTGAGACGTCGGTGCACCCGAGGGGTGCAAGAGCGTTGCCCCCGCGCTTCTACCGAGCGGGTTTTGCGGTGTAAATGGGATGCCTGGGACGAAAAAATGCCGAAATGCTGGCAACTCCGGGCGAAACGTGAAATGTAAATCTGTTGCGAATAGTATGCGGTTATACATGTCCGGTGTTCTTGACAACTATCGTTCGGTTTGGGAGCGGAAGCCGGTTCTGCGGGCGGTCTATAATGACATTTTCGACCGGATAGCCAGCCGTACCGTTTCGGGAACGACTCTTGAGATCGGCGGCGGCATCGGCAATCTGAAGGAGCGGATCGACGATCTTATTTCGTCGGACATTCAGTTCGCGCCCTGGCTCGATCTTGTGGCCGATGCGCAAAAGCTTCCATTCGCGGACGGGGCCCTGTCGAACATCGTGATGCTCGACGTGCTTCACCATATCGAATTTCCGGCATTGCTGTTTCGCGAGGCATCGCGGGTGTTGCGTCCCGGCGGCCGGATCATTATGGCCGAGCCGGGCATTACGCTAGGAAGCAGGCTATTCTATCATTTGCTGCATCATGAGCCGGTGCAGATGGATGCGGACCCGCTGCTGGAGGGGGCGCCGGATCGGTCGCGCGATCCTTACGATTCCAATCAGGCTATCCCGACATTGCTGGCGACCAGTTATCGCGAGCAGTTCCACGCGAAATTTCCGGATCTGACAATCAGCGAAACGCAATGGTTCTCGTTTGTCGCCTATCCGTTCAGCGGCGGATTCCGGCCATGGTCGCTGATGACCGAGCCGATGGCACGGGCAATGCTCTGGCTCGAGAGGCATGCCGAGGGCGCTCTCGGCCGCCATTTAGGCTTTCGTTTATTGACCGTGGTCGAGAAGCGAGGCGGATAGCCTCATCCCGTTTAAAGAACGTTCGCGGGTTTCGTGCGCCGAATGGCGATCAATCCAGCACCGCTCAGCACATTGAAAAGCGGCTCCAGCGGCAACCTGTACTTGGGGGATGCGACCGGTCCGTTGACGAGCAGGATGTAGCCGCACCAGGACGCCGCCAGAAAAATTGCAGGCCAATTCGCCGCTCGCCGCGCCAAAGCTACGAACCCGGTGAGTTGCAGCAGGCGCATCGCCGCCAGCCCGGCGCTGCCGATCAGCAGAAGCCACGTGTAGGCCGGTTGGCCCGAGCGGAACGCGTAGTTGAAGGCCTTGTCGAAGAATGAGTTGCCGGGCGTGTTATAGAAGCCGGGGCGCGGCAGTTGCGAGACGGGTGGCGACAACAGAATCGCCGGTGAAATCAGATTGATTGTGATGCCGGACAGCCACGATTTCGCAATCGCGCTGACAGGAATATCTTTCAGCGCTTCTTTCGCGATGGTGGTGTATTGTCGCGATTGTTCAAACGGATTGGAAGAATGCGGGCCAAACCTCTCGATGGTTCGTTTCTCCAACTCATTGTAGCTCGTCATATAGGGCGTTCTGTCCTGCATTTCCTTGGCAAGCGGGACAACCCACAGCGCAAGATGAATGCCGCCCTGTGGTGTTAGCCCAGCAGTTCCAAACACTGCGACGTTCTTTGCGACAATAGTGCCGACGCAGGCGGTCAGGGCAACGAAAGCGGCAGCGATTGTTGCGATTTCCTGCAACGCCAGTTTCCGGAACAAAGCGTAGGTGCCCAGCGACGCCAGCGCGAAGAAGCTCCAGGGCACGATGATCGCCCGGATGAGGGCTGCACAGCCAAGGAAAAGACCGAGCAGGAGCGCGGTTCGCCACGAAGGGTTCTCGGCCCAGCAGAACGCTGCCCAGAATGACACAGCGACAAAAAAGATGAATGGGGTGTCTGTGTAGAACAGCCCGCTGAGAACGACTTGCGTGGGATTGATGACTGCAACGAGAGCCGCAGCGACTGCAACGCGGGCAGATATCTGAGAAGCCATGCCATATACGGCAATGCAAGTCCCTGCATCGAACATGCCCTGCATTAGGACATAGGTAAGAGTGCCGTACGTGTTGCCGAAAATCAGAAATGGAATTGCCGCAAGCCAGTGATAGAGCGGCATCGTATAGGCGTGCTGCCCAAACCATTGCGAACCATGAACCGTGCCGGATTTGAGGGCGTTCGCGAAATCGCTCGCATTGCTTGTATAGGCAAATGAATCAACACCCTTTAGTCCATCATCACCCATCAGGGTGTACATCGCGAGTGCGTAAGCCCAGCGAACGGTAAGGGCAGCGAAGAAAATCGTTAGCAGGATCGATTGATCTTTGCGCGCTGAAAGCGCCCCAGCCTCGGCCAATGTGGACCGACTATTCTCCCTCAGGAACGGCATGGGATATCTCGGACGTTTTCTCGGCGCTGAGAATCCAGATCAGTCCGCCGATTGCCCCCACCACGAAGGAAGACGCCCCAAACAGAAGAGACACCACAGTGCCATCGGTTGGTGCGAGGCCGGCATAGCCGAACGCGACCATCATCGTTGCTTCGCGGACGCCCCAGCCGGCGATGGAAATCGGCAACATCGTGATCAGCATGATCGGCGGCACGAGCAAGAACAATTGCTCGAAGGCTGCCGGAGCGGCGATGGAGCGAACCGCGCACCAGGCAATCACCACTGCCATCACATGAATGAGCAGCGAGAGGGCGGCAACTTTCGGTCCGCTGCTGCGGTTGAAAATCACCTGATTGGCGATCACCGCGCAAGCATGGATGTGGCGCAGGGGCCAGAGCTTCTTGAGCCATTGCCACCGGAGCGCACCGTAAACGAGGAAGCCGAGGCCGGCCGAGATAGCGGCGACATCGACCAGCAGCAACGCGAGGCGTCCGCGAGGGCTGCCGATCAGGTCGTAACTCCATGGAAGGCTTGCGACCACGATCAGCGCAAGCGCGATCAGGCCGATGGCGCGGTCGACGAGAACCGAATAGGTGGCGGCGCGCCAACCTGCACCCGTATGCCGTACCAGCCAGAGCCGCATGGCGTCGCCGCCGATCGTGGACGGCAGTGTCTGGTTGAAGAAGGCACCGATCATATTGTAACGGAACGCTTGTCCGGTCCCGAGGGGCGCGGCGCATCGCGCGCTGATCTGACGCCAGCGCAGCGCGCCAAGAAAAATCTGGAAGATCGTTGCCAGTACCGCGAGCAGAAACCAGCCGGGGCTGATCTGGCTCAGGCGGGACTGGATCGCTGCGAAATTGATGCCGCGAAACGCGACATAGAGAAGCGCCGCCGACACCAGTATTCGAGCGGCAAGAAGGAGAAATCCGCGCATTCCGGACCGCGATGGTTAACGTTGCTGGATCTGAAAAGGGCGTGAATAGCAGCGCTTGACAGTCATTTTCAGGGTCTTGGTATGGCTTTAGAGGTGCTCTGGCAATAGGTAAGCTCAACCTATTGCCGCGGCCACCGCACGGCGGCTAAAGAGGGCAGCTTGGTCGGGGCATCTGCCATAAGTGACGCCCATTGAGGCTTGGGGACGGAAACTCGTGACACACGGGCGCAAAATTGCGGTCATTGGACTGGGTTACGTCGGATTGCCGGTCGCGGCCGCGTTCGCCCGCGCCGGGGTTCCGGTAACCGGTTTCGACATCGATCAGAGGCGCATCACCGAACTGTGCAATTTTCATGATCGCACCAACGAGGTCGAGGCGGCCGATTTGCGTCACGCGTCGCTTTCGTTCTCGCACGAGGTGAACGCGCTGGCGTCGTCGGACTTCTTCATTGTCACGGTTCCGACCCCAATCGATGAAGCGCGCCAGCCTGATCTCGGTGCCATGTTCGCGGCCTCACGCACGGTGGGTACTGTGCTGAAGAAAGGCGACATCGTCGTCTATGAATCGACGGTTTATCCGGGCGCAGTTGAAGACGAATGCGTGCCACTTCTGGAGAAGGCGTCCGGCCTCAAGGCGGGATCTGATTTCAAGGTCGGCTACTCGCCTGAACGCATCAATCCCGGCGATAAGCAGCACCGTTTCGAGACCATCATGAAAGTGGTGTCGGCGCAGGACGCGCCAACACTCGACATCGTCGCCGACGTCTATGGATCGGTCGTAACCGCAGGCATCCATCGCGCTCCGTCCATCAGGGTCGCTGAAGCGGCCAAGGTGATCGAGAATACGCAGCGCGATCTGAATATCGCTTTCATGAACGAATTGTCGCTGATCTTCCAGGCCTTGAATATCGATACCGGCGACGTGCTGGCGGCGGCGCGCACGAAATGGAATTTCATGCCGTTTCAACCGGGCCTCGTCGGCGGACATTGCATCGGCGTCGACCCCTACTACCTGACCTATCGTGCGGAGCGGGCAGGGTATCACCCTGAAGTCATTCTTGCCGGGCGCCGTATCAATGACGGGATGGGCCAGCGCGTTGCCCGTGAATGCATCAGGGGTCTGCTGCGGCGTAAGAGCAACGGCGGCGGCGTCACAATTCTCGGACTTACCTTCAAGGAAGATGTACCGGACACACGCAACTCGCGCGTGGTCGATATTATTCGCGAACTGGAGTCATTCGGCCTCAATGTGCAGGTTAGCGATCCGATGGCAGACCCCGCGGATGCAATGCACGAGTATGGTGTGAAGCTGATTGATTCTGATTCGTTGCAGCCCGCTGATGCGGTCATCGTAGCGGTCGCCCACAAGGCATACGTCGATGCGGGATGGCCCATGATCCAGAAGTTGTTGAAGGGCGGAAGCGGTCTCGTTCTCGACGTAAAGATGAGGCTTGATCGTGACAGGCTGCCCGCCGGTATCGAGTTGTGGCGCCCCTGATCGCTGGATGGTGAAAATAATGTCCGATGAGACAATACTTGTTACGGGAGCCGCGGGTTTTATCGGCTTCCACGTCACGCAGAAACTCTTGCAAGCCGGCCGCCGTGTCATCGGACTGGACAACATCAACAGCTATTACGATCCGAAACTGAAGGAAGCGCGTCTCGATGTTCTGAAAAACGACCCGGCTTTCAGCTTCGTCAAGCTCGATCTTGCCGACAGGACTGGCGTAGCTGACTTGTTCAGCGCGCAGCGCTTTCCGGTCGTCATCCACCTCGCAGCGCAGGCGGGTGTGCGGTACTCGCTGGAGAATCCGCACGCCTATGTGGACGCAAATCTTCAGGGCTTCACGAATATCCTTGAAGGCTGCCGGCACAATGCATGCCGCCACCTGCTGTATGCATCATCGTCATCGGTGTACGGCGCCAATACCAAGCTGCCGTTCTCGGTGCACGACAGCGTCGATCATCCGATCAGTCTCTATGCCGCCTCGAAAAAGGCGAACGAGTTGATGGCGCATGCATACAGCCACCTTTTCAGGATTCCCACGACCGGCCTGCGGTTCTTCACGGTGTACGGGCCGTGGGGCCGTCCGGACATGGCGATGTTCCTGTTCGCCAAGGCCATTCTTGAAGGGCAGCCGATCAAGCTGTTCAATCACGGAAACATGCAGCGTGATTTCACTTACGTCGACGATGTGACGGAAGCCATCGTGCGGCTGATCGATCACGCGCCGGTGGGGCAGGCCAAGACGCCGGATGCTGCTCCCGATCCTGGTACGAGCGCCGCTCCCTGGCGGGTTTTCAATGTCGGAAACAACCATCCCGAGGAGTTGCTCAAGGTCGTGGGGCTTCTCGAAAAGGAGTTCGGCCGCACAGCGGTCAAGGACATGCTGCCGATGCAGCCGGGTGATGTGCCTGCAACTTACGCCGATGTCGATGACTTGATGCGCGAAGTTGGTTTCCGTCCTTCCACGACAATCGAAGACGGTATCGCGCGGTTCTCGGCGTGGTTTCGCGACTATCATCGGCTATAAGCCTCTAAAACATTTTGAGGACGCATGAGCGAGCGAATTATTCCACTGATTATGTGCGGCGGTGCAGGCACGCGGCTGTGGCCTGCTTCGCGTGAAGGGCGTCCGAAGCAATTCCTTCGCCTATTTGGTTCGAATTCGACGTTTCAGGACACGATGCTGCGCGTAAGTGATCCGAAGCTGTTCGCGCGGCCCATCGTCATTACCAATGCGGCCTATCGCTTCATGGTGCTCGAACAGCTCAGCGAAATCGGTCTCGAAGCGGATATTCTTCTTGAGCCCGCCCGGCGTGATTCCGGACCCGCTATTGCCACCGGTGCCGCTTTCGCGCTGACCCGCGACCCAAATGCAGTTGTGCTGGCCTTGGCCGCGGACCACGTGGTACGCGATGCGGCTGCTTTCGTCGAGGCCTGCCGGAAAGCATTGAGCGTGGCGAATGCCGGCCGCATCGTCACGTTTGGTGTTCTGCCGGAGCGGCCCGCGACCGAGTACGGCTATATCCGGCCCGGCGAGGTTATCTCCGGCGATGTCCGGAAGGTTTCGAAATTCGTCGAGAAGCCGGACCCCGCGACCGCTGCGGGTTATGTTGCCGACGGCTATCTGTGGAACTGCGGTAACTTCATGTTTCGCGCCCAGATGCTGCTTGATGAATATCGTGGCGTCGATTCCGACAGCGTGAGCACGCTCGTTGATGCGGTCACCAGTGCCGGCCGCGATCTCGATTTCGTCACGCTCCCGCTTGAGTCGTTCGAGAAAGCGACCCCGATCTCGATCGACTATGCGGTCATGGAAAACACCACGCAGGCGGCCGTGGTGCCGGTGTCTTGCGGCTGGTCGGATGTCGGTTCCTGGCACGCGGTGTGGGAGCTTTCGGACAAGGACGAGCACGGCAACGTGGCGCAGGGTCTGACGGTGTTCGAAGACTCGCGCAACTGCAATGTCTCAACCGACAAAGCTCTGGTGGCGCTGGAAGGCGTCGACGATCTTGTCGTGGTGGCGACGCAGGACGCCATTCTGGTGTCCCGCCAGAACGATCCGAATGGTTTAAAGCGGCTGGTCGGCAAGCTGCGAACCGTGGCCCCGCAGGTGACTGAAGACCACATCAAGGTACATCGGCCGTGGGGATCCTATCAGTCGCTCGATATCGGCGAGCGTCATCAGGTGAAGCGAATTGTCGTGAAAGCGGGCGGCCGTCTGTCGCTGCAAAAGCACCACCATCGGTCCGAACACTGGATCGTCGTGCGGGGCACGGCGCTGGTGACTGTCAATGACCAGCAAAAGATGGTTCACGAGAATGAGTCCATCTACATCCCGATCGGCGCGGTCCATCGCATGGAAAATCCCGGCAAGATTCCGCTGGAGTTGATCGAGGTCCAGACCGGCAGCTATCTGGGCGAGGATGACATCATCCGCATCGAGGATGACTACCGGCGCTCGTAAAGCCGAGGTGTGTCTGGAAAGATTCCAGCTTTTCAATGAGTTATATCGGCGACCGATGTAATTCTTTGAATCAAAACGTGTAGGAAATCCGGGCTCCTTCGTTCGCCACACATGTGACGGCATGCTAGGACAACTGCGCGAGCGGGCAGTGACTCGTACCCGATTTCAAGGAATCAGATGATGAGCTCGACGGTGTCGACAAAGAATACGGCTGGCAACGAAGGGGTGTTGCGCGTCGGCGTCGTTGGCGCAGGTGTTATGGGCACCAATCATGCTCGCGTGCTGGCCGGTCTGCCCGGTGTCGAATTGGTCGGTATCGTTGATCCGCTTCCTGCGCACCGCACGCGAGCGTTGGAAATTGTCGGCTGTCCGACTTTCGCGACTCTTGAAGAGATGCTCGCTGCTGGACCCGACGCGGTGACCATCGCCGCGCCGACGCATCTTCACCGCGACGTTGCGCTCGCCTGCATAGCGCGAAAAATTCACGTCCTCGTCGAGAAGCCGATCGCGTCCTCGGTTGAGGAGGGCAACGAGATCGTCACCGCCGCGCGCAATGCCGGTGTGACGCTGATGGTTGGTCATGTCGAGCGGTTTAACCCGGCCGTCGCCGCGATCAAGCAGGCCATCAAGGACGAAGAAATTCTTTCGATTGCGATCACCCGCGTCGGCCCGTTTCCGCCGCGCATGTCGAATGTCGGCGTAGTGATCGACCTTGCCGTTCACGACATCGATCTGATCCGCTGGTTCACCGAATCGGACATCGTGGATGTACAGCCGCAGCTTGCGAGCGCCGTCGCCGAGCGCGAGGATATCGCGCTGCTTCAGTTCCGCACGGCCTCCGGCGTGCTTGCGCATATCAACACCAACTGGCTGACGCCATTCAAGGCGCGAAGTGTCACCGTGGCGACGCGCGGCAAGTACGTTCAGGGCGATTTGCTGACGCGGCAGGTGACAGAGTGTTTCGGTTTCCAGCGTGACGGCAGCTACTCGATGCGGCATTTGTCGGTCGGGCACGACGAACCCTTGCGCGCCGAACTGGTTGCTTTCCTTGACGCGGTTCGGACCGGCAATGCGCCCGCCGTGACCGGTGACGAGGGCGTCGCGAGCCTCGAGATCGCAATCAAGTGCCTTGATGTTCCGGCAGGCTCTATCGCCGCGCCGCTGCGCAAGGGACCGCGCGCCGTCGCAAGCTGACGGCACCTAATCTTTCGAAATGGATCCGGCACGCATGAACCAGCATTTGCGATCAGAACCCGTGGCTTTTATCGACATCGGGGCACAGCGCCGGCGCCTTGGCACGAAGATCGATGACGCCGTTGCGCGCGTGCTGACGCATTGCCAGTTCATCAATGGTCCCGAAGTCACCCAGCTTGAAGCCGATCTGGCTGCGTTCTGCGGCGCCAAGCACGTGGTTGCGTGCGCCAGCGGGACCGATGCGCTGCTGATGGTGCTGATGGCGCAGGGCATCGGCCCCGGCGATGCGGTGATCTGTCCTTCGTTTACGTTCTGTGCGACCGGTGAAGTGGTCGCGCTGACCGGCGCGACGCCTGTGTTCGTTGATGTCGATGAAGCGACCTTCAACATCAACATTGCGTCGCTGAAGAAGGGGATCGCGACAGCTCGCAAGCTTGGCCTCAAGGTGAAAGCCGTGATCCCGGTCGATCTGTTCGGCCAGAGCGCAGATCACGATGCCATCGCTGAGGTCGCGAAAGACGAAGGGCTGTTCGTGCTTGACGACGCGGCGCAGTCTTTCGGCGCGACGTACAAAGGCCGCCGGCTCGGTACCTTCGGGCTTGCGACGGCGACCAGTTTCTTTCCCGCCAAGCCGCTCGGCTGCTTCGGCGATGGTGGCGCGATTTTCACAGACGACGCCGACCTCGCGGAGCGACTGCGCAGCGTGCGCGTACACGGGCAGGGCACCGAGAAGTACGACAATGTCCGTCTTGGTCTGACGGCGCGGCTGGACACAATGCAAGCCGCGATCCTGATCGAGAAGCTCAAAATTTTCCAGGACGAGATCGAAGCGCGCAACAAGGTGGCGAGCCGCTATTTCGACGCGCTGCATAACATCGTGATTGCTCCGCGCGTTGCGGATGGAAACGTGTCGACCTGGGCGCAATACACCATCCGGCTGCCGCGTGGTGGCCGCGATGCCTTCGCCGAGTCCCTCAAGGCGCAGGGCATTCCGACTGCGATCTATTATCCGAAGTCCATGCATCAGCAGACGGCCTACAAGCATTATCCGACCGTCGAGGGCGGGCTGCCGGTCAGCGAGAAACTGTCCGCGGACGTCATCAGCCTGCCGATGCACGCCTATCTCGATCAGGCCGCGCAGGATCGCGTCATCAAGGCTGTGCGCGACGCTCTTTCGTAGCAATTTCGACGTTTTGCCCCGCTGTCTCATGCTATAGAAGCAGCGGATGCTCGGGCGAATTTTCACCGTCGGCGGCTACACGCTTCTCTCGCGAGTCACGGGCTTCGCGCGCGACATCATGCTCGCGGCGATCCTTGGTGCCGGTCCCCTGGCCGACGCCTTTTTTGTGGCGTTGCGGCTTCCCAATCACTTCCGGGCGATTTTTGCTGAGGGCGCATTCAACGCGGCCTTCGTGCCGGCCTATGCGCATGTTCATGGCGAGCGCGGCGAGGCGGCCGCCAAACTGTTCAGCGATCGTATCTTCACCCTGCTGCTCGTCTCGCAGGTCGTGCTGCTGATCCTTGCGCTGGTCTTCATGCCGCAGGCGATGTCGATCCTTGCACCCGGTTTTACCGACGATCCGGCGCAGCGCCAACTCGCCATTGAACTGACACGGATTACGTTTCCCTATCTGCTGCTGATTGCGCTGGTGACGCTTTACGGCGGCATGCTCAATGTCATGCATCGGTTCGCGAGCGCTGCGGCGGCTCCGATATTCCTGAACCTGTCCATGATGGCGACGCTGGCGCTGGCCGCGTTCTTTCCGAGCGCCGGACACGCGGCCGCATGGGGCGTGCTGATCTCAGGTTTTCTGCAATACGTCCTGCTTGCCGGCGACGCCAAGGTTCACGGCATTCTGCCGAAGTTCACATCGCTGAAACTCGACGAAGATGTGCGCGGGTTTTTCCGTGCGCTCGGGCCGGCGACACTCGGTTCGATGGGAACGCAGGTCGCGCTGTTCGCGGACACCATCATCGCAACGTTCCTCGCCGCTGGCGCGCTGTCGGCGCTGTACTATGCGGACCGGCTCAACCAGTTGCCGATCGGCGTCATCGGCATTGCCATCGGAACTGTATTGCTGCCGGAAATGTCCCGGCGGATTACCGCGGGCGATCATGAGGGAGCTATCGCTTCGCAGCGGCGCGCGTTCGATTTCACGCTGCTGTTCTCGGTCCCGTTCGTCGCCGCTTTTCTTGTCGTGCCTGACGTCATCATGCGCGCCATGTTTGCGCGGGGTGCATTCTCGAAGGCCGATGCGGCCGCCGCCGGCGCGACGCTTGCAGCTTACGCGGTCGGGCTTATTCCGTTTGTTCTGATCAGGAGCGCCGTCGCCACTTTCTACGCCCGCAAGGATACCGCGACGCCCGTCAAGGCCGCGCTGACCGGTGTGGCCGTCAATGTCGCGCTGAAAATCGCGCTGGTTGGATCGTTGGCGCAGATCGGGCTCGCGCTGGCCACCGCCGTTGGCGCATGGGTCAATCTGCTGCTCGTTGTGTTGTTCGCCGTCCGCCGCAAGTTCTTCGTATTCGATCGCTCCTTTCTGATATCGCTGGCGAAGTTCGCTGTGGCAGGCGCAGTGCTGGCTGCGGCACTGTCGCTCACATCGCGCTGGTTGATGTCGGCGCTGGCGAGCCAGGCGTCGCTGCGCGATGAAGCCGCTCTCGGAATTTTGATCGTAGTGGGCGCCATTGTTTACGGCGGCAGTGTGCTGCTGCTGTTCGGAAAGCGATGGCTGGCGGGGCTGATACGCCGGTAAGCCATTTGCGCTTCCTCCCGTTCCGCTGCATGATGGACATTAGAAACGTTCCAGATTGCGGTCGGAGATATCATGGCTCCCGTAAAATTCGGTGTCGGACAGAGCGTCCTGCGCAAGGAAGACGACGCTCTTATTCGCGGCAAGGGCCGTTACACCGACGACTATACGCCGGCGGCGGCGATGCACGCCCTTGTGCTGCGGTCTCCGCACGCCCATGCAAAATTCAAGGTCGATGTATCGCGGGCCAGAGAGCTACCCGGCGTCGGCGCGATTCTCACCGCAGACGATATTAAGGACCTTGGCAGTCTTCCCTGTCTGTTTAATCTGCCTGACGAGCCCTTTACCGGCCCTCCGTATCCGATCCTCGCGCGCGACGTCGTGCGTCACGTCGGCGATGCCGTCGCCTTCGTGGTCGCGGAGACTGTGGAGCAGGCGCGCGACGCCATCGAGGCGATCGAGGTCGAGTGGACCGCGCTTCCAGCCGCCATTGGTCTGGTCAATGCGGTGAAAAAAGATGCGCCGCAGGTCTGGCCGGATCATGCCGGCAACGTTTTGTTCGACACATCGATCGGCGACAAGAACGCAACCGAAGCCGCCTTCGCCAAGGCGCATGCGGTGGCGGAAATCACCATCGTCAATCCGCGCATCATCACCAACTACATGGAAACCCGCGCGGTGGTCTGCGAATACGACGCCAAGCGCGATCATCTGACGCTGACGATCGGCAGCCAGGGTAGTCATCGGCTTCGCGATATTCTTTGCCAGAATGTCCTCAACATTCCCGTCGAGAAGATGCGGGTGATCTGCCCCGATGTCGGGGGCGGATTCGGCACCAAGCTGTTTCCCTATCGCGAATACGCACTGGCCGCGGTTGCCGCGCGCAAGCTGAAGAAAACGGTGAAATGGACCGCCGAGCGAGCCGATCACTTTGTCGGCGACGCGCAGGGACGCGACAATGTCACCACCGCGCGCATGGCGCTCGCCGAGGACGGCAAATTTCTCGGCATGGATGTCGACCTGATGGGCGACATGGGAGCTTATCTCTCGACCTTCGGGCCGTATATTCCCCATGGCGGCGCGGGAATGCTGCCCGGCCTCTACGATCTTCAGGCATTTCATTGCCGCGTCCGCACAGTGTTCACGAACACGGTGCCAGTGGATGCCTACCGTGGTGCAGGACGCCCCGAGGCAGCCTATGTGGTCGAACGTCTCGTCGATGCGGCCGCGCGCAAGCTGGGCATGACGCCGGACGCGATCCGGCGCAAGAACTTCGTCCCGCCACGCGCGATGCCGTACACCACGGCCACCGGCAAGATTTACGACTCGGGCGACTTCGCTGCGCACATGAAGCGCGCGATGGATGTCGCCGAATGGAAGGAATTCCCCAAGCGCGTGAAGGCTGCGAAGAAGCAGGGGCTGGTGCGCGGCATCGGCCTCGGCACTTACGTCGAGGTGTGCGGCTCGATGGGAGAGCCGGAGACGGCTCAGGTTCGACTCGATTCCAATGGCGATGTGACGATCCTGATCGGCACGCAGTCCAGCGGACAGGGGCATCAGACCGCGTATGCGCAACTCGTCGCCGAGCAGTTCGGGATCGCGCCTGAGCGCGTCCATATTCATCAGGGCGATACCGACGAAATTCCAACCGGTGTTGGCACAGGCGGTTCGAGTTCGATTCCCTCCGGCGGCGTCAGCGTGGAGCGGGCGACGCGCAAGCTCGGTGCGAGCCTGAAAGAGATTGCTGCGGATGCGCTGGAAACCGGAGCAGCCGATCTTGAGTTCAGCAATGGCTCGATCCGCATTGTCGGAACGGATCGCACGATCTCGTTCACCGATCTTGCCAAGCGCGCTGGATCCGATCCGTCGAAGCTGAGTGCAAGCGCCAAATTTACAAGCGCTGACGGTACCTATCCGAACGGCACGCACATCGCCGAAGTCGAAATCGATCCGGCTACCGGCGTGATTCATGTCGTGAATTACGTCATCGTTGACGACTTCGGTGTAACGCTGAATCCGCTGTTGCTGGCGGGGCAGGTTCACGGCGGCACCATGCAGGGAATAGGGCAGGCTCTAATGGAGGCGGCAGTTTATGATGCTGCCGACGGTCAGCTCGTGACCGGCACGTTCATGGATTATGCACTGCCACGCGCCGCGGATGGTCCTTCCATCAAGTTCGAAACCCACAATGTGCCGTGCAAGACCAATCCGCTTGGCGTCAAAGGGGCGGGCGAAGCGGGAGCGATCGGTTCGTGCCCCGCGGTGGTGAACGCCATTATCGACGGGCTCTGGCGCGAATACGGGATCGACCACATCGACATGCCCGCCACAGCCGAGCGGGTCTGGATGGCAATCGCGAAAAGCCGTCGCCAGCACCGTTTGTGAAAAATTCCCGGCCGGCGAAAAGATTGTTGGTCTTGTCAGGCAGCAGCCTGAATGATCGATTCATGTACGTTTTGCGTGAGGACGTTACTTTAAACCCCAAAGAAGGACATATCGAATGAAGCGTTCTGTTCTCGTGGCCGCCGCGATGCTGCTCGGTATCGGCGCCGTCGCCGCCCAGCAGGATCTGATCGAGCAAAGTCATGCGCTGATGAAAGCGAATGGCAAGAATCTGGGTGGTGTTCTCAGTCCGATGGTGAGAGGCGAGAAGCCTTACGACCAGGCGGCTGTCGACGCAGCGCTGACGCAACTCGATGAGACTGCCAAGAAGCTGCCCTCGCTCTATCCCGCAAGCGTCAAGGATGTGAAGCAGACGAGCGAGTATACTCCGTCCCCCAAGATATGGGAGGACAGGCCCGGATTTGACGCTGCTATCGCTGCTTTCGGCAAGTCCGTGACGGAAGCCAAGGGCAAGATCAAGGATCTCGACAGCCTGAAGGCGACGCTGCCGACAATCGGCAAGTCATGCTCCGGCTGCCACGAGACATTCCGCGTGAAGAACAGCTGATTTATCTTAAGCGCCTACGGCAATTTTGAAGGCGGGCGCTTGCAGCGCCCGTCTTCACTTTTTGCAACACGACGTGCTGTTGATTTACTTCGTGACCTGTCCGCGAATTTCGCCGCCTGGATTCGCTGCGGTGTGGACGTTGATGTAAAGCTTTCCAGCCATCAGATCAGCAGCCTGCGCATCGGTCAGGGTCGCGCTGCCTTCAGCGCCGCTGGCGGCGTCCTTGAACGGAACGGCGACCGGACCGTTCTTGCCGGCTTCGGCTGGGCCATGAAAATGCGCCATGGTGGCAGGCCCGGTGAGGCCGGAGTAGGTGGTCTTCCAGGTCAGCATCTTGCTTGCGGTATCGTACGTCACGTCGGCCGTGCCTTTGCCTGGGCTGGTGTTGGGAGGCACCTGGGCGGCACCGGTCAGATTGACCTTCATGGTGATTTTCTCGGCGAAAGCCGGCCCGCTGAGTGCGAGGCAAGCGCCGATGGCAAGGACTCGAAGCGCAATTGCTTTGCTGTTCATCGTTTTCTCCCTTAGTTTTTGGCTTTCCAATACCGATTGAACACTGGCCGAGGCCGTTTGGTTCCTGTTGATTTCCCTGGGGGCGCTCATGTTTCGGAAGCTTTTCCTGCTGGCGATCGTTGCGCTTGCCGCCGGCCTGGGAGTTTTCTGGTTCGTCACCGTTCCGGCCGTGGTCTCCGCCGAGGCGTTGCCGGCCTATTCGCCCAACGTCGCCAACGGGCAGACCGTCTTCAACGCCGGCGGCTGTGCCTCATGTCATGCGGTGGTGGGCGAGCCGCGCACGATGCTCGGCGGCGGGCTGGCCATTCCATCTCCGTTCGGCACGTTCTATGCGCCGAACATTTCGCCGCACAAGCAGAACGGCATCGGTGAGTGGAGCGAAGCGAACTTCGTCACCGCGGTAAAGCACGGAACATCGCCGGCCGGGTCGCATTACTTCCCGTCGTTTCCCTATGGCTCCTACGTGCACGCGACGGACAACGACATTCGCGATCTGTTTGCGTACATCAGGACCCTGCCGCCGCTGTCCGGACGTCCGCGTCCTCACGACGTGAACTTTCCGTTCAACATCCGTCGCCTCGTGGGCGGATGGAAATTCCTGTTCATGGATGGCAGGCCGTTTATGCCGGATCCAAAGAAATCCGCCGCATGGAATCGCGGGGCTTATCTGGTCAATGGGCTCGGCCACTGCGCCGAGTGCCACAGTCCCCGCAATTTCCTCGGCGGCATTGTGTCCTTGCAGCGGTTTGCCGGTGGCCCGAATCCCGAAGGAGAGGGCTGGGTTCCGAACATCACCCAGAAAGGCCTCAAGAGCTGGAGCGAGAAGGAACTCGCCTGGTTCCTCAAGACCGGCGAATTGCCTGACGGCGACACCGCGGGGGGCTCAATGGCACGCGTTATCAAGAACACATCGCAATTGAGCGAGGCGGATCTCGCGGCGATGGCGACTTACCTCAAGTCCTTGCCGGCGGTGGACGGGCCCGTGCGGCCCAAGAAGAAGACCTGAGACGGGTCGGTTCCGCCCGGACGACCCTGCATACCCCGGCAAAAAGCCATGTTGGGAGCGGGGTTTCCCGGATCGTCACCGCGTGCTTTGTCGGGCCAAAATTGCCGCAGGATTCTCGCTTTTTTCCATGAATATCGTCAAAGCCGTTTCGTTTAAGATCGCCAGCACATTGATGTTCGCGGTGATGGGCGCCCAGGTCCGTTATCTGGGCGGAACCTATCCGGAAGGCCAGGTCGCGTTCTTCCGCTCAATGTTCGCGCTGATCCCGATCCTGGTCGTCTTCGGCTGGCGCGGACAACTCAAAGGAGCGCTGCGGACTGAGCGGCCATCCGATCATCTCCTGCGCGGCGTCTTCAGTGTCATCGGCACGTTCTGCACATTTGCGGCGCTCGCCCGGATTCCGATCGCCGACTTCACCGCCATCGCGTTTGCGTCCCCGCTCATCACCGTGATTTTCGCAGCGCTGTTCCTGAAAGAAAAGGTTCACGCCTATCGCTGGTCCGCGGTCGCCTTCGGTTTCTGCGGCGTGATCCTGATGCTGACACCGTATGCGCGCGACCATGCCGCGCTGACGGCGTCGATGGCGATTGGCCTGCTGTTCGCGCTGACCAACGCATTCACCGCAGGCGGCGCATCGATCCAGATTCGCCGCTTGACCGCGACCGAGACGACATCGTCCATCGTCATCTTCATGACGCTGCTGGTCTTGCTGGTCTCACTGCTGACCGCGCCGTTCGGCTGGCGCATGCCGGCCACTTGGCAGGATGTTGCGATCCTCGCCGGGATCGGCATCGCGGGCGGACTCGGCCAGATTTTCTTCACCGACAGCTACCGGTTTGCACCGGCATCGTTTCTGGCGCCGTTCGATTACACCGCCATGCTGTGGGCATTCCTGCTCGGCTACTGGTTCTTCGGCGAAGTGCCGACGCTCTACGTCGTCATCGGCGCGGTCGTTGTCGCCAGCGCCGGAATTTTCGTCATTTTGCGCGAACGCTATCTCGGCCTGAAACGGCTGCGCGACACGCCGGTTGCGGCCATCGCCACTATTGCCGACGGCGAGGAAGATCCGGACGCGCCGGTGTCAGACGCGGCCAAGGCAGCCTGACCAAGGCATGATCCCGAAAAGTGGGCACCGGTTTTCGGAGAAGATCATGTCCTCTTACGTACCGAACGCCTTGAACGTGATGATGGTGTAGGTGTCCTGGATGCCGGGAATGACCTGGAGCTTCTCGTTCACGAAGTGGCCGATGTCGGTCCCGCTGTCGACGTAGAACTTGACCAGCAGATCGTAGTCACCGGCGGTCGAGTAGATCTCCGAGGCGATCTCAGCCTCGGCGATCGCATTGGCGACCGTATAGGATTGGCCCAGCTTGCATTTGATCTGGACAAAGAAGGGCACCATCGCTGTTTCTCCGGCAGGGCAATATGATCTCTCTTGGAGCGCAATAGAGCCAAATCCGGTCACGGTGGCAACTGGTGTCCTGTATCCGACGTTCGGCCCACTCTACAGCGCCCTCTATACGAACGTCGGATACAAAAGGACACCAGCAAATTATGATTTTAGTGATCCCTTGGTTCTGACATTCGTAAAGGTGCCTGTGAAGGATATGATACGAATGTCAGAACCGGATCACTAACTTGCTGGAGTTTATTCAGCGCGTTAGAGCAGGGTGCGAGAGGTCTGGAACACACCATGAGACAGCCATGAGCATACCGATTGCGCTCACGATCGCCGGCTCGGATTCGAGCGGCGGAGCCGGGATTCAGGCCGATCTCAAGACGTTCGCAGCGTGCGGCGTTTATGGTGCGTCCGCGATCACGGCGCTGACGGCGCAGAACACGAAAGGCGTGACCGGCATCCATGACGTGCCGGCGGATTTCATCACCGCACAGATCGATGCAGTGTTCACCGATCTCGACGTCAAGGCCGTGAAAATCGGAATGGTCGCGCGGCGGGAAGCGATCGAGGCCATCGTGGCAGGTCTCGACCGTTGGGCGCCGAAGCACGTTGTCGTCGATCCGGTCATGGTCGCGACGTCCGGCGACCGGCTGCTGTCACCCGATGCGGTCGATGCCCTGCGGACAAAGCTGTTTCCGCGCGCGAGCCTGATCACCCCGAACCTGCCGGAGGCCGCCGCGCTTCTAGGTGAAACCATCGCCGGAGATGAATCCGATATCGAGCGGCAGGGCAGGCGGTTGCTGGCGATGGGATGTCCCGCGGTCCTGATCAAGGGCGGCCATGGACAAGGTCCGGAGAGCGTCGACTATCTGTTCGACAAGGATGCAATCATCCGGCTCTCTGCGCCGCGCATCGCTACCGACAACACGCACGGCACTGGCTGCTCACTGTCGTCGGCCATTGCTGCGGGATTGGCCAAGGGCCAAGATCTTGAAACCGCCGTTCGCGGTGCCAAGGCTTATGTCAGCGCCGCCATTGCAGCGGCGGGCAAGCTTGACGTCGGGCATGGCCACGGGCCGATACATCATTTCCACACCTTCGACCAATCTTGAAAGTGGCGCGACAACCTGACGCGTTTGTCGCCTGTTTGTCGTACTCCGCTGTTATTCGCCAGTAAGCGGACGACCCAGCCTGATTCCTTTCAGGCAGCTTACTGGAACCAAAGATGACGAGCACTGATCTCTCGAAATCCATTGTTGAAACCGCCTATGCCCGCTGGGCGCCGATCTACGATGCGGTTTGCGGTCCGGTCATGGTGAAAGGTCGGCGCGCCGCTGCCGCCGCTGCGCGATCCATCGGCGGGAAAATTCTGGAAGTTGGCGTCGGCACCGGCCTGTCGTTCGATGACTACGACAGCAGCACCGAGATCACCGGTATCGATATGAGCGCGCCCATGCTTGAGAAGGCACGCGCGAAGATGGCGAGCGGCAAGTATCCGTTCGTCAAGGCGGTCCACCAGATGGACGCTCATCACATGACGTTCGATGATGCGACGTTCGACTGCGTTGTGGCGCAGTTCGTGATTACGCTGGTCGCCAATCCCGAACAGGTGCTGTCCGAGTGCCACCGCGTGGTGAAGCCGGGCGGCCGCATCATCCTCGTTAACCATCTCTATTCGGAAGTCGGCGTCGCGGCGGCTGTCGAGCGCTGGGCGGCTCAGAAAACCCGCGCGCTCGGCCTGCGGCCCGAATTTCCGTTCGCGCGCCTTCAGGCGTGGGCGCAATCAAACGCAAGCACGACCCTTGTTGAGCGGCGGAAGGTTGCGCCGTTCGGCATCTATACACTGGTTTGTTTCGAGCGAACTGTCAGCTCGCAGGCTGCGTAGTCCGTCATCGGACCGTCATGCGATTCTGATAAGCGCTCGCCATGGAAAGACAGGCTATGAGCGACGGTAGTCCAGAACGGCTCTTTCGCACTTTGTTTATCTCCGACGTCCATCTCGGAGCCCGCGGCTCGCAGGCCGACCGCCTTCTCGATTTCCTCCGCTGCCACGACGCCGACACCATCTATCTTGTTGGCGACATTATCGACGGCTGGGCGCTGAAGTCCAACTGGCACTGGCCGCAGTCCCACAACGACTTCGTGCAGAAAATGCTACGCAGGGTCCGCAAGGGCGCCAAGGTCATCTACATCCCTGGCAATCACGACGAGTTCCTGCGCTCCTACTACGGCACGCATTTCGGCGGTGTCGAGGTCGTCGAGACGGCGATTCATGAAGGCGCAGACGGCAAGAAGTATCTCGTCATTCACGGAGATATCTTTGATCTTGTCGTGCAGAACGCGCGGTGGCTCGCGCATCTCGGTGATCGTGCCTACGATTTTGCGATTCAGATGAATCGTCTGGTCAATGCTTTCCGCAAGCTGTTCGGCCGCCCTTACTGGTCGCTGTCGCAATGGGCCAAGCTGAAGGTGAAGAACGCCGTCAACTATATCGGCGCATTCGAGCAGACGCTGGCAGGCGAAGCCAAACGTCACGGCGCTGACGGCGTGATCTGCGGCCACATTCACTACGCGACGATCCGGGAAGAGAACGGCATTCGCTACATGAATTGCGGCGACTGGGTCGAGAGCTGCACGGCGCTGGTTGAACATGAGGACGGCCGTTTCGAAATTCTGACATGGACCGACCCGGTGCGCCGGCCGCAGCCCGCGCCGCGCGTGACCGCGCAGGCCGCCTGATGCGCATTCTGATCGCAACCGACGCGTGGCACCCGCAAGTCAACGGCGTGGTGCGGACGCTGACCAAGATGGCGGAAGCGGCCGCGTCGATGGGCGTTGAGGTCGAATTCCTGACGCCGGAATCGTTTCGCACAATCTCACTGCCGAGCTACGCCGACCTGCATGTGGCGCTGCCGCGGCCGGGCAAGATTGCGCGCATGATCGAAGAGGCGCAGCCTGACTACATCCATATCGCGACCGAAGGTCCGATCGGGATTCTGGTGCGGCGCTATTGCCAGAAGAACAAGGTGCCTTTCACCACGAGCTTCCACACCCGTTTTCCGGAATATATCTCTGCGCGTTTCCCGATCCCTGAATCATGGGTCTGGGCGGCGCTGCGCTTTTTCCACGGAACCAGCGACGCCGTGATGGCGGCAACGCCGGCGCTTGCGGAAGAACTGCGCGGGCGCGGTTTCCGCAATGTCGTGCTCTGGTCGCGCGGTGTCGATGCCGATCTGTTTCGGCCGCGCGATTTCGATCTCGCTCTGCCGCGCCCGATATTCCTCTCGGTTGGCCGCGTCGCGGTCGAGAAAAACCTCGAAGCGTTTCTGGACCTCGATCTGCCCGGCACCAAGGTCGTGGTTGGTGACGGCCCGGCCAAGGCTGAACTTGAGCGCAAATACCCTGACGCGGTGTTCCTTGGCACCATGCAGGGCGAGTCTCTCGCCGAGACGTATTCCGCGGCGGATGTCTTCGTGTTTCCGAGCAAGACCGACACCTTCGGTCTAGTTCTGCTCGAAGCGCTTGCCAGCGGCGTGCCTGTCGCGGCGCTGCCGGTATCCGGCCCGCTCGACGTGATCGGCGACGCACCGGTCGGTGCGTTGAACAATGACCTGCAAGCGGCATGTCTGACGGCGTTGAACATCCCGCGCGATATCTGTCGCGAGTTCGCCGCGTCCCGAAGCTGGGGCGCATGTGCTCAGGCCTTCATCGACAACGTAACGCGCGAGCGGCCGCCGCAGGTCAAGCGCCGCTGGCGCCGTCGTCTGGCCCGCCGGCTTCGGCTGACATCGGAATCCGTTCCGACCGCCTGATAGCGCATGGCGGCTGTTCCCCGGCGATCTTGCCCGGATGAACTGGCGCGCTATACATGCGCCATGACCTCTCTTGTTCTCCCCACCAATGCCGATGTTGAAGCCGCCGCGCTTGTTCTGGCGCCTGTCGCGGTGCGGACCCGCCTTGTGACGTCTCCGGCGCTTGATGCACTTGTCGGTGCACGCGTGTTCCTGAAAACCGAGGTGTTGCAGCGAACAGGTTCTTTCAAATTTCGCGGCGCCTTCAACAAATTGTCCTCCATTCCGGAGGCTGCGCGCAAAGCCGGTGTCGTAGCGTTCTCGTCCGGCAACCACGCGCAGGGCGTCGCGGCTGCGGCGCAGATTCTCGGTATGCCGGCGGCGATCGTGATGCCGTCGGACGCGCCGGTATCCAAGATCGAGCGGACCAAGAGCTATGGCGCCGAGGTGATTCCCTACGATCGCGACAAGGAAGACCGCGATGCCATCGCGCGCGATCTTGCGAGCAAGCGCGGCGCGACTGTCGTTCCTCCTTACGACGATCCGTGGGTGATCGCGGGGCAGGGCACCGTCGGCCGCGAGATCGCCGAGGATTTGGCGGCGCTTGGCGTCGTACCGGACATCGTGTCCGCGCCGGCATCCGGCGGCGGACTGATGGCGGGCATCGCGCTGGCGACGAAAGCGAAGTTTCCCAATGCAGGGCTGATGACTGTCGAGCCTTACGGTTTCGACGACCACGCTCGCTCGTTCAGCGCCGGCAAGCGCGAGCCGCATCGGGCCGTCGGCCGCACCATCTGCGATGCGCTGATGGCCTCCATCCCCGGCGAGATCACCTTCGCGGTCAATCAGAAGCTCGGTGCGCAGGGCGTCACGGTGACGGACGATGAAGTGGCGAAGGCCGTCGGGTTCGCGTTTCGCGAACTGAAACTGGTTGTCGAGCCGGGCGGAGCGGTTGCGCTGGCGGCGCTTCTTGCAGGTTATCTCGACGCCAAGGGCAAGACCGTTGCCATCGTGCTGTCCGGCGGCAATGTCGATGCGGATCTCTACGCGAAGCTCATTCAGTCTTAAGACGGATAGGTCTTAGCTGAAGAACGCGACCTTCTCGGCCTGGCTCATCCGCCTGATCGGCGCCAGCGGATCGCTGCGCGGCGTCGCTGGCCTTGCGATAATTCCGCTCGCGATCAGGCTCTCACCGAGCGATGCCGGTGCGGCGATCGCGATCTCGGGCACCATCTCCAGAACCGGCTCGGGCGCTTCCGGCACGATTTCCAGATGCGTAGCCACGATCGGCGCCGGCGCCGCGATCTCATCGATTGGAGCGGACAACTCTGCCGGCTGGCTTTCTTCCGCCAGCAGCAGTGCTTCTGGCGTCATCTCCGGTGACGAAGCCTCAGACGCGACCGCTACGTCGAACAGTTCCTCATCGGCAACGGCAATCCCCACTTCATTGGAAGCCTCCATAGGAACCGTGTCGACGGCACGGAGTGCCGCGACGGGTTCGGCCTCGGCCTGCGGCTCTATCGTGGACGGGGCGATAGCCTCGATCTCGCGCGCAGCCTGATCGAAGGCTTGCAACACGCCGTCCCGAAAGCCGCCGACGGCGACATGATCGCAGGCGGCGTTGATCGCATCGACCTGGGACTCCAGCAAAAAGCAGATTCGCCCGTCCGCGCCGGATTCACGCAGGCCCCATGCGATCTCGCGGATCACCCGCGCGCATTTGCGCGATGGCGCCAGGGAGTCCTCGAACGCCGTGTCCGACAGGGTCGCGGAAACGCTCTCGCGGGCGGCTGCTACGATGGCTTTGACCGCTGCCATTGCCTCAGGCAACTCGCTTGAGGGCGGTTCGACCGGCAGGGGCTCGATCGAGGCTTGCTGCCTCTGTTCTTCTTTCTGGGCAGCAAGCGAGCTTTCGATACGGGCGACAGCCTCGAGCACCATCGCGGTGTCGGCGTTGCGGTTGCGCTTGGTGTACTCGTCCAGAAACCAGCGGCCGCGCGCGGTCTCCAGAAACGCCTCGCGAATAGCCTCGAAGTCCGCGTCCGTCGGTGACGCGGCGCGGGCTGAGATCGGCGACAAGGCGAAGGCTTCGTTGGCCATAAGAACCTGCAGACAGAAACCTGTAAAACAGAAACGCGTTGACGCGATCCACACGCAAAAGCGATGTCCAGATACGCCGAAGACGCGCTAGATAACGATCACCACGAACCGCAGCGAATCGCAATTCCCTTGCTCACCAGCGAATCACAAAAGCACCCGGCCGGGCAATCCATCGCCCGCCGATTTGCCGTGCGGATCAGCCTGTTTTACGCCTCGACTTTCGGCATCATCGGCGTCCACCTGCCGTTCTTCCCGGTCTGGCTGAAGGCAATCGGCGTCGATGTGTCCTGGATCGGATTCATCACGGCCGCGCCGTCGCTCTCCCGTTTCACTGTCCTGCCATTCGTCACGGCGACCGCCGAACGTCGCCAAATCCTGCGCGGGACCATGATCGCGCTCGCCTTCGTCACGGCCGTTGGTTTCGCCGTGCTGGGGCTGCTTCGCGACCCGCTCACCATCCTGATCGTGTATGCCGTCATCGCCTGCCTCTGGACGCCGCTCAGTCCGCTGACGGACGGCTACGCACTGAAAGGTGTCACACGCCACGGGCTCGACTACGCGCAGATGCGGTTGTGGGGGTCTGCGTCTTTCGTGGTGTTCGCGATGCTTGCGGGCCTTTTGTTCAAGGTCATCGATCCGCAGAACCTGATCTGGATCATCGTGGCCGTGGCACTCCTCAGTGCCGTCGTCGGTCTCGGCATCGTCCCGCTGGACGCGCCAGCAGCCGGTACGGCGCCGCAGGGGCGGGCGAGCGGCCTGTTACGCAAGCCGCTGTTCCTCGCGATCATCGGCGCCTCGGCTCTGATTCAGGGCAGCCATGCCGCCTATTACGCGTTTTCCTCGATCACCTGGCAGAACGCCGGCTTCGGCGGATTCACCATCGCGGCCATGTGGTCGCTCGGGGTGGTCGCTGAGATTGTTGTTTTCGCGATCTCGCCGCGCCTCACGCTGTCACCGGCGGTGATGGTCCTGATCGGTGCAGTCAGCGCGGTGGTGCGCTGGACCATCACCGCGCAGGAGCCGCGGATCGAGGTGCTGACGGCGGTGCAGGTGATGCACGGGCTGACCTTCGGGATAACGCAGGTCGGCACGGTCGCCCTGATGGTTCGCAACGTACCCCATCACATGCTCGCCAGCGCGCAGGGCTACATGGTGGCGTCGCAGGGGGCGTTGACCAGCGTGACCATGATGCTGTCCGGACTGATCTATGCGCGGGTCGGCGAGGGGGTCTATTACGCGATGGCCGTGATGGCGTTCGCGGGTGGCCTCGTCATGGTCGCCGCGCGCCAGCGCCTCTATGCGCATCACGGGGTAACGGACTAACCCCAGAGCTCGATGCCGGGCGGATAGACCGTGCTGCCGTCATAACGCAGCCCGTTGTCGCGATCCTTCGCCAGCAGCAACGGCCCGTCGAGATCGACCACGCGCGCGCCCTGCGCGATCATCAGCGCGGGCGCCATTGCCAGCGATGTCGCGACCATGCAGCCGACCATCAGGTCGAATCCCAGCGCCTTCGCTGCCTCAGCCATCGCCAGCGCCTCGGTGAGACCGCCGGTCTTGTCGAGTTTGATGTTGATGGCGTCGTAGCGCTCCCGCAGTCCTTCCAGCGACGCGCGGTCGTGCACGCTTTCGTCGGCGCAGACAGCTACGGGCCGCCTGATACGGGAAAGCGCCTGATCGTGCCCGGCGGGCAGGGGTTGCTCGATCATGGTCACCCCGGCGGCGGCACAGGCCGCGAGATGCCGTTCCAGGTTACCGTCGGTCCATGCTTCATTGGCATCCACGATCAGTTCGGCGTCAGGCGCAGCCTTCCGCACGGCGGCGATCCGGGCCTCGTCGCCGTCGCCGCCGAGCTTGATCTTGAGCAGCGGGCGATGGGCCGCCTTTGCGGTGGCCTCCGCCATGCTCTCAGGCGTGCCCAGCGAGATCGTATAGGCTGTGGTCAGTGGCCTAGGCGCAGGACGGCCAAGGAGGTCCCAGATGCGTTTTTCCGCCACCTTGGCCTCGAGGTCCCACAGGGCGCAGTCGAGCGCGTTGCGGGCGGCCCCTGCGCGCATCTGTGCTTGCAGCGCCTGCCGGTCCAGCCCGCCACGGAGCGCGTCCTGCATGGCGAGGATGGCCTCCAGTGTTCCCTCCGGCGTCTCGCCATAACGGGCATAGGGAACGCACTCACCGCGCCCGACAATGGCCTTACCATCACGGTTTTGGCGACTTACCTCGGCCACAATCACAACGGCTTCTGTCTTGGCTCCCCGGCTGATGGTGAAGCCGCCAGCGATAGGCCAGCGCTCGATACGGGCGGCAAGAGTCAGCGATGGCATCATTTCTGGAATCGATTTTCGTGAGGGCGGGCTTGCCGAGGCGTGGCAATTATGGCTCTTAGTAGCATCCCCGTACAGATTGTTGGCATCGTGATAGGTTGCTTCGCTAGTGTGGTGGGTTCGCAAGTCCGCATGTTTCTGCAGCGCTTTCTTTTGCGGACTTGCGAACCCAAAACCACACTAGAATTATCGTTAACTAGTGTCCTTTTGAATCCGAAGTTCGCTATGGAAGATGCCGCAAAGACAGGCGAACTTCGGATTCAGGACACTAGCCGGACGCGGAATCGGCGCAGGAGTTGGGCTTGAACGGCAATCCGACATTGGAGCAGGTGCCCGTCGGCGCAGGTCTCGCGCTGCGCGCGGCCGGCCAATGGACGGTCCAATACGCCCCGGATCTCGAAAAGATTGTCGAGGACACCGAGAAACGAAATGGCGGCTCCGCCGATATCATCATCGATGTATCGCAGGTCTCCAGCCTCGACACCTTCGGGGCCTGGCTGATCGAACGGATGCGCCGCAGCCTCACACACGGTGGCGTCGAGCCCCGAGTGGCCGGCCTGTCCGCCAACTATGCCAGCCTTGTGAACGAGGTGCGTCAGGTCAAAGCCGGCGTTGTGCACCAGCGTCGGCGGCAAACCCTGACCGGCATGCTGGACGGCGTCGGCCGCAGCGTGGTTGACGTCGGCGGCACGCTGATCGGCCTGATCGGCATGCTGGGCGCGATCCTCAATGCGCTCTGGCGCGTGATCCTGCATCCGACCAGTTTCCGCTTCACCTCGATGATCCATCACCTCGAACAGGTGTGCTGGCGCGCGGTGCCGATCGTGGTGCTCATCACCTTCCTGATCGGCTGCATCATCGCCCAGCAAGGTATCTTCCACTTCCGCAAGTTCGGCGCCGACGTGTTCGTGGTCGATATGCTCGGCGTGCTGGTGCTGCGCGAACTCGGCGTGCTGCTGGTGGCGATCATGGTCGCCGGCCGCTCGGGCAGCGCCTACACCGCGGAACTCGGCTCGATGCGGATGCGCGAGGAAGTCGACGCGCTGCGCACCATGGGCTTCGATCCCACTGAAGTTCTGATCCTGCCGCGGATTGTCGCGCTGATCATCGCCATGCCCATTCTGGCCTTCCTTGGTGCGATGGCCGCGCTCTATGGCGGCGGACTTGTCGCGTGGGGTTACGGCGGCGTGCAGCCTGACGCGTTTCTGTCGCGCCTGAAGGAAGCCATTTCGATCAATCATTTCACGGTGGGCATGGTGAAGGCGCCGTTCATGGCGCTGGTGATCGGCATCGTGGCCTGCGTTGAGGGTGCTGCGGTGAAGGGCAGCGCCGAGTCGCTCGGCCAGCACACCACGGCATCGGTGGTGAAATCGATCTTCTTCGTCATCGTCATGGATGGCCTGTTCGCGATCTTCTTCGCGACGATCAATATTTGAGGTGGCGACCATGGCGTCCTATTCCGACGATGCGATCATCCGGGTGCGCGACCTCACGGTGAAGCTGAACGAGAACCTCATTCTCGATCATCTCGACCTCGATGTCCGGCGCGGCGAGATCCTCGGCTTTGTCGGTGCATCGGGTGCGGGAAAATCCGTGCTGACCCGCACCATCATAGGCCTGTTGCCCAAGCTTGCCGGCAACATCGAAGTGTTCGGCGTCGACATGGGCAAGGCCAGCGAAGATCAGCGCCGCGCGGTCGAACGCCGCTGGGGCGTGCTGTTCCAGCACGGCGCGCTGTTCTCGTCGCTCAGCGTGCGGCAGAACATCCAGTTTCCGGTGCGCGAATTCATGAACGTGTCCGAGCGGCTGCTCGATGAAATCGCCATCGCCAAGCTCGCCATGGTCGGGCTCAAGCCGGAAGTCGCCGATCGTTTCCCGTCGGAACTCTCGGGCGGCATGATCAAGCGCGTGGCGCTGGCCCGCGCGCTCGCGCTCGACCCGGAGATCGTGTTCCTCGACGAGCCGACCTCAGGTCTCGACCCGATCAGCGCCGGCGATTTCGATCAGCTTGTGATGACGTTGCAGCGTACTTTGGGACTGACCGTTTTTATGGTAACCCATGATCTCGACAGCCTTAAAACGGCCTGCAACCGGATTGCAGTGTTGGGGGATCGCAAGGTTCTCCTGGTAGGCACGATGGATGACATGCTGGCCTCGCAGCATCCTTGGCTGCGGGCCTATTTTCATGGCAATCGCGCCCGGGCCGTGATCGCGTAAATTGCTTGCGTATTTGGAGTTAAGTTAATGGAAACAAAGGCAAATTTCGTCCTGATCGGGGCGTTCACGCTGGCGGTTGTCGCCGCGGCGTTTGGCTTTGTGTTCTGGTTCCAGAACCTCGGTGCGGCCGCACAGCGCGTTCCGCTGCGCATCGTGTTCGAGGGTGCGGCCTCCGGCCTGCGCACCGGCGGCAACGTCAACTTCAACGGCATCAAGATCGGTGAAGTCACCTCGATCAAGCTCGATGATCCCAAGCGCGTCGTCGTCATCGCCAATGTCGACAAGTCCGCTCCGATCCGCAAGGACTCGCTGGTCGGCCTCGAGTTCGCTGGCTTGACCGGCGTGTCGTCGGTCTCGCTCAAGGGCGGCTCGATCGAGGCGGGCGGTGTGCCGGTCGCCGAAGACGGCGTGCCGACGCTGAACGCCGATCCCAATGCGATCCAGGATATCGGCGAGGCGGTGCGCGGCGTCCTCCAGAACGTCAACAAGCTGGTCCTTGAGAACCAGGAAACCCTGCACAACAGCATGACCAACATCGAGGTGTTCTCGAAGAGCCTTGCCGCCAACTCCGCGCGCATCGACAGCATCATGGCCGGCGTCGACGGCTTGATGGGCGAGAAGGGCGAGTTGCAGGCCGCTGCCAGGTCGTTCCGCGAACTGGCCGACAATCTCGACAAGCGCTCCGCCGGCCTGATCATCGATGGCCGCCGCACGCTGGCCGACATCAGCCGCGCGGTGAACAACTTCGACCGCAATCCGACCCGCGTGCTGTTCGGCGCGGGACAGAAGGACGCCGCACCGGCCCCGCCGGCACCGGCTGCAACTCCGGTTCGGAACCCCACCGACGCCCGCGCGCGGCAGCGGTAAGGTTTCGCCTACGTCGCTCCATTTATAGTTCGTCATGGCCGGGCTTGACCCGGCCATCCATCTTTTCTGAGAGCATTTTGTGAAGAGTGATGGATCACCGGGTCAAGCCCGGTGATGACGATCGTGGGTGTTGTGCTGGCTTGTGCTCCTTCGAATTCCAGATTCAATTTTCAAACAGCCACGCGTCATCGCTCTCGCGCATCGCGCGAGGTGAGCTTTTGGTTGCGCCCCTCAATGCGCGCGCGAGGCCCGCCTCGTTCGCGCCCCTCAAGCGAGGGGCATGGAGCGCCGCGAGGCGCACCTTGTATCGTTTCGCTTCCGGCATCGCGTGCGAGGCGATGAAACTCCGGAAAGCGCATCGCCTTGCGGCGCTCCATGGCGGCGATTTTGGGCGAGGGGACCGTACTTCCGGGGGCGGACGGGAGAGCTAATCATCCCTGATCCAACGGCTTTCGCCGCCTTCATCCGCACCGCGTCCAGCCGCGAACGGCAGAGCCACGTAGTTGGCCCGGACGGTGACCCCAGCCTCCCGGACAACGTGTGTGCGAAACACGTGCGCGGGCGCCGCATCCTGCTCCGCTTCAAAGCGCCCTCGAGAAGCGCCCCTCACGAACAGGACACGGTGAACTTAAGTGCGGCTGGGCGTGCGGGGATGCGTATCCCCATCACGAAATGTTTCTGGCTACACTCGCTTGATACAATCCGCTGTCATTCCGGGGCGCGCATCTTCGCGCGAGCCCGGAATCCATGCCTGATACTCAAATGGCTTATTACGTCTATCTGCTCGCCAGCAAGAAGAACGGAACGCTCTATCTCGGCGTGACGAAGGACATTGTACGGCGAGGATTTGAGCACCGCGCCAAGGTAATCGATGGCTTCACGAAACGATACGGCGTGGACAAACTGGTTTGGCTTGAGGTCTATGACGATGCAATTGCCGCGATTACGCGCGAGAAAGAATTGAAGAAATGGCATCGAGCTTGGAAAATTCGGCTGATTGAAGAAAGCAATCCCGAGTGGATTGATCTTTATCCCGGGATTGCAAGCTAGTTATGGATTCCGGGCCTGCGCCAAGAGGCGCATCCCGGAATGACGGGTGGAGAAATCACGCGCTCATCTTGAGTGCAAATATTCCCCCCAAAAAAAGCGGAGGCTGTGAAGCCTCCGCTTTCTTATGGTTGGCGAATGGTGTCTGAGCTTACCCCAGCCGGCCTGCTGCGTGAGCGAGCAGGGTGTAGACGAGGCCCGTTTCCGACACGAGATGGCTGCGCAGCGCCGCCGGTCCGCGTTCGTCGCGCGAGACTTCATCCAGCAGGCGCTCGAACTCGTTGATGTAACGGTCCACCGTCTGCTTGAAGTTGCGGTCGGAGCGATACTTGCGCGAGACCTCGTCGAACGCCTTCTGGCCCGCGGGCGTATAGAGCCGCTTCGAGAAGGCCTTGCGCTCGCCGCGCTGATAGCGATCCCACATCTCGGCGGCGAGTTCGCGGTCCAGCAGCCGGGCGATGTCGAGCGACAGCGCCTCAAGCGGATTTGCCGATTGGCGCGGCGCGGCGCGGTTGCGCGCGCTGTCGTCGTTCTCCGAGCGGTTCAACAGGTCGGACAGCCAACCGTCGTTGTTGCCGCCATTGCCAACAGGGCTGACCGATGGCGCTTCAGTGCGGCGGGGAGCCGGACCCGGAGGGCCGAACTCAGGCGCGGGCAGGCTGGATGCGCTTGTAACGTCGCGCGGACGCGGCGCAGGAGCGGGGCGCGATGCAGTCTCGGTCCGGCCGCCGGCTGCCGCGAGTTCTTCCTCGCGATAGACGGTGCGGGTGGTCGGCGCCACGTCGAGGCCCTTGCCGTGGCGGGCCACGATGCGGTTCAGCTCGGCCAGCGCTTCGATCTGGTCGACGATCACCTTGCGCATCTGCGCGGTGCTCTCAGCCGCTTCCTGCGGCACTTCGAGAACGCCGCGGCGCAGCTCGGCGCGGGTGGCGTCGAGTTCGCCGTGCAGTTCGGATGCCATCTGCTTCATGCCGTGCACGATGGTCGCGAACTTGTCCGCGGCCTGACGGAACATGTTCTCCGCCTCGCGGGTGCCCTGGTCGTACAGTTCGGCCATGGCTTCGGAGGTCTGGCGGCGCTCGTCCTCGACGGCCATGCGGACCGCTTCGAACTGGCGGCTGACTTCCGCCGAGCTGGAGCCTGCGGTCTGCGCCACGATCTGCGCGATGTCGCGCGCCCGCGTCTCAGCGGCGGCGAGCGAGTCGTCGAGCAGGTTGGTGAAGCGCGAGAGGCGCTCGTCGAGATCGTGCGTGCGCAGGTCGATGGTCGAGACCAGCGATTCCAGCATGGCGTTGCGGTCGGCGACGGAGTCGCCGGCGCGCTCGTTGCTCCGTTCGACCAGGGTCGCGGCCTCGGCGAGGGCGCGGCCATGGTTCTCGAACTGCGACGAGAGGGCGTTGAGATTTTCCAGCGCGCTCGACGTCTTGGCGGTGAAGGTTCCGAGCTGCTGCTCCAGCGTGTTGGTGGAGTCGCCGTTGCGGTTGGTGACGTCGTTCATCGTCGAGACGAACTCCGCGACCCGCGTAACAAGCGTGCGCTCGAGCGAGTTGAGGTTGTCGTGGGCGCCGGTGAGCACTTCCTGGAGCAGGATGTTGCCTTCACGCAGCCGCTCGAACAGGGCGAGCGTGTCGGTGCGCAGGATCTTGCTGGTCTCCTGCAGCTCGTTGATGGTCGATGTCGCCACCTGACGCGACTGGTCGATCGCCGCGCGCGAGGTCTGGTCGATGTCCTTCAGCGACTTGCTGACGGCGCCGATCGCGATCTCGCTGGCGGTGTTGATCTGGCGTGCCAGATCGGAGCTGTTGTTCATCATCGCGACGGTGAAAGCGCCGCCGTGATTTTCGATCGACTTCAGCGCGGAGTCCGCAGCGCTGCCGATGGTGGACGAAATCTCCGCGGCCTTGCTGCCGAGGGCTTCGATCAATGCGCCGCGGCGGCTGTCGACGAGCTGCGAGAGCTGTTCGGTCTGCTCGCGGACGCCGTCGGTGATGGCTTCGACCTTGCCGTTGAGCGTCGAGCCGAAGCGGTCGGTCGAGACCGCGATGGTTCGCTCGATCTCGGCGGAGGCCGACTTGATCTGCGAGGTCGCGCCGGTCGATGCGACGGTGAGGGTGTTCTCGGCTTCGCGCGCGGCCATCTGGATGGTGCGCTCGAGATCGCCGGAGACCGCCTTGAGGCTGGTGCCGACGTCGCCGGAGATGCCGCGAAGATGCGCGCCGACCTCGCCGGAAATATCCCGGAGCTGGGTGCCGACGTCGCTGGTGATGCCCCGGAGTTGCGATCCCACTTCGCCCGACACGGTCTTCAGATCGGTGCTGACTTCGCCGGACACCGACTTGAGCTGGCTGCTGACGTCGCTGGAGAGCGAGATCAGCGACTGCTGGGCAGTGCGGGCGCCTTCCTGGATCGTGGTTGAGGTGTTGGACATCAGGCCGGTGAGGGCGCGCTCGGCTTCCTCGACGCGCGCCTTGATCGCCTGCGTCATGTCTTCCGAACGCGAGCCGATCGCCTCGGCGGCATGCTGGCCGCTGGTGGTGACGCGGTTCGCCGCTGCCTCAACCCGCGTATCGAGCAGGTTCTCGAACTGCGCGACGCGCGCGCTGATGTCCGAGGCGAGGGAGGAGACGTTGAACTCCAGATTGCCCTGGATGTCCTTGATGCGCGCGCTCATGGCGCTCGCCATATCGTCGACGCCGCCGGTCAGCAGGTTCAGTACCTGCGAACCGCGCGACTCCATGGCCTCGGCGATCGAGGCGGCGCGGTTTTCGACCACCGACGCGAAGGCCGCAGCCCGGCTGTCGAAGGTCTGCACCAGCGATGCGGTGCGGGTGTCGACGGTGTCGGCAAGGGCGGCGGTGCGGGTATCGAGCGCATCGGTGATCGCGGCGGTGCGGGCATCGACGATCGTGGCGAAAGCTTCCGCTCCGGTGTCGACCCGTTCGGTGATCGCCGCCGTGCGGGCCTCGATGAGATCGGCGAACGCTGTGGTGCGGCTGTCGATCGTATCGGTGAAGGCGGTGGTGCGGTGGTCGATCGATTCCTTGAACGCCGAGGTCTTGTCGTTGATCGCTTCGGTGAACTCGGCGGCGCGGGTGTCGAACACCTTGGCGATTTCAGCGGTATGCTCGCCGAGCTTCTCGGTGAACGCCACGGCACGGCCATCGATCGCGTCGGTGAAGGCGCTGGTTCGGGTATCCATCACCGAGGTGAAGGACGCCGCGCGGTTGCTGACCGTGTCGCCGAATGCGGCGGCGCGGCTGTCGAACGATTCCTCCAGGGCCTTGGTGCGGCTCGCGACCGTCTCGTCCAGCGAATTGACGGTGGAGAGCAGGGAGGTGTCGAGGCTCTCGACGCGGGCTTCGATTGCGGTCTTGAAGCCGGTGAGGCTGTCATCGAGCTTGTTGTGGATTTCGTCGCGATGCGCGGTGACGCGGCTGTCGAAGGTGTCGACGTAGCCCTTGAGGCTGTCGGCGAGGCCCTGGGTGTGCTCGCCCATGCGCTCGACGATCTCGCCGCCATAGGTTTTCACCGTGCGGTCGAATTCGGCGATGTGGCGGGTGATCAGCGCGCCCAGCGTGCCGCTGTCGCGCGCGAACTTCTCGGCCAGTTCGTTGCCGTGTTCCTTGACGATGCCGTCGAACAGGCCGATCTGGTTGCTCAGCGTCTCGTGGGCGCTTTCGGTCTGGCTCACGACCTTCGCCACCAGCGTATTGATGGTGACGTCGAGTGCTTCGCCGGCCTTGTCGCCGCTGGACAGGACGCGGTCGGCCAGGCGGTTGCCGGCCTCGTCGATCTGCTCGGAGAGGGTGGCGCCGCGGGTATCGAGTTCGGAGAGCAGGGACTCGCTCGAGGTCTTCATCGAATCGAAGATCTTCTCGGTGCGCTCCACAACGCTGGCGATGATTTCCTCGGAGCGCGCGGCGATGCCGTCGACGATCCCGGTCGAGCGCTGTTCGAACTCGCCGGTCATCTTGTCGAGGCGCTCGTTCAGCGCGTCGTGGACACGGTCGGCGAGGTCCGCGAATTCCTCGTGGACGTGGCCGGTCTTGAAATTGAGGCTGGCGGTCAGCTTTTCGCTGGCGTCAAGCACGCTGGCCGCGGTCTGCGTGCTGGCTTCCTCGAGGCGGTCGAGCAGGTCGCCGCCGCGCTCGCCGAGCGCGATGATCATGTTGTCGCCGGCGCTGGAGAGCGCGCGGGTGATGTGCTCGCTGCGCTCCTCAAGAGCGCCGGTGATGCTGCTGGCCACCTCATCCACGCGCGAGGCGATGGCGTCGCTGATCAGGGCGATGTCCTGACGCAGATCGATCTGCACGCCGGAAATGGCGTTGCGGACCTGTTCGGCCTGGCCGACCAGGTTGTCGCGCTGGACGGCGATGTCCTGGAGCAGGGCGCGGATGCGCACTTCGTTGTCGCTGTAGGCGCGCTCCAGCGAGGAGACTTCGTTGGCGACGAGGGCTTCGAGTTCGCCGGCGCGCGCGACCGCGCGCTCGACGCCGTCACCCATGGCCGCGACTTCGCGGCGGATCGCCTGACCCACAGTCACGATCGCGCCGTTGGCGACGTGCTCGGGTTCGGAGAAGCGGACGGCCATCTGCGCCATCGACTGCGCGATCAGGCTCATTTCCTGGCTGCGCCACGCCATGCTGGCGATGAAGTAGAACAGCAGCAGCGGGGCAACGAGAACGGCGATCAGACCGATCAGCGCCAGGATGCCGGCGCTGCCCTGGCCGACGACCGATTCAAGCGCGGGCAGGAACGCGAAAGCGAGGAAGCCGACGCCTGCGATCCACAGGCCAGAGAACAGCGTCGCGATGGTGTAGGCGTTGCGGCGCGGACGGCCCTTCTGAATGGTCTGGAGGATGGCGCCGATGGTTTCGCGGTCGTCATTGGCGGGGCTGCGATCGAAGTTCGGGACGCCAAGGTCATCGGCGACAGGCGAACGCAGGTCGGAGCCGCGGGTGGCGGCGCCGAGCGACGGTTCGTTGCGCGCGAGGTTGTCCCGACTGCTGTCGGACGGAGGCAGATCGCCGATGTTCAGAGCTTCCTGGATCGCCGAAAGGGCGGCTTCAGTTGGATCCTTGACCTTCGGATTTTTCGCCATGTGTCCCGCACGCCTTTATTTTTTACGCATCCGCAAGTGGCACCGCAGCCGAGGCTGCGCGCTTTCGAATGTTCCCCGATACCGGTAGACGAAACGAAAGTTACGTCGCCGATTTGTCCTGCCGGTTGTCCCGCACTTCCGCAAACATCCTATTGGCTCGGTCGGTCGAATGAAATGCCATGGGTTAATAGATTTTTAATCATCGTTAACAGCGGCACGGTTAACACTTTCAGAAATCAACAGTTTTCAAAAGCACATTGGTATTTCTAGGCGGCGAAGCGGCGAAAACATGGCTAAATCGCGGCGAATACCTGATACATTTCGTTAACCATTGGTGTGATTGCCTGAGGGTGTTTTCGGCCGGATTCGATCCGGCGCCGTCAGCAATTTCGGATGGGTCATGTCACTTAACCTGGAGCGGTTGAACTGGATGCCGTCACCGCCGCTCGTTCCAGAAGATTCCGCCATCGACGTCCAGCATCTCGGACGTATGACCCTTGGCGAAGCCGCGCTCGAAGCCGAGGTTCTCGGGCTTTTCGCGGCTCAAAGCGCCGACCTCGTCACGCGCCTCAAAACCATCCCGGCTGACGCCGCTGCGCTGGCGCATACGCTGAAGGGGTCCGCACGGGCGATCGGCGCATTCCGGGTTGCGGACGCCGCCCTCGGTGTCGAAGCCGCCATGAAGAGCAATGGGGACGTTGCAGGCGCGATCACGCTGCTTCAGCACGCGGTCGAGGAAGCCAGGTCCGCGATCGGACAGATGTTGAACCGGTCCTGACCGGATTTTCCGCACGGCTTTTATCCCCCGGCAGTGCTGGCGTCCCGCCAACCGACCCGTTATAGGACGTCTCCAACTGAATTATCCGGGCAGCACGTCTAATATGGTCAAGATCAACTTCACCGATCACTCTGGCACCACCCGCACCGTCGACGTCGAAGCAGGCGCGACCGTCATGGAAGGCGCGATCCGCAACGCAATTCCCGGCATCGAAGCAGAGTGCGGCGGCGCATGCGCCTGTGCGACGTGCCATGTGTATGTCGATGAAGCCTGGCGTGAGAAGGTTGGATCGCCGACTCCGATGGAAGAGGACATGCTCGACTTCGGCTACGACGTGCGGCCGAACTCGCGGCTGTCGTGCCAGATCAAGGTGACCGACGAACTCGACGGACTTGTGGTGTCGACGCCCGAACGTCAGGCGTAGTCTCGTCATCCTCTGCCGGCTCAGCCGGCGGCGGGATCTGTCTGGCGACAATCCATTCGATCATCGCGGTCACGAGGCCGACGACGAACGCGGCGATCACGATACGCGTGTCCGCCTGCATCAGCATCGCAACAATGCCGAAGATCCAGATCGCACCGGTCAGCCGGAGCGCAATGGCAAGCGATGGCGTCACGTTGTGCATAGCCGCGACTTCAGAACGGCACTGACGCGCGCTCCGGCTTGTGGCGTCGCGGCCACGTCGAGCGGCAAGAGAAATTTTTTGGTGATGAAATGGAAGCGCGGAATATGCGTGTGATAACATTCTTACGTTATGAAACGTGACGGGAAGTCTCGCTCTTCAATCGGCATGTTTTACCAAGGGGGCCGCAGGCCGTCTTCTCACTCCGCGCAAACGCCAAACTTTTTCGCGCCGCGCCGGTGATCTCAAAACGCCTGACTGACGCCGAGGCGCGAGACGTAAGTGACCACCTGACCGGGCGTAAGCGATGCCGTGACTGACGCCGTGACGGCGCCGTTCGTCCATGCGGGCAGGCGCACGCCGCCGCCGAGTTCGGTCCAGTCCCTTGCCGACGAGAGACCGGGTGAGGTGAAGCCGAATGGCGCATCGATCAGCGTGCCGGTGATGTTTGCGCCCTTGCCGCTGTCGAGGCGGTGGCCCCAGGCCGCCGTGCCCCAGACCCAGCTATTCGGCGCGAACATGTAGCGGAGGTCGCCGCCGACGCGCGAGACCTGCGAGGACGAAATGAAATCGTCGAAATTCGAGGCGAACACGCCATTGGTTTCGCCGTAACCTCCGAAGCGCGTTTCTGCGAACGTGTAGGAGGCGAACGGCGTCACCGTGACCTGCGGCAGAACCGCGAAGCCCCAGCCGATGCGCGCGGTGGCGCCGTAGCCGTTGCCGGACGTGTGCCCGGTAGAGGTTTCCGGCCTGACACCGTTAAGATAGCCGCGCGTGATGTCGCCCTGAAGGTTGATCAGGCTTCCGCCGACAAGCCATTGCAGGCCGGCGTTCGGCACGCGTGCAATGAATGCGCCGACCGCGCCGCCATACATCTTGGCGTTGCCGTTATAGACCATGTCGGTCTTCACATAGTTCGCCGACGCGGTGAATCCGCTGACAAGACCGAACGGCAGATCGGCGGTGAGACCAAGTGTGCCCGATGCAATCGGGTCGCTGTCGTAAGCGCCATAGCCGAACACGGAGTAGGGCGTGCTGCGGCTGCCCTGCGACAGCATCGCCTGCGTCGCGTATTCCTGCATGGTGCCGAGCGTGCCACCGATCGCGGCATTGGCGGTCTGTCCGACGGCGGACTGGCCTGCGTAGGAGCTGGCCATCTGGTCGTAGGTCGTCAGACCCTGACAGATCACGGACTGGCAGCGCGCGATGTAGTAACCCTGCCAGGCCCCGCTGGGACCGGTGAGATTGCCGACGGTGATCTTGCCATCGTCGGACATGTAAGCAGCTGCGCCCAGAACCATGCCGGGGCCCGGACTGATGCCCCTCGCGGCCAGGAGATCGGACAGTTTTTGCATGCCGGTCGCCTGCGTCCAGCGAAATGCAAATCCAAAATTTCCGCCGCCAGTGCCCGAAGAGCCGCCTGCGACGATGGTGCCGTCGGCGCTGACAGCCACGGCGTAGGAATAGACACCGCCGGGCAACGTGCCGAGATCCTGCATGCCGGTGGCCTGCGTCCAGCGAAAGGCGTGTTGGTTCAATGCGCCATCCCCGACGGCACTTCCGACGATCACGGAGCCATTGGCGCTGACGGCGTTTGCAAAACTGTTTCCTCCAGGCGCCGTTGGCAGAGAACCAAGGCCGACCATCCCGGTCGCCTGGGTCCAGTACATCGCCTGGTACTGATCTGGAATGGGATTGCCCACATAGCCGATGATTGTGGTCCCGTCCGCGGAAATGCCGTTCGCGTTGCTCCACGAATAACCCGGCAGGAAACCGAGGCCCGTCATGCCCGTGGCCTGCGTCCAGCGAAAGGCCTGCCGATTTCCGAGGTCATTCATCGCAAAGCCTGCGACGACATTCGTGTCGGCGCTCATGGCGGTGGCGAAGCTTTCGCTATAATTCTGGAGCGAGCCGCCGGGTCCGAACGCGGCACCGGTATGAAGATCGGTAAAGCCGCCGTTTGCATAACGGATCGCGTGGCCGGTGACATAGACTGGCCCCTGAAATTGCCCATAACCGACCCAGACCGTTCCGGTGTCGTTGATGGCCGAAATAGTGGTCTGGAGAGTCGGGTCGGCGAACACCGGCACCAGGGTGTAGGTGCCGTTGCTGTAAATCCAACTGCGAAAATTGTTGGAGCCGTTATCCGTGACGCCAAAAATGAAGCGCCCGTTACGGCTCATGCCCCAGACCGAGCCGAAATCGCTGGCAAGCCCGGTGAGGACCTCCATCCCGTCAACGGCCTGCGCCGCGGACGGAATGGCAAGCGCAGCCAGCGCCGCGCTCGCAAACAAAGCAGCGCGCCATCGCTTGCGTGTTAAAAGTCCAGCCCCGGCCATTGACAGCTCCCAATCTGGTATGGCCCTACCAAATCGGGAAAGAGCCGTCTTCTCATTGCGCGCAAACGGTCCGTCCGAATGCTCAAAAGCAGAGTCTTTTCAGGCTTGTGGCGCCGGGGCCACAGGGTTCACGCGTTGAGAGAGATCATCCGGACATCGCCCGGCGTCATGCCATAGGCGCTGCGGAAAACGCGGTAGAACGTCGCGATGCTGTCGAACCCGCAGGCATAGGCGATGTCCGCGACCTGCCGCGCCGGCGTGATCCCAAGCAGCCTGCGGGCTTCCTTGAGGCGCATGGCTGTCAGCGAGCGTGTGAAGGACAATCCCGTCGGCTCGAACAGCACATGCACCTGCCGCAGTGAGATCGCGAGTTCGGCCGCGACCGTCGCGGATGTCAGATCGGGGCGATGCAGATCGCGGATCATGATGTCGCGTGCGGCGTGAAGGAATCCCGCGCGTAGCGCAGCGCGTCCCTCGGGCGAGCCTTGCGCGAGGCGGCCTCGCGCGATCAGGGCAAGGCGGGCGATGGATTCGATTCCGCCGGCAGCATCAGGCGATTGAGGCGAGTCTTGCCCCAGTGCACCGAGGGTGGCGGTGATCAGCCGGGTGAGACGGGCACCCTGCATCAGCGGTTCGGGAAAAAGATCGTGAGTCCGCGCACCGAGCGCGAGATCGTTGTTAAGCGGGATTTTCAATGTGCGGAAATCGAAGCCGTCCGACCGTTGCGGTGTTCCCGCGAACGACATGTTCGAATGGCTGATCGTGACGTCGCCTTCGCGCACCGAATGAACGCGGTCGCCCTTGATCTTCATCCAGCCTGGGCCGCGGATCTGCAATCCGATGCTCAGGCTGTCGCTCGACACGCGTGCGATATCAGCGGGTGTGCGGCTGACGCGATAGGACGACGCACTCATCTCCGCCAGCACGGCGTTTCCAATCGGTGTCGCGGAAAACCGGCCCTGGAAGTCGGCGCGGCGTTCGCGGTCGAGTTCGATGGTGACGCCGAACAGACTCTTGCCGCGCACTTCGCACCAGTGGTCGAAGCGATCCTGCGGAGGAAGGTCGTCGGTGGAGAAACTCAGCATTGGAAACTGACGATCAGTCGAGGACGGCGGCGGTGCGCGCATCGCCCGGCGTGATGCCGTAGAGACTGCGGAACACGCGGTAGAACGTGGCGGAGCTGTCGAACCCGGACGCCTGCGCAATTTCGGCCACCGGCTGCGTCGGCGCGTTCCTGAGCAGCCGCAGCGCTTCCTCGGCGCGCATGGCCGTCAGGGTCCGCGCGCAGGACATGCCCGTCGGTTCGAACAGCAGATGCAGTTTCCGCGGCGAGATGCCGAGTTCGGCTGCGACCGCCGCCGGTGTCAGGTTGGGGCGATGCATGTTGCGTGCGAGAATGTTGCGGGCCGCATGCAGAAATCCGAACCGCAATGCGGCGCGGCTCTCCGGCGAACCGTGCCGGACACGGCCCTGCGCCAGCAATGCGAGTTGCGCGAGGTGATCGACGGCGAGATCGAAATCGCTTTCGCTTTCAGGATTCCTGGCGCAGTCCGCGGCCAGCGCGGACAGCGAAGCGGATATGACGGTTTTCAAACGCGGATTGTCGCGCAGCGGCGATGGCGACAGTCCTCGCGCCGGGCGGACGAGGTCCTCGCGGCCGGTGAACGGAATTTTCAGAACGCGAAGATCGAAGCCGTGCGCGGTTGTCGGCCGTGTCAGATAGGGCAGGTCGGTATGGCTGATGGCGATATCGTTCGCCGACACCACGAACTCGCCGCCGCCCTTGCTGTTGAACCAGCTCGCGCCGCCTAGCTGCTGATAGATGCAAAGGCTGTCGCTCGATGCGCGGGAGATGTCGGAGGCGGTGCGCGACACCCAATAGGATGACGCCTGCATTTCGCTGATGATTGCCCCGCCTGCGGGTACGGCCGTAAACCGCCCCCTGAAATTTTGCCGCTCGTGGGGTTTCAGCGAGATCGTCACGCCGAAAAGATTGCGGGCACGTACTTCGCACCAATAGTCAAACCGATCCTGTGGACGGAGATCGTCGGTGTTGAAGCTGAGCATGACGGACGACTGGCCCGGTTGTCGCAAGTTCGCCTCAGAGATTTAGAGGCGAACGGCCACGGCGGCAACAGCAATTGCGGGTCAGCTTGTCGCTATGCACGCAGCAGCCAGGGCTGAAATCGCACGATGATCTCGGGCGTCAGCGGGGTCGGTTTTCGGGTCGTGGCGTCCACCAGAACCGTGACCGCTTCCGCCGAGGCGGTGCAGACATCGCCCGCGAAGACCACCTGCGCGAAGGTCGCGGAGGTCCGCCCGAGCTTCGAGACGCCGATGCCGAGCTCAAAGCTTCCGGGCCAGTGCATTTCGGCGCGGAAATCGATGGCCAGATGCACCAGCATCCAGCTCAGGCCTTTCGGCATCAGGCCGCGGTCGCCGCTGCGCAGCAGGGTGACGCGCGCCGTCTCGAAGTAGGTCGAATACACCCCGTTGTTGACGTGCTTGTTGGGATCGAGGTCGCCGTAGCGAACGTTGTCGCTGAGGCGGAATGGGTAATTTTCAAGCTTGAACTCAGGCTTGGGTCGGGTTGGCGCGTTCAAGGAATAAGTCTCCGGATTTATGCACCCTTACCTGAAAAAAGCCGGGCGTCACAAGCGGATGGCGCAGGGCCGCCAGCCCGAAAATCCCTTCCCCCGAGGGGCTGTCTTGGCTAGACAATGCCCTTAAAAGCGGCACCTTCCGCTCCCGCACCTCCATTTCTTTCCATCAAAGACCGGAACGAGCATGACCGACACGATCAAAACTGATGTCCTGATTATCGGCGCCGGCCCCTGCGGCCTGTTCGCGGTGTTCGAACTGGGCCTGCTCGATATGAAAGTGCATCTGGTCGATATTCTCGACAAGCTGGGCGGACAGTGTGCCGAGCTTTATCCGGAGAAGCCGATCTACGACATTCCGGCAATCCCGATGGTGACCGGGCAGGGACTCACCGATGCCCTGATGGAACAGATCAAGCCGTTCAATCCGACGTTCCATCTCAACGAGATGGTCGAGACCATCGAGAAGATCGGCGATCCGCTGTTTCGCGTGACGACGGATGCCGGGCAGGTGTTCGAAACCAAGGTCGTGGTGATCTCGGCGGGCGGTGGTTCGTTCCAGCCGAAGCGCCCACCGGTGCCGGGCATCGAGGCTTACGAAGGCACCTCCGTGTTCTATGCCGTGCGCAAGATGGAGCAATTCCGCGGCAAGGATCTTTTGATCGTCGGCGGCGGCGACAGCGCGCTCGACTGGGTTCTGAATCTTCAGCCGATCGCCAAGCGCGTCACGCTGCTGCATCGCCGTGACGATTTCCGCGCAGCGCCGCACAGTGTCGATCAGATGCGCAAGCTCGTTGCCGCAGGCAAGATGGATCTGAAGCTCGGACAGGTGACCTCGCTCGAAGGCGAGAACGGCATGCTGTCCGGCGCGATGGTGAAGGGCAACGACAATGAGATTTCCAAAGTCGAGTGCAACACCATGCTGCCGTTCTTCGGCCTGACCATGAAGCTCGGCCCGGTCGCGAACTGGGGCGTCAAGCTTGAGAACAATCTGGTGCCGGTCGACACCGAAGCGTTCGAGACCAACGTGCCCGGCATCTTCGCCATCGGCGACATCAACACCTATCCCGGCAAGCTGAAGCTTATTCTCTCCGGCTTCCATGAAGGCGCGCTGATGGCGCAGAAGGCGAGCCGCTATGTCTTCCCGGACAAGCGCGTCGTGTTCCAGTACACCACGTCCTCGTCGAGCCTGCAGAAGAAGCTCGGCGTGAGCTGAGGCAATAGTGCCGAAGTGCCGACGCTTGTTTGTGTTCTTTCAATACTCACAGTCGTCGTCATCACCGGGCTTGTCCCGGTGATCCACGTCCTTGCTGTTGCGGAAGAAAGTCGTGGATGGCCGGGACAAGCCCGGCCATGACGATTTGATATTATTGTGCCCGCAGCGGCGCGGCCGGCGTGATCGGCTCGCTGGTCACCTGGGCTTCCGACAGGCCAAGCCCAAGCACGCTCATTGCCGCGGGAAGCGCAGCATCGGCCATTGCTGCATGGCCCTCAGCGGTCGGATGGATTGCGCCGCCGTAGACGGCGGAGAGCACGCCCCACGTCGCGTCATGAATATCGCCGGGCTGGTTCGTCGGCGCCTTCTGCGCCTGCGGATAGGTCATCGCCGTGAAGTAGCTGTCATTGGCATCGCGGATCCAGCGTGCGCGCGGCGAGTAGGGGCGGAAGTCGCTGGCGCCCGCGCCGCAGACCAGCGGATTGTTCGCGGCTTCCACGATGTCCGCGACGAAGCTCTCACCCTTCGCGGAGAAACATTCACGGTCGAACGGCGGATCAGTCTCGGCGCGTGCGCAGAAGCCGTGACTGGCGAAGGCTGCCTGATGCTGATCGACGAACGTCATGCGGTCGCGCGCGGGATTGCCGCACAGCACGCCGCCGGTGCATGTCGCCAGCTTCTTGAGCGAGGGCAGAAACTCGCTCTGCACGAAGTCTGTCACCTCGGCGAGGCGCTGCGGATCGGCGTTGAACGCCGGATGAATGTCGAAGCCGGCGCGCCCGCCGGGGCAGGAGGCGCCATTCAGCAGCGATGGGTTCGCGTATGACGTGTAGACGACGCGCGAGAGGTCGCCGCCGACGAAAGGCTTCAGCGCCTGACGCAGTTTGTTGAAATCCTGCGGCAGGTCTCGCTGCAAGGTGGAGCGAGCCTCGTCGACCGAACTGAGCACGCCGGTGCGCTTCGACAATGCGCGTTCGGTCTGCCGTTCGACGATGACGTCGGCGACAAGCCCCGAGAAGTCGATATCGTTAGCGCCGATCGAGAGCAGGATAAGATCGAGCCCGCGATCCGGCTGCCGCCGCGTCGCGGCGGTCAGCGCCTCGCGCAATTCGGAGACTTGCGCGTTTACCGTGCCCTGACAGGTCAGGCTGTTCTTGCCGACAACGCATTCGCGGGCGCGCTGCGACCCGAACATGCCTTCGTCGATGGTCGCGCCGGTGCAGGCCAGCGGCAAATAAGTCACCGCGATCTGCGGATTCTGCACGGCCAGCGCGATCGCCATGCGGGTCTGGTAGCTGTAGAGCGAGCGATGACACGCCGGATTCATCCATTGCGCGCCGGCGCGCTGCCAGTTCTGCAAGCTGGTGCCGTCGGACGTATCGCAGGCGCGCGCGCCCTTGAAGCCTGCTCGTCCGGGACGGAAGTACATTCCGGCAGGCCCGCCGAGATAGGAGCGGAAACAGAATCCATCGTCGCTCAGCGTCACCGCGCGATCCGGATTGCCTTCGCCCGATGCGATGGAGTCGCCGAGGCCCGCAATGAAAATGTCGCGCACCGCAATTTGCGTCGTGACCCGTTGCGGCGCATCCGAGCCGCTGGAGACATCGACAGTGACAGGCGTGGGTCGGCCGTAGCGGACGCGCAGGTTGATCGGCTCGGCGCAATCGAGCGTCGATTGCCGCGGCGGATCGCCGTCCTCGAATGTCCATGCGCAGGTCGCACCGACCGGCACCGCGCCGGTGAGACGGATCGTCACCGGATGATCGGTGGGCGTGAGGTAGCTTTCCTTCACGCCATCACGGGTGCAGGGCTCGCTGACGCGGCCCGTCGCGTCAATGCACAGGCGCCCAAGCGGGTTGCGCGCCCAGCCGCGGCCGTCGCTCTGCGTCGCGAGCGCCTGCTCGGATTCGAGAATGGTGCGGCCGCTGAGCGAGGCGGTGTGGGTCTGGAAGTCGCGCTCCTCGCGAAACAGGCGGAAGCGGTTGCGGACTTCCCAGGAAATCTGCATCGCCGTCGTGAGTTGCGGGGCAGCCGGCTGTACGAGTGGCGTCGGTGCGACGGGCGGCACGAGCGGCGTCTGCGCCACAGCAGCGCTCACCATCGCGCCGCCGAGCGCCGCGATCAGGAGCGATAAGCGGATGACGCGCGACTGGATCATGTTGGGTTTTGAAGCCGACTGATAAGGCCAAAATGTGGGTAGAGCGCGATCAGCAAAAGTGGAAACCGGTTTTGCGTCCGATCGCGCTCTCATTTTGAAAGCGCATGATCTTATCGCCAAACCGCTCCACACTTTGGCGGATCATGCGGCCGAAACCTAAGATACGTTCCGGGACCCCACAAGCCACATCTTTGTGCGCAGGATTACTCCGCGGCCTGCTTCGGAGGCGGCTGTTGTTGCGACGATTGCGCGACAGCGGGCGCGGGCTGCAGTTTCCGGCTCTGCTGCCACGGCAAGATGACGCTGAGCCACAACTCCCGGATGCCGAGAATGGTGATCGATATGGCGAACGGGATCAGGAAGTAGAGGATGCGAAACACCAGCAGCGACGCCAGCAGTTCCTCCTTGCCGAGCATCGGCAGGCCGACCAGCATCGCCGCATCGAACACGCCGAGACTGCCCGGCGCGTGGCTCGCAAAACCGAGCAGCGTGGCGAGAATGAAGACGACCGAGAGCGTCACGAAATCGAGGTCGGGGCTCGACGGCGCCAGCAGATACATCGCGAATGCGCAGAAGCCGAGATCGACGACGCCGATCAGGATTTGCAGCACCGTGAGCGGCGCGGACGGCAGATGAACCTTCCAGCCGTCCTTGCCGAGCTTGCGGCGGCCTTTGCCGGTGGCGATCCAGGTGAGATAGATGGCGATACCGGCGAGCAGGCCAACGCCGATCAGCCGGTTGATGCTTTCAGGCAAGAGATCGATCGACGCAGCGGCGGCCGGATGCCAGATCATCCCGATGCCGAGCACGAAGGTGTTGCCGAGCCAGAATGTCAGGCCGGAGATGAAGCAGATCTTCGCGACATCGATCGCGGTCAGGCCCCAGTCCGAATAGATACGGAAGCGGATCGCGCCGCCGGTGAACACCGTCGCGCCGATGTTGTGGCCGATCGTGTAGCTGGTGAAGCTGGACAGTGCGGCGATGCGATACGGAACGTGCATCTTGCCGATCGTGCGTAGCGCGAACAGGTCGTAGAATGTCAGGGTGAAGAACGCAAAGAGCACGCACAGCGCGGCCAGCGCGATCTGGCCCTGCGATTTCTCCGCAAGCGCCGTCAAAACGATTGCCGTGTCCACGCCCTTGAGGGTGCGGAACAGATGCATGATCGCAATGGTCACGATGATCAGGCTGGCGACAATGCCGACCCGTTTCCAGCCAATTCGTTCCCTGAAAACACGCCCTAGCGTGCTCAACAATTGTTGCATTCGTCCTCCCGGCAGGGCGCGTAACCTATAGAAGCCGATTGAGGCGACAGTGAGCAAGCGGCTGCGGCGGTACTCATACGCGAAATCCCACGCTTGGAAAATAGGTCGTTGTGCGGCGCAAAGTGCGGTTAATGCTGGAAAATCGCGAGTTCGGAGACTGTCATGCGCGCTTCATATTATGTCCCGGCGCGTCTCCCGCTGCATATGGGGAATGAGGCTGCTGTTGCAAAGGGCGAGACAGTCGTTCCATGCCATCGTCGATGAGATGTTCAGGAACATCCGCGGCTTCTTGATGAAATCGATGCAGCCAGACTGCGCAGCCGTGCTGCAAAAGACTCTCGGCGAGGAAAAAGCGGTCGGCCAGAAACTGCCGCAACTGGCCGAAGGCGAAATCGATCTGAAGGCCGCAAGCTGACGGCCGCAGCGGTCTGACCGTTGATGCAGCGGTCTGACCGTTGATAGTGAATGAGGCAAAAAGCCGCGCCGGAGAATTCCCGCGCGGCTTTCTCGTGCCGGCGATCAGGCCCGCCGAAGCGCGAACTTCGCACCGCAGAACGACATCACCGCGCCAAGCCCGAGGGCGGCAAGACCTGCGAGCACACCCGACAGGGTCGGGATCGCACTCGGCGCCGCCGCAGCCTGGCCCGCTGCCGCCAGCATGATGACGCCGACCACGACCAGAAACTGCCGCAGCCGAAGCGAGATCTGACCTGACACCGCGCTCTGCATCAGCGACGCGCAAATGAAGCCCGCCAGAAACGCCGCCGCGGCGATCAGCCACCATGCCAGCGCCGCGCGCGCCGGGATCCGTTCCGGCACGTCGGTCCGCCACAGGTCACCAAGATTGAGATTGAAGCGCTGGATGATGATGTGGATGCCGAGCGCGAGCAGCACGCCGAACAGGATCGATGCGGCGAGCACGATAGGCTGCGAGAAATAGGCAGGCTTGGCCATGTTGCGAGATAGTCGCCCGGGTGACGTTGCGCGCGCAAGTTTCTGATTACGTTCTCATCTTGTAGGGTAGAGTCCGTCCCGGGCGCAAGCAGCGTCATGCGGGTCTTTGGCGCCCATCGCCATGCGCGAAGTTTGAGGAAGGTTGATGTTGTCTCGATTGCTCGCGCCGTGGCGTCAACCGGCTGCATCCGGATCGGTCACCGGCGACAATACGCACTACATCTTCAAGTCGTCGCTTGCGGCCGGCGCGAGGCAGTTGCAACTGACCGATACCGGGCTGACAGTGCAGACGGCGCGAACGCAATTCTGGCCATGGGACAGCATCAAGGCCATCCGGCTGTCTTACCGGCCGGCTTCGATGCAGTCATGGCGGTTTCGCGCGGACATCGAAAACGCCAATGGCCAGGACATCAAGGTGTTCTCGACAACATGGCACTCGATTTCGCAGATGGCGCGTCAGGACGATGAATACCGTGCGTTCATTGTGGAGTTGCACCGCCGGCTGCAACAGGCGAACAGCAGCGTTCGTCTCACCGCCGGAATCAATCCGGTGCTGTATGCCTTGGGGCTCGTCGCAATGGCGCTGATCGGCTTTTCGATCGCCGGGCTGTTCGTGCGGGCGCTGGTCACAGCCGAATTTGCGGGTGCGTTATTTCTGGTGGGCTTTGCGGCCTGGTTCACATGGCAGATCGGCGGCTTCATGCGGCGCAACCAGCCGCGCATCTACACGTTCGATGCTCTGCCGAAAGATGTTTTGCCGTAACAAGAGGTCAGCTCGGCCGGGCATCGTTGGCCGGCCCGGCCAAACCTTACCGCCCGATGATGGGGATCACCCTCTGGCGGCGAGGGACCTTAGTCCAGGACGACGCTGGAGAGAAGTCAGCCGAACGGCGAAAACCGCTTCGTGATAGGTGTGCGGCCTTAATGCCGCACCACCAGCACCGAACATTTTGCATAGCGCACGACGTGCCCCGCATTCGAGCCGAGAAAATAACTCTGCATCGAAGGCCGGTGCGATGTCATGACGATCAGGTCGGCGCCGATGTCGGCGGCTTCCTCAAGCACCTCATGATAGATGCCGCCCTGGCGCACGGTGACCGAGATGCGCTTGCTGTCGATTCCGGATTCGCGCGCCACGATCGCCAGCGCTTCCTCGGACGACTGGCGCTGCTGAATCTCGAAATCGGGCGGGACATATTCCGCCAGCATCACCGGCGTGATCGGCATGACGTTGACCAGCCGCACCAGTCCGCCGGAGGATTGCGACAGCGACGCCGCCGTCTCGATGGCCGGTGTTGCGAGATCGGTGTCGGCAAGGTCGATGGGGACGAGGATGGATTGAAACATCGGTCTCTCCGGTCGCGAGCACTGGAGTAGCTACGATGAATTCGTTGGCGGCAAGATGCAAGGCGCTTGCTGTGATGCGCTGTCGCTGAGCGCCGTCACCCTGAGGTGCCGTAGCGAAGCATAGGCGTTCGAAAGAACGCCGTTCTTCGAACGGCTATGGGCCTCGAAGGGCGACGGCGCTATTTCAGACAGTCATCCTTCAAGGCTCGCAAGAGCTCGCACCTCAGGATGACGTTTATCGCGTCAACCTGAAATCTTATTCTTAGTCGCTATCCGACTCTTCGCGCAGCAGCTTCGGGCTTGCGAAGCGCTCGAGCCGTCCGGTGCGAAAGCCGACCTTCTCCCAGTCGTCGATCTTGAAATCGATCACCGCGACACCCGCCGTCGGCAGGTTGCTCGCCAGTGCGTGGCGGCCCGCGGGATCGCCGCTGGCGACAAGGCCGAGCGCCAGTTCATGCAGTCCCGGATTATGCGCGAGAATCAGAAGGCATTGCGGATCCGCATCCGCGGCGCCGTGTATGATCCGCAGCAGTTCCGATGGATCGGCGCTGTATAATGCCGGCAAGTGCTTTGCCTTCACGGACGGCATCGCCGCGCGGAGCAACTCCCAGCTTTCCTGGGTGCGCGTTGCGGTCGATATCAGCACGAGGTCGGGCCGATAGTCGTGCAGGGCGAGCCATCGGCCCATCTCTGCGCCGTCGTGTCGGCCGCGTTCGTCGAGACGGCGATCCTGATCCTTGCCGGAAGGGGCATCCCGCTCGGTCTTGGCGTGGCGGAGCAGGATCAGACGGCGCATTATCGCGATCTCGTTTCGGTGGACGTGGTGCGGCAAACACTAGGGCACGGCGCGGAATAGTGTACAAGCTTACGTCCGATATTGTGACGGACGGGGACACCGTTACACCCAGAAAATACCGCTTGCGACAGGCGATCTTGGAACAGCGACCATGGACAACCCTTCGGTGAATTCGTCGGCGGACCAGCCGGCCCACCCGCGGCTGACGTTCGACCTGGATGTCGACATCTGTGTGATCGGGGGAGGGCTCGCCGGTCTGACCATGGCGCGGGAAGCGGCGCGGATGGGCGCAAGCGTCGCGGTTCTTGAAGGCCGCGAGATCGGATGGAATGCGTCCGGCCACAATCTCGGCACCGTCATGCCGGGCTACGGAATCGCGGTGTCCGATTTGATCGAGCGGGTCGGCTTCGAGGATGCGCGCGAATTGTGGTCGCTGGCGCAGGAGGGCGCCGACTATGTCCGCGCCACCGTGACCGGCAACGCCATGCCGGGCGTAACATTGACGGAGGGTGCTCTTGAAGTTTCCACCGTCGATGCCGGCGATGAACTGATCAGCCGGCTGCAGACGCTCGGAGAAGATTTCGGCACCTCGATCGAAGGCTGGCAGATCGACCGCGTGCGGGAGACGCTGAAAACGGATCGCTACTTCCATGCGATTCATTTTCCGAAAGCATTTCAGATCGACGGGCGGCGATATATCCACGGTCTTGCGGCGCTCGCGGAAGATGCGGGCGTGCGGATCTTCGAGGGCACGCCGGTGATCGGCCTCGATCCGGCGGGCATCCGCAAGCGCGTCTTCACGCCGTCGGCGAAACTGCGCTGCACGCATGTTGTGCTCGCGGGCAATGCGCATCTCGGCGCGCCCGGCCGGCGCCTCACCGCGACGCTGCTGCCGACCTGGCGATATGCCGTGCTGACCGAACCGCTCGGCGAGCGGCTTGCCGATGCGATCAGCTTTCAGGGGTCGGTGACCGACACCCATGACATCGATCATTTCCGCATCGTGGACGGTGACCGGCTGTTGTGGTCGAGTCCGGAAACGACATGGCAGGGCGATCCGCAGCGTTACGCGAAGCGCATCCAGAAACGCATCGGTGCGATTTTCCCGAAGCTCGGGCCGGTCGGAGTTGCGGAGGCCTGGAGCGGGATGTTCGGCCAGACCGTGCACGGCATGCCGCAGATCGGCGAACTGCAATTGGGCCTTTGGGTTCTGAGCGGCTTCGGCCGTCAGGGATTGAACACGACGGCGATGGGCGGTCAGCTTCTCGCGCGCAGCATTCTGCTGGGCGACGATCGCTGGCGGCTGTTCTCGCCGTTTGAGCTGGTCTGGGCCGGCGGATCGGCCGGGCGCGCGGCGGGGCAGGTGTTCAACATCTGGTCGCGCGGCTACTCCGATGCGGCCAGCGCATTGTCGCGGTATCGCGAACGCGCCCGCGGCCGCGAACAGGCGCGGGAACGCGCGCGGGAGGCGCGCATTGCGACCGCCAAGGCGCAGACTTCCGCTGCCCGGCAGCGTGAGTCCGCAGCGATGCAGCGCCATAACGATCGCCGTGAAACCTAGTTTTTGCGGATGGCGCGCGCGAAATAATGCTCCGGCGGCGGGGTTATTGGAACATACAGGCTAGGGGCGTTCCGGCCTCGCGGGAAAGTGAGCCTGCCGCCGGAGCGTTGCTGTAACTTTTCACGAAATGGACCGTAGATCGTGATGGACAGCCTGTTTCCCGACCTGCACGGAGTTTTGACGATGATCGACCGCCGCATCCTGCTCGCATCCGCGATGAGTCTCGCCGCATTTTCGGCATTCCGCTGGCTTGGTCTGGGCAGCGCCAATGCGGGCGAAAAGTCCGCGGAGAAATTCGAGATCCAGAAGACGCCGGAGGAATGGCGCAAGCAACTGAGCGCCGCACAGTATAATGTGCTGCGCGAAGCCGGCACCGAGCGCCCGTTCACCAGCCCGCTGAACAAGGAGAAGCGCAAGGGAACCTTCGCCTGCGCCGGTTGCGATCTGCCGCTGTTCTCCTCCGACACCAAGTTTGACAGCGGCACCGGCTGGCCGAGTTTCTATCAGGCGCTCCCCAACGCCATCCTCGAGAAGTCCGATCGCAGTTACATGATGGTGCGGACGGAAACCCTGTGTCGGCGATGCGGCGGTCATCTCGGCCATGTCTTCGACGACGGCCCGAAGCCGACCGGCCTGCGCTATTGCATGAACGGGCTGGCGCTGACCTTCAAACCCGCGGACGGCTCATCGTCCTGATTTCGCGCGGCAATTCTTGCCCGCTAGGCAATTGTGCCCCGGTCTTTTGGCCGGGGCATTTCTTTTAAGTCATTGATATTGCGCCAATAATTATTTGGCACAGCACTTGCGATCTCTTCTTCGACACGGCCATGGCTATGGACACACCGGCGGGCCGCCCGGATCTAAGTTGGAGATAATGTAATGGGTCTCTTTGGCGCACTCAACACGTCCGTCGCAGGTCTTCGTGCTCAATCCTACGCGCTCGAAAACATCTCCGGAAACATCGCGAACTCGCAGACGACAGCGTTCAAGCGCATCGACACGAGCTTCCTCGATCTTATTCCCGAGACCGGCACCAACAATCAGCTCGCCGGCAGCGTAGCGACCGCATCGCGTGAAACCAACACGGTGCAGGGCGACGTCCAGAAGGCCGCCGTTTCGACCTACATGGCGATCAGCGGTGACGGCTTCTTCGTGGTACAGAAGCCGGGGAGCTTCACCGACAGCAACCCCGTCTTCAACGGCGTCAACAACTACACGCGCCGCGGTGACTTCACGCTCGACAAGAACGGTTATCTCGTAAACGGCGCCGGATACTATCTCGAAGGCATTCCGATCGACCCGACCACGGGCAACGTCACCGGCAGCAACCCGCAGGTTCTGAAATTCGGCGGCGACTTCCTGCCCGCGCAGCCCACCTCGACCGTGACCTATCGCGCCAACCTGGCCTCGTATCCGATCACCACGAAGAGCGACAAGTCTGTTCCGGGTTCGGAACTGCTCAACGTCGGCGACTTCACCGTCAACCCGAGCACGGTCGGCACGCCGCCGCTGCCTTATCTCGACAACGTCGGGAGCGGCGCGTCGATGAACAGCGCGCTGACCACCGCGACCAAGATCAACGGCACGACCGCGCTGTCGGGCGCGGCGAACACCAACTCGCTGTCGGCGAGCTTTGCGGCTGGCGACACGATCACGGTGAACGGAACGCCGATTACTTTCACCGACGCATCCAGCGTTCCGCCAAACCAGAATGACGCGACTCATATCCCGATCGGCAGCACCATCGATCAGCTCCTCGACAAGATCGACGGGTTGAGCGGCAACTCGGCGCTGTCCTCGACCGTCAACAATGGCTCCGTTCAGTTGCATACGGGTCTGGCGAATAACCTTGTTATCAGCTCAAGCAATGCAACAGCTTTCTCCGCGCTCGGTTTCTCCGGCACCGTCACCGTGAATCGCCTGGGTGGCGGTTCGGCGGGCGCCGGGACCGTCATCGGCTCCGACGCTGCGACATTCGTTTCGGAATCGATCGCGGGTGGCGCCACCACCGGTTACGACATCTCCGGCTCGCCGGTGAGCATCCAGTTCCGCTGGGCAAAGATGGACTCATCGACGCTAGGCCCCGGCCATACCGACAAGTGGAATCTGTTCTATCAGACAAATCCGAACGCGACCGGCGGCGCGACGGCCTGGCAGAACGTCGGCACCGATTTCACTTTCAGTGCAAACGGCCAGCTCACGCCGGCGGTGGCATCGGTGACGCTCAACACGCCGACGATCAGCGGCATCACGCTTGGCAATGTCACCGTGAACTTCGGCGTGAGCGGCCTGACCTCGTTCGCCGATGCCAACGGCAACGCGCAGGTCAACGCCATTTACCAGGACGGTTTCCCGGCAGGTTCGTTGCAGACGGTTTCGATCGGCGACAACGGCCGCGTGGTCGGCAACTATTCGAACGGCCGCAACATCGATCTCGCGCAGATCACGCTGGCGACGTTCAACGGCGCGAACTTCCTGAAGCGTCTCGATGGCGGCGCGTTCGAGGAGACCGACCAGTCCGGTAACGCGGTTTTTGGAAAGGCCGGTACGATCACGGGTTCGGCGCTCGAAGGATCCAACAGCGATATCGCGGACGAATTCACCAAGCTGATCGTCACGCAGCAGGCTTATTCGGCAAACACCAAAGTCATCACCACGGCGAACCAGATGGCGCAGGATCTGCTGAACGTACTGCGATAATCGCGCGTGTGGCGTCGCATGATGCGACCTGAGATGGGCAGTTTGTTATGGGTCTGAGCCAAGCTCTTTCAACCGCGATGGCCGGCCTGCGGGCAAACCAGGCTGCGCTCTCGCTGGTCTCGTCCAACGTGGCGAACGCGGAGACGCCTGGCTACGTCCGCAAGACGACCAACCAGATCCAGACCGCGGTTGGCACCGGCGCCGGCGTCGAAACCATCGGCGTCAATCGCGTCCTCGACGACTATATCCAGAGCCAGTTGCGGACGGAAACGTCAGGCGCGTCCTATACCCGCACGCGGGCAACCTTCCTGAACAACCTGCAAAGCGTCTACGGTGATCCGGATTCGGCCGCGACGATCGAAGCGGCATTCAATTCGCTCACGACCGCGCTTCAGTCGCTCTCGACAAGTCCCGATTCGCAATCGGCGCGGACCGGGGTGCTCAACGCGGCGCAGGCGCTGGCCCAGCAATTGAATTCGACCTCGCAAGGCATCCAGAGCCTGCGCAACAGCGCTGAAACGGGAATCACCAACGCCGTCTCGACGGCGAACAACGCCCTGACCCAGATCGCCAAGATCAACCGGCAATTGCAGGGTTACACCAACCAGGATGCCGCGACCGCCGCGCTGCTGGACCAGCGCGATCAATTCATCACGCAGTTGTCGCAATTGATGGACGTGCGCGTCGTCAAGGGCGAAGGCAATCAGGTTTCTGTTTACACCACCTCGGGCACGCAACTCGTCGGCGGCAGCGATGCCGCGCAACTGACTTTCAATACCCAAGGCACGGTCACGCCGGAGTCGCAGTGGAATGCCGATCCGTCGAAAAGCACGCTCGGCACGATCTCGATTTCCTATCCGAATGGCGGAAGCATCGATCTCATCTCCAGCGGAGCAATCCGTTCCGGGTCGATCGCAGCCTATCTCGAACTGCGCGACAAGACGCTGGTGCAGGCGCAGGATCAGGTCGACCAGCTCGCGGCAGCGATGGCGAGCGCGTTGTCCGACAAGACGACAGGCGGCACGGCATACCCGCCCGCCACGCCTGTTCCGCCGCCCGGCACGCCGGCCGGCTTCGATCTCGATCTCACAGGTCTTCAGGCCGGCAACACCGTTCGTCTCACCTACACCGACAGCACCGGTGTTCAGCGCAATATGTCGATCATCCGCGTGGATGATCCGAGTGCATTGCCGCTGAAGGATACGGCGACAATCGATCCGAACGACAAGGTGATCGGCGTCGATTTCTCCGGCGGCATGTCGTCGGTCGTGTCGCAGCTCAATGCCGCGCTGGGCGGGGCCAACATCCAGTTCTCGAATCCGGCGGGATCGACGCTGCGTGTGGTTGACGACGGCGCGGGCGGCTTGTCCGACGTCAATGCTGCATCGGTGACAACGACGGCGACATCGCTGACCGGCGGTGGTCCGCAGGTCGCATTGTTCACCGATGGCGGAAGACCCTACACAGGAGCGATCACGGCGTCCGGTACTCAGCAAACCGGACTGGCGGGACGGATCACCGTCAATTCCGGATTGCTGGCGGACTCGTCGCGCCTGATCGTTTACAGCACGAGCCCAACGACGCCGGCGGGCGACACCACGCGCTCCGATTTCATCCTGTCGCAACTGACGACCGGCACCTTCAGCTATTCCGGATCGACCGGTATCGGCTCGAACAGCACGCCCTACAAGGGGACGCTGCTCAGCTTCACTCAGCAGTTCACGAACATGCAGGCCAATGCCGCGAGTTCGGCGAAGCAACTCTCCGACGGTCAGGACGTCGTGCTCAACACGCTGCAGAAGAAAATGGATGCGACCTCGGGCGTGGATATCGACACGGAAATGGCCAGCCTGCTGGCGCTGCAAAACGCTTACTCGGCGAACGCCCGCGTGATGTCCACCGTCAATTCGATGTTCCAGTCATTGATGCAGGTACTGTGAGGGTTTCATGACAATCGATGGCGTTAGCGGCCGGACTTCGTATCTCGGCTCGTCGATTCTCAATCTCAAGAGTCAGCTCGACACGCTGACGGAGCAGCTCGCTTCGGGAAAGAAGTCGACCACCTATGCCGGCCTCGGCGTCGATTCCGGCACGGCAACGGGCCTGCGCGCGCAGATTTCATCCATCGCCGGTTACGCGAACACCGGCACCGTCCTGAACACGCGCATCAATGTCGCGAACCTGTCCTTGCAAGGCATCAGCAGCGCGGGCAGCCAGGTTAAGGCCGCAGCCGCAGGCGCAACACTGAATCTCGACAGCAGCGGAAAAACGGCTGGCCAGAAAACTGCTATGGCGTCGTTCACGCAGGCGATCGCGCTTCTCAACACCGAAGTCGGCGGGCGTTACATGTTTTCCGGCCGCGCCACCGATACGCCGGCCACGGAATCGGCCGATGTGATTCTCAACGGCAGCGGCACCCGCGCCGGGCTGAACCAGATGATCGACGAACGCGGCCAGGCCGACGGCACCTCGGGCCTTGGCCGAACCGTCATCACGTCGCCGACGCCGACATCGGTGATGATCGGCGAAGATGTTGCGGGATCTCCGTTTGGCCTCAAGCTGAGCGCGATCACGACGACGTCGGCGACTGCGACCGTCACCGGGCCTGCGCCTCCTGCGGCGCCTCCGGGCGCGCCCTCGGAAATGTCGGTCGATCTCGGCGCGACCAATCCGGCCGATGGCGACAAGGTCCGCTTCACATTCAGTCTGCCGGACGGCACGTCTGAAACCATCGAACTCACGGCGACGACAACAACGCCGGTGCCTGCCGGCAGCTTTGCTATCGGCGCCACTTCAACGGCGACCGCCGCCAACCTCAAAGCCACGCTCAATATTGCGGTCGGCACCCTGGCGAATACAGCGCTGGTTGCGGCATCGGCTATGGCTGCGTCGAACAATTTCTTCAGTTCGTCACCACCGTTGCGTGTCGATACCTCGACCAATCCGCCGGTCGCCCTGCGTAACGGCACATCGACCGACACCGTCTCCTGGTACACCGGCGAGAGCGGCACCGATCCGGCGCGCGGAACGGCGGTCGCCGGAATTGATCAATCGATCACGGTGCAGTACGGCGCACGCGCCAATGAAGATGCGTTCGTTGCGCAGTTGAAGAACATCGCCGTCTATGCCGCGGTGTCGACCAATGCGAGCAATCCGAACGCGAACGGACAACTCACCGCGCTGAACTCGCGGATTGTCGACAATCTCGCCGTGCATCCGGGCACGCAGTCGATCCAGGACATCCAGGCCGATTTCGCCGGAGCGCAAAGCGCAATCTCCATCGCGAAAGACCGGCAGACCCAGACCGGGTCGGTCGCCCAGTCGATGCTGGATTCGATCCAGGGCATCAGTGACAACGAGGTCGCAACCAAGATCCTTGCGTTGCAGACCGCCTTGCAGGCCTCGTATAAAACGACCGCGTCGCTCTATCAGATGAGCCTGGTGAAATTCCTCTAGGCGGCTTGCAACGATCCCCGGAAACGAAAAAGGCCTCCTTCTGGAGGCCTTTTTCTTATTGGTCTGCGTGTGGTGTCAGGCGGCGCTGCTGAGGCTGGCTTCATGCGCCTGTCCGTCTTGGGCGCTGTCGAGAAGCTGCTTTTCGTAAGCGATCAGTTTTTTTGATTCCTTCAGTGCTCTATAATAGTCGCCGTTTAAAATGTGGTTATTGATTTCCTCGACCATGCCGGCCGCGCTTGGCGCAACGCTGAGGAAGTCGCGCATCACGTCGAAATACACCGCATGGTGCTCCTGCGGATCGTGCGAGATGTACATGAGCTGGACCGCCAGATAGATCAGCTTCGCGGGAGTGTCGGCGGTAGCCGGCGTCAGGATATCTTTCTCTCGCAAGACGGGAAGCCTCTCTCCTTCGATCAGGAGTTTCGCGCGCTGATCGGTATTTGTGATGACGCACGACCCGACGATGATCTTTTCGTGCGGCTTGAGTTCGACCTTCAAAGCCATGGCGGTTCTCCGTGCGAGCCGGATTCGACTGATCCGGCAGATGGCGCGATCCTTTCGCGTTATGGTTAACGCGAGGTAAACGCCGCCGCGACCGTGCGGCGATGGCGTTTAAGAAATAGCCTTGTCAAATCAACGCATTTGCGATTTGCGGCGCTGCACCCGCAGCCGCCTTATGCGGACAGTTGAACGAATCCGGTTCACACCTTTTTAGACTGTTGGTTCCAATGTCCGACGGCTCGCTGATCGAAGCTATCAGCGGCACGCTTGTACACGTTGCGTTTTGCGTCACACCAGAAAGGTACGCCAATGTCTTCTATCGTTCTCTCGTCGTCGGTTCGTCAGAACCTCCTCTCGCTCCAGTCGACTGCCGATCTGCTCTCGACCACCCAGACCCGCCTTGCCACCGGCAAGAAGGTCAACACCGCTCTCGACAATCCGACCAACTTCTTCACTGCCGCCGGCCTCGATGCCCGCGCCAGCGACATCAACAACCTCCTCGACGGCATCGGCAACGGCGTGCAGGTCATTCAGGCCGCCAACACCGGCATCTCCTCGCTCCAGAAGCTGGTCGATACCGCAAAGTCGATCGCCAACCAGGCGCTCCAGACTCCTGTCGGTTACACCAAGTCGGCCGTGACGTCGCTTGCGACCACCGGCGCGACCGCTTCCAACCTGCTCGGCAATCCCGATACGGCCGCTACAAGGTCTGGCACCGTAGTTGCGACCCTCGCGACCGGTTCGGACTTGAGCGCTGCGGCTGGCGGCGGATTTGCCAACAATGATACGCTTATCGTCAATGGAAAGACGATTACGTTCGCCACGGGTGGCGTTGGTGCAGCCGCATCGACGACCGATGCAAGTGGAAACGTCACCATCAACCTGGCCAATGGTGCCGGTCCGACCAATACAACGACGGCGACGCTGAAGTCCGCTATCGAAGGCATCGTCGGCACCGGCAGCACGTTCGCCATCGCTGGGAACGTTGCTACGATTACCGCCGGTAACACGACCGACAGCATCGTCCTTGGCGGCAGCGCGCTGAGCAAGCTCGGCCTTACCGCCGGCACCACGGCACCGACCTCGACGGTGACCGGCAAGACGCTGACCATCGGCGCCACCGGTGGCGGCACCGCGACCAACATCACCTTCGGTACGGGTGCTGGTCAGGTTTCGACCCTGAACCAGCTCAATGCGGCTCTGTCGGCGAACAACCTGCAGGCCTCGATTGACACCACTGGCAAGATCACCATCACCACCTCCAACGATGCCGCGTCAGCGAACATCGGAACCATTGGCGGCACGGCGGCGGCGTTTGCCGGTGCGACAGCCGCTGCGGCGGTTGCTGATCCGAACTCGCAGGCGACCCGCACCAGCCTGGTCAACCAGTACAACAACGTCATCGACCAGATCCGCACGACGGCTCAGGACGCGTCCTTCAACGGCGTGAACCTCCTGAACGGCGACCAGCTCAAGCTGGTGTTCAACGAAACCGGCAAGTCGACGCTGAACATCACCGGCGTCAACTTCAACCCGGCTGGCCTCGGTCTTGGCTCGCTGAGCGTTGGCACCGACTTCGTCGACAACGCGGCGACCAACAAGGTTCTGGCTTCTCTGAACACCGCCAGCACCACGCTCCGTTCGCAGGCTTCGGCTCTGGGTTCGAACCTGTCGATCGTGCAGACCCGTCAGGACTTCTCGAAGAGCCTGATGAACGTGCTGCAGACCGGCTCGTCCAACCTGACGCTGGCCGACACCAACGAGGAAGCGGCGAACAGCCAGGCGCTGTCGACCCGCCAGTCGATCGCGGTGTCCGCACTGTCGCTGGCCAACCAGTCGCAGCAGAGCGTTCTCCAGCTGCTCCGCTAATACCGGAAGCACTGCAAACCATCAGAACGGCGGGGGAAACCCCGCCGTTTTTTTTGTGAATTTACGCGCCGGAGGAGGCCGGCGAGAGGGTTTTGACGGGCGGGCGAGGGGTTCGAGGTGCATTTACCCTTCGTTAAGGAAACAATTTAATCGGCTCTTAACCATAATTTAAACGGTGCCTCCTAAGAATTGGGGAAAGACGGTCGTTCTCCAAGTTGCATCATGCCGTTTCGTCGCCGGCTTTTTGCTTATCTAAGGAAGGTACTCAAATGTCCGAAATCGTTCTTACGGCGTCAGTTCGCCAGAACCTGCTGTCGCTGCAATCGACGGCGGACCTTCTCGCAACCACCCAGAACCGCCTCGCGACGGGCAAAAAGGTCAACTCGGCCCTCGACAACCCGACCAACTTCTTCACGGCCGCCGGGCTCGACGCCCGCGCCAGTGACATCAACAACCTTCTCGACGGCATCGGCAACGGCGTGCAGGTCCTGCAGGCCGCCAACACCGGCATCACCTCGCTGCAAAAGCTGATCGACAGCGCAAAGTCGATCGCCAACCAGGCGCTCCAGACCAACGTCGGCTATGCCAAGTCGAACTTCACGACTGGTCCGAACCCCGGCGCGACGGGCGCCAACCTGCTCGGATTGCCGGATACCGCTGCGACCGTGACCGGCGCTGTCGTCGGCGGCGGTCTGACCGCTGCCACCACGCTGGCTGCCGCCGGCTTTGCCAACGGCGATTCGTTCACTGTTAACGGCAAGACGATTTCGTTCGTCACCGGTATTGCCGCCGACCCTGCATCCACGACCGATCCGGTCACCGGCAACGTTTCGATCAGCCTGGCCAGCTCCACCGGCGGCACCGTTGCGACCATCCAGAGCGCGATCAACAGCATCACGGGCGGCACGACGAGCATCGCGGGCAACCGGCTGACCGTCAGCAACGCAGTTGCCGACACCAGCAACAGCATTGCCTTCGGCGGCACCAGCAGCGTGCTCGCCAAGCTCGGCCTTTCGACCGGCACCACGCCGCCGACCTACACCTTCTCCGGCAAGACACTGACCATTCCATCGACCGCGGGTGGACCGGCGACCAACATCGTCTTCGGTAATGGTGTCGGACAGATCTCCACCATCAATCAGCTCAACGCGGCGCTGCTGCCGAACAATCTTCAGGCCAGTATCGCCTCGACCGGCGCGATCACCATCACCACGTCCAACGATGCGGCGTCTTCGACGATCGGCACCCTCGGCGGCACTGCGACGGCGGCTGGTGAACTGTTCGCGGGCGTGATCGTCTCCGCGCCGGTTGGAGAAGCCAACTCGCAGGCGACGCGCGCGGGTCTGGTGTCGCAGTACAACAACATCATCAACCAGATCAAAACGACATCGCAGGATGCGTCGTTCAACGGCGTGAACCTGCTGAACGGCGATCAGCTCAAGCTGGTGTTCAACGAAACCGGCAAGTCGACGCTGAACATCACCGGCGTCAATCTTGATCCGGCCGGCCTTGGTCTTGGCGCGTTGACCTCCGGCTCCGACTTCATCGACAACGTCGCGACCAACAAGGTGCTCGATGCGCTCAACTATGCGAGCAGCTTCTTGCGCTCGCAGGCATCGACGCTGGGTTCGAACCTGTCGATCGTGCAGATCCGTCAGGATTTCTCGAAGAACCTGATCAACGTTCTGCAAACCGGTTCGACGAACCTGACCATCGCCGACACCAACGAGGAAGCGGCGAACAGCCAGGCGCTGTCGACCCGCCAGTCGATCGCAGTGTCCGCGCTGGCGCTCGCCAACCAGTCGCAGCAGAGTGTGCTTCAGCTTCTCCGGACTTAAGAGAAGGCTAAGGCTTAAACAGGAAAAGCGGCGAGGGGGCATCCTCGCCGCTTTTTTTGCGCCGTAAATTGCCGCTACTGCTCGGTTCTGAAACGGACTGCGCAGCGCAAGGGAGACAGAACGTGCCCCTCAGAGTCGAACTCAAGCCGTTTGAGAGAATTATCATCGGCCAAAGCGTCATCACCAATTCAGAAACGCGTGCGACGTTTCTGGTCGACGGTGAAGTGCCGATCCTGCGCGAGAAGGACATTCTGACCGCGGAGACCGCGAACACGCCGGTCAAGCGAATCTATCTCTGCGTTCAGCAGATGTATCTCGAGGACGACATCCCGAAGTATCAGGATCTCTATCTCGGCTTCGTCAAGGATTTGCTGGAAGCAGTGCCGAGCTTTCGCAATCACATAGAAGCCGCAAGTAATCTTATTTTAAGCGGTTATCTTTACAAAGCTCTAAGAGAAATCAGGAAACTGATAAGTCGCGAAGACGAACTCCTATCGAGGTGATGAATGTCTAACGCTGCCCAAGCCTACGCACGGACCGCTCAAACGACGGCGTCTCCCCGGGAGATCGAAGCGCAGGCTCTTCTGAAGGCCGCGAACAAGCTTCAGCATGCGATGACGAACTGGGATCATCCCGATACGAATTTCGCCGAAGCACTGCTTTTCAACCGCAAGCTCTGGGCGATCCTTCTGAGCGCGGTGACCAGCGACGATAATCAGCAAACCATCGAGGTCCGTCAGAACATCGCCAACATCGGCACGTTCGTCCTGACGCAGACCGCGGAACTGCAGCTCAATCCACAGCCAGAAAAGCTGAAGTCGCTGATCGACATCAACTGCAACCTGGCGGCGGGATTGTCCGGCCGGGCCTAACGACACGGACATCCTCGTGGCCGATCTCCTCAGCATCATATCTTCGAACTACGTGGCGGTCGGCTCGAACGTCAACTATTCGAAGGGGCCTTATGTGCCTGTCGACGCCACCATGTACGAGGGTAACTGGACCGGCAAATACGCCAACAACGACACCTTCAGCATTCAGGTCTCCAACGTCGTCGGCTTCCGCGCCAAGGCGCGCTATCAGAGCGGCTCGACGGTGAAGTATCAGGACGTGCTGATCAGGGACAACTCGTTCAAGATCGGTGATTCGAAGTTCACGCTGACGAAGCAGGGCACGGCGCAGATCAAGACGGTCATGATGACCAACGGCACGCAGACCCTCGAGACGGCCTACGCCCAGCAGAACGGCCGTTAAACCCTCAGATCCGTATTCCGGCGCATGTTGTCCTCGCGGGCGATATCCATTGCCCGCAGATAGGCGCGGGCGCGCAGCCGCGCTTCATCCGGATACTGGCGGACAACCAGACTGGTTCTGCTGTCGACGGTGCGATAGACGATTTCGGCCGCGGCGCGATCGATCACAACCTGACGCGAGAATCTGTTGCTATCCGCCATCGGATTGTTGCGGACCTGCAAGGACGGGTCCGGCGCCGTGACGGCCTTCTCCGGCGGAAGCTGCGTCTGGACAGCCGTCTTCGCGCCGTCGGATACCGGCTCAACGTATGTTGCAGCGACCGATGCCCCCACCGGTTTGATGTTGAAATCCGCACTCATGGCAGCCTCTGGCTTCCCCTTGAGTCAAACCCCAATCCTCCAATGACAATTATGACAGGAACCGGATGAATCCGGTCCTTATGTTCCCGCGCGGAATTGAATCAAAGTGTCTGCATTTCGCGTCGCGATGATGCGAGCGCACATCATTGCGAGCGAAGCGAAGCAAATCGCTCTCGCAATGACGGCGCGGAACGAGACAGATATCTAAAAATAATCGCTAAAGCGAACGGCTGACGGAGAGAGGCGTCACCTGACGCGGTCCCGGCGTCGCGCGCTGTCCGCCGGCGGTGTAGCCGTTCGGAAGATTCTTGCGCTGCATTTCGCTGTTGACGCCGCGCACGATGCCCTCGGAGACCGCGTGAGCCGTCGCAAGCACGGTGAGATTGACCTGCAACATCGCGCGGAACGTATCGTGATGACGATGCAGCGCGGTGAGCAGTTCAGGCGTCGATTGCTTGAGGTAGTCGCGGCTGTGCGCCAGTCTCGAAATCGCATCGGTATACTGCCGCGACGCCTCGCCCTTTTCGGTTTCGAGCGCCATCGCTTCGCGGATGTTGCCGGCGCGGACCAGTTCGGTCTCGCGCTCCACGATCCCGAGCAGCGTGCTCATGATCTGGATCAGCCCTTCGGCCAGCTTGCGGGCTTCGACCGGTGTCGTCGCCGGCGCGGAAGCTGTGGGTGCTTTGGCATTTTGCTGTTGCGGGGTCATGAGATGCTCTTCCGGTGGGTCTAGCTGGCGCGGTTGGCCTGCTGAAGGATGAGAGTGCGGTAGACGTCGTTGGAAATTCCGACGCCGCCGGCCTGCGCGAACGATTTGGAGTATTGCTCGGTCATCATTGAGCGCCAGACCCCGGTGCCCGGCGTGTTGCCGTAAGGTCCATCGCCCTTGATGCCGTTCATCATCTGCGAAAACATCGAGTTGAGAAACACCGCCTCGAAATCCTGCGCCTGGCCCTTGGCTTTCGCCTGCGCCTGCGGCGAGACTTTCGTCAGCGCGTCCTGCAGCAGCATATCGGGACGTCCACCGGTGAAGGTGGTGGGCGCGCGCGTGGTGGTCGGGGTGATGCTCATCACATCACCTCGATGTCGGCCTGGATGGCGCCCGACGCCTTGATCGCTTGCAGGATGCCGATCAGGTCGCGCGGGCCGATGCCGAGGCCGTTGAGGCCGTCGACCAGTTGTTGCAGTGAAACGCCGTCCTTCACCACAGCGAGTTTCTTGCCATCCTCCTGCACGCCGACCCGTGTATTCGGTGTGACCACAGTGCGACCGCGCGAGAACGGCGCGGGCTGGCTGACCTGCGGGCTTTCCGAAATCGAGACGGTGAGGTTGCCCTGCGCGACCGCCACAGTCGCGACGCGCACATCGCGGCCCATCACGATGATGCCTGAGCGTTCGTCGATGATGATCTTGGCGCCGAGATCCGGCTCGACCTGCAACTGTTCGATCTCGGTCAGCAGCGCGACCACGTTGCCCTTGAACTCGGCCGGAATGCTGAGCTGCACGGTGGAGGGATCGACCGGCTCGGCGGTCTTGGTGCCAAGGTAGTCGTTGACCGCGGCGGCGATGCGCTTGGCGGTGGTGAAATCGCCGTTGCGCAGGGCAAGGCGGACGTTGGGCAGGCGGTTCAGCGCGAATTCGATTTCGCGCTCGATGATCGCGCCGTTGGCGATGCGGCCGACTGTCGGCACGCCCTTGGTGACGCTTGCGCCCTGGCCCTCGGCCGAAAAGCCGCCGATCGCCAGCGAGCCTTGTCCGACTGCGTAAACATTGCCGTCGGCGCCGAGGAGGGGGGTGACGAGAAGGGTGCCGCCCTGAAGACTCTTGGCGTCGCCGAGCGCCGACACGGTGACGTCCATGCGGGTGCCCTGGGTGCCGAAAGCGGGAAGGTTGCCGGTGACCATGACGGCCGCGACGTTGCCGGTGCGGATGGTCGAGCCGCGGATGTTGACGCCCATACGCTCAAGCATCGCCTGCAGCGACTGCTTGGTGAAAGGGATGTTGTTGAGGGTGTCGCCGGTGCCGTTCAGGCCGACCACAAGGCCGTAACCGATCAACTGGTTCTGGCGCACGCCCTCGATGTTCGCGAGATCCTTGATCCGCGACGTCGCCTGGGCCGATGCGCTGAAGGCGGACAGCAGGGCGATCGCCATGCAGGCAGCCTGAAAAATCCGAAACATCCTCTGCTCCCCGCTGAGGTCTCTGTGGTCCGACCCCGTGCTCCCCACGAGGTTAGTCCGCAGTTAACTATGCGAGGGCCGTGCCAGAGCGTGCCGCTTCGTAAGATGCTGTTCCAATTGATGAATTATCGAAGGCGTCAGGCACGTATCGGTCGTGCGGAGCGCCGAACTTGCCGTATCCGGCATAAATTGCCGGGTTGTTTACTTCCCGTTAACCATAAATGGCCACTTTGGGGCGTAGGGTTCCCCGGAGCGGTGTAAGAGCAGAGCTGGTGGTCCCGACCTGTTGTCTTGCGAGATAGGCACGATGCGAATCTACGGACCGAATGGAGCCAATCTGAGTTCGCCGGCGGCAAACGCGCGGCGCTCAAGCTCGACAACCTTTTCCCTCGGCGACATCGGCACAACAGCGGAAACCCGCTCTGCCGCAGCGCCGCGCGCCACCAGCGGCATCGATGCCCTGCTGGCGATGCAGGGTGTTGAAGACTCCACCGAGCGCCGCCGGCGATCGGTGGCGCGGGGCCGAACGGCGCTCGATGTCCTCGACGATCTCAAGATCGGCCTGCTGGCGGGATCGTTCGATTCGACCACAGTCGCCCGGTTGCGCACCGCAGCGGCGGACCTGAAAACCACCTCCGGTGATCCCGGACTCGACCAGGTGCTGTCCGAAATCGAGCTGCGGGTGGAAGTCGAACTCGCCAAGGCCGGGCAGTAGGGCCCGCCAGCAGACGTCCCTCACAACGGGGAATTCCGGCCGTTTCTGTGCTCCAGACGGGGTAAGGTTCCCTGTGGAAGGCCTTATTTTAGCGCCCAATTCGGGTGCTTTCCGGCCCATCCGCGATATTGTCTGTCACAAGGCGTCGCTATATAAGCTGCCGCGCGGACAGGCATTTTCCGTCCGCCTTGCACGTCGACATGGACCGCACTTGGAAAAGTTGAAGAACTACAGGCCCTCTGAAAAAGAGCCTTTCATGAACGAGCGTCAGCGGGAGTATTTCCGCCGGAAGCTGCTCGACTGGAAGGAAGAGATTCTCCGGGAATCGAAGACCACGCTTCAGCAGCTTCAGGAAGAGAACGTCAATCATCCTGATCTCGCCGACCGCGCTTCATCAGAAACCGATCGCGCCATCGAACTTCGCGCGCGCGACCGTCAACGCAAGCTCATCTCCAAGATCGATGCCGCCTTGCAGCGGATCGAAGACAATACCTACGGGTATTGCGAAGAAACCGGCGAGCCGATCTCGCTGAAGCGGCTGGAAGCGCGCCCGATCGCGACGCTGTCGGTCGAGGCGCAGGAACGCCACGAGAAGCGCGAGAAGGTTTACCGCGACGAATAGTGCAACCCGCGTCGCAACCTGCTTCATCGATTTCAGCCCGGTGGTCGAAAGACCATCGGGCTTTTGTTTTCACGCAGCCAGACTGAAGCCGGAGATTTGAACGCGGTTACGGCCGGAAGCCTTGGCTTCATAAAGTGCGGCATCTGCCCTGCTGAGCAGCGCCTGGAGCGTTTCCGGCTCCGGCGAACGGATGGCGATACCTGCACTGACCGTTGCCCGGACAGGTCCATTCTCCGTGTGAACGACCGTTGCTTCAATTTGCGATCTGATGCGGTCCGCAACAGCGGCCGAAGCTTTTGGACTTGAGTCCGGCATGATGATGCAAAACTCTTCGCCACCCATCCGCCCGGCAAGATCGTTCGCGCGAATGTTCGAGTGGATCACGTCGGCGAACGCCATCAGAATCCGATCGCCGGAATCGTGTCCGAAGCGGTCATTGATCGTCTTGAAGTAATCCAGATCCATCATCACGACCGCCGTCCCGGCTGGCGCGATCCCCATCCGGCCGTCGAACAATGCGCGCCGGTTGAGAAGACCGGTCAGGGCGTCTTTCATCGCATCCGACTTGTGGCCGTTTGCGATACGCATCTGGTTGAGGGTGAGGGAGAGTGCGCCGATGCCGGTCAGCCCGGCGATTGCCATGATGGAGTTGATCTCCTCGGCCCAGTTGGACGGCCGGGATGTCAGGACGATCTGGCCCTGCTCGGCGAGGGCGTAACCGCATGCGATGAAGGATGCCGCTGTGGCGACACAGCAGATGGTGTTCGCTGTCATCAGAAGCGGAGATTCGGCGCGCGCCAGCCAATAATGACGCGCAATCAATATAAGAAGCGCGCCAATCGCAACATTGCCGATCATCGTTCCGATACCGGAGTACCCCAGCGCGAAGGCTGTCGATGTCGAGATGAAAGCAAGAGCGACAGATACGGCTGTCGAGGCCCAGTTGGTCTGGCCCGTACAAAACCTGGCGCAGCCCGCGTGAAGGAAGCCAAATCCCGCGATCAGGAGCAGGAAGGATGTCAGCAGGAGTCCTGAATTGTATGTCTCAACGACGGCGCCGAACACAACGACGCCCGCGACGATGAATGCAAGTCCGATTGACCAGATCAGCAGGTGAGTCTCGGTTCGTCCGATCGCCCACATCATGAAGAACGTCAGGCCGAGCGATGCACCTGAAAAGCCGATGGCGACGAGGACGGATAGCTGATCAAGGAACATGCGACGCGGCCTTGGGTAAATCCCGAGCCTTTAAATAGGTCAACGACCGTTACCTAACCAACGACGGCGGCGTCATTCGCGTCTCAGGGTGATCAAAAGGTTACTTTGTCAGTTAAAGAATTGCGGGTGCCTGTCGCGTCGACGTCTCATCGAGCGCGATGGTTTGCGGATCGCGCGCCATCCTGCCCTATCTGTTGACCGGCTCCTCGATCCATTTCGCCGACAGCCGCTATGCCAGGGTGTGCACGATGACGGGTCCGGCGACCGCAGTGGCTGGTCCGATGAGCAGCGGTGCGAGATCTTTCTCGATCCATGCAAGACCGCGTTTGTTCGACTCTTCCGCTCCCGCGAAGTTGTTGAAGATGCTGATCGCCGTCACTGTGTCGTCCGGCGCATAGATCACGTAGTAGGCGATGAAGCCGTCGACATCGCTGATGATCGGAATCGCGCCTTCCTTGATCCTGCGCGCCAGTTCCTCGACCATGCCGGTTTTAGCTTTTCCCTGACGAATAGCGGCGTACATGACACCCTCCTTCACCGGTCGGCTGCTCAAGGTTGCGAAGACTGCGACGTTGCATCACGCCGTTCAGAGGCGGCCGAGCAGCAGGACTTTCCGCGCTGAACGGTACGCAGCTTGCGCATATCGAAATTATCACTTCCGCGACCGACTGAACACGCGAATGTTTGCCCAAACGATCACGGCCCTCATCAGGGGAGCTGATGAGAGCCGCGTCGTGAACACCGTGCTGCGCCTAGGTTCGCCGCCTGGTGTGGGAGCTGGGAGAGAGACGGTGGGAGCCGTCCCTTATCGATGAGACATCATCCTTTCCGGAAATCGGGGCCTGTCTTGAGTTGTGCCTCGGCGTTGCGGCTAGAACGGCAGCAGAATGTCGAAGGCCTGCTGGCCGTAGCGGGCCTGCTGCACATCGGTGAGCTGGCCGCGGCCGCCGTAGGCGATGCGGGCCTGCGCGATCTTGCTGGAGTCGATGGTGTTGTCGCTCTGGATGTCCTCCGGCCGCACGATGCCCGCCACGACCAGTTCGCGGACTTCGAAGTTGACGCGGATTTCCTGCTTGCCTTCGACCACAAGATTGCCGTTCGGCAGCAACTGGGTCACGACGGCGGCGACGTTGGTCTGCAACGCCTCCTGCCGGTTCACCGAGCCCTTGCCGTCGCTGGACGACGTGGAGTCGGCGGTCAGCATCCGGCCGGGCGGGATCGCGGCATTGGTGCCGGGAATCTTGTTGATGCCGAAGAAACTGGTGACGCCGGAATTTTCCGAGTTGGTGCGGCTGCGCTGGGTCTCGTTGGCGATGTTGGCCTTGTCGGTGATGTTGACCTGCACCGTGAGAATGTCGCCGATCTGATGCGCGCGCTGATCCTTGAAAAAGGCGCGTGAACCGTTCCGCCACAGCGAATTCGGATTGAACGACGCCGGCTGCGGCGCAGGCATCGGCATCGACACCGGCTTGTAGCCCGCCTGCGTGGTTGGATTGTCGATCGCCGAGAGCTTCGGCTTTTCGCCGATCGCCGCGAGACGATCGAGGGACGAGCAGCCGCTGGCCATGGTGCCGAGTGCCAGCAGGCTGCCGGCGACGACCAGGCGATTGAACACATGAGACTTGGACATGACTGTTACTCGGCTTTTCTGGATTCAGGTGCGGGAGCGGCAGGTGGCTCGCTGTTCGAAAGTGCTGCGGTGGTGAGGCGAGGGCCGGGGGCGGTGATCGTGACCTGGCCGGGGCCGGTCACCACGCCCTGGACGGTGCGTTTCGATTGCAGGTTGACGATGTTGACGACGTCGCCTTCGGTGCCGCTGTCGATCGCCTTGCCGCGGCCCGTGAGGTAGAGGCCCGGTGCTTCGTAGATCAGCATGACGGCCTGATCGCGCGAGACCAGATCCGGCTTCCCGAGGTCCGCGGCTTTCAGTGCTTGTCCGGCGCGCATCTGCTTGCGGGCCTGCATGCCGACCGAACGGTCGCGGTTGGCGACATCGTTTCCGACCTCGGTCTTCGGGCGCCGCTCGACCACCACATCCGATGACCGCAAAATCTCGTTGCGCTCCACGGCGCGGGTCAGCACGGCGGCTTCGACGGTCTCGACCGCGGTGCCAATGAAGCGAAGCTTGGTCGGGTTGTAGGTGACGTCGTTGGGAATCTCGAAGGTGATGTCGAAGCGGCCATTGCGCGGGTCGAACCGCACGATGGTCGCGCGCATGTCGCCGGTATGCGCGGCGTCGAGCTGCAATTCGCGCAGGTCGCGCTCGAAGGTGACGGAGATGTTGGCGGCGTCGCCGAAGCCGTTGCGCCGTTCAAGCACGCGAGCGATCTGCTGTTCGATCTCTTTCGAAATGAGCGTACGCGAGGAGCGGGTGATCGACACTTCGCGGAGGTCGCGGGTGTCGACGCCGATCACCTGATGCGCGCGCAGCACGTTAAGAAGCTGCGCGGTGGGCAGCGAGCCGGTGGTGCCGAGATCGGGCGCGCGGAAGATCGCGATCTGCGCGGCGCTGCCGGCGTTCTCGACGACGTCGCCGATGCGGACAACGTCGCTGCTCACGGTGACGCTGGCGCGCAGCGCCGGCGATGCAAGCGTGTCCTGTTCCGACTGCGCCAGCACCACGCCGGACGTTGCGGCGAGGAGGGCGGCGGCGATGACGAATGAACGCAACATCACTCTCTCCCTTAGCGGAACATGCCGGTGGTGGACTGCATCATCTGGTCGGCGGCGCTGACCACCTTGGCGTTCATCTCATAGGCGCGCTGGGCGGCGATCAGATCGGAGATTTCCGACACGACCTCGACGTTGGCCGATTCAAGATTGCGCTGCTGCATGTCGCCGAAGCCGTCGGCATTGGCGAGACCGTCCTGCGGCGGACCGGAGGCGGGCGTATCAGTAAACAGGTTGTCGCCGATCGATTGCAGGCCCGCCTTGTTGATGAAGCGGGTCAGACCGATCTGACCGACCACGGTCGGCGTGGTCGAACCCGGCGTCATGACCGAGACCTGACCCTGCTGGTTGATGGTGAGCTGCGATGAGTTCTGCGGGATCGTGATGGTGGGCTGCACCGGATTGCCCTGCGCCGTCACCACGCGGCCCTGACCGTCGGTCGTGAAGGAGCCGTCGCGGGTGTAGGTGTAGGTGCCGTCCGTCATCTGGATCTTGAAGTAGCCCTCGCCGCGGATGGCGATGTCGAGATCGCCGCCGGTCGGATTGAGCGTGCCCTGCGTCATCAGGCGCGGCGTGCCGACGGTCTTGACGCCGCCGCCGATATCGATGCCGACCGGAAGGATGGTGCCCTGATCCGACGCCTGCGCGCCGACGCGCTTGACGTGTTCGTAGATGAGGTCCTGGAACTGCGCGCGCTGCTTCTTGTAGCCGGTGGTGCGCAGGTTCGCGATGTTGTTGGAGATGACCTGGACGTTGAGCTCCTGAGCCGCCATCCCGGTCGCTGCTGTGTAAAGTGCGCGCATGGGTCAGTTTCCTTATGCCGGAACGTCGGCGAGCGTCTGGATTGCGTTTTTGCGAAGATCGCTCTGCTGCTGCATCAGCGAGGCGACCGACTGGTAAGTGCGCATGACTTCCATCATGCGGGTCATTTCTGCGACAGCGCTGACGTTGGACTTTTCGACGAAGCCCTGATTGAAGCGCGAGGCGAGGTCGGGCTGGGCCGCTGTGCCGGCCGGTGCCGAGTACAGGTTCGCGCCTTCCTTCTGCAGCTGCTGTGGATTGTCGAACTTCACGAGCTTGAGCTTGCCGCGAATGGAGTCGAACTGGGTCACGATGCCTTCGCGCACCGTGATGGTACCTTCGCTCGAAATCACGATGTCCTTGTCGGTCGGCTGGAACACGATCGGGCCGTTAGTGCCGAGCACGATGTTGCCGCCGGTGGTCACGAGCTGGCCCTGGGCATTGATCTGGAACGAGCCGTCGCGGGTGTAGCGTTCGCCGGCCGGCGTCTGCACCGCGATGAAGCCCTTGCCGTCGATCGAGACATCGAGCGGGTTGCCGGTTTTTTCCGCCGGGCCTTGCGAGAAATCGTGATAGGCCGCGCGGTCCTGGACGAAGCTGACGCGGCGGTCGCTGGCCGAGAAGTTGTCCTCGTGCGCGCCCGTGTTCAGGTATTCCTCGAACAGCGACTTGTTGGCCTTGAAACCATTGGTGTTGGTGTTGGCCACATTGTTCGCAATGATGTCGATCTGCCGCTCAAGCGACATCTGCCGCGACAAAGCGACGAGAAGCGTATTCTCCATCGGCCAATCTCCCCTTGTTGAGCCGCGCCGTGCCTCTCCCAAGGCGTGACGCGGATCGTGCGAACCGTTGAAGCTCTCCCAAGCCGCGGTTCACCATCACCAATGCCAGAGGTGTGCCAACTCAAAAATACAAGTAATTTCAATTTGTTATTGATTTCGAGGGGTTGCCGGACATCGGCAATAACCTCTTGTTGACCATGTTGCCCCGGCAATTTTTTCCCACCTGAAGGGCAAAAGAAAGATTTCGTTAACCATTGCGTCCGTACGGTGGACACACAGGGCGCTCACGCGCCGGCGGCCTTTGTATCGCGTCATTTAAAGCCAGTTCGGCAGCATCGAGCCCATCCCAGGACTGCGGGCGGGGGCAATGGCAGACGACGATCAGGTCGAGGAGGGCGCGGAAGCCGCTGCTCCGAAGAGCAAACGCAAACTCATCATAATGGGTGGCGCCGCGGTGCTGGTGCTCCTGCTGGCCGGGGGCGGCTGGTTCTTCTTCATGGGCGGACACGGCAAGGAGGAGCACGCGGCTGCTCCGCCGCCGAAGCCGCCGGTGTTCCTCGATGTGCCCGAGGTTTTGGTCAATCTGGCGAACGCGCCGGGCGAACGGGTTCAGTATCTCAAGGTCAAGGTCGTGCTCGAGGTCAAGGATCAGCCTTTGGTGGCGCAGATCCAGCCGACCATGCCGCGCGTGATGGACCTGTTTCAGACCTACATGCGCGAACTGCGTCCCACCGATCTCAACGGATCGATCGGGCTGTTTCGCCTGAAGGAAGAGCTGACGCGCCGCGTCAACGCGGCGATCTCGCCCAGTCAGGTGAACGCTGTGCTGTTCAAGGAAATCGTCGTTCAGTGACGGACGGAAGTTGAATCATGTCTCCGGGCGATAACAATGATGTCGATCAGGATGCGCTAGCCGCCGAATGGGAAGGCGCGCTGGATTCTGAAGATCCGGCCGCGGCTGCGGCTGAGGCGGAAGCCAACACGCTCACCGAGACCATGGCCGAGCAGTGGGCCGCGATGGTCGACGACGGCAGCCGCAATCTCGAAATCGGCAAGGCCGGTGGCGAGCGCGTGCTGTCGCAGGAAGAAATCGACAACCTGCTCGGTTTCAGCGACGGCGAACTCAATATCGACGAGAACTCCGGCATTCGCGCCATCATCGATTCCGCGATGGTGTCGTACGAGCGCCTTCCAATGCTCGAAATCGTGTTCGACCGCCTGGTGCGGCTGATGACGACGAGCTTGCGCAATTTCACCTCCGACAACGTCGAAGTCTCGCTGGACCGCATCACGTCGGTGCGTTTCGGCGACTATCTCAATTCGATCCCGCTGCCTTGCGTGCTCTCCGTGTTCAAGGCCGAGGAGTGGGAAAACTTCGGTCTGTTCACCGTCGATTCGAGCCTGATCTATTCGATCATCGACGTGCTGCTCGGCGGCCGCCGCGGGCAGCCGTCGCTGCGCATCGAAGGCCGTCCCTACACCACGATCGAAACCAATCTCGTCAAGCGCCTCGTCGAAGTCGTGCTCGCGGATGCCGAGCAGGCGTTCCGGCCGCTGTCGCCCGTGACCTTCACGATTGACCGGCTTGAGACCAATCCGCGCTTTGCTGCCATCAGCCGGCCCGCCAACGCTGCCATTCTGGTCCGCCTGCGGATCGACATGGAAGACCGCGGCGGCAACATCGAGCTTCTGCTGCCTTACGCCACCATCGAACCGATCCGCGACGTGCTGTTGCAGATGTTCATGGGTGAAAAGTTCGGCCGCGACCCGATCTGGGAAGGCCATCTGGCCACCGAGATCGCGCGGGCAGAAATTGCGGTCGATGCGGTGCTCTACGAAGCCAACATGCCGCTCAAGCAACTGATGATGCTCAAGGTCGGCGACACCCTGCCGCTCAACGTGCGCCCCGATGCGCTGGTCACGGTCCGCTGCGGCGACGTGCCGCTCAGCGAGGGCCGGATGGGGCGCGTCGGCGACCGCGTCGCCATTCGCGTCACCAAGCCGCTGCGCAAACCGCATACGTCCTACGCGATGTTCGAGAAACAAGACGAGCAAACCAAACTGATGGAGGCACAATGAGTCACTCATTCGGACTTGTGATCGAGAGCCTGGTTGCGGTGCTGCTTCTGCTCACGATCGGTTACTGCATGCTGCTGAACCGCCGGCTCAAACGTCTTCGGGCCGACGAGCAGTCGATGCGCGGCATGATCGCTGAACTCATTACCGCGACCGAAATCGCCGAACGCGCGATCGGGGGCCTGAAGGTGACCGTGCGGGAATGCGACGAAAATCTCGGCGCCCAGCTCACCGCTGGAACGGCGCTGTCCGCAAAGCTCAGCAAGCAGGTGATGGCCGGCGAAGCGGTTCTCAACCGCTTGACACAGATCGCGCTCGCGGCGCGGCCGTCCACGCCTGAAGCAGCGACTGTGGCGGAAGACGAGGCACCGGCGGTATCGGCACACAAGCCGTCGAATGCGAAGACATTGCTTGCCGCCGCCCAGGCGTTCTCCGAACGGCGAAAGGCCACTGGTCTGGCTGCATGAAAACCCTTCTTCGCGATATCCGGATCATCCCGATACTCTTGATCGCGACCTGTTGTCTGGTCGTGCTCAAGGTATCGGGCCTTCTTCTCGATGGCGGATACATCCTGAACGATGCGCCGAAGCCGAAATCATGGGCTCAGGACACGTTCAACTTCCCGTCGCCGGGCAAGATCGATACGTCTGACGTCACCGGTTCGGTCGCGGCCAAGAAGGAAGAGAAGCCAGTTGTGGCGGCTCCGGAAGTCGCGCCTATCCCCGACGGAAAGGTGGTCTATCCCGATCCCAGTCGCGCGGTGACTGCGTCTGAACGGGCGGTTCTTGAAAGCCTGCAGTCACGGCGGCAGGAGATCGAAGCCCGCGCCCGCGAAATCGAGATCCGGGAAAGCCTGATGAAGTCCGCGGAAAAGCGGATCGAAGGCAAGATCGAGGAGATGAAGGCGACCGAGGCGCGGGTGTCCGTTGCCGGGCAGCAGAAGAGCGAGGCGGAGGCGGCGCGGTTCAAGGGGCTCGTGACGATGTACGAGTCCATGAAGCCGAAGGACGCCGCGAAGGTGTTCGACCGGCTCGAACTGTCGGTGCTGTTCGAGATCGCTTCGCAAATCGCGCCACGCAAGATGTCCGACATCATGGGGCAGATGCAGCCGGAAGCCGCCGAGCGGCTGACGGTCGAAATGGCACGCCGCGCGACTGGAGACAAAATGTCATCCGCGAACGACTTGCCCAAGATCGAGGGCAGGCCGCAAGCGCCCGTCCGTAACTGAGGCGTGTTGGGAATGTCCAAGGCCGCCGGCATATTCAAGCCCATCCGCAAGTCCGGGTCGAAAGCCCGGTCTTTCGCGGACAGGCTTCGTTGCGGCCTGCGGGCATCGGCGCTCGCGCTGGCTGTTCTGTTGTCCTGCTTGTCCGGCGCCGCTGAATCCGCTCCGGCTGATCCCGTGAAGGGCGAAGCGACACTGACGCCGCAGCCCGGCTACGCGCGCCTGATCCTCAAGTTCAAGGAAGACGTCCCGACCGAGGTGGTGGTCGCGGGCGCGATCCTGGTCATTCAGTTCAAGAAGCCTGTCGATGTTGCGATCGATCTGCTGCCGGACTCCGCTCCGGCCTATGTCGGGTCGGTTCGCCGCGATCCTGACGGGACGGCGATCCGTATGGCGATGACGCAGAAAGTCAGCGTCAACGTGATGACCGCAGGAGAGCGGGTATTCATCGATCTGTTGCCCGAGAAGTGGACCGGGCTTCCGCCGGCGTTGCCGGCCGAGGTTGTAAAGGAACTGTCTGAGCGTGCGCTGGCGGCGGAGCGCGCCTTGCGTATGCAGAAGCTCGCGGAGGAGGCGAAGAAGCGCCCGCCGGTTCGCGTGCGGGCATCGGTTCAGCCGACCTTCGTCCGGTTTGTCTTTGAGATGCCCGACGGCGTCAACGTGTCGTCCTCGTTGAGCACGGAGAAATTCACGCTGTCGTTCACTTCGCCGCTGGTGTTCGATCTTGCGGACGCGAAGATCGCGATGCCTGCGAACATCACATCGATCAACCAGAAGATCGAAGGCGATGCGTCACGCGTCGATATTGCGCTGATCGGCGAGGCGGATATCCACGCCTTCCGCGAGGACAAGAACTACATCGTCGATGTCGCCTTCGAGCAGGCGCAGAAACCGCAAACCGTCAATTCGCCGAAGTCCTCGGTGCCTGGCGACAAGGCCAGCGAGGTCGCTCAGCCGACGTCCGAACAGATCGCACGGCTGATGACGCCGGACGCCAAATCGTCCGAGGCGAAGCCGCCTGAGGTGAAGCTGTCCGAGGTCAAGCAGCCGGACGTTAAAGCGGTAGATGCCAAGCCGGCTGAGACACCACCACCCGCGCCGTCATCCGATACCAAGGCGGAAGCAGTCATCGCCAAGCCTGAGGCCGCCGCGCCAGCGCCTGCGCCTGGTCCGGCCGCCGTTGCGGGGCCCGCGAAGATGCCGCCGGCGCCATCGCCGCCCGCCGTGAAAGCACCGCCGCCCGAAATCGCCGCGGCGAAACCCGCAGCCGGGGTCACGGTTGAGGCGAGACTGACCAGCGACGATTTCCGCCTGACATTTCCGTTCAGCAGTCCCACCGCCGCGGCGGTGTTTCGCCGTTCAGACTCGATCTGGCTGGTGTTCGACACCGATCAGACGATCGATACCAACGCCATCCGGCGCGAGGGCGGATGGATTGTCGCCGACGCGGAGCCGGTGGATCTGCCGAAAGGCCGCGCGCTGCGGATACGCCTGAACCGTCCGCAGCTTGCGAACCTGATCGGCGATGAGCGCGCATGGACCCTTGTGCTCGCCGACAAGGCGCTGCCGCCGCAGCAACCGCTGATCGCCACACGCAACATGGCCGATCCAGGTCGCGCCAGCGTGAGCGTCAGCCTTGCAAAGCCCGGACAGCTTCACCGCATGAACGATCCCGATGCAGGCGATCTTCTGCTGGTGATGACGGCCGGAGCGCCGGCGCGCGGGTTTATGAAGCGGCAGGATTTCGTTGAATTCTCGCTGCTGGAATCGATCCACGGCGTCGTTATCCAGCAGAAATCCGACGACATCACTGCGGGCATCTCGTCGGACACGCTGACCCTGACGCGGCCCGGAGGATTGACGCTATCGACCGCCACATCCGTGCCCGAGCGCGCAGCATCTCTGATCCGCCCGGTCTTCGATGTGACCGAATGGCGAGAATATCAGAACGCGGAGTTCATCCCGACGCGCAACAAACTGCTGACCAAGGCGGCGCTGGCCACCGGAATGGCGCGCTTGCCCATCCATGTCGATCTGGCGCGGTTCTATCTTGCGCGCGGGATGTATCCCGAAGCGAAGGGTATTCTCGATCTGGCCTTTGCAGAAGCCAAGCCGGGGGAGGAAGACGCGCCGTCGCTGATCGTTCACGCGGTCGCCAGCACACTGGCGGGCCGTCCTGCGCTTGCGATGACGGATCTCGCCAATCCCGTCGTGACGGCGAACATCGATTCCCAGCTCTGGAAGGCGCTCGCTTTGGCGCGGCAGGAAAAATGGGCGGAGGCGCGCGAGAAGTTCAAGAATGTCGAGTTCGCGATCACGGCGCTGCCGCTGGATATGCAACGGATCGTGATTGCGGATGCGTTCCGTGCGTCGCTGGAGGTGAGGGACTATCCGGGCGCGGCGGTGCGTAGCAACGATCTCGACGTCGTCGGCGTGGGTCCCGAGCAGACGGCGGCGATCGCTCTGCTGCGCGGGCGTCTCGCCGAAGCGCTTGGCCGCGATCAGGATGCGCTGGCTGCGTTCCAGGCCGCCGCAGGTTCCGCCGATCGCCCGTCGGCGGTCGAGGCGCAGCTCCGCCAGATTGCACTGCGCCAGAAGCGCGGCGAGATCAGCGACGACGACGCGCTTCGTGACCTCGAAGCCATTTCCGTCACCTGGCGCGGCGATTCCATCGAGGTAAGGGCGCTGGACATGCTGAGCCGTCTCTACGCGGCCAAGGGGCGTTACTCCGATGCCTTCGGCGCGGTGCGCACCGCGACCATGCTGCAACCGAACTCCGAAGCATCGCGGAAAATGCAAGATGAGGCGTCGGCACTGTTCGAACAGATCTATAACGGCGCGAAGGGGGACGACCTTCCGCCGGTTGAAGCCCTTGCGATGTTCTATGAGTTCCGCGATCTCACGCCGATCGGCCGCCGCGGCGACGAAATGATCCGGCGTCTGGCGGATCGCCTTGTCGCGGTCGATCTGCTCGAGCAGGCGGGCGAGCTGCTGCAGTACCAGATTGATTACCGGCTGGAAGGTTCGGCGCGCGCGCAGGTCGCCTCAAGGCTGGCGATGGTCTATCTGATGAATCGCAAGCCCGAGCGCGCCATTGGCGCGCTGCGCACCACACGGATTGCCGATCTGGCTGGCGAAATTCGCCAGCAGCGTCTGCTGCTCGAGGCGCGGGCGCAGACCGACATCGGCCGTCACGATCTGGCCCTCGATATCATCTCGAATGTCGGCGGACGCGAAGCGGTCCGGCTGCGGTCGGATATCTACTGGGCGTCGCGGCGCTGGCGCGAGTCGGCCGAGCAGATCGAACTGCTCTACGGCGATCGCTGGCGCGATTTCCAGCCGCTGACGCCCACCGAGAAGAGCGATGTCATTCGCGCCGTGATCGGATACGCGCTGGCGGAGGATGCCATCGGCCTCGCACGGTTCCGCGAGAAGTACAGTCCGAAGATGGACGGCGATCGTGCGGCCTTCGACGCGGCATCGAAGCCGGCGACGGCGAACAGCGCCGACTTCGCCCGGATCGCAAAAATGGCGGCGACCATCGACACGCTCGATGGCTTCCTGCGCGAGATGAAGGCCCGCTTCCCCGACGCCATGGCGCGCGCGAAACTTCCGCCAGAAATCAAGGCTGATCCGAATCCGACGGGCAGCTTGCCCGAGATCAAGGGGTTGAGGCCGGTCAAAGCCGCGCGCTGATCTGATACGGATCGCTGCTTGAGCTGATCTTTCTCATTTAGGCATGATCTGATCCGAAAACCGGTTCCCACTTTTCGGGATCATGCCTATCCGCCGTAGCTTTGCACGAGGCTGCCGGCCACCAGCGACCAGCCATCCACCAGCACGAAGAAGATCAGCTTGAACGGCAGCGACACTACCACCGGCGGCAGCATCATCATGCCCATCGACATCAGGACCGATGCGACCACGAGATCGATGATCAGGAACGGCAGAAACAGCAGGAAGCCGATCTCGAAAGCGCGCTTCAGTTCGGAAATCATGAAGGCGGGGACAAGGATGCGCAGCGACATCTGCTCCGGCGAGGCGGCCGGCGGTTCGCCCGACAGATCCATGAACAGCTTGAGATCCTTCTCGCGGACATTCTTCTGCATGAAGCTGCGCAGCGGCACGGTGCCGCGCTCGAACGCCTGCTCGACGCTGATCTGGTTGGCGACCAGCGGCTTGATGCCGTCGTCATAGGCCTTTTGCAGCACCGGCCCCATCACGAAGCCGGTCAGGAACAGCGCCAGCGCGATGATGACGGAGTTCGGTGGCGCGGTCGCGGTGCCCAGCGCCGTGCGCAGCAGCGACAGCACCACCACGATGCGGGTGAACGATGTCATCATCACCAGGATCGACGGCGCGATCGACAGCACCGTCAGCAGCGCGATCAACTGAATCGCACGCTCGGTGACGCCGCCGTTGCCTTGACCCAGATTGATGCTGATATCCTGCGCGCTCGCAGGTTCGATCAGGAACCCGGCGGCGGCGACAAGACTGGCAAAAAATAAAACTCTACGCGGTGATGTCGAGGATCTCACGCGGGAGGCTTCGGACGACCGAGGAGATTGGCCATCTCGTCTTCGAGATTCTCGAACGCAGCCTTCGAAGAGGGCGGTGGAGGCGGCGGCGGCACTGGCGGACGCGGAGTGCCTTCGGAACGCGGCACCGGCCGATTTGCCATCGGTTCAGGAGCAACCGGTGGTGCGCCCGGCCGCTCGACCGGGCCGATCGATGGTGCGGTATCAACGCGAGGTTCGCCGCCGGGCCGGCGCAGGGCGGCTTCAAGGCGCTGCGCCATGTCGGCGAGATTTTGATCCGCCGACGACAGCGCGGGATCGGGGGCCGGACGGGCCGCTGGGCGCGGCGGCAGCGGCGGTGCTTTCGGAGCATCGACCGAGCGCGGCACGCGGGGCGGCAGCGGTTCGCTGCGCTCGCTTCGCGGAATAGCACGGGGCTCCGAACGCAGCATCGGCTCGGGGCGCATTGACGGCTCCGGACGGATCATCGGTTCCGGCGTGAAACTCGGCATCACATCGGGGCTGTGACGCTCTGGCAGCGGAGCCGCCGGCCGGCGGGTGTCGTCGAACTGGGGTGCGCGCACCGGACGTGGCGGCAGGTCAGGCACCGGCGGTTCGCGATGTTCAAAAGCTTCGGTGTGAGGGGCTTCGCTGTCGGACCATCCGGCGTCAGGCGCCAGACGCGGCGGAAGCTCGGTTCCCGCAGGCCCTCGCGCCGCCGCCTGATCACGCTGCGGGATGCTGCGCACGATATTGGGTTCGACCACGAGATCGGCGGGCCCGCCGATCATCAGCAGGTGTTCGACGTTGTCGCGCCGGACCAGCACCAGCCTGCGGCGGCCATCGACCGCTGCGGCATCGATGACGGCGAGCCGGGGCATGCGTCCCCGGCTGGCTCCGGAGCCGCCGAGACTGCTTCCGCCAAACCGGCGAACCAGCCAGGCGGCAACTCCGATCAACGCAAGAACGATGACGAAGGCGATGAAGAACCAAAGCGTTTGCGGCATGTCCTGTCCCCGTCAACAACACTCGCATCTATGCCAGATTCGCAGGTCACTGGCCGCGAAACAAGCAGTTTGGGACGAATTGAGTGCTAAGTGCGCGCTACCAGTTAATTCTTGACGGCAAATGCTGCCGCCGGCGGATGAGTACTCTATTAAAGCGCGGCGGCACGAAATAGTTTCTTTCGCCGGAACTTCAATGGCTTGCCCGGTTGAAGGCCATTCATGGCGAAAGTGGGTCCGTCCGGATCTTAACCCCTTATTAACCATACACACGGCAAATTCTGCCTACCTGAGGCGCTGCGCTTCGGGCCGAGGGCAGGCCGATGGCGATCACCGATCTTCCGATGTTGTCCATGCTTCGCACCAAGATGCAGTGGCATCAGGAGCGGCAGCGCGTTCTTGCGGATAACGTCTCAAATTCAGACACGCCGAAGTTCAAGCCGCGCGACCTGGTGGAACCCAAGTTCGACCGTGGCGGCCCCGTGACCGGCTCAATGCCGTCGCTGTCCATGGCGCGCACCAGCGCCGGGCATATCCAGGCAACCGGCGTCAGCGAGAATTTCGGCTCAAGCAACCGGGGCGGCTACGCGACGCGGCCCGCGGGCAACGCCGTCAATCTCGAGGACGAGATGCTGAAAGTCTCCGCCAACCAGGGAGACTACGCGGCGGTGACCGCGCTCTACACCCGCAGCCTCGGGCTTCTGAAGACCGCCATAGGGAAGCGCTGACGCATGACCGCGCCTAAGGGAGCAACAGCATGAGCGACGGCAACGATTTTCTCAGGTCGATGAGCATCGCGACGTCCGGTCTGCGCGCGCAGGCGGGCCGGATGCGGGTGATTTCGGAAAACATCGCCAACGCGGATTCGACGGCGAAGACCGCGGGCGGCGATCCGTATCGCCGCAAGGTGCCGACGTTCTCTTCCGAGCTCGATCGCACGCTCGATTCGCGCGTGGTGACGCTGGGCAAGATCAAGCCGGACAATTCCGAGTTCCGCGTCAAGCACGAGCCGGGCAATCCGGCGGCCGACGCCAACGGCAACGTCAAATACCCCAACGTGAATTCGCTGGTCGAAATGACCGACATGCGCGAAGCGCAGCGATCCTACGAAGCCAACCTCAACATCATCTCCGCCACGCGCCGCATGATCCAGCGCACCCTCGACATTCTCAAGGCCTGACAAGGAGAACTAACTCATGGCTTCGCCAACAGTCGCTGCCAATGCCTATGCAAGCCTTGCGAAAATCATGGATTCGGCCGGTGGGGCCGCTGGCGGCGCCAAGGCCGGCGATACCGGCGGCGTGTCGTTCGGCGCTCTGCTCAAGGAAACCCTCGGCAGCGTGATGGACGCGGGCCGCAAGTCCGACGCGCAGACGGTCTCCATGGCGCAGGGCAAGGCCAACGTCATGGATGTCGTGACTGCGGTGGCCGAAACCGACGTCGCGGTGTCGACGCTGGTGTCGGTGCGGGACCGGGTGATCCAGTCCTACGAAGACATCATGCGGATGCCGATCTGAGTTCCGCCGCCCTTCGAGGCCTTCGCTTCGCTACGCTACGGCACCTCAGGGTGACGGAAACAGAAAGATCGTCATCCTGAGGTGCGAGCAGCGCGAGCCTCGAAGGATGAGAAATTTGCAATGTGACGCCTGCGGGCAGGGGATTGAAATGACAGGTGCTGAAGTTCTCGACGTCTCGCGCGATGCGATCTGGACCATCGTGAAGGTGTCGTCGCCGCTTTTGATCGTCGGCCTCGTGGTCGGCGTCGCGATCTCGCTGGTGCAGGCGTTGACGCAAATCCAGGAACAGACGCTGGTGTTCGTGCCGAAGATTCTCGCGATGTTCGTCACGCTGGTACTGGCGTTGCCGTTCATGGCCGACGCGCTGCATAGCCAGATGATGCGGATATCGTCGCGAATCATCGGTGGCTAGCGCACGATCCGGCACCGGTTCAGGGACGTATTGTTCACGGACGCGGTGTTTACGGGCGAGGCAAGTCTTCGCGGGACAGGTCTTCCATGCGCATCGACATCTCGCTGCTTCCGGCGCTCGCCGCGGCCTTCATGCTGGTGTTTGCCCGCATCGGCGCCATGGTGATGCTGTTGCCCGGATTCGGCGAAGCCAACATTCCTGTCCGCGTCAGGCTTGCGATCGCGCTGGCGCTGACGCTGATCATCCTGCCGCTGCATCGCAACGCCTATACCGTCAGCATGACCTCCATCGCGCCGCTGCTGGTGCTGATGGTTCAGGAAATCATCATCGGCGTGGTGCTCGGCGCCACCGCGCGCGTAACGCTGTCGGCGCTGTCGGTTGCGGGCTCCGTCATTGCCCAGCAGCTCGGCCTCGGCTTCGTGACGACGGTCGATCCGACGCAGGGCCAGCAGGGCGCGCTGATCGGCAACTTCCTGACCATGCTCGGGCTGACGCTGCTGTTCGCAACCGACATGCACCATCTGGTGATCGCGGCGCTGAGCGAGAGCTACAACGCATTCTCGCCGGGTGAATTGATGTCGAGTGGCGACGTTGCCGCGCTGGCAACCAAGGCCTTCGCGACGGCATTCAAGATCGGCATCCAACTCTCCGCGCCGTTCATTGTGTTCGGTCTGGTCTTCAATCTTGGTCTTGGCGTGCTGGCGCGGCTGATGCCGCAGATGCAGGTCTTCTTCGTCGGCGTGCCACTTTCGATCCTTGGCGGGTTCCTGATTCTCGCAGCCGTCATCGCCACCATGATGGGCACCTACCTCGATTACTTCGGCGGTGTGCTCCACGAACTTGCGCCGCGGCGCTGAGGGCAGGGCATGTCAGACGAGGACAAGGAATCAAAAACACAGGACCCGACGCAAAAACGTCTCGACGATGCGTTGGAAAAGGGCGACGTCGCCAAGAGTCAGGAGGTCAATACCTGGTTCGTGATCGCGGCGTCGACGCTGCTGCTGTCGTCGTTCTCCGGATCGATCAGCAAGGGCATCGAGGTGCCGATGCGCAACCTGCTGATGAACATGCATCAAATCCGCATCGACGGTCCCGGCCTGCTGTCGCTGCTCAGCCAGATCGAACTGATGCTGATCGGCGTTCTCGGCGTTCCGCTGCTGCTCCTGCTGATCGCGGGCGTCGGCAGCAATCTGATCCAGCACCGGCTGGTCTTTTCGACGGAGCCGCTGAGCCCGAAATTCAGCAAGATCTCGCCAATGGCCGGCTTCCAGCGGCTGTTCGGCAAGCAGGCGGGCGCGAACTTCCTGAAGGGCCTGTTCAAGGTGATCCTGCTCGGAGTGGTGATGTGTCTCGTGTTGTGGCCGGAGCGTCATCGCATCGACGCCATGGTCCGGTTCGACCCGATGTCGATCTTGAACTTGACCAAGACCATCTCCGTGCAGTTGATGGGAACGGTGGTGGCGGCGCTCGCGCTGGTTGCCGCGCTCGACTACCTGTTCCAGTACCGGCAGTGGTTCGAGCGGCAGAAGATGTCGCTGGAGGAGATCAAGGAAGAATACAAGCAATCCGAAGGCGATCCCCACATCAAGGGACGCATCCGGCAGATCCGCCACGCGCGCATGAAAAAGCGCATGATGGCGGCGGTTCCGACGGCCTCGGTGATCATCACCAACCCGACCCACTATGCGGTCGCGCTGAAATACGATCGCGGCATGCCGGCGCCGATCTGCGTCGCCAAGGGCGTCGACGCGCTGGCGCTGAAGATCAGGGAAATTGCGACGGCCAACAATATCCCCATCGTCGAGAACGTGCCTCTGGCCCGCGCGCTGCACGCAACCGTTGATATCGACGACGAAATTCCGGTCGAGCACTATCACGCCGTCGCCGAGGTGATCGGCTACGTGATGCGGCTCAAGGGCAGGGTTTCCGGTCTTGGCTAATCGCTTGTTGACCTTGGGAAACCGGGTCTGGCGCGGGCACTTGCGCGGACGTAATGTGCCTTGCGCTAGTGGTCCGATTCTAACATTCGCCCCCCCGCTTCGGCAGGCGATTTTGCGAATGTTGGAATCGAAGGACCACTAGTAGATATTATTTGCTAGTGGAGCCTGGATTTGACATTCGCGTTGCTGGCTTGCGGCTGGGATGATCGCGAATGTCAAATCCACTCCACCAGGATGCCCGATTCAGGCACTCAGAGGCCGGTCGACTGCGAACTATAATGACTTGCGCGTCTTTTGCGGACGACGCGCGAACAGGCTGAGATGACAACCGATACGGGCAACGAACTTCGTTCCTCTTTCGCCGCCGTGCATGAGCCGGCCCGGCGAAGCGGCAGCATCGTTCTTGTGCTGCTGGTGGCGGGTGCGATCATCGCCGCGGCGGTGGCCTTTATGACTTTGGGCCGCACCCAGGCACAGCCTTACATCCTGGTGCTGCTGGCTCTGCTGGCCATGGTCGGGCTGTTCACGCTGTTCGCTTTCGCCGCCGGGATTGTGCGATTCGCCGATCGCCTCGCGGAAGATCCGATCACGCGGCCGATTGCCGATCATGCGTTCGACGGATTGGCGGTCACCGATCCGCGCGGTCATGTCGTCTACGCCAATACGGCTTATCTTGCGCTGACCGGCGCATCCGGCCCCAATGATGTGCGGCCCGTCGAGCGGGTTTTCATCGGTAATCCCGATGTCTCCGAGGCGGTGTTTCGCCTGCTCAAGGCTGCCCGCGAAGGCAAGCGCCAGCAGGAGGAGGTCCGCGTTGCGGGCGCTGACAGCGCCCATGGCCGGTGGCTGCGCATGCGCGTTCGTCCGCTCAGCACCGACAAGCGGCAGGCTAAATTCGCGGTGTGGTCGGTGGCCGACATCACCCGCGACCGCGAGCGCCAGGAAGACGTCTTCCAGGAATTGCAGCACGCCATCGAATATCTCGATCATGCGCCTTGCGGCTTCTTCTCGGTCAATGCCAAGGGCGAACTGGTCTACGTCAATGCGACCCTCGCCAACTGGCTGGACTACGACCTCGCCGAGATCGGTTCCGGCGGACTGAAAGTTGCTGACATTATGTCCGGCGACGGCGCGTCGCTGTTGACCTCAATCGTCCCGGAGCCGGGCGAGGTAAAGACCGAGGTGTTCGACCTCGATCTGCGGATGCGCAACGGCAAGACCATGCCGGTGCGGCTCTATCACAAGCTGGCGTTCGGCGCCGACGGCACGCCCGGCGCGTCGCGGACGCTGGTCATCAATCGCGCGCGCGACGATCATTCCGACCCGCAGCGCGCGGCGGAAGTGCGCTTCATGCGCTTCTTCGATCATACGCCGATGGCGATTGCCACCGTCGACAAGGCGGGCAACATCGTGCGCGCCAACGCGCGGTTTGCGAAGCTCACCCAGAGCCTGTCACCGGCCGGGACCGGCAGCAAATCGATCTTTGCGGTGGTCCACGAGCGCGAGCGCGGCGAACTGGTCGTGGCGATCAACAAGGCCGCCGACGGGCAGGGCGACATCCCCCCCGTCGAGGCGATGCTGGACAGCACGAAGGAGCGCTGGGGCCAGTTCTTCGTCACCTCCGTCGAGCACGATGCGCGCGATGCGGAAGCCGCGATCGTCTATCTGCTCGACACCACCGAGAAGCGCACGCTGGAGAACAGCTTCGCCCAGTCGCAAAAGATGCAGGCGGTCGGCCAGCTCGCCGGCGGCATTGCCCACGACTTCAACAACGTGCTCTCCGCCATCATGATGGCGAACGACTTCCTGCTGAACGCGCACAAGCCCACCGATCCGTCGTTCCAGGACATCATGCAGATCAAGCAGAACGCCAACCGCGCGGCGGCGCTGGTGCGGCAACTGCTGGCGTTCTCGCGCAAGCAGACGCTGCGCCCGCAGGTGCTCGACATCGGCGATGTGCTGTCCGACATCAACGTGCTGTTGAAGCGCCTGCTGGGCGAGAAGGTGAAGCCCGAATTCGTCTACGGCCGCGACCTGTGGCCGGTGAAGGCCGACCTGTCCCAATTCGAGCAGGTCATCGTCAACCTGGCGGTGAACGCGCGCGACGCGATGCCTGAAGGCGGCAAGCTGACGATCCGCACCGCGAATGTGTCGGCGAAGGACGCCGAGCGCGGCGAGTACAAGGGCATGCCTCCGGCGGATTATGTGCTGATCGAGGTCACCGACACCGGCAGCGGCATTCCGTCGGACATCGTCGACAAGATCTTCGAACCGTTCTTCTCGACCAAGGAAGTCGGCAAGGGAACCGGGCTCGGTCTCTCCACGGTCTACGGCATCGTCAAGCAGACCGGCGGCTTCATCTATGTCGACTCGGTCGAGGGACGCGGCACCGTGTTCCGCATTTTCCTGCCGCGGCATTTCCCCGAAGTGGAGGCCGTTCAGGAAGCCCCGGCCGCCAGCAGCGTTGTGGCTCAGGCGCCGGCTCCAACACGCGCGCCGGACCTGACCGGGCAGGGCACCATCCTGCTGGTCGAGGACGAAGATGGTTTGCGCTCACTGAACGCGCGCGGTCTACGTTCGCGCGGTTACACGGTGATCGAGGCGGAGAACGGTCTGGACGCACTGGAAGCGCTGGAGCGCGAGGAAGGCGCGGTCGATCTCGTCGTGTCCGACGTGGTGATGCCGGAAATGGACGGCCCGACCATGTTGATCGAAATGCGCAAGCGCAACCCGGACCTGCGGATCATCTTCGTATCGGGCTATGCGGAGGATGCGTTCGAGAAGAGCCTGCCGGAAAACCAGCAGTTCAACTTCCTGCCCAAGCCCTTCACGCTGAGCCAGCTCGTGGCCTCGGTGAAGGAAACCATGACATCTCCGTCATAAACGCCTCCAAAGGCAGGCGAATCACCGCCCAACGCCAGCCCGCGACCGAGGGCCGCAGCCTGTGCGGCATCTATGCGCTTCCCTTTCAGCCGCTGGTGCCCATGTATGGGCCTGTCCCCTTTGCCGGGGATCAATGCCCCTTGAGGGCCGAGAGGGAACAGACATGATTTCGTCGCAGCGCTTGCGCTCAGTCATCAAAACGCTTGCCGTCGTCATGGCCGTCGCCATGCCGCTGGCTCTTGCCATTTCGTCTTCCGTGGATGCCCGCCCGAGCAGCGGCGGCAGCCGCGGCACGCGCACATTCTCCGCGCCGCCATCGACTCCGACTGCGCCCAATGCTGCGCAGCCGCTTAACCGCACCATCACACAGCCCGGCGCGAAAGCCCCGGCAGCGGCACCCGCAGGCGGCGGCTTCTTCAACCGCCCCGGCATGGGCATGCTCGGCGGTCTCGCCGCGGGCTTCCTCGGCGCCGGTCTGCTCGGCATGCTGTTCGGCGGCGGGCTCTTCAGCGGCCTCGGCGGCCTGTCGTCGATCATCGGTCTGGTTCTCCAGATCGGTCTGATCTACCTCGTGGTCCGTCTCGCGATGTCGTGGTGGAAGCGCCGCAATGCGCCGGCCTACGCCAATGCCTCCGCGGCTCCCGGTCCTGCACCCATGCAGGATCAGCAGGCACCGATGGCCAACGCGCGATCGGGCTTCGGCTTCGGCCTGGGCGGCGGGTCGAACGACGCCCCGCTTGAGATCAAGCCGGACGACTACGATGCGTTCGAGCGGCTGCTCGGCGAAGTTCAGACCGCGTGGTCGAACGAGGACATCGGCAAGCTCCACACTCTGGCGACCCCGGAAATGGTCTCGTACTTCACCGAAGATCTCACCGCGAACAAGAATCGCGGCGTGGTCAACAAGGTGTCCGACGTCAAGCTGTTGCAGGGCGATCTTGCGGAAGCCTGGCGTGAAGGCACCACCGATTACGCAACCGTCGCGCTTCGTTACGGCCTGATCGACAAGACCATCGAGCGTGCCACCGGCAAGATCGTCGAGGGCAGCGATGCTCCGCAGGAGGTCACCGACGTCTGGACGTTCGTGCGACGCCCCGACAGCCAGTGGGAACTGTCGGCCATTCAGATGACCTGATCTGTTTACTGGATCAAATATCGAGAAGGCGTCGCGCTTGCGCGGCGCCTTTTTCGTTTGGCTGTTTGCGATGTGCTGTTCTTCCGAACATCCGGCGCGCGGTGTTAATATCGCTGCGTGACCGAAGGATTTCCCATGCGATATGAACTCTATTACTGGCCGACCATTCAGGGGCGCGGCGAATATGTCCGGCTCGCGCTGGAAGACGCTGGCGCGGACTACATCGATGTCGCGCGGGGCAGAGGCGGCGACAGCAAGATGATGGCCATGATGAAGCGCGGGGCGACGCCGCCATTCGCGCCGCCGTTTCTGAAAGCCGAAAAGCTGGTGATCGGGCAGACCGCGAATATCCTGCTCTATCTCGGCGCGCGTCATGGGCTTGCGCCGAAAGCCGAGGCGCAGCGCCTGTGGGTGCATCAGCTTCAACTGACCATCGCGGATTTCGTGGTTGAAGTTCACGACACCCATCACCCGCTCGGGACGTCGCTCTATTACGAAGATCAGCGCCCCGCCGCCAAGCGACGCTCAAGCGAATTCTGGAGTGACCGTGTGCCGAAGTTCCTCGGCTATTTTGAACGGCTGATCGATAGGAGCGGCGGGCCGTATCTCAATGGCCGCAGGCTTTGCTATGCGGATCTCTCGCTGTTCCAGATCGTCGAGGGCCTGCGCTATGCATTCCCGAACAGTATGAAACGCTTCGAGCGCAAGGTGCCGCGCGTGGTCGAATTGCGCGACCGGGTTGCGGCGCGGCCCAACATCAAGGCCTATCTCGCGAGCGATCGGCGCATTCCGTTCAACGAGGACGATATTTTCCGGCGCTACAAGGCGCTTGACGCGTAGAGCGTCCAATCGCCCTTTATATCGCTCCTATATCGCAGGCAGGGTGGCTGTCTCGAATTCCTACGGGTGACCGATCATCTTCCGGTTGTCACGCCGCATCTGCGTCGTGACGATTTTCGGGAGGTGGCCATGGCCGCTTTGTTTACCGGCGACGATAAGCGCAACTTCTACGCCGAGGACGATTACCGCGCGTATCTGATCAGCCGCAATCCGCCGCCGATCGTTCACCACTCCGCCACGGTACAGTGGAAGCGGCTGCGCGTTCATACGCGACGCGCCGTGAATCTCGTCGACTTCGTCCTCCATCGTATGGTCGACGCAATGGTCGCGTCCAAGACGCGCCGGATCCAGCGCGAGCTGCAATTGCGCGGTATACGTTACCCGCAAGAGACGCATGGCGAGCCGTCATCGCAGCGCTGAAATAAGAACTCCCTGATTGCTGGATTGCCGCGTAGACTGAGCGTCTGTTTCGACGCCGGTCCCGGCGATCCATCACTCCGGAGTTTTCCCATGAAGATCACGACATCCGGCTCCGTGCCGACCAAGCGCGCGCCCGCGTCCTATTTCACCGGCACGGTGTGGCAGGACCCCGTGATCGAAACGCCCGCACCCGGACGTCTCAACGCGACGCGCGTGACCTTCGAGCCCGGCGCGCGCACGGCCTGGCACACGCATCCGGTCGGCCAGACGCTGTATGTGCTGGCGGGCACCGGCCGCGTGCAGACGGAAGGCGAGCCGGTGCGCGAGATTCATCCCGGCGACGTGGTGTGGATTCCGCCGGGCGAGAAGCACTGGCACGGCGCAGCGCCGACAAGCCTGATGACTCACCTCGCGATGCAGGAATCCGAGAACGGCAGCTTCGCGACATGGCTTGAGCATGTGACCGACGCGCAATACGCGGTGGAGCCGTCAGAGTAGTTGGTGTCATCGCGTTGTCGTGCATGTGTCGCAGCGAAACGGCGTGAATAATTTCATCTCAAAACATGTCTGAAACGCTGACGCATTTGCGTTGCGCGACGCAGCGACGAATGCGCTTGACGAGTGGTGTGCATACGACTTTAGTTTGCGCGGTCTGGGGAGGTGCGTATCATGCCTTATGAGTCCGGGTTTCTTCTCAACAAACATCCTTGCGCTCAATGTGGTCAGCCGATCGCTTCGCCGCTCTGGAGCGAGCGGGAACGCAATCGCGTTTCGTTTCTGTGGTCGTGCAAGGCGTGTGACTATCAATTTGTCACCATCGCGATCCTCAAGTCCGAGATGAGGGACGATCCGGTTCCGCAGCAACCGCCGGTGGTTGAAGTCGCGGTCCGCGACGAGCCGGCGATCGCAGCCTGACCTTCTTCAAGCCCCGATTCGGGATCGTGCCGCTTGCGAAGGTGCGCCGGGCTTTCGGTGAGGATGACTTCGAGGGTGGGGCGCACATGCGCCTCGCCGAGATGTCCCGCGATGGCGCTGATCTGCGCCGCGCTGATCTTCTCGCGGGTCACGAATTCCTTCAGACAAGCCATGACTTCGTCGCCAGTGGCCAGAATGACGGCGAATGTGTGCTGGCCGCCGGTATCGTGCAGCAGTTTGGATTGCATTGCAGGGTTCCATGTTGACTGAAACGTCAACGGTGCGCGGCGACATGGGTTCCCGAATCACCCGTATCGCCGCAATGCTGTCGCATTCACCCTGTCTGTTCCGGCTTCATTCACATCGCGAAGCAGGAGGACCGATGCGCCTCATCACCCCCGCCATCTATGCTGCCCTGCTCGGGGGCGCGATCTATCTCGCTATCGCTCAAAATCCGCTGCCGAATGCGATTGCCTCTGCACAGCCCGAGGGCACCAAGATCGCCTACGCGGTGCCGACCGACAGCAAGTCGCCGCCGGTCGTGCGTACCGGCAGGCGCGAAGTCTGCCGCCAGGCGGTGACGGCGAAGTATCTCAGCCGCCATCAGGCCCGCGATCATATGCAACTCTGCGTGGCGCAGGCGCGGGTGGAATGCCTGAAGCAGGCGATCGACCAGAAGCTCCGCGGCGCAGCCCGCCGTGTCTATGTGAAGAGCTGCGTCGCGGCGTAATCCGTCTCTAGCGGATCAGTAAATCCTCAACACGTGCAGCGACAGGTTCTGCTGCCTCCGGCTGTGCTTCATGCAGAGGCACTGCAGGAAGTTGCAGGACCGTGGCGCGCTGACCGGGATCGAGCTGGGTCAGCAGCACGAGCTGCCCGTCGGGAAATTCCAGCGCGTCATGGTGCCGGTTCGGATTGTCGAGATCGACGGTCCGGAACCGCGCGACGGTATGACGAACCTTCTTCCTGAAGAACGCTCCGTCGTATTCCACCTCGCGTTCGAAGGCGAGTTCGGTGCCGGGGCGAACACAGACCGCAACATTCGGCTCACCTTCGCCGGTGAAGCCGCGGGTTACGGTCATGGGGAATTTCGTCGACACCAGTTTTTCGCCAAGTCTGGCGGGGCGGCTTGCGACGGCGTGCAAACTATAGTCACACATTGCGGCCACTCCTGTTGTTGATCGATCAACCGGGTGATGCGCGGTGATAAAAAGGTAATACTCTCGGGGCGGCGTTGTTATGTTGGCGCGCCGTCACCTTTTCGTGAAACGGCAAAGGCCTCGCGCCGAGGCTGCGCCAGTGGTCTTGCATCGCAGTGTGAGATGAATTTTCTCGTTGTCATCCTGAGGTGCCGAGCCGCAGTTGCGGCGAGGCCTCGAAGGATGCGTGATTGGGCTCTTTTGTCATTCTTCGAGGCTCGGGCGTTGCCTTCGCACGTCCGAATGACGGCCCGCCGGTCAGCGACTCATGTGAGCGGGCGTTCTGTCGCGCATGTGTGCGGCGCACTTTTCCCGCGCCATGCGCTCGGCCAGTTCGACGATCTTCAGGCGTCCCTGCATGTTGGGAATGGCCTTGAACGCGGCAAGCAAACGCTGCGCTTCCTCGTCCGATGTCACCAGAATATCCCTGAGCATTGTCCGTCCCTGCGGCTTTAAGCGTCTCTTGGTTAGGCCGCTTCTTAGTCGCCGGACGTTACCATCCGGTTCATGCGCGAATGTGACGGTTTTATTGGGGTGTTGGTGTGGTTAAGCGGGCGTAAGCGTGGGTGGGGGGAACTTCAAAGTTGTCATGGCGGGGACGACATCGCGGGTGGGGCGTACTCGCACACTTCAATCACAGTTGTCATGGCCGGGCTCGTCCCGGCCATCCCGATCATTCAGCCACGGTGCCCTGCCAATCGGGATCACCGGGACAAGCCCGGTGATGACAATTGATGGGGAGGCGATATCGCACGCACGTTCTCTCGACATCATCCAGATTCAATTTTCATACAGCCCGCGCGCGTGGGGCTTGCCCCATTCGCGCAAATGACACGCGCGATCACCCCTGTTGTTATGACGGCGCGGGGGCGCCCGAAGCTCTCTTTCGTTCCACCCTCAAATGAGGGCGCGCGGAACGCCGGATGCGCGAGCGCATCCGCAGCCCCGTGTGCAAAAGGTAAAAAGCACACGAGCGTAGTCGCCACGGTCGCGCCGGAGGCATCCGGCGTTCCGCACGCGGTGGTGCTCCGGCTTGCTTCGTGCTCTCCCCGGGAACGCCCTCTAGGCTGTCACCGTCGTCTCCGCGGTACTTTTCTCCTCCGGTCGGAGGTGAAAAGAGCAGACCGGATTTCGCAGGACCACACGACTTGGGCCGGCGCGGAGTTGCGCAATCATGCAACGTATCGCTACGCCGCAATCCCGCGCACAGCGTGGTCCGTCTTGCGCTCGCTCAGATGGCTCACACGCCCTCTGTACGAGGAACGCGCCCTGCCACCGCCGCTCGCGCCTGACGCTGCCGCGCCACCGCATCCCACCCCGCGTATCGTGACGATCGCGAAACGCCCCTCATGACGGGGCGGGATAAGCCGAACATAAGAGAGGTTTGGAGAGCGGGGATTTGTATCCCCATCACGAAATGTTTCGGAGTGCGTGAGTTGCGCTTTAATATCCGGCCCACTTACCGCTGTTAAAAGATGGTGTGCCGGCTGCAATACCTGCGGCTCGATAGATCGCGTCAATTAACGGTCTGAGATCGTTCGCCAGAGGTGGTGCGAACTGTGTTAGGACTATTTCAGGAAGCTGAATGGGTTGCCGGTTAAAACGGCCAGAGCCTCTTGTACCTTGCAGCAATGTAACATTCGCCACTTCAAGAAGGCTAATACGCAAAATCGCAGGCTGAGTAATTCCGATTTTTGACAATCCGGTAGCCAAGCGTTCGACAGTATTTACGATTAACGCCTCAAGCATAGTGCCATCAATTGCAATTGGCCCTTGGTCACTCGGCATCCCGATTGTATCGATCATAGCAATCAGTTCGACGACACCGTGTCGCGAAACCTGACAGAACCATCGGCATTGACCTTGAAGTGGTTCAAACCTGCCGGAGACTGGGAATATTCCGTTCTGTCCTGCTGAAAGTGGATCATGAAACATCCAACTGTCCGTATCTGGTCTACTTATTTGTTTAGTGTAATCAAATGGCATGAATTCATGACGATTTCCCTCCACTGAAGCAAATCTAATTTCTTGAGCTTCTTCGTAGGCTGCTGCGGGATATAAGTGCAAAACTAACTTAGGCCCTGCGACTAGTTGAACCGGTATGAGTTGTTGGAATACGTTTGCCTGCTGAGAATGAAATCCTTGAACGTGTTGCTTCAAGTCCTTTGTAATTTGAAGCTCATCGACTTCAGCAGGCAAAGTCTCAGCCAAGATTTGCAGCGCACTAAGAAATTGGTTTGAAAGGCGCTCTCTGGCAGTCCTCAGTTGATCTGCACTATTATCGATACTTGCGTAGTACTGGATCGGATGCCGGAGGTGTTTCATGTCAAATGGAAGGTCTTCTGGTTCGCCGTAAGCGGTGTTCATGACAGGCATCATAGCTTGATGGCCTTTCGCACGTAGGGCGTAGCCATACTCGATCAACACATTTGGATTTGGAACTAGCTTTCCTTGTTTTTTGCCCTCTTGAAACTGAGCAACTAGCGTTAAATCGGGCAAGAAAATATCGCAGCTACTAATTTTGCTCAGAATAGTTTCGCTAACGGGCGGTGTGCCTGGTACACCCTGTGTATCTTGATCAATCTCGATCTTGATGCTTGCAGACGCTGCATTGAACTTCTTCGCGGCATCGTCCAACGCTTTTTCAATGAAGCTACGATTGAGATTATTGGGACGATCACCTTGCCATGCGTAGAATACAACTATTGTTCTCATTTGCTCTGCAATTTCATGAATAGTGAGTTCGCAAACAATCACACACCCTTTTCACGCGACATCGTGATGCGCACGCCGGTCTTGGCGACGGTGCAGTGGATGTCGAGCTTGCGGTAGCGTGAATCGATGTTGTAACCGCGGATGATGTTGGTGCGGCTGACGCAGCGCTTCGCGCCGCGCACGGCATCCGGCTTCGGGATCGTGAACACCAGCGCCGCCGCAGTGCCGATGAAGTCGTAATAGGCCTCCGTCGGCTTCTTCTTGTCGGTGGAGGCGAACACATCGTTGGTGCGGTTGCGGCTCGAGCAGCCGAGCGAGGCTTGCTTGACCGCCGGATGCTCCAGATAGATCACGCCCGCGACCGTCTTGCCGATCTTGAGGTCGGGAATCTGGTTGGTGAGATCCTTGGCGAGATCGTCGCAGCGGTCGGCGCGGGCAGGGGTGCTGCCGAGCGCTGCGAGCGCCATCGCGACCGCAGCCGCGAGGGCCGAACGTCTAAAAAGCGACGCGCATTTTGTCATGGTTTCCCCCGCGCCATTGAAGCGCGCGGGAAGGGCGAGTGCAAGGGGCGCACCTTATCCCTCCCCCTTGTGGGGAGGGTGGCTTGTCGCGCACTTGCGCGGCAAGTCGGGTGGGGGTGTCGTTCAGCGTCGAAAATTTCATGCGTAATGAAAATGATGTACCCCCCCCCCCCCCGGCCTCGCTTCGCTTGG
>Ga0307492_10000015_pt1 | contig 192700 bp, 187 predicted proteins | sample SI3LmetaG_FD_202365 | JGI IMG/M metagenome (GOLD analysis project Ga0307492, IMG submission 202365) | Sea-ice brine microbial communities from Beaufort Sea near Barrow, Alaska, United States - SI3L | ecosystem: Environmental > Aquatic > Marine > Coastal | place: USA: Alaska | collected... | reverse complement strand
GTTTGACGTTTATAGTGGAGCGGGTGTCGAGCAAGGTAAGAAGAGTATTGCTATCGCATTTCAACTTCAACATGCTGAGCGCACATTGACAGACGAAGACGTTGAGAGCTTGATGAGTAGCGTGATAAAAACTTTGGAACAATACGTCGGTGCAACGATTAGATCGTAAGCTGGGTAGAAAAAAAGAGAGATTAAAGGATAATAATGGCACTGACAAAAGCTGATATGACAGAACAATTATACGACGAGTTGGGTTTTAATAAACGCGAAGCTAAAGAATTAGTGGAAATGTTTTTTGAAGAAATTCGTGGTGCTTTAGAATCTGGCGAACATGTCAAGTTATCGGGATTCGGTAACTTTGAGTTAAGAGACAAAAGTGAACGACCAGGCAGAAATCCTAAAACAGGTGAAGAAATTCCAATTTCAGCACGTCGTGTAGTTACTTTTCGTCCAGGGCAAAAATTAAAAGCTAGGGTGGATAATTATGTTAGAAGCGAGTAACAATAACGAATTACCCGTTATTCCAGGTAAGCGCTACTTTGCTATTGGTGAGGTAAGTGAGTTATGTGGTGTTAAGCCACATGTTTTACGCTATTGGGAACAAGAATTCTCACAACTTAAACCCGTTAAGCGCCGTGGTAACAGACGTTATTATCAACGACATGATGTGGTATTAATTCGTGAAATTCGTGAACTACTCTACGAACAAGGTTTTACAATCGGTGGCGCTCGCCAACGATTAGAAAGTCAAGACAAACCAGAAGTTGGTGATAGCAACCAAAAGCAGAACATTCATCAATTATTGACTGAGCTTGAAGAAATTCACACTTTACTAGCATAATTATACTTTTGATTATGGCGGCATTTATTGTCGAAATAAGCTAGTTTAATTGTTGTTAAGGACAATCATAAATTTTATTACAGTCGGGGCATGGCGCAGTCTGGTAGCGCACTTGTCTGGGGGACAAGGGGTCGCAAGTTCGAATCTTGCTGTTCCGACCAATAAAATTCTAGGCTTACAGAGTTTTTAGTATTTCTTTCTCTTTTTTTTCTTGTGTCATTCACCCTAAAAGTCGATACGTTATTTGCGTATTCTACGATGTGCGAAACACCCCATTGAGCCTACTCCATTAACATTGAATTAGCAGCCCTAATCTAGTTAACTAGATTAGATGAGCTTCAATCCAGGGATTCAATTTTCGCTTTGGCTTATTGCTGTTAGGTTGCTACCCCGTAAATATTCTGCCGTTACTCTTTACCTAGCTCAATAAAGTGAGTTCTACTGAGTACCTTTCCTTCACCTTATAATAATTCAAGATCTTCACTGCGGTCATACTGCTATCTGAAAATAACTTATTCACGACCACCGCTCTAATTATAAGAAATGATGTTCGAGTGGGTGTGCAGATAGGAAGTGAATGGAAAAAAAGATAAAACAGTTAATTTTATCTAAGCTTTTATGATGATAGGGCACCATTCTATTTTGATGATAGCCAATATAATTAGTGAACTTTTTTTGTACATATTGAAGAGGAAAATTGGTTTGATAATGCCTTATTTAGCGGGTATTTAACCTTGGCAGAAATATCAAATGATCTGGATAGTTGAAAAAACTCCAGTGATTGATCCTAACAAAATGAAAGACAATGTTAATAATAAAAAGAGCTACGCGGTAACAGTTAGTTACACATACCGTGTCCTTAGACCTCTTTTTTATCGACAGAATATAACTCGATTAGCAGTGGATCTATATCACGTAATTACCAGGGTGAGCCGGCTGAGTTAGCTGGAAAGCTACTACAGGTTGTCTTACGTTATTTTTTAGGGAAAAAGCTCAACTTGGTTTGCTTTTCAATGTCTTTAATCGCTACAGACTAATTAAGCTATCTTCACTAGAGTCCAAAATATTTAAGCTTGTGAAAAGATAAAATTGGCCTAAATCATTGTCAGAAATAACTGAGCACTACAATATAAAACAGGAGTGTTTAGCTGCTATTTTCATTAAGAAAATCAGTTTATAAATTTTTGATAAGAATAAACATTTGATTGATCATTTGCTGGGCTAACTGTTCAACACCAGGGCGGTTAAAATAGCCACGTAAACCGGTTAAGTGAACTTGAAAAAAACGTGCGTATTCTATTGCCGTCAGTGTGTTGCTGATTTCATTATGCGCTATAGCTTGCTCAAAAAGAACCGTAAGGTAGTTCTCAAATTTAGCTGCTAAAGCGAGACTCAAATCATATAAGTTACTGTCTTTATCTGTAAATTCACTGTTTGCTTTGACTAACATGCAAATAGCACTTGGCCTGCACTCTTTCGTTTCAATTATTGTATTGACTACAAATGCATGTAAGCCATCTAAGATACAATCGGAATTATATAAAAAGCTTTCTATCTGGTCTTCCATTTGTATTGTGTAATCCTTTAAGGATTCAGTGTATAGACCTTCTTTCGAGCCAAAAGCTGAATAAATACTGCCTGGGCGCATGTTAATAGCCTCTTGTAAATCTCGAGTAGAGGTAGCATGAAATCCTTTTTCCCAGAATAATTGACCTGCGACACGAATAACATTTTCGCGCTCAAATTTAATCTTGTTTACCATGGTTTTTCTCAATAAAATTGAACATATGCTCAATTTTAACTTGAACATACGTTCAAAATCAAATAGTATGTAACTCTCATTTATATAAAACTATGATTTATTGGAGCTAACTATGACAGAATTTACTTTATACACAGCTGACAGCGCATCAGATCAAGCTAAACCGCTACTTGCTAACTCGGTTGCTGCATTTGGCATGATACCAAATCTACATGCAGTGATGGCTGAAGCCCCGATATTACTTAAAGGGTATCAAGCCTTACATGACTTGTTTCAAAAAACATCATTTAATGCAGAAGAGTTAACCGTGGTGTGGCAATCAATTAATGTTGAACATTCATGTCATTACTGCGTACCAGCACATAGTGCTATAGCAGCATCGATGAAAGTAGATCAAGAAATAGTGGATGCGTTAGTTAATAATAAACCCCTTGCTAACCCTAAGCTTGAAGTATTACGTGATACCACGTTAGCAATGACTCGTGAACGTGGTGTAATAAGTGATGAGCAAATCAAAAGGTTTTTTGCGGCAGGTTACGCTAAGCAGCAACTACTTGAAATTATTGTTGGTTTATCTCAAAAAGTAATGAGCAATTACACTAATCATCTTGCAAATACGCCCGTTGATGAAGCATTTAAAAAATTCATAAAATAATTAATGACATTTTATAATTTAGTGAAAATATACTCTACACTGCTCATATGATTTTATTGTAAGGGCAAGACTTACTCAGTTTTGCTAAATTTGTCCGTACGCTGATCTGATTCAGTTGTGCATTAACTCGAACTCCAAAAGGATGCCCAAGAATGACTGTTTATATTATAGCCGACGTTGAAGTGACCAATGAAGCCTGGATTCCGGAATACGCGGAAAAGGTTCACGATATAGTACATAAACATGGAGGAAAATATCTATCTCGTAGTGCAAACATTGAAGTTTTAGAAGGTGAACCCCATCCGACTACGTTAATTGCACTTTTAGAATTTCCGAATGCAGAAGCCGCCAAAGCATTTGCAACTGATCCAGAGTATGCCCCCTTTGGAGCGGCAAGACAGGCGGGATCAAATAGTAGATTTCAACTGATTGATGATACTGATGTTGCAGGTACGATTCCATATCTTGGTAAAGGATAATATGTCATTTGTGTTAGTAATGAATATCGACCATGAAGATTCAATTTGGAATGAGCCTCTCGGGACTTAAATGAGATGTCACTTTTTAATTCCGGTGGCCCTTATGTTTTTTGCTAGGCTTTGTAATCAATGCTGCTGATTAAAATAATCAGCAGCATTTTATTGCATGAAAAATTTGAAGGGTATCAGTGATAAAATATCTTGCTAGTATGGATCTATATAAATTTAATGAGGAATTACACCATGAGTACCTATCCCAGAACCTTTTCCCATATTGGTATTTCAGTACCTGATGTAGATAAAGCCGCCAAATTTTACAGTGATGTGATGGGCTGGTATCACATCATGGAACCAACGGTTATTACAGAAGAATCAAATACAGCCATTGGTCAAATGTGTATTGATGTATTTGGATCGGGCTGGGGCTCGTTTAAAATCGCCCATATGTCGACAGGAGATAAAATTGGCGTTGAAATGTTTGAGTTTCAAAATAACGAAACTCCAAAAGATTTCGAATACTGGAAAACAAGCACTTTTCATTTTTGTGTGCAGGATCCTGATATCGAGGGACTTGTAGCAAAAATTGTCGCCCATGGTGGTAAACAAAGAATGCCGATCCGTGAGTATTATCCTGGTGAGAAGCCTTATAAAATGTGTTACGTAGAGGATCCCTTTGGTCTGATTTTTGAAGTGTATTCACATAGCTATGAATTAACTTATTCACAGGGTGCTTATTAAAGATAATAAGTCCAAGTTTTCTGACTTTGAGTTCATTATCTATAGTTTTACTCGCCTTAGCCTTAAGGCATTACTAATCACAGATACTGAACTTAAGCTCATAGCCGCTGCAGCGATCATCGGCGAAAGAAGTAGGCCAAACATAGGGTATAGAATACCAGCAGCAATAGGCACACCAAGCGCATTATAAAAGAAAGCAAAAAACAGGTTTTGACGAATATTGCCCATGGTGGCACGACTTAAACGGATTGCTTTTACGATGCCTCGCAGATCACCTTTTACTAAGGTCACGCTGGCACTTTCTATTGCGATATCGGTGCCGGTTCCCATTGCAATACCTACATCGGCTTGTGCTAAAGCAGGTGCATCATTAATACCATCGCCAGCCATCGCCACCACTTTTCCCTCAGTTTGAAGCTGTTGGATTATTGCTAGCTTTTGATCGGGAAGTACTTCGGCATGGAAACTGTTTATGCTTAACTTTTCTGCTACGGCTTTAGCTGTGGTGTAACTGTCACCTGTCAGCATGACAATATTAATGCCTTCTGCTTGTAAGGCTTTGATGGCCTCTGCTGTTGAACTTTTAATGGGATCAGCCACACCAATAAGTCCGGCGGCTTGGCCATCTATAGACACTTGTATTACGGTTTGACCTTGAGTCCTTAATGTTTCCGTTTTAAGCGTCAGCTCATCTACTTCCACGCCAATGTTTTCTAGTAAGCTAACGTTTCCTAAAGCTACATGACGGTTATCCACTTTACCCGTTACACCTTGACCCGTTATTGAAGCAAACTCAGTGACATCTAACAAAGTGATGTTACGTGACTTAGCCTCCCTTACTATGGCTTCTGCCAGTGGATGTTCGCTTGCACGTTCTAAACTTGCAGCCAGTTGTAAAAGATATTTTTCAGAAAAGCTAGCATAGTCAATCACGCTGATTATTTTGGGTTTACCTGTTGTTAAGGTACCTGTTTTATCAATAACTAAGGTATCAACTTTTTCTAAAACTTCTAATGCTTCAGCATTTTTCAGTAATACACCATTAAGCGCTCCACGGCCTGTACCAACCATGATTGACATTGGTGTTGCTAAACCTAAAGCACAGGGGCAGGCAATAATTAACACGGCTACGGCGTTGATAATGGCATAAGCCAACTTAGGTTCTGGGCCCCAGATTGTCCAAATGATAAAGGTCAATAAAGAGGCAAATACCACTGTTGGCACAAAATAGCTGGCAACAGTGTCGACTAGTGTTTGAATAGGTGCTCGCGAGCGTTGAGCCTCGGCCACCATAGTTACAATTTGAGCTAATAAGGTTTCATTACCTACTTTTTCAGCCTGCATAATAAGGCTGCCTGTGCCATTCACCGTTGCGCCAATCAGTCTATCTTTGACCTTTTTGGAAACGGCCATTGCTTCACCTGTAACCATCGATTCATTGACACTGCTGTTACCTGAGATGACGATACCATCGACGGGTATTTTGTCTCCCGGACGAATTCTTAGCTTATCTCCTGGCTGAACATCAACCAGTTGAATGTCTTGTTCATCACCATTATCTTTAATAATGGTTGCTTTATTAGGGGCTAAACCCAGCAGTAATTTTATGGCTGCATTGGTTTGACTGCGCGCTCGTAATTCCATTACTTGGCCTAATAAGACTAGGATGGTTATGACGGCGGCTGCTTCAAAATAAACCGCTATAGTGCCATCAGCATGCTGCATGGCAGCGGGGAATAGATTAGGAAAAACTAAGGCAATAACACTATATGACCATGCTACAGAAACTCCCAAGCCTATTAATGTAAACATATTTAGATGTCGGCTGATAATAGATTGCACAGCACGGCCAAAAAATGGCCAGCCACCCCAAAAAACAACCGGCGTAGCAAGTGTCGCTTCTATCCATTGAATTTGCCACATGGAAAGGGAGCTGGGTAACAAAGGTGAGGCCATATCAGCGAACATGGCTAATATAAATACTGGAATGGCAAATAGGCTGCTGATCCAAAAACGACGAGACATATCATCTAATTCACTGGTATCTTCATCAATTTGAACTGTTGTCGCTTCTAAAGCCATGCCACATTTAGGGCAGGCTCCCGGATGATCTTGTATAACCTCAGGATCCATCGGACAGGTGTATTGGGTGGAGTTTATTGCAGGTAAACTTGATTCTAAAGCCATGCCACATTTTGGACAAGTGCCCGCTATCTGCTGATGAACCTCGGGACACATTGGACAAGTGTATTCGTGCTGCCCATTGGCGCCTTCTGGCGAGAGGAAGGTTTCAGATTTGGTTTTATTATGGCTAGCACTGCTACTTAGTTGCGCTTGCCCATTGGTAATGTATTGTTCTGGTGAGGCTGTGAACTTGTTCAAGCAGCCAGCACAACAAAAATAATATGGTAGTTGCTTATAAGTGGTCTTATGAGCTGTTGTATCAGTGTCGACATCCATGCCACAAATTAGATCGATTGCCATGATAGATAACCCTATTTTATGTATATGAGCTTAATGTTAGTATATTAAATGAGGGTAATCGCTAGTTTACTATCTAAGCATTGTCTAGCAGCCACACATTTTCTTTTGCTTCATATTTTCCCTTAAGTCCACCTTCTACATCGATACTGACAATTAGTGTTAAATCATAATTAGCTTTGTAGTGTTGTGCTACTTCCTCATCACTAATTGAAAAGGGAGGACCTTGATAAAGGTTTTGATCATAGTGATAGGTCACCAATAACTGTGGCGACTTATGAGTGATCTTCATTAAATGTGATGTGTATTTCGCACGAATTTCTTGGGGCAGTGCCACTAGAGCTGCTCGGTCATAAATGGCATCAACCGGGCCAAGCATTTGTCGAGATACTGCAAATATGTCACCCACAAATATGTCAATATTGGGTGCACTGTAATGCTTGATGTCATCTAATACCCCTATTGTTGGTACTATTGCTAATTCAGTAAATAATTGTTCAATCGCTGTCTCGACCAGTTCAGCTCCAGCGATACAAAAGCCATTAGAAAGTAACCATGCGATATCAAGCGACTTCCCGCATAAAGGTATAAATAGTCGGCTACCCTCAGCTAATGACAGTGTTTCTATATTATTAACGAGTTGTGGATTGGGATTACTTCGGTGGAAAGCGATCTCATTATTTGCCCATTTGTTGTGCCAAAAATTTGCTTCCATATACTAAGGCTCTCTGTATGAAGGTTACTGACGTATCAGACAGTATTTAATGTGATTGATAGGATCTGTAGATATTACGTTTATCGATGCAATAATCCTAGTAAAATAACGATAAAAATTAATTACATTTTGATAGGGCAAAGTGACAGAACCATGTTGGCGCTTTTGCTCTACTTATCATCTGAAGATACAACTATGAGTATACTTTAACTATGAAAATATTATTAAAACTGATTGCATTGGCTGTTGTTTTTAATGTGACACAATTAAAAGCAAATGATCAGGCAATATTAGCGGGACAAAGGGCTGCACCTATAGTGGGTCAAACCGCGATGGTGGTGACAAGTCATCAACTGGCAACCGATATTGCTGTTGATATTTTAAAGGCAGGAGGCAATGCTATTGACGCTGCTGTTGCAGCAGGTTTTGCATTGGCAGTAACTCAGCCGCGGTCAGGCAATATTGGCGGCGGTGGTTTTATGTTGTATTCACCGAATAATGCGGATACGGTGACGGCAATTGATTACCGAGAAAAAGCGCCAAGCAAGGCCTATGAAACCATGTTTTTGGATGACTTTGGCAATAGTGACTCAACACTAAGTCGATCTTCACATTTATCAGCAGGGGTGCCTGGAACGGTTGCTGGTTTTGCTTTAGCGCTTGAAAAATTAGGCACAATGTCTCTAGCTGATGTGTTGAAACCTGCAATTAAGTTAGCTAAAGAAGGATTTCCAGTCCCGCAAAGGTTTGTTGATGGTATTTTGGCGAGGAAAAAAGTCTTCCAACAATGGCCGGCCAGTCAGTCTAAATTTTTTAAACAAGACGGTAGCAGTTATGAGGTAGGAGAACTTTTCATACAAGCAGACTTAGCTAAAACATTACAATTGATTTCAGATAAGGGGGCTGCAGGCTTTTATACTGGTGAAACAGCAAGACTGATTGAGTCTGAAATGAAAAAACATGGCGGACTTATTAGTTATGAAGATCTCGCTAATTATCAACCAGCAATTAGACAGGCTGTTCATGGCCGTTATCGAGGTTTTGATATTTATTCTATGTCACCCCCGAGCTCGGGCGGAGTCCATATTGTGCAGATTTTAAATATGCTTGAGCAATATCCAATGAGTGAATATGGACATAACTCAGCTCAAACGATTCATTTAATGGCTGAAGCTATGCGACGTGCATATGCCGATCGTGCACGTTACTTGGGAGATAGTGATTTTGTCGACATTCCACTCAAGGGCATTATATCTAAGTCATATGCTGAAGATTTAGTGAAAAATATACAGCTAGATAAAGCAACGCCAAGTGTTGAGATTAAAGCAGGGAATGCACAACACTATGAAAGCCCAGAGACAACTCACTTTTCTATCGTTGATCAATTTGGTAATGCCGTATCCAATACGTATACCCTCAATTTCAGTTATGGATCGGGGATTGTAGTGCCAGGCACAGGGTTTTTATTAAACAATGAAATGGATGATTTTAGTGCTAAACCAGGTGTAGCCAATGCCTATGGTTTAATAGGGGGCCAAGCTAACAAAATAGAGCCTAATAAACGTATGTTAAGTTCTATGTCCCCCACCATTGTTAAACAGAATGGCAACAACTTTTTAGTCACAGGAAGTCCTGGAGGTTCTCGTATCATCAGTACCACCTTACAAGTGATTATGAATGTAATCGATCATAAAATGAACATTCAAACAGCCGTTAATTCACCTAGAATGCATCATCAATGGTGGCCAGATATTATTCGTACAGAACAAGGTATAAGCCCCGATACAATAAAGATCCTTAAAGATATGGGACATAAAGTGTCACAAAAATCTGCAATGGGAGGTAGTCAAAGCATTTTAGTGGATGATCAAAATGGCATATTATATGGTGCTGCTGATCCTAGACAAAGTACTTCAAAAGCATCAGGGTTTTAAAAGAAAGCATTGCTTTTTGATAAAGATCCTTCCTATTCAGATAGTTACACTGGCCTGACAATAATACTAATTGTTCAAGGTTAATTGATTTATGCTTTAGCACTAAACGCTGAACGACGGCGATCTGATGATACACGTTGCTCAATTTTAGTTTTAGGTTGTTGAGGCTGTCTACGTGTAGGTGATAAACGTCGCTCAGCTGCTATTATGGCTTTTTGTTCATCAGTTATAACATGAAAGCGTAGCGGGCTTTTAGGTGATGTCGTTATAATCGACGTTATATATTGTTTAGGTATATCAATCATAATGTATCCTTACGAGTTGATCTTAAATAAGATAGCGACACAATGAACAATAACTTTAATTACAGCCCAAGCTTAGTGGCCTGAACATAGATAACTGGGCAGATAATTTACTGCTAAATGATTTTATTAAAAAGGCTTATTCCTTTTTCTGAATGCAGCCAGATCAAACAAACTACATTGAATAAAACGGTTAGCCAAAAAACCCGTTTAAACTTATTTTTACTTGATTTATGACGCAATATTTTTTGAGCAAAAAAAGCACCAGGCCACCCACCCATAAGACTGAATAGATGCAGCATTTTCTCGGATGTTCGCCAGCGTCCATTTTTAGCTGCGGCCTTATCAATGGCATAGCTAATAAAAGTAAATAAACTCATCAGACTATAAAATCCAGTCACTATAGGTGATAAGCGATCAGTAAATACGGCGGCTAATAATCCAACACAAAATAGTAATACAAAAGTGCTACCAAAGCTTTTTCTAGTGCTACGCTTTTTATTCAATAGAGTGTCAGCTTTAGTAAGTTAGATTGATTAAGCATTATCAGACGGTAGGTATTTATCGTTAATGATGGTGCTCATGCGCTGTAGCTTTAACCTCAAGCTTCACGTCTGCATCATCTAAATGCTCTGAATGTTGTGAAGTCTCTGTATTGGGACGGTGAGTCACACCGAGATCAGAATGAAGAACGGCTCTAGACTCGCTCATCGGTTGACCAGAGGGTTGCTGAGAACGATGATCATGCTGGTGGCCATCTGTTCCAATCTCTACTTCAGGCAATGACATAACCCCTAAACCATGCCGATAAACCGCTTCGCCACCTAAAAAACCGGTTATCATCAATATTATGCCAGCGATGGCTGCAACAAATAAGAAAATAAAGTGGGATGTTTTATTGTGTCGAGCAATACTCATTGCAGCCAAGCCCAGTATTAAAAATAAGGCTGCAGTGGCGACGGCCCAGTTGCGGTGTAATGTCATGGCAGCATGAGAAGCAGCATCATGGCTAACCGTGGTGTAAGCATACCAGCCGGCATATAGGGTGAAAGTCGTCACTAGACAACCTGACCATAAACTCCAGTTAGCCATATGTTGCCATTGTTGTTTCCATTTATGATCGTCTGCTAATAATGCTGATGCAAAATAAAACACCACGGCCGCGCCTAGTAGACCAATAGTGAAGTGGACAAACATAGGGTGCCAGTTAGGCAATATAGTGATCATAGTGGTGATTCCTGAAGAATAAAGTTCTCTTTAATTTGTAAAACAATACCGTAAATGATGGGTAAGACGAATAGGCTTAAGATTGTTGCGGTTATCATACCGCCAACCATGGGTGCAGCAATGCGTTGCATGACTTCTGAACCTGTTCCGCTACTCCACATTATGGGTAATAAACCGGCGATGGTAGCCGTTGCCGTCATCACGATTGGACGAACACGTGCTGATGTACCATGATGAACAGCGGCCATAATTTCTTGTCGAGAAAGAGTCATTACTGTTATAGCTTTATCGAATTTTTTCGCCTTATCATGCCGAGTTTGGGTCAGTGCTTGATCAATAAATGTTAAGACTAAAACCCCCATTTCTGCTGTCACCCCAGCTAAGGCGATAAATCCAACCATGACCGCTACGGATAGGTTAAAGCCAAGTAAGAAAATCAGCCAAATACCGCCTACCAAGGCAAAAGGAATTGTCAACATAACAACTAAGGGTGCGCTCAGATTTCTGAAATTAAAATATAATAATAAAAAGATTAGTATTAAGGTCACTGGTACAACGATAGTCAGTCGTTCGGCAGCGCGTTCCATATATTCAAATTGTCCAGACCATGACAGGGTATACCCAACTGGAATTTTCACTTCTTGTTCAATTTGACGTTTGGCTTTTGCTACATAGCCACCAATGTCATCAGTTTTAATGTCAACATAGACCCAGGCATTGGGTCGGGCATCTTCGGTTTTGATAACTGGAGCACCACGGCGGAATTGCATATCTGTGACTTGAGCCAGTGGAATTTGAGCACCTGTGGGTGTGGATATGAGGATGCGTTTTAAATCATCTACATTGTCACGTAATTCACGAGGATAGCGTAAATTAACGGGATAACGTTCTAATCCTTCAACTGTTTGGGTGACATTGATACCGCCAATGGCGGTTTGAATAACTTCCTGTACATCAGCAATGTGTAAACCATAACGAGCCAATTTATCACGGTTAATATCAAAATCAAGATAATAACCACCGGCCGCTTTATCGCCAAAAGCAGATAACGTTTCTGGCATCCGTTTAATGCTTTGTTCAACTTCATTGGCTAAGTTTTCAAGTACCGTTAGACTTGGTCCACTAATTTTTATGCCAATGGGTGTTTTTATGCCCGTAGATAACATATCGATGCGTGTTTTTATGGGCATTGTCCAAGCATTAGCGAGCCCTGGGAAATTAATGGTGGCATCCATTTCCTGCATTAATTGTTTGGTGGTTTTTGTCGGATCTGGCCATGCTGATTTATCTTTGAGTTTAATGGTAGTTTCAAACATTGATAGTGGCGCCGGATCTGTTGCTGTATCGGCACGACCTGCCTTACCAAAAACATGTTCCACCTCGGGAAATGTTTTTAGGATTTTATCGGTTTGTTGTAACAGCTCTCTTGCTTTACTGATTGATATGCCCGGATAGGTTGTGGGCATATACAAAATATCACCCTCATCCAAGGCCGGCATAAACTCACTGCCTAACTTCCCTGCTGGACCTAGGGTGGTAAGCAATATAATCAAGGTGAGTAGCAGGGTAAACCATCGCCAGCGAATAGCTAAACGTAAAATAGGGGCATGAATGAAATGCAAGATACGATTGAACGGGTTTTTTGCTTCTGCGACTATTTTTCCACGAATAAAATAGCCCATTAATACCGGTACTAAGGTGATTGCTAAAATTGCTGCAGCGGCCATAGAATAGGTTTTAGTAAAGGCGAGTGGGGCAAATAACCGACCTTCTTGTGCTTGCAAAGTAAACACAGGTAAAAATGACACTGTAATAATCAATAATGAGAAAAACAAGGCTGGCCCAACTTCTTTTGAGGCCTTAGTTACGGCTTGCCAACGTTCAGAACTAGTTAACTGTCTTAATTTGATTGTGGTGGCTCGTTCAATATGTTTATGGCAATTTTCTATCATCACAATAGCACCATCCACCATTGTGCCAATAGCAATAGCAATACCTCCTAGTGACATGATGTTGGCATTAATGCCTTGCCAGTGCATAACAATAAAGGCCATTAAAACAGCTATTGGCAGGGTAATAATAACTACCATCGCTGAACGAATATGAAATAAAAATAACATACATATCAGTGCTACAATCAGTGATTCTTCTATTAATTTATTTGTTAAATTATCGAGAGCGCGATAGATAAGTTTACTGCGATCATAAACCGGTATAATTTCTACCCCTTGGGGTAAACCTTTCTCAAGCTCTATTAATTTAAGTTTAACATTTTCAATTGTTTGCAGTGCATTTTCACCATAACGCATGATGACAACACCACCGGCCACTTCCCCTTCACCATTCAAATCAACTAAACCTCTGCGTAGTTCAGGTCCTAGATGAATGTTGGCGACATCCGTTAAACGAATGGGCGTGCCATTGGCAGTAACGGTGATGGCAATGGATTTTAAATCATCAATCGAATGAATGTAACCACGGCCTCGCACCATGTATTCAGTTTCTGCCATTTCAATTAACTTGCCACCTACATCAAGATTAGAACGCTGAATAGCCGTTCTAACTTTTGAAAGTGAAATATTGTAATTAAGTAAGGCATTGGGATCGACTTCAATCTGATATTGTTTAACAAAACCACCAATCGAGGCAACTTCTGATACACCCTCAACAGTTTGCAAGGGGTAACGTAAATACCAGTCTTGCAATGAGCGTAATTGGGCTAAATCATGCTGACCTGTTTTATCAGTAATTGCATATTCAAAGATCCAACCAACGCCAGAGGCATCAGGTCCTATAATAGGTATGACCTCTTTGGGTAGTCGGCCACGAACATAATTTAAGTATTCTAAAACACGCGAACGTGCCCAATACATATCAGTGTCATCTTCAAAAATAATGTAAACAAAAGATAAACCAAAGAAGGAATAACCGCGGACTGTTTTTGATTTAGGAACCGATAACATGGCAGTAGTCAGTGGATAAGTGACTTGGTCTTCCACTACTTGTGGTGCTTGCCCTGGGTATTTGGTTAGGACGATCACTTGTACATCTGAAAGATCAGGAATGGCATCAAGCGGATTATTTTTTAAAGCCCAAACACCTATGGCGATCAGCAGAGTGGTGATTAATAAAACCTGGAATTTATCGCGTAATGAGGCCGCGATAATTCGCTTAATCATGTTTACGCACTCCCATTGCAGAATTATTCATACTCGGAGTTACTCGCATGCCGTTCTGCTGTTGAGGTTGATCGATAGAGAACAGTGTATCGGCCTTTATCTCTGCTGCAGGTTTTGCCGTTGTTGGTGTTTTTTCCATCGACAATGCTTCTAACATTTTGGCGGTAGATTCACGAAGTTTTGACTCTGAATCAATTAAAAACTGGCTGGAAGTGACCACTTCATCACCGACATCAATTCCCTCGATTATTTGGGTTAACCCGCGAGATGTTAAGCCAACTTTAACCGTTCTAGGTTCAAACTTACCTTGTTCGCGGACCACAAATACTTCATCACGTTCACCCGAACGGACGATGGCTTCTGAAGGAATGGTTATCGCATTATGTTGTAGTTTGGTATTGATAGTGACATTGGCAAACATGTCTGGTTTAAGCAATAAACCTTTGTTATCAAACACGAGTCTGACCTTAATAGTACGTGTTCTAGCTTCGGCATAAGGATAAATATAAGACAAACTACCTTTAAATATTTTTCCTGGGATCCCAGTTAAGGTCATTTCAACGGTATCACCGACATTAACCCAAGGTAAATCAGATTCAAATACATCAGCAAATACCCATACTTTAGATAAATCAGCCAACATATATAACTCTGTTTGAGGGCTGACATGTTGACCTTCCCGCGCGCCGATATTAATCACGACACCATTAAATGGTGAGTGAATGTGAATATTTTTTTTAATAACACCTGTTTGTTCTAGATCTTTGATTTGGTGTTCGGGTACGTCAAGAAACACTAGACGTTCGCGAGCTGACTTTGCCATTTGTTGGGCACCAAAACTAATGTCTTCGAAAGGACTGTTTTCTAATGTTTTTAAGCTTTTTAATGCGATCAAATATTCTTGTGCACTGGTCACTAACTGAGGTGAATAAACACTTAATAGCATGGTGCCCTTTTTGACGGTGGTACCTGTTTTATCAATAAATAACTTTTCAATCCAACCTTCAGTTTTCGGATGAAGGCGGGTGATGTGTTCCTCATCATAAGTAACACGGCCCAAGGCTCGAATATCGTGAGATAGTGCCGTGGTAGTTGCTGTAGAGGTTCGAACGCCCATGTTTTGTACCGTAACAGGATCGATCTTAACCGTGCCGCTTGCAGCCATATCTATCGCTGATCTATCTTCAGCATAAACGGCAATGTAATCCATGCCCATATTGTCTTTAGCAGGCATCGAAGAAGTAATATCAGGGTTCATTGGATTACGATAAAACACCGGTTTTTGTTGCTGCTTTGTTGGCTCAGCGGAGGTGGCCATCTTAGACATTGTTGTATGTTGTTGATTGTCCCACCAATACGCTGTGAAACCACCTAAAACGATGCCAATAATTAAGGTCAATGAGATTAAGACAGGTTTATTCATAAATATTTTCCTCGCCGATGGTAGCAACTAATTTAGCTAAGGCTGATTTTGCTTCACTGATCGCCTTCCACTGATTGGTTTGATAGTTATACAGTGTGATCTGAGCACGTATCAAATTTAGAAAGTCGACTTTATTGACTTGATAGCCTGCCAGCATTGAAGCCACCGTTTGATTTGCTTGCGGGATAATGCCGGTTTTAAATAACAAAACTTGCTGCTTAGCTTGATCATACTCTGCAATGGTGGATGTAATATCAGCTTGAATATTTACCCATTTATCTTGTAAGGCAAACTGTTGTTGTTTGACTTCGCTATGGCGTTGCGAAATAGCCATCTTTTGTTTATGTTGTGCAAATAAAGGTAGGTTAATGCCCACTTTAAATGTCATTAAATCGGCACGATTAGAACCGTTTATATTATGACCACCTCGAAAACCATAAGCGGCGCCAACATTAAAATCAGGCAATAAATCTCGTTCTGCTAATTTTTTCCTATCGTTTGCTACATCAATTAATAAACGTCGTTGGCTGAGAGAAGGGCGATACTGTTTGGCCAAATTGAAAATTGATTCAATAGCAACTAGCTGAGGAAGCCTAATATCTATATCAGCTAAAGCGGGTAATAAAATGTAGTGATTACTCGGTTGATTGAGTAAAGCGTTGAGTTGAGCTGAGCTTTGTTTGCGCGAACTCGACAACTGAATGGTGTGGTCAATTAGTTTGGATAACTCTAATTGGGCCAGCAGCACATCTTGTTGCAAACCTTGGCCAACTTTATATTTTGTTTGAGCTATTTCAATAAACTGTCGCAGTAGTGTTTTATTTAGTTCAATAACATCTAGTGATCGATCAAGTAAAAATAATTGCCACCAAAGTGTTTTAACATCTCGATTAAGTTTGAGCCGCCATTCATCGACGCTTGTATCAGCTGCTTCAGCCATGTGACGAGCTGCACTTTCCTTTAAGGCTAACTTACCGGGATAAGGGATCTGTTGACTGATAGAAAACTGCAATTGTGTCATGGCTTCTTGGGAGGTATCAAAGCCATCAGTGGGCAGATTAAGTGTATTAAAACTGATCATCGGATCAGGTAAACTACCGACTTGTGAAGGAATAGCTGCCATCGCTTCAGCGCGTGCTTGGATCTCTGCTAGACCTAAGTTTTCTAGTTGGACACGAGATAAGGCAAAAGCCAAAGTTAATGCAACACTATTTTCAGCAACACGTTGATTTTGAAGGGTTACATCCAAAACACCAGCATGACTGACATGTATCGAACCCAATGATAAAATCAGCAGTAAGCTGATGCCACAATTAATAGATTTTAATTTCCACATGACTAAGCACCCTGTTTGGGATTAGCAACGACGGCATCAAAAATGATGACGCACAATACACGGCTATCTAAAAGCTGACAAAAAATGTCAGGGATAATAAACGTGTGTGTTGTATGACCTGCTAACGAATCAGATTTTTATGCGAACTAAATATTGCAAGGGAAAAGCTGATTCGGCAAGGTTTTTAGAGGAAAATAGGAGGTCTGAATAGACGGGAAGGTTGTTGAAATAAAGTACTGATCTGCAAGCCTTTAGAATAATCTTTAAGCTTACGATGGGTGGTCAGTACACAATAGTGTGCTGTGATGCCAACGCTGACTGAGCATGAACTATGCACACAATGGCAATTATGTTTTGTATCACAGCTATCACAGGTTTTATCTACTTGCTGATGATGACAAATGCTTATATCCATAGCTGACATGTCCATTGTGATATTAGCTTGAATGGGTGAAGTAACATCAGGCATAGCATGCACTACGGTCATTGGCAGATAAGCCATGATCGTGAGTAAAACAAAAAGTAGTTTTTTAGTGATGTTATGCATGTATTTAGAATTTAATCCCGCTTATTAGTTGATAGAGTCAACATTATATACATGAGAAACTTTTCAATTAAGTATAGTTCCTAAATAGTTATATGTAAAAAAACATGCTCAAAACTGCTTGCTGTTGTGTTAGCGCTGGGCTATTACTTAGAGTAGCATCAAAGTTATCAATACAATGAGATAATCTAATTCTTTATAATTAAAAACTGGGTTGACTTGCCCTTTTATTCATTTTAATCGTCATCATCATCGGAGTTATCGTCACTATCATCTGGTAATAAATCATTTGTCGGTAGCATTTTTTTGGTTTTTTTTGTCGTAGATGTTTTAGTGAGTGCGCGGATGAATTGATCACGTGTCGCTTCCCACGATTGTTGATATTGCGCTTGCACCTGTTGTTTATCTTGTTCAGATAACTCAACTAATTTAGGTGAAACGATAGCTTCATCATATTCAATGAGTGCATCACGGTCTACGTTGTAAAGGTACATTCTACCTTTGTTTGCTGATGGTATTTCACCATCACGGATGACAAGTATATTGCCTCTAGATGATTGTATTTCACCGTACCATGTGCCTGATTTTTTCATATTAATAAATCCTCATAAAACTTATGGCCTAGACAGCATTATGTTGTCTGCTTGGCAGTTATTGCGAATAGTGCATTTGTTCGTTAATTTTTTCAATAGTTTTTTCAATCTTTAGTTACTAAACCCGCATTGATGGTTCAAATTCTCGTATGATGTCGTATTGTCGAGAATTAAGGATGAAGGTTGCACATGTTTAAAGTTGTTTATAGTAATAGTATGGTGCAACTTGCCGCGCACCTTGCACAACTGCAACAGTCTTCGCCTCTTCCGCCACTAGAAGTTGAAACGGTGGTTGTGCAAAGTAATGAGCTTACTCGCTGGTTATCTTTGTTTTTAGCTCAAACTCATGGTGTGGCCAGTCACATCACGTTTCCTTATCCATCAGCTTATATTTGGGCTTTGTTTCATAAGATATTGCCTGACATTCCAAAAGAATCGACTTTTTCGACCGATGTTATGACCTGGCGCTTGTATGAATTATTACCTGATTGTCGTCATCAGCCAGGATTTGAGGTAATTGATGCCTATTTGGGATTGACTGACGATCCGCTTAAAAACTACGCCTTGGCCAATCGTATTGCCGATACCTTTGATCAATATTTAATGTATCGACCGGATTGGATCCAAGAATGGGAGCAGGGGGACAAGCCACATTGGCAGGCCATGTTATGGCAACGTCTAACGGCTGGTGATGATACACCCAAACATCGTGCAAACTTGTTGGTCCAGTTAAAAACATATTTATCCACTATAACAACACCACCAAAGTCATTGCCTTCACGGATGGCAATTTTCGGCATCTCAGCTTTGCCACCAGTGTATTTAGATTTATTCAAATTAATGGCTGAGCACTGTGATGTAAGTTTGTATTTTTTGTCGCCAAGTGAAGAGTATTGGGGGGATTTGGTTGATCAGAAAACTCAAACTAAACGCTTGATTGATTCACCTGAACAAGCTGATTATTTAGTGACTGGCCATCCCCTACTCGCTAGTTTAGGTAAACAGGGTCAGGAGTTTTTCGACCAATTACAAAGCTACCAGCCACAAGAAGAATCACTGTTTATACTGCCTGAAAATGAAGATTTATTGGGCCAGTTACAACAAGATATTTATAGCTTAACCGACATACCAGATGAACATGAGCGGCGAAAAATTGCCGATGATGATGATTCAATTATGATTCATTCTTGTCATAGTGCTATGCGTGAAATAGAAGTATTACACGATCAATTATTAGCCTTATTTGAACGCCATCCCGACCTATCATCTACAGATATTGTGGTAATGACGCCCGACATTGAACTGTATACGCCATGGATTGATGCCGTATTTGGCTGTGCAGTTAAGGAACACGCCATCCCCTATGGGATTGCAGATGGTGGAATTCAACAACAAAGCCCAGTGTTATCGGCATTTAATTCATTACTCGCCTTGCCACAATCACGGTTTGATGTTGAAACCATTATGACATTGTTAGCATGCCCTGCCATTCAAAAGCGTTTTTCTTTAGGGGAACAGCAACTAACATTAATTCGATTTTGGATCCGTGAAACACATATTCGCTGGGGTTTATCTGCCGAAGATAAAACCGCTTTAGCTTTGCCAGCGATTGAAGCTAATACTTGGCGTGCAGGTTTAGACCGCCTGTTATTGGGTTATGCGATGCCACTTGACACTAATGGCGATAATTGGGGGTTATTTGAAGGTAAATTAGGTTTTGATGGTATCAGTGGTGAACGAGCAGAAACAATGGCGCAACTCTGTGCTTTTGTTGATAAGTTAGATCGCTGTCGTCAACGATTGCAAGGAAAATATGATGCCAAAAAATGGCAGCAGCAACTATTAGCACTATTAGATGATTTTTTTGTAGCCACCAGTGAGCAGGGTAATGATGAAGCTGAATTATTATTGATCAGACAATCATTAGATACATTAGTAGAAACAACCCAGCTAGCAAAATTTGAACACAAAATGAAGCTCAATTTAGTCAAGGAATGGCTTAAAGGTCATCTAGATGCCAGCCAGTTCTTATCGCGCTTTATGGGCCAGGGTGTAACCTTTTGTGGCATGGTACCTATGAGGAGTATTCCTTTTCCTGTGGTGTGTTTAATCGGTATGAATGATGCCAGTTATCCTCGTCGACAAGCAACTCAAGGTTTTGACTTATTATCAAAAGATTTTAGAAAAGGCGATCGCTCACGACGTGATGATGATCGGTATTTATTTTTAGAGTCAGTGTTATCGGCACAATCACATCTTTATATTAGTTATGTGGGGGCCAGCATTGCTGATAATGCACCGATCCCACCGTCGGTGTTGATCAGTGATTTACGTGATGTATTACGACAAAGTTTTACAACTGGTGAAGTGGATGACATCTGGCAACAACTATTAACTCAACACCCCTTGCAGGCATTTAGTAGGCGTTATTTTGAGCAAAAAGATAATGCCTTATTTAGCTATGTTGCCGCCCATTGTCCACCCGACAAAAAAGACATTAACTTAGACAAGGACTGGTTTTCCGAACCTTTGCCAGCCGCTGATGACGCCGGGTTTTCCAAACAACTTAACTTTAATCAATTACTTAAATTTTTCCGTCATCCCGGCAGGTTTTTATTACAAGAGCGATTGGGGCTTCGATTAGACACAGATAATGAAGAACTAGAAACCCGCGAACCTTTTGCTTTAGATGGTTTACAAGCTTGGTCGCTGCGTCAGCAACTACTGAACTATCGCTTACAGGATAAAAATCCAGCAGATGCCTTGGCGATGATTCAAGCCAGTGGCATTTTGCCACAAGCTTATATTGGTGAGCAGGTGTTTAATAGCCAAGTTGAAAAAGTTGAACAATTTGCCGACAGATTATTAGCTGACTATCCGGTTGAATTTATGCCGCCGCTAGGCTTTGAATTGCACATTGCTGATTTTAGTCTATCAGGTCAATTAGACGGTGGATCTGCAGATGGCTTATTTAATTATCAAATGGGCAAAACCAAAGGTAATCATCTGCTTACCGCCTGGTTACGCCATTTGGTATTAAATTGTCTGAAAGTCAAAGGCATGGCTTGTGAAAGTCGTCTTATCACTGAAAATGATGATTATCACTTCCTCGCGGTCGATGATGCCAAAGCAATCTTGCACGATCTACTAAAATTATATTGGCAAGGTTTACATCAGCCTTTAAGTTTTTTCCCAAATACGAGCTTTGCCTTCGCTCAAGCTCACTTCAAAGGTAATAAAACCGCCTCTGCAATCAAGGCTGCATGGCAGGGCACACAATTCAATACCGGTGAGACAGATGATATTTATTATCAGCAGCTTTATGGTTCACAAGCTTTTATTATGGCGCCATTTGAAGCCATAACATTGGCGGTATATGAACCAATAGTGAGTCATTTAAAGGGAGGCAAGTTATGAGCCGCTTTGATATCAAAACGGTGCCTTTGAAAGGCTTAAACCTGATTGAAGCAAGTGCGGGAACAGGTAAAACTTATACCCTAGCTGAGTTATATTTAAGACTGATAATTGAACAAGATTTAACGGTTTCACAGATTTTAGTGGTGACCTATACCCGAGCGGCAACGGAAGAGTTACGTGAGCGTTTGCGACAAAAACTAGTCGATGGCCGTGATGCCTTACAGTGTGCTGCCAACGAACGAACACTATTGGAAAATATTGTAGAACCAGAGGCTATTCGTTCAGCGATGTTTAAATTAATGTCGGCCATTCAAAGCTTTGATGAGGCGGCTATTTTCACAATTCATGGATTTTGTCAGCGAGTGTTAGGCGATTTTGCTTTTGAAAGTGGTTTGCGGTTTGAACTTGAATTGATTGGTGATGATGTTAGTTTATTACAAGCTGCTAGCGATGATTTTTGGCGACGTGAAGTGATCACCGCTGATAAAGACTTTGTCGCCTATTTATTAACAAAAAATGAAACGCCCGAAACATTATTACGTTCGATTCGGAATTTGGTGGCTAAACCTTATGTGATAAATCTACCCATACTTCAGGCTGACTTAGCGGCTATTACACAGCAAATAGAAGATCTTTTTTCTACATTAAAAAAAGTATGGCAAACAGAATATGCTGAGATTATGGAGGTGTTCAACAATAAGACATTGTTGAATGGCAATAAATATCGCAAAACCAGTGTTGAAAAATGGCTAGTCTTTTTGGCCAATATGCTGCAACAAGCCACCATGCCGCTGAGCTTATTTGAAGGATTTGAAAAGTTCAGTCAGGGACTTATGCAACAAGGACTTAAAAAGGGACAGATCTTACCTCCATTAACTTTCTGGCTAGTGTGTGAACAGGTATTTGAACAGTATCAATTGCTACAAGCTGGCCGAGCTCTACAATTGCAACAACTACGGTTGAATTTGTTGGAATATATACGTGAGTCATTGCCTGAACAAAAGTTACAGCAACAAGTGCAATCTTATGATGATTTGTTAATTAATCTTGATCAGGCATTAAATGGCCAAGGGGGGGACTGGCTGGTCGAACAATTACGTCAGCAATATCAAGCGGCATTGATAGATGAGTTTCAAGATACCGATCCAGTGCAGTATGCTAGTTTTAGTCGTATTTATGCTGATAGTGGCTTACCCACTTTTTTGGTCGGTGATCCTAAACAAGCTATCTACAGTTTTCGTGGCGCTGATATCTTCACTTATCTCAAAGCTAAATCACGCGCTGATAATCAATACACCTTGGAGACCAATTGGCGTTCTCATCCTCATTTAGTGTCAGCGGTGAATGACCTGTTTAGTCGACACGCCGAACCCTTTATTTATAAAGATATCCCCTTTCATGCTGTGGGTGCTGCCCGTGATGATAAACCTGCTTTAGTCATTGAAAATACTAAGACAACTGCATTACAAATATTATGGGCAGCGGGAACAGATAAGCCAATGTCGAAGGCTGATTTAACTACACTATCTGCAACAGTAAGCGCGGATCAAATTGCTCAGTTATTGAATAGTGCTGATATAGGCGACGCTTATTTATTTGATCAGAAAACCAAACAAACACGCCAGTTAGCAGGCGGCGATATTGCTGTGTTAGTGTCTAATCATCGCCAAGCAAGTGCAGTACAACAGTGTTTACAACAGCGCGGCGTTAATAGTGTGCAACAAGGCCGTGATAATGTCTTTAGAACCAATGAAGCATTGTTATTAGAACGTGTATTATTAGCGATAAGCGAACCTAATAATGAACAACGAGTAACCGCGGCATTAGCCACTCAATTGTGGGCATTTAGTGCCGATGAACTTTATCAGATAAAACACGATGAAACACAGTGGCATCGCCAGCTTGATTTTTTCTATGACTTACATCAAATATGGTTGAAACATGGTTTTATGCGTGTATTTCGACAATTATTGGTTTCCGTTTCTGCTCAACAAAGTTTATTAAGTTTGGCTGATGGCGAGCGAAAACTGACGAACTTGAATCATATTGCTGAGCTTATCCAAGCTGAATTTCGTCATCAAAATGATAGTGTAGAGGCAATATTATACTGGCTAAAAACACAGATACAATCGGCCGAGTCCAATGATGAAATGGCACAATTACGCTTAGAAAGTGATGAGCAACTAGTCAAAATCATTACCATTCATAAAAGTAAGGGTCTGGAATATCCCATCGTTTTTTGTCCTTTCATGTGGGATGCTAATTTACGGTCAGCGGATGATGCTGTGATTAGTTTTCATAAAGATAATCAATCAAAACAAGCCTGTGCCGCCTTTTCGGAACCAGAATTAAGCCTAGCCGCTGCCAGTGTCCTCATTGAGGAACGTGCCGAAAATTTACGTTTACTTTATGTCGCCTTAACCCGAGCACGAGAACGTTGTGTGATCATATGGGGTAGAGCTAAAGGCCAAAAAGAAGGTAAACATGTCAATAATTCAGCGCTTTTCAGTCTGCTTCATCCAACACTTATTGACATGGATAGCGCTGCAATGAGCACTGATCTAACTAAGTTGGCAAACACCAGTAAGGGTAATATATCTGTTCAAACTATCGTTGAACAACAGCAAGTGAATTATGAGGCGACATCTGATAAAGATCAGTTTTTGGCGGCAACAACTTTTTCTGGTGATATTCAGCGACCATGGCGTATAGGCAGTTTTAGTGCCTTAACAAAAGGACATGATGCCGAACTACCTGATTATGATGCCCAAACATCTACTGCAGTAGTGACGGTTGTGCTGGCTGTGCGTTCAATATTAGATCGTTTTTCTTTCCCACGAGGTGCCCAAGCAGGTACTTGCTTACATGCCTTGTTTGAATATTGGGATTTCACTAGCCAAGATAATGAAGCGATGCAAAAATTAGTCACACGCACTTTATTGCAATTTGGTTTTGATGAAAAATGGCTGACGGTTGTCTGTCAATGGTTAAGCGAAGTATTGGCAACACCTATTAATGATGCGGGGTTGAGTTTAGAACAGTTATCACAAGGACAGCGTTTAGACGAGATGGCTTTTTACTTTCCAGTAGTTGACTTATCAGTGGCAAAACTTAAACGTAGTTTATTGCCCTTGTTAGCTGATAATTCGCCGTTGAAGGCAGTGATCCAGCGTTTGAAGTTTTATGATTTAACGGGTTTTATGAAAGGGTTTATCGATTTAGTGTTTGAACACCAAGGGCGGTTTTATATTGTTGATTATAAATCAAATCACTTGGGCAATAATGAGGCGGATTATCAGGCTGAACAACTTGATAATGCGATGGTAGCACATGATTATCCGCTGCAATATTTGATTTATAGCCTGGCTTTGCATCGCTATTTACAATTACGTTTGCCAGATTATGAGCCAGAGCAGCATCTTGGAGGCGTTTATTATTTGTTTATTCGGGGTATGAAACCTGCTTGGAAAGAGGCAGGTATTTTTTATAATAAACCAGACCTTGAATTACTCAATGCCTTGGATCGTTGTTTACAGGGAATAAGTGATGAATGATCTATTATTAAGGCAAGCGGGTTTCAGTGAGTTAGCCTGTCAGTTTGCAGGTTTTATTGACCGTATTAATCAAGGTAATGATGAATTGATTCCTGCGATTGCGGCGCTACTAACTGATGCGGTATCCCAGGGCCATGTCTGCCTGAACTTAGCTCAAATAACAGGGCAAACTCTGCTTAAGGGTAATAATCGCTCACAATTGCAAGTACGATTAAAAGCCAGTCTTGTTGTCGGTACTGCGGGAGACTATAAGCCGTTAATTTTAACGGATGATGGTTTATTGTATTTATATCGTTATTGGTCAGATGAACAATTGGTTGCCAAGGCGATTCAACAACGTTGTCAACCAATAGCCGTGTTGAAGCCTGATATTTTGCAGCAAGACTTCGCTGACTGGCGGAGTATTAATGATGATGTTGATTGGCAAAAAATAGCAGTATTGATGGCGTTAACACGTCAATTTAGTGTTATCTCTGGTGGACCTGGAACAGGTAAAACAACTATTGTTTTACGATTATTAAAATTGTTGTACCGCCAAGATGACCAACTTAATATTGCCCTAGTTGCACCGACAGGTAAAGCTGCTGCCCGTTTGCAACAAGCGGTTGCAGATAGTGGTCAATCTAGATTGGAGGCTAAAACGGTTCATCGCTTATTAGGTATTACGGCCAATAATGACCAAGGTCGTTACACACCACAAAATCCTTTAGCTATCGATGTATTGATTGTTGATGAAGCCTCGATGATTGATATCAGTTTGATGGCTAAATTGTTAAATGCCTTACCAGATATAACACGCATAATCATATTGGGAGATAGTCAGCAATTGGCTTCGGTAGAGTCGGGGGCTGTATTAGCCAATTTATGTGATCAACCTCCTCAGTTTTCAAAGGCGTTTATCCAATCCATACAAAAATTCACCGACATGAAACTGATAGGAACAGCACCCTCAACAGCATTACTCAGTGATAGCGTTGTATTGCTACAACATAGTTATCGTTTTGATGAAAAGAGTGATGTTGGTCAGCTAGCAAAAGCGGTGCAATCAGGTTCTGTGGCGAATGTTTATAAAGTTATGGAGACAGCGACAAGCAATTTGTGGCAGCAACAATTAGATGCAATAAACATTCAAAGCCATGTTTTTGATAATTATAAGCCTTATTTTGATGCTGTTAGATCGCATGCGGATACTCAACAATGTCTGCAACTATTTGAGCAATATCGAGTATTAAGCGCCTTAAAGGTGGGGCCACAATCAGTATCAGCAGTGAACGGCCTAATTGAACGCCAATTGCAAAAAAAAGGCTGGAAAACCTACCAAGACTTTTATAATGGTCGGCCGATAATGGTGACACAAAATGATTATCGTCAGCGTTTGTTTAATGGTGACACCGGACTTATTTTAGAGGATCCGGAAGGTGTATTACGAGCTTGTTTTATTAGCGAGCACACGGTGCGATGGGTTGATTTATCACGGCTGCCTGCTCATGAAACGGCCTTTGCTATCACCATACACAAAAGCCAAGGTTCAGAATTTGATAAGGTAAGCGTGTTATTACCAGAAGAAGACACCGCTTTATTAAATCGTGAATTATTGTATACGGCGATAACCAGAGCCAAAAAACAGGTCACAGTGCTTTGTTCCGATATGATGTTAGCAAAAACAGTTCAAACCCAGCATCGGCGTGAAACAGGTTTGGCTAAACTATTAAGCTAATAAAACGGTGATTATAAAAACGTTTGATACCAATGTTTACAGATTGATTTTGGCTATTGAAGTAAACTAAAATAGCCAAGATTTAGTTTGTTAAAATTTGAGTTTTAAAGGAATCAATATGGACAATTCGATTTTCATTGGTCAAGCAGGTGAACTTGCGGTCTCATTATTACCAAGGATGGCCAATCGTCATGGTTTGATTGCTGGTGCTACCGGCACCGGTAAAACAATTACCATGCAGGGTCTTGCTGAAGGTTTTAGCGAAATCGGTGTGCCGGTGTTTTTGGCGGATATTAAAGGTGATGTATCTGGTGTAACTCAAGCTGGTAAACCACACCCTAAAGTAGCTGAACGAGTTGAAATTATGCACTTAGATGATTTTAAATTCCAAAGTTTTCCGGCCATATTCTGGGATGTGTTTGGCAAACAAGGTCATCCTGTTAGAACCACTATTTCTGATATGGGCCCCTTGTTAATGTCCCGTTTACTCAATCTTAATGGCACACAAGAAGGTGTATTATCATTAGTATTTAGAGTTGCTGATGACAATGGCTGGCTATTATTAGATTTGAAAGATTTACGTGCGATGCTTAAATTTGTGGCTGATAATGCAGCGGAATTTAGAACCTTATATGGTAATGTGTCTAGCGCGAGTGTTGGCGCTATTCAACGTCGATTGATTACATTGGAAGATCAAGGTGGCGATCAATTATTTGCCGAGCCAGTGCTCAATCTTGATGATCTTATGCAAACTGATGCCGAAGGCAAAGGGGTGATCAATATGCTGGTGGCAAATACGCTGATGAATTCACCGCAGTTATACAGCACGTTTTTGTTATGGTTGATGGCTGAGCTATTTGAGCAGTTACCTGAAGTAGGCGATCCCGATAAACCAAAATTAGTATTGTTTTTTGATGAAGCCCACTTGATTTTCAAAGGTGCTCCACAAGTATTATTGGATAAAGTTGAACAGGTGGTACGTTTGATTCGCTCGAAAGGAGTCGGTGTCTATTTTGTTACTCAAAATCCGACGGATATTCCTGATAGTGTATTAGGGCAATTAGGTAATCGAATTCAACATGCTTTACGCGCTTACACGGCGCGCGATCAAAAAGCAGTGCGTGCTGCTGCCCAAACATTTCGTGATAACCCTAATCTTGATACAGAAACCGTTATCACTGAATTAGGTGTTGGCGAAGCCCTTGTGTCTTTGTTAGATGAAAAGGGCAGGCCACAAAGGGTGCAACGGACTTTGATAAAACCACCTAAAAGCCAAATAGGGCCTATTAGCGATAGTCAACGAACCGTATTGATGTCTAATTCACTGGTTGCTGGTGTTTATGAAAAAATGGTGGATAGAGAATCTGCCTATGAAATTTTAGCTCAACGTGCTGAAGAAATAGCCGACAATCAGCAGATTGCTCAAGCTGAAGCCGCCCAAGAAAAACAACTGGCAAAGGTTAATAAACCAAAAGCCAAAGGCCGACAACGTCAAACAGCAATGGAAGCATTTATGAAAAGTGCCATGCGTTCAATTGGCAGTCAAATTGGAGGCAGGCTTGTTCGTGGTTTGTTAGGGTCACTATTAGGTGGAAAATAATACGGATCAACTTAGATTAGAAATAATATGACACCTGATTCTGAAGACTTGTGGTTCTTGCCCTTGGGCGGTACTGGCGAAATTGGCATGAATATGAATCTCTATGGCCATGATGGCCAGTGGCTGATGGTTGATTGTGGAGTGATCTTTGATAAAAACACAGATTTAGACGGGGAAGAAATAGTTGGGCCTAGCTATCATGTGCAAATGGCAGATCCACAGTTTATTGTCGATCGCAGAGATCAACTTGCCGGCTTAGTGATTACCCATGCTCACGAAGATCATATCGGCGCTGTTCCCTATCTTTGGCAGCAATTACGCTGCCCTATCTATACGACAGCATTTACGGCTGAAATTTTAAGACGAAAATTAGTCGAAGTAGGCTTAGATAAAAAAGTACCGGTCATTATTGTGGATAAAGGAGATCAACAATCAATTGGTGTATTTGATGTTGAGTGGATAGCCTTAACACATTCAATTCCTGATCCCTATGCTTTAATTATTAGCACGGCAGCAGGACGTGTATTCCATACGGCGGATTGGAAACTTGATCCCACTCCTTTAGTAGGTGAATGTTTTGACGAACAGCGTTATCGTGCAATGGCAGAAGAGAATATTGATGCAATGGTCTGTGATTCAACTAATGCTGATGTGCAAGGCCACTCTTTAAGTGAAGCACAATTATACCAAGGGCTAAAAAAACATATAGAACAGGCTAAGGCAAGAGTGGTAGTGGCCTGTTTTGGTAGTAATATTGCCCGTTTACATACTATTGCAACAATAGCTCAAGAAACCAACCGTCACCTTGGTTTATTGGGGCGATCGCTGATTAATATGATGTCTGCTGCTAGAGCCGCTGGTGTGTGGGAATACGGCAATAGCTTGGTTGATCCAGAACATCTTAGTTATTTGCCAGCAGAGAGTGTGTTGTTAGTGGCGACAGGCAGTCAAGGTGAACCACATACGGCTTTGAACCGCTTGAGTATGAATGCCTTTCGTGACTTAGCATTGGAACCGGGTGATACGGTTATTTTTAGTTCCAAGTTGATTCCGGGTAATGAGCTTGCAATCGCTGCATTAATCGAACGTCTTAAAGCAATGCAGTTAATTGTGATTACCGCTGATGACAGTATATTGCCCATTCATGCATCAGGTCATCCGGCAGCAGATGAACTTAAGTTAATGTACGATTGGGTTAAACCTGGATGTGCAATCCCCGTTCATGGTGAACTGCATCATTTACAAGCTAATGCCAAAATTGCTAAGTCAGTCGGTGTTGAGCAACAATTATTAGGCAAAAATGGTGATGTATTTTTTATTGCACCGGTGAAGGGATTACGCCGAAATGCAGTCAAAACGGGTCGGTTAGGACTAGCAAATAAAATGAAGTTGGTGAAAATATAAATATTCTACATACCTCAGATTGGCATCTTGGTCGTTCATTGTATGGTCGTCAACGTTATGACGAGTTTGCCGCCTTTTTAGACTGGTTAGTTGAAACAATCCAGCAACAGCAGGTTGATGTGTTGCTGGTGGCGGGTGATATCTTTGATACCACTACTCCTAGTCATCGTGCACAAGCCTTGTATTATAAGTTTCTGACACAAGTGGCTCATTCTGCTTGTCGCCATATTGTTATTATTGCTGGTAATCATGATTCGCCATCATTTTTAAGTGCCCCTGAAAATTTACTGCGGGCACTGGATGTACATGTTATTGGCGCTATTTGTGAACAGCCAGATAATGAAGTGTTGATATTAAATGATGCTGCAGGTCAAGCTGAACTCATCGTCTGTGCCGTGCCCTATTTACGCGATCGCGATATTCGGTCGGTTGCTGCGGGTGAGAGCATTGAAGATAAACAACAAAAACTGATCGATGGAATAGCTCAGCACTATGTTGAAGTCTGTCAGCTTGCTGAACAAAAACGGCAAGCTTTAGGGTCAGATCTTCCCATTATTGCTATGGGACATTTATTTACTGCTGGTGGAAAAACCATCGATGGTGATGGTGTGCGAGAGTTATATGTTGGTTCATTAGCTCATGTGACCGCTGGCATCTTCCCTGAATGTATTGATTATCTAGCCTTAGGCCATTTACATGTGCCACAAAAGATTAATGATTCAGAATTGATGCGTTACAGTGGTTCACCTATACCGATGGGGTTTGGTGAGGCAAAGCAGCAAAAAAGTGTGTGCCTAGTGAATTTTAAGCAACGCACTGGCATTGTGAGTTTAATCAATGTGCCTTGTTTTCAAAAACTACAACAAATAAAAGGGCATTGGCAAGCGATTGAAAGCCAGATAAAAACAGTGGTCATAACAGAGAAAAAAGCATGGCTTGAGATCATCTATGAGGGTGATGAAGTACTGACTGATTTACGAGAGCGTCTTGAAACTGAGCTCTTAGGTACAGGTATTGAAGTATTGAGAGTTAAAAATAACCGAATTATAAATCGTGTTTTAAATCGTATCGATGCCCATGAAACCCTGGATGATTTGAATGAAAATGATGTGTTTGAACGCTGTTTAAATGCACATAAAGTGGCTGTTGAACAACGCACTGAATTGTTACACTCTTACCAACAAATACTCACTCAGCACTATCAAGATGATGCCGATGCAGAATAAAGGCAGACCATAATGCGGATCCTTCAGCTACGCTTCAAAAATCTGAACTCTTTGGTGGGCGAATGGTTGATAGATCTCAGCCATCCGGCATTTATAGCCGATGGCATATTTGCGATAACGGGGCCAACAGGCGCCGGGAAATCAACCCTGTTAGATGCCATGTGTTTAGCGCTGTATGGTCGAACTCCACGGCTAAAAAATATCAGTAAAAGTACTAATGAGATCATGTCGAGGCAAACGGGTGAATGTTTTGCTGAAGTTATATTTGAAACACAAGCAGGTCAGTTTCGTTGTCATTGGAGCCAGCATCGTGCACGTAAAAAAGCCGAAGGTGAGCTGCAGTCACCTAAACATGAGATTGCTGATGCCATTAGTGGCAAGATAATTGAGGCGAAAATTAGGGGTGTTGCTCAGCAAATTGAAAAGGCAACCGGTATGGATTTTGATCGTTTTACCCGTTCGATGTTATTGGCCCAAGGAGGTTTTGCTGCTTTTTTACAAGCAGATCCCGATCAGCGCGCGCCAATCTTGGAACAAATTACGGGCACCGAAATTTACAGTAATATTTCAATTAAGGTACATCAACGTCGTAGTGAAGAAACAACAGCATTGGCGTTATTAAATGCTGAGTTGGCAGGTATGCAGTTACTCAGTATTGAACAACAACAACAGTTAGCTGCAGATTTAGCTGAAAAAACAAAAAATAATGATGTATTAGCAGATCAGTTGCAGCACAAAAATATCGCAATATCGTGGCTGGATGGGATTATTAACAATGAAGCTGAATTATTAATATTAAATGAACAACAACAACAACTGTCTATCCGCCAAACTGCTTTTCAGCCTCAACGAGATAAACTAGAACAAGCAAAACAAGCTTTAGAGATATCGGCAGACTATGCCGGCATCACTTTGATGCGAAGTGAACAGCTCTCTAGCCAACAAAATCTTAATAATAGTCAACAGCTTTTGCCTGAAATAGGCATGCAATGTACTAAACACAGCGATAGTTTTAATAGTGCACACCATCTTGTTGAATCGACAAAAAAAGAGCAAAAACAGACACAAATAGTGCTTAAAAATGTCCGTGAGTTAGATTTTAAAATTGTAGATAAACAAAAAATTATTCAGTCGACACAAGATACACGCCGTCAAATCACACAACAGCTTATGGGTTTAAACGAGCAGCAACTACAACAAAACCAGCAAGGCGAACAGCAGAAAACTGAATTAATAAAAGTAACAGAATTGTTGGCAAATAATGATATTGATCAAGGCTTGGTCGCCCAATTAGCAAGTATTGAAAATCAATTTCAGTTATTGAAAGAACGTAGTAACTTACAACAGCAGAAAGTTAATGAGCAAACACAAGCTGAGCAGAAAAAAAATGAAACGGCTGACGACTGGCAGACTCAAGCTAATATTTTTGAACAGCATAATGATCAATTTGAAGGTTTTAATAAAGCCTTCAGACAGCACCAAGATGAGTTAGAAAAATGCTTAGAGCACCGTTCAATAAATGAGTGGCGGCAACAGTTGACGAGTTTGACTGAGCGCCACATACAACTAGAAAAAAGCCAGATATCAGTGCAATTACTGACTAAACTTAACTATGATTTAAATAAGCTGACACAACAAGAAATAACATTAAAGACAGATGTTGTTATTTTAGATGAAAAAATAACGGACCAAACTAGCCATAACGAATCATTAGAACGCGAAATAAAATTACTCGAAACACAACAGCTATTATACAAAACAATTGAGTCTTATGAAAATGCTCGACAGCATTTAGTCGATAATAAACCCTGTCCTCTATGTGGATCTAATGACCATCCTTATGCGCAAGGTAATATGCCATTAATAGATCACACTAACAATAGTTTAAGTTCAGCAAAGTCCACTATTAAACTGAATTTGGAAAAGCTTGCTCAATTAAGAATTACACTCGCAGAGAATCACAAAGACCAAATACATATTAGCCAACAACAAATCGACAAAGTCAGTAATGTTAATCAGCAAGAGTCGCTGTTAAAAGGCTATAAAAGCTTATTGTTAGTGGAGGGCGAGCTAACTGAGACACTGCTACAACAATGGCTAGACGATAATAAAAATAGACTTATACAGGCTTCAACTATTGTCGATGATGTAGAAAAGAGGCAGCATCAACTTAGTCTTGATCGACAGGATTTAGACAAAAAAACAGCACAGTTGACCGAGTTTGAAAAAAACATACAAACACTTAACCTCACTAAAATAATGGCGAAAAAAACAGCTGAACGATTAACCATAGAAGCAGACGCGGCAACAAGACACTTACTATTAGCCCAAAAGACAAGCTTAACTGAACTCTCTATTTATGGGATTGAGCACCTAGAAATGGGATCTCTAGATCAACTTTTATTGAAACTGACTCAGCGCCGCGATCTATGGCAACAGTGGCAACAAGAAAAAATTAGACTGGAGCCCTTGATTGCAAATTTAACCAGTACGATAAAGCATGGAATCGAAAAAATCGCTGATACCGAGTCTGAACTTACTCGCCAACAGCAAACTTTGACGGTTTTAAAGTTTGACTCTGAACAATTAGTTCAACAACGAATAATGCTGTTTACGAATAAAAATCCAGATCTAGTAGAAACAACATTAATCAATAATGTTGAACAGGCTGAAAAAAATCTAGATATAAGCCGACATTTATTCAAAGATACAGAAACAGCCTTAAATAAATTACAACACGATATTGAAACATTGAGCAAAGTTATTGACCGTCGAACTGAACAATTATCAAAGGCTGAAATAGCCTTTGATCAGCAACTGCTTAAGCTGGGTTTTGCTGATGACATAGCCTATCAAGCCGCTAGATTGAATGACATAGAACGCCAGGCATTAGAGCGGCAAGATCAGTTATTAAAAAGTGAATTTTCAGCATTGATGGCAAGGTTGAACGATAAGACAAGGTATTTAACAAGCGAGCGAACAAAAAAAGTTACTGAACAGCCCTTAGATTTACTCAAAACACAACAACAGCAACTGATCAGCAGCCTCAATGTGATGAAAGAAGAAATAGGAGCGATCCGGCAGAAGTTGGCTGACAATGAACAGATCCGTTTAAAACAACAATCTCGCATAGAGGCCATTGAGGCTCAGCAACGAGAATGTGTTCGCTGGAATACCTTACATGAGTTGATTGGATCAGCCGATGGCAAAAAATATCGCAACTTTGCACAAGGTTTAACTTTTGAAATGATGATTGGTCATGCCAATAGGCAATTACACAAAATGACCGATCGTTATTTATTAACCCGTGATGAGGAACAAGCCTTAGAACTTAATGTGGTTGATAATTATCAAGCTGGTGAAATTCGTTCAACTAAAAATTTGTCAGGAGGTGAGAGTTTTATTGTCAGTCTTGCGCTAGCTTTGGGTTTATCGCAAATGGCCAGTAAAAATGTCCGTGTGGATTCCTTATTTCTAGACGAAGGTTTTGGCACCTTGGATGAAGAAGCCTTAGATACCGCCTTAGAAACGCTATCTGGTTTGCAGCAAGAAGGTAAGTTGATTGGTGTGATCTCTCATGTACAAGTGCTGAAAGAACGTATTAGCACACAAATTCAAATTAGTCCTACTTCAGGTGGACGCAGCACAATGAGTGGGCCTGGAATTATAGGACCTGACGTTTAAATACACTTAGAGTTTAAATTAGTGATCTATAATACGCGATGAACAGACTATTTTGTTATGATCGCTATCATGAAAAGAACTGACTTCCAATTTGAAATACCTGAGGCGCTGATTGCTCAGTTTCCTCCTGCTCAGCGTAATGCCAGCCGCCTATTAAACTTAATAGGAGATGATGGTGTACTGACAGATTTGCAATTTGTTGATTTACCTAGCTTGTTACAGCCTGATGATTTGTTAGTGTTTAACAATACTCGGGTTATTCCAGCACGCTTATTAGGTCAAAAAGACAGTGGGGGCAAAATTGAAGTGCTAGTGGAGCGAGTATTAGATGACCATTGTGTATTAGCCCATGTTCGCAGTAGTAAGTCACCCACAGCAGGCCGCCATTTATTATTAGAAGACATATTAGATGTGGAAGTGCTGGGTCGTCAAGATGCCTTGTTTGAATTATATTTTCATGGCGAATTAACGGCCACTCAAGCCTTAGAAACCCATGGTCGCTTGCCTTTACCACCTTATATAGAACGTGATGTCGAAAAACAAGATTTGGAACGTTATCAAACGGTATACGCACAACACTTAGGTGCTGTCGCCGCGCCCACTGCGGGTCTACATTTTGACCAAGCAATGCTTGATACCATAAAAGCCGCAGGTATAGAAACGGCGGAAGTAACCTTACATGTGGGCGCGGGAACATTTCAACCGGTGCGTGTAGATGACATTAAAACTCATCAGATGCATGCTGAACGTATAGAAGTGTCAGCCGAGGTATGTGAACAAGTTAAAGCAACGCGGATCCGTGGCGGTCGAGTGATTGCTATTGGCACAACGAGTGTACGTGCTTTAGAAAGTGCATCACTGACAGGATTGATCGAACCTTTTAGTGGTGAAACAGACATCTTTATCTATCCAGGCTACCAATTTAAAAGTGTCGATGCCATGATCACAAACTTTCATTTATCTGAATCAACCTTATTGATGTTAGTGTCAGCGTTTGCTGGTAGAGAGAATATGATGGCAGCGTATCAGCATGCCATTGAGCAACAATATCGATTTTTTAGTTATGGTGATGCCATGTTTATTAGCAAGAGAACCGCATGAAAAAATTAGAGAATATTCGATTTGTATTAGTGGGTACAACTCACCCTGGCAATATTGGTGCAGCTGCTCGCGCGATGAAAACAATGGGTTTAAGTAATCTTCATTTAGTGGCGCCAAAGATTTATCCAAGTGCCGAGGCCACCGCTCGCGCATCGGGTGCTGATGATGTACTAGCGAGCGCTGTTGTACATGAAACATTGGATGCGGCCTTAGTCGGTTGCCAACAAGTTTATGGTATGAGCGCACGGCTGAGACACCTAGCGGTGCCTGTGCTGAACCCGCGCGAGTCGGTCAGTAACATTCAACAGGCCGCTGATGAAACACAGATTGCCATTGTTTTTGGTCGTGAACATTCAGGATTATCGAATGATGAGTTAGATCGTTGCCAATATTTGGTTAATATTCCTGCTAATACTGAATACAGTTCATTAAATTTAGCCGCCGCAGTACAAGTGTTAGCCTATGAACTTAAAATGAGTTTTGATCCGACGATTGTTGTTGGTCGTGTTGGTGAAGAGCGTGAAGCGATTGATGCTAATGATTTAGAGCATCTCTACGGTCACTTTGAGCAGGCATTAACCACCATTGGTTTTCTTGATCCTGAAAATCCACGAAACTTAATGCGTCGGCTACGTCGTGTATTTAATCGAGCAAACCTCGATCGAAACGAGCTACAAATATTGCATGGTATTTTACGTGCTGCTGAGACCAAAAAGGGGGAGTAATGTCGGTGAAAATTACCTTGTGGCAGTTGATTAAGGAAGACATTAATTGCGTGTTTGATCGTGACCCTGCTGCCCGAAATGTATTTGAGATCATCACCACTTATCCCGGTGTACAAGCAATACAGTGGCACCGACTAAGCCATTGGTTATGGCTGCATAATCTGAAATGGCCGGCACGATTCTTATCCACTATTAGTCGGTGGTTCACCGGCATTGAAATTCACCCAGCCGTTAAAATCGGTCGACGTTTTTTTATCGATCATGGTATGGGAGTTGTTATCGGCGAAACGGCTGAAATCGGTGATGATTGTACTTTGTATCATGGGGTCACCTTAGGTGGTACTTCATGGAAAGAAGGGAAACGCCATCCAACTTTAGCTAATAATGTGGTGGTGGGGGCCGGTGCAAAAGTACTGGGACCTATTTTGTTGCATGATGGCGCTAGAATCGGTTCAAATGCCGTGGTAGTTAAATCAGTCAGTGCTGGCGAGACAGTAGTTGGTGTGCCGGGTAGAGTTGTTCGTATTAGCTTAACGGAAGATGAAAAACAACAACAGAAATTAGCCCAAGCAGTAGGATTTGATGCCTATGGAGCATCCAGTGAAACCTTAGATCCTGTTGCGGCAGCTATTCATGGTTTGATTGAGCATATTCATGCTTTAGATAAACGCGTCGAATCAATGGCTGAAACCATTCATCAGCTTGGCGGCGATGTTTCCAATGACCTAATGCCTGAACTTAATAACTGTGAATTAGACAAAAATGAGCTCGACAATAAAAGTTGACTAAAATAGTCGGGTATGTAAAAATTATCGTACCTAACTATAAGGCAATTCTCATGCGATTAACGACTAAAGGCCGCTATGCGGTAACAGCAATGTTAGATTTAAGTTTAAATTATGGCCAAGGATCAATAACATTAGCAGATATTTCAGAACGTCAAGGAATTTCATTATCGTATTTAGAACAGCTGTTCGCTCGTCTGCGTAAACAGGAATTAGTTAGTAGTACTCGTGGACCAGGTGGTGGTTATCGTTTAAGCCGAGCCGCTGATGAAATAAGTGTATTTGACGTTATATCTGCGGTTGATGAAAAAGTAGATAGCACCGCATGCGAAGGTAAAACTAACTGTCAAGGTGAAGGTGAAGAAGCCTGTTTAAGTCACGAGTTATGGACTAGTTTAAGTGTACAGATTTCACACTTTTTATCTGATATTTCATTAGGGCAAGTTGTCCGAAATCACCAGTGTGCTAAAAATGGTGAAAAAGTGATCAGCTTTAATGTCGCTTGAGTTAGCTAGATTAAAGATATTGATAAAAGTTTAGCTTAGGCATATATCGTGTTATCAGATTATTTTTTCATGATAAGGGCCAGGCGATAATAACGTTTAGTGTTTATAAAGGACATTACTGACGATGATAACTTAGTATTTATCCAACCTTATTGATGTGTAAACAAGCCTAAGACAGTTATCATATAGATCAAATAGTAGCTGAATAGTAGCTTTAACTTTGATGACATACCATAGTGCTTTAATCAGCTTTAAAATAATAGGTAATACAATGATTAAATTAACAAAAACAGCAGTAACACGTGTGCATGACATGGTGATTAAGCGGGGTTCAGGCATAGGATTACGTATTGGTGTGACCAAAAGTGGTTGTTCTGGTTACAGCTACGCTTTAGATTATGCCGAAACCATAGCAGACAATGATATTGTAATTGAACAAGATGGCGTGACAGTGGTGGTTGATCAAGAAAGTATGCCAGTTTTGGATGAAATGGTGCTGGACTTTGTGACAGAAGGGGTCAATCAAAGCTTTAAGTTTAATAACCCCAATGTTGTTTCAGCCTGTGGCTGTGGTGAAAGTTTTAGTGTGACCAAATAAAGTGACCAATAAGGTCACATAATGACTTTTTATGAAATATAAAGCCGAATCACAATATGTCACCCTATATAAATCAACAGCTTAAAACTGGCACGGCAACTGCATTGTTATTCACAAGGCAGAAAGATGCTGATTTATTCTAAACGCAAAAGGTAATTATTATGAAAAAAGTCCAACAAGGTTTTACATTAATCGAATTAATGATCGTTATCGCGATTATCGGTATTTTGGCGGCGATTGCATTACCTGCCTACCAAACTTATACACAAAAAGCTAATTATACAGAAATCGTTTTAGCAGCATCTGCTCCAAAACTGGCTGTTGAAATCTGTGCCCAGACGAATCTTCCAACATCTGCTACAGCTATCGCAGGTTGTGCAGGTGGTTCTAATGGCGTTCCTGCAGATATTGCTACTGCTAATGGTAGAGTAGGTACAGTAACAACGGCTGCAACAGGTATTGTTAGTGTGGTTCCTGTGGCAGCAAATGGTTTACTTACAACAGATGTTTACACATTAACACCAACAATTGCTGCAGGTAAAATTACTTGGGTGGGTACATGTGTCAGAACTGAACTTTGTTAATCTGAGTCGAACACGTCAAAGGGATTTGGCTTGAAGATTAACCAATAAGCCCCAGTAGTCATACTGGGGCTTTTTTGTTTGTGCGGTATTTGTCATCTACAGTGATGTTTTATATCGAGTTAAATAATGCCTGTTTATATCGATGATTATTAATTGAGCATGTTCAGGCTGTATCAATTAAAAGCAATGATGGCCAAGCCTTTTTATTGCAGCTGACGATTAGCCTATTTGGCTTGAAAAATCTGCTTTTTTATAGTGTGAAATATCAATTTGATATGCAATAACTCATTTATTGTTATCGCGATAGTGAGTTTAACTCTGACAGAAGGGTGATTATGACTCAACGCTAAGAGAGTTAGCCCTGATTAAGCGATTAGTATGAACTTTAAATGTATTAAAAATGTAGGCATCAAGGACACATTGTTTTAGCCTTTGAAGCGGATAAATCATAATGTTGGTATAAACAAATCTTGGCATTTTCATTGGCGGCTTCTACAGCCATCACCTGCAATAATTGTTGCCATAAACTGATTCGGCTTGAGTCATCAATATATTGACCTGACTGTTCGCGTTTTGCCAACCATAAGCCGCTGCCATTGAAACTATATACGGGTAATAAATCTTTGCGTTGTGATGCCAGCATAATAGTAGTGTTTAAGTTATCTAATACTAATGGCTCGGCATTACTCTGTTTAAAATAACTTACCACCATATGTGCCTTATTGATGGTTAAGGCTTTGACATAGGTAAGCCTGAGTTTGTCTTCTTTCATACCCATTGCGCTTAAAGTAAAATATTTGGCAATGGCTAAATCTTCACAATCTCCACCTTTAGTGACCAATGTTTGTAAGGGGGTTGCCCAATAATCTTCCTGTCGCCAATGAACAATATCATCGACAAAATTCAATTGATTAATAAAATCATTGACGCTTATCAGTTTTTTTATGTCTGACCATTGTGAACCTGATTTAATCAATGATTTCCATTGCTCAACTCTGACTTCTGTCTCAGGATTAATACCCGTTTCTGCTGTAATAACCACTTTGGGCGAAGTTGAACAGCCGGCTAATAATATCAGCAGTAAACTAACGACTATTTTAATCATTGCTCGGCCCCAGCGAAAGATAGGTCATGTTAATTATTTCACTCCAGAATAAGTTACTTTGATCAGAAACATTGCTGTTATTCAATGTATAAGTGATAGTAATAATTGCTGTTGAAAGGGTATCTTGTCAATGTTATTAAAGGAAAAATACCCTGTTTAATAAGCTGGATCAGCAAAAGCTAAACTGCTCATACAATAATGATAAGTCTATTGTTAATAAATTAAGGCCGTAAATAAGGAAATAAAGTTTTAATTCTTTCAGCAGGCAGTTCGGCCATGGTTTGAATATTACGCTTATAAATTTCATCGGGCGATATCATTTTATCGAGTGCTGTTTCTATAGTCTGTTCACGCAGAATATGCAGGATCGGATAGGGGGCGCGATTGGTGAGGTTTTCAGTGGAATTGGGTTTAGTTTCAGCAAAACAGTAATCAGGATGAAAGCTGGCAATTTGAAATATACCATCCCACTCAAACGTCTCTAATAATTGATCCACTAGATCTAAAAACTGATTATAATCATCAAAATTAGCCAGCATATCCGGCACTATCAATAGGCTGGTTTCAACATCTACAGAAGGTATTTTACTCATCAAACTAAGCTCATCATACAAGTCTGCCAACAATACTTCTGCCGTTAATGCTTGGCTGACTGTAAATCTGACTTGTTGATTTTTACGTGGGGTTATTGCAAAGGGACACAGGTTTAGCCCGATAACAATGTCATCTAGCCATGTTTCAACATCTGATATTATAGATGTCACTTAACCCGCATTCCTGCTTGAGCGCCTTGATCAGGGTTGAGAATAAATAAGTCTTTGCCACCAGGACCAGCTGCTAAAACCATCCCTTCAGACATGCCAAAACGCATTTTTCTGGGTGCTAGATTAGCGACCATTACGGTAAGTTTACCAATTAAGTCTTCCGGTTCATAAGCTGATTTAATGCCAGCAAAAACCTGTTTTTCAGCTAAACCTATATCTAAAGTCAGTTTAAGTAATTTTTTTGTACCCTCAACATGTTCAGCATTTACGATAGTCGCAATGCGTAAATCAATTTTGGCAAAATCATCAAAACTGATTTCATCTGCTATAGGAGCAATTTCAGCATCATCTTCATTGTCATCCTTTCTGGCAGTAACCTGTGGCTCTGTTTGTTGAGCCATTGTTTCTTGTGAAGCCTGTTGAATGGCGACAATTTTATCAGTTTCAATACGGGTCATTAAGGGTTTGAATTTGTTAATAGGATGATTTAATAAAGGTGTTGCAATATCTGACCATAACATCGCTTCAATATTAAGAAATGCTTCAGCTTGTTCAGCCGTGGTGGGTAAAACAGGTTTCAGATAAGCGATCAAAACACGGAATAAGTTGATACCCATGGTGCAGATATCATGGACTTGTTGATCTTGACCTGCTTGTTTTGCTAGTGCCCAAGGCTTCATTTCATCGATATATTGATTGGCTTTATCCGCCAAGGCCATAATGTCACGCATGGCATGACCATATTCGCGATTTTCCATTTTATCGGCAATGCTGTCCGCTTGATCAACAAAGTCATCAAATAGTGCTTGTTCAGATAAGGTTTCAGCCAATTTCCCATCAAAGCGTTTGCTAATAAATCCTGCACAACGGCTAGCAATATTAACTACTTTACCAACAAGATCAGAGTTAATACGACTTTGGAAGTCTTCTAAATTAAGATCAATATCTTCAATACCTGAACCTAGTTTAGCGGCAAAATAATAACGAAGATATTCTGGATTTAAATGGTCGAGATAAGTACGTGCCTTAATGAAGGTACCACGTGACTTAGACATCTTTTTGCCATCAACAGTCAAAAATCCATGTGCGTAAATAGCACTTGGTCGACGGAAACCAGCACCTTGTAGCATGGCTGGCCAAAAAAGAGCGTGAAAATTGATGATATCTTTGCCAATAAAATGAATCATTTCTGTTGTGCTGTCGGCTTTTAGATATTCATCAAAATCAATATCGGTACGGTCACAGTAATTTTTAAAGCTTGCAAGATAACCAATGGGTGCATCTAACCACACATAGAAAAACTTGTTAGGTGCATCAGGAATTTCAAAACCAAAATAAGGGGCATCACGAGAAATGTCCCAATCTTTTAAGCCACTTTGCAACCATTCATTGAGTTTATGACTAACTTCATCTTGAAGATGACCACTTTGAGTCCATGTTTTCAGATCTTGTTCAAAATCACCTAGTTTAAAAAAGTAATGCTTAGAATCTTTAGTGATCGGAGTGGCACCAGAGACAGCTGAAACTGGGTTTTTTAACTCAGTAGCATCATAGGTTGCGCCACAGGCTTCACAATTATCACCATATTGATCCGGAGTATTACATTTAGGACATTCTCCTTTAATAAAGCGATCAGGCAGAAACATTTCTTTTTCAGGATCGTACGCTTGGCTAATAGTACGTGTTGCGATATGTCCTGCATCACGGTTGGCCAAGTAAACTTGACTTGCCAATGCTTTATTTTCAGCACTATGTGTGCTGTAAAAATTATCAAAATTAATGGCAAAGTCACCGAAATCGGCTTTGTGTTCTTGTTCAATATTAGCAATGAGTTGTTCTGGAGTAATGCCAATTTTTTGCGCATGTAACATGATAGGTGTGCCATGAGCATCATCTGCACAAATATAATGACATTGATTGCCACGCATCTTTTGAAAGCGCACCCAGACATCGGTCTGAATATATTCGACTAAATGCCCGAGGTGAATCGAACCATTAGCATAGGGCAGGGCACTAGTAACAAGAATTTTTCTTTGCATGAATTAACCAAAAAATACCATAAAATAGGGGTGAAAGATACCAGAAATCGACTTTTTACTCCATGACCAATTTTTTATTGATCAAAATCATCATTGTCTCAACTGTTTATTTATAATGACTTATTGAAAGTCATTAGCCTTTAGATTAGATTAAGCTAAGTTATCTCATTTATATCTAATAAAAAGAGACGTCGATGGAACTAATTTTACACGATATTCATGTTAACTCAATCGAGTTAGCATTGGACAAAGCTCGCCAATATCGCTCCTTGCTGGAGCCTGAAATGGCTGAAAGCATTTGTCTCGATATTCTTAATATTAATGCAGATAATCAGCACGCCTTAATCATTTATATTTTGGCTTTGAGTGATCAATTACATCACCCCGATAAACAAGCCCAGATAAAAGTTATTCAGCAAGCAATAGAAAAGCTGGAGAGCGAATATCAACGCCATTATTACGCGGGTTTGCTTAATGAAAGACAGGCACGATTTTTATTGTCTCAGCCGATGTCTCGCTCCTTTGCTTATGACTATTTCGTTGAAGCTTTCGATCATTATAAGCAAGCACAAACGCTTAGCCCTGAAAATAACGATGAAGCGATATTGAGAAGGAATAGCTGTATTAGAACTATTCAAAAAGAGAAACTGCGAGCAAGACAAGATAATGAAGACATACTCATTGATATGGAAAGCTAATCGTGAAATTACTCCAGCTGCAAAAAAGAACGATGGCAATCGTCGGTACATTGATGACGCTATATCTGATTATTCACATGCTTACCAATCTGAGCTTTTTTAGCGAAAGTAGCTTTAACCAATTTTATCAATGGTATAACGGGACTATGGTCCGCTGGCTAATATTGACCTTTATTACTGTCTCAATGTTCATTCACATTAAAGCAGCGATTAGAATTCGTAAAGCGAATGCCAAAGCAAGAACGGTAGACTACAAAAAACACAGCAAATTTCATATCCCTGCCACCTTGGTTACCTTGAGCATTGTATTTTTGTTCAGTTTTATTGCTGTGCATATTTTCCAAACTTTATTGTTTGATCCAGTGGATGTTTATGGTGAGCTAATATCGCTTTTCCAATCGCCTTGGGCTGTTTTATTTTATCTTGCAGGCTTATTTGTACTGATGATGCATCTACTTCATTCCTTGGGTAATGTTTTACAGACGCTAGGTAAAACATCGCTAACGTGTAATGGTTTAGTGGTCGCTTTTGGTTTGCTATTAACAGCCGGTTTTGCGTTGATTCCGCTTTATATATATTGTGTGATGCCATGAAAGATTTTGAATTAGATAGTCGTAGCCCTAAAGGCAGTTTGGAAGATCGCTGGACACAGCATAAGTTCAATTCCAAGATTGTAAATCCTGCTAATCGTAAAAAGTATAAGATCATTGTGGTGGGCACAGGATTGGCGGGCGCTGCAGCTGCAGCATCATTAGGAGAGATGGGCTACAACGTTAAAACGTTCTGTTTTCAAGACAGTCCCCGCCGAGCCCATAGTATCGCCGCACAAGGGGGTATTAATGGGGCTAAAAATTATCAAAATGATGGTGATAGTGTGTGGCGCTTGTTTTATGACACGCTAAAAGGGGGGGATTTTAGAGCGCGTGAATCGAATGTTTTTCGTCTTGCTGAGTTGAGCAGTAACATCATTGACCAAGCGGTTGCTCAGGGAGTGCCATTTGCTCGTGAATATAGTGGTTATCTGGCTAACCGATCTTTTGGTGGTGCTCAGGTATCTCGTACTTTTTATGCACGAGGACAAACCGGTCAACAATTATTATTAGGTGCTTATCAGGCGATGAGCAAACAAATAGCACAAGGCTCAATTACCCATCATTCTCGCAGTGAAATGCAAGATCTTATTATGGTTAAAAATCATGCTAAAGGCATTGTCAGTCGTGACTTAATAACAGGTGAGCTCGAAACACATATGGCAGATTGTGTGGTGTTATGTACTGGCGGTTATAGTAATGTATTTTATCTATCGACCAATGCTAAAGGCTGCAATACATCGGCAATCTGGCGAGCGCATAAACAAGGCGCATTATTTGCCAACCCCTGTTTTACACAGATCCATCCCACCTGTATTCCTCAACATGGTACTTTGCAATCAAAACTAACCTTGATGAGTGAATCTTTACGTAACGATGGTCGAGTTTGGGCGCCAAAAAGAAAACAAGATTGTGCTAAAGTTCCTGAAGATATTGCTGAAGAGAATCGTGATTATTTCCTAGAGCGAATGTATCCGGCTTTTGGTAATTTAGTCCCTCGTGATATTGCGTCACGTGCAGTTAAATTAATTTGTGATGAAGGCCGTGGCGTAGGCCATGAAATTGAAGGTCAAAAACTCGGTGTTTATCTTGATTTTGCCCAAGCTATTAACAAACAAGGTTTAGCAGCAATTACTGAAAAATACGGTAATTTATTTCAGATGTATCAGCGTATAACCTCTGAAGATCCTTATTCAACGCCAATGCGTATTTATCCGGCTGTGCATTACACCATGGGCGGTTTATGGGTTGATTATAATTTAATGACATCGATTGATGGTCTATTTGCCGGTGGTGAAGCCAATTTCTCTGATCATGGCGCTAATCGATTGGGAGCGAGTGCGTTAATGCAAGGCTTGGCCGATGGTTATTTTATTCTGCCAACAACGGTCTCTGATTATTTAGCGCAGCAAAAACCGTTAGATCCTGAACGAAACTACCCAGAAGCAGAGTTGGCTTTAAAAACAGCTAAAGCGCGGCTAGACCGTCTATTGAATGCACCTGATCCACAAAAAACGCCTGATGAGTTTCATCGTCAATTAGGCCAAATAATATGGCATGCTTGTGGCATGGCAAGGGAAAAAACCCTACTTGAATCATCAATAACTGAAATTCAACAGCTTAAAGAAACATTCTGGCAACAAGTTAAAGTAACCGGCAGCGGTATGGAGTTAAATCAAACATTAGAAAGAGCAGGCCGAGTGGCTGATTTCTTCGAGTTAGCGGAGCTTATGTGTATTGATGCCTTAGAGCGAGAAGAGTCCTGTGGTTGCCATGCCCGAGAAGAACATATTACGGAAGATGGTGAAGCACAACGTCATGATGATGATTTTTCCTATGTTTCTGCATGGCAATATAGCGGCAATACCAGTTTGCCAACCCTGCATAAGGAAGAGCTTCATTTCGAATTTGTTAGACCTAATACAAGAAACTATCGATGATTTTTACTCTACACATATGGCGCCAGCAAGATAGTCAATCGGAAGGCTATTTCGAACAACATGAGATCGATGTTGATGAAGGTACATCATTTTTAGAAATGCTTGATGCCTTAAACGAGCAGCTTATCGTTGCTGGTAAAAAAGCCATTGCCTTTGATTTTGATTGCCGTGAGGGGATCTGTGGCTCCTGCAATTTAGTGATTAATGGCTCACCACATGGTAAACATCGTGCAACAACAACCTGTCAGCAATATATGCGTGATTATGCTGATGAAAAAGAACTTTGGATTGAACCCTGGCGAGCCACAGCATTTCCTATCATTAAAGATTTGATAGTTGATCGCACGGCGTTTGATAAGATTATTCAAGCAGGTGGTTATATTGATGTTAGAACCGGTTCGGCACCTGAAGCAAATACAATGCCGATCGAGAAAGAAATTGCTGATGATGCCTTTGATGCCGCTACCTGCATAGGTTGTGGTGCTTGTGTAGCGATCTGTCCTAATGCCTCTGCTACATTGTTTGTTGCAGCAAAAGTAAGCCACTTATCCAGCTTACCGCAGGGTCAAATGGATAAAAAACGAGCGGGTAAATTACTGGTCGCCATGGAAGAACAAGGATTTGGTAGCTGCAGTAATTATCGTCAATGTGAAAGTGTTTGTCCTAAAGAGATTAGTATCAGTACCATTACTAAAATGAATAAGCTACTCTACCAGTCACCTTGATGTCTAAAACTAATACCTTGTTGTAACAGGTCAAAATAACACATTGTCTTTTGGCTTAATCGGCTAGTATTTGAAGGTAGCACAAACACAAGTTTCGCTTTTATGCTGCGCGTTTTAAACTAGGTGGTTAGGGTTTTATTCACTGTTGGTCGCTATTATTATCATTGTGTTCTGCTCATTGGCAGCCGTGTTGTCAATGATATTAACATTATGTAATGGTGTCTGATATCGACTGAGACTAGCACCAAATAAAACCGTTGCATTTTAGAGTGAAAATGTACAAGATCCTGCGATTTAAGCTTTGCTAATAAGAGTAATTGCGTATGCATACCACTATGAACGCTATTGTTGCCTCAAATACGCAGCCGACCGTGGGCTGGGATTCAGAAAAGAGTGCCAAACTTTACGGCGTTCGTGAGTGGGGTGCTGATTGTTTTGATGTTTCATCAGAAGGTAATGCTGTTGTAAGTGTTCAGTTTGGTGCACAAACTGTGCAAGTTCCGTTAATCGATATTGTCGAAGGAATGAAAGAACGTGGCTTAGAAATGCCGGCTATTTTACGCATAGAAAATCTATTAGATCTTCGCATCAAACAACTTAATGAAGCTTTTGCCCGTGCTATCGATCTAGGTGATTATCAAAATTATTATCGTGGTGTTTTTCCGATTAAGGTTAATCAACAATGTCATGTTATTGAAGAGATTGCTGACTTTGGCAAACATTATCACCATGGTTTAGAAGCAGGCAGTAAAGCAGAATTAATTATTGCCCTATCTCAATTGCAAGATCATGACAGTCTAATAATTTGTAATGGTTATAAAGATGCTGAGTTTATTGATCTGGGTTTATATGCTCGTCAAATGGGTATTAAATGTTTCTTTGTATTAGAAACATTGTCTGAATTACCGATTATTATTGAACGCAGCCAAGCTTTGGGTATTGAGCCACTCATTGGAGTGCGAATTCGCTTAGCATCAATGGTAGAAGGCCATTGGAACGAAGATAGTGGTGACCGCTCAATATTTGGTTTGTCGACTAACGCCTTGCTTGAAGTGCTTGAACAATTAAAAGAAGCCAATATATTGCATTGTCTACAATTGCTGCATAGCCACTTGGGTTCCCAAATTCCTAATATTCGCAATATTCGAACTGGGGTATTAGAAGCTTGTCGATTTTATGCTGGCCTTATTGAAGAAGGTGCGCCTATGGGTTATATCGATTTAGGTGGGGGCTTAGCCGTTGATTATGAGGGCACTCAGAGTAACAGTACCCATAGTATGAATTATAGTTTGGATGAATATTGTTCCAATATCATAGAGACGATTTTGGAAAGTCTAGACCCCCTTGAGATTAATCATCCCGTTATTATTTCTGAATCTGGCCGTGCCTTAGTAGCTTATTCTTCGATGTTATTATTCAATATCTTAGATGTGCGTGATCATAAACCTGGTCTGATCCCCAAAGTTGCCCCAACCAACAGTGTTGATCAGATCGTAAATCTATACCACGTATTAAACAATATTGATCTACATAAGCTGCAAGAATGTTACAACGATGCCTTATATTATCGTGATGAAGTGCGTGAATTATTTCATCGAGGCCAGGCTAATTTACGTGAACGTGCCTTAGCAGAAAACCTTTCGCTAGCTATCTTAGAGAAAATTGCCCAGTTATTAACACAAGCAAATCGTATTTCAGCAGAGTTAGAAACCTTGCCAGAACTTTTATCTGATATTTATTATGGTAATTTCAGTTTGTTTCAGTCATTGCCTGATATTTGGGCCATTGATCAGATCTTCCCAATCATGCCGATCCATCGGCTAAACGAAGAACCTACTCGTGATGCCGTGCTGGCTGATATGACATGTGACTGTGATGGTAAAATTGATTCGTTTTCACTGGCTGATGGTCATAGTAAAACACTGCCCTTACATCCACTACGTGATGATGAAGAATATTATCTGGGTGTTTTTCTAGTGGGGGCCTATCAGGAAACCTTAGGAGATTTGCACAACTTATTTGGTGATACTAATGTGGTGAGTGTGCGTATTAATGAAGATGCTAGTTTTGATTTTATCCGAGAATTTCATGGCGATAGCATTGCCGATGTATTAAGTTACGTCGAATATGACCCTAAAGTGATGCAGGAAAACTTCAGACGTACTGCCGAACAAGCTGTACGTGAAGGCAAAATATCGGTTGCAATGCGCCAGAAAATGATAAAGGCATTTCGTGAAAGCATGCAAGGATATACTTTTTTTGAACGTTAAAAAACATGTTTATATAGGAAATTGACAATGTCTAAAGTAATGATTATCGGTGCGGGTGGTGTCGGTGGAGTATTGACTCATAAATGTGCACAATTACCCGACGTGTTTTCAGAAATTGTATTGGCGAGTCGCACAGAAGCTAAATGTAAATCCATTGCAGCGCAGTTAGATAGGCCCATTACAACGGCTCAAGTTGATGCTGATAATGTGCCTGAATTAACGGCCTTACTTAAAACTGAACAACCGTCTTTAGTGATTAATGTCGCCTTGCCTTATCAAGACCTCACCATTATGGATGCCTGTTTAGCAGCAGGTATCAATTATATGGATACGGCTAATTATGAACCGATGGATACAGCTAAGTTTGAATACAGTTGGCAATGGGCGTATCACGATAAATTTAAAGAGGCTGGACTCACCGCTCTATTGGGCAGTGGTTTTGATCCAGGCGCAACCAATATGTTCACCGCCTATGTTGCTAAACATTATTTTGATGAAATTCATCAGTTAGACATTATTGATGTTAATGGGGGCGATCATGGCTATCCCTTTGCGACTAACTTTAATCCTGAAATCAACATTCGTGAAGTAACAGCAGATTGTCGTCACTGGGAAAATGGTCAGTTCGTTACCACACCAGCAATGTCAAAAAAAGCCGAGTTCATGTGCCCTGAAGACATCGGTAGCTATACTATCTATCGCATGTATCATGAGGAATTGGAATCGTTGACAAAACACTTTCCCAGTTTGAAACGTGCACAATTCTGGATGAGTTTTGGTGATAATTATCTTAAACATTTAGAAGTATTAACAAATGTCGGTATGACGGGTATTGAGCCGATTATGTATAAGGGACAAGAAATTGTACCCATACAGTTTTTGGCAAAACTGTTACCTGATCCATCATCACTTGGTTCGCGCACAATAGGTAAAACCTGTATCGGTTGTGTGGTTCAAGGCCTTAAAGATGGCAAACAGAAAATAGTTTATATCTACAATATTAAAGATCACCAAGACTGTTACCAAGAAGTCCAATCGCAGGCGATTTCTTATACAACAGGTGTGCCTGCTATGATCGGTGCTAAGATGATTCTTGAGAAAAAATGGCAAGGTGCCGGGGTGTGGAACATTGAACAATTTGATCCTGATCCGTTTATGGATGATATGAATAAATACGGTTTGCCCTGGCAGGTGGTTGAATTAGATAACTTTGATTTAGATCGCTAAATAAAATGCAATTTACTGACTTTTCTAAACTTGATTTACAGCGACTTCCCTCCCCTTGTTTTGTAGTGGATGAAGTAGCTGTTGAGCGTAATTTATCCATATTGAAAAAGGTTGCAGACCAAAGTGGAGCTAAGGTTTTGGCGGCATTAAAAGCTTTTTCAATGTGGTCATTAGCCCCTTTAACGGCGCAATATCTAAGTGGTACTTGCGCCAGTGGTTTACATGAAGCTAAGTTAGGCCACCAACAATACGGTGGCGAAGTGCATGTGTATGCTGCAGCTTATAGTGAGGCCGATCTTATTGCACTACTAACATTTGCTGATCATATTGTTTTTAATTCCTGTGGTCAGTGGACTCGCTTTCGTCAACAGTGCCTTGCCGCACAACTAAAAAGGCCTGGTTTGCAGTTTGGCTTACGGATAAATCCAGAACATTCTGAAGCAGCTGTGCCTATTTACGATCCTTGTGCACCCGGTTCGCGTTTAGGTATTCCAGTGTCGCAACTCAATGTAGGTGTATTGCAAGGCATAACGGGCTTACATTTTCATACTCTATGTGAACAAAAGTTTGAACCCTTAGCACGGACTGTAAAAGCTGTTGAGCAAAAGTTTGGTCATCTATTAGCTCAAATGAAATGGATTAATTTTGGTGGTGGTCATCATATAACAGCTGATGGTTATAATATTGAGGGTCTGATTGACTTGCTCAAAGATTTTTCTAGTCAACATCAAGTGCAAGTGTATTTGGAGCCGGGTGAAGCGGTAGCGATTGGCACCGGTGTTTTAAGTTGTGAAGTGCTTGATATTACCTGGAATCAATTAAACCAAGCAATTATTGATACCTCGGCAACCTGCCATATGCCTGATACTTTAGAAATGCCTTATCGGCCCGATGTTATGGGGGCTGAACTGGCAGGTAAACTACCTTATACTTATCGCCTAGGTGGATTAACCTGTTTAGCAGGCGATGTAGTCGATGACTATAGCTTTGCCGAGCCTTTACAGATAGGCCAACGATTAATTTTTGAAGACATGAGTCATTACACCATGGTCAAAACAACTACATTTAATGGTACTCATCTACCAGCACTGGCTATCTGGAATTCTAAAACAGATGCATTAAACATAGTCAAAACCTTTGGCTATGAAGACTTTAAAAACAGACTGTCATAATGAGTGAATTATCCACAAAACCTTATCCGATCTTTTTAGGCTCAGAAATTGAACAGCCGCGTCCTGAAAATGCATTGTTTCATGTACTGCCTGTACCCTATGAAAAAAGTGTGTCTTATGGAAGTGGTACAGCATTAGGCCCAAAAGCGATTCTAAAAGCATCCTGGCAGCTAGAAAAATGGGATGGTAAAAGCAAGCCCTGTGATCAAGGTATTTATACCTGCCCAACCATTGACTGTAGCCTACAAGCAGAACATGTCATTGACAATATTGCAGTGGCTACTCAAAAAATCATTGAGCAGGGTGCAATGCCAGTGGTGTTTGGTGGTGAACATACCGTTACTTATGGTGTATTAAAAGGCTTAAAATTAGCGGGGATTGACGACTTTGGTATTGTGCAAATTGATGCTCATGCAGACTTACGTGAGGCTTATGAGGGCGATCCCTTAAGTCATGCTTCTGTAATGAAACGAATTGTGGATATCGGGGTCCCATTGTATCAACTGGGTGTGCGCGCATTGTGTGAAGAAGAGATTGGTTATCGTCAACAGTTTGCTATCCATTATCAAGATGCAGATGAACTGGTGCCTAACAATATTACAAGTATTGATTTACCAAAAAACTTCCCGAAAAAAGTTTTTTTTACTATTGATGTTGATGGGTTGGATCCCTCTGTTTTTCCATCAACAGGTACGCCTGTTCCTGGCGGTTTAGGCTGGTATCAAACCTTGAGTTTATTTGAATCTGTTGTCAAACAATGTGACATCATCGGCTTTGATATTATGGAGTTTGCACCTATTAAAGGTTTTCATGCCTACGATTTTTCAGCAGCTATGCTGACTTATAAAATGATGGGTATTGTTCAGCGTAATCGTTTAGCGCTGCCTAAGACATCTGATAATTAATGATAAATGAACGCCCAATTGGCATATTTGACTCAGGTATTGGCGGCTTATCAATTGCACGCCAAATTCGTACAAGATTAACTAATGAACATTTAGTCTATGTCGCTGATTCTATTCATGCACCTTATGGCGAAAAGTCTGGATCGTATATTATGGAAAGAGTATTTTCAATCAGCGATTTTCTAGTAGAGCACAAGGTAAAAGCAATTGTTGTTGCTTGTAACACGGCAACCGTATCGTCAATAAAAGCGCTAAGAGCTCATTATGCTATTCCCATTATTGGCGTTGAGCCGGGTCTTAAGCCTGCAGTCTTTAATACTAAAAGTGGTGTTATTGGTGTTTTAGCAACAGCACAAACACTTAAAAGTGCTTCATTTAATGATTTAGCTAAAAGCTTTTCTACTGATGTTGAAATTGTCGTCCAGCCTTGTCCTGGTTTAATGGAACAAGTTGAAGCGATAGATCGGGATAGTGCAAAAACAGAGGCGCTCATTAAAGAGTATGTAGTTCCACTATTAGATAAAGGGGCCGATCATATTGTACTGGGTTGTACTCATTATGCTTTTTTAGCCAGTGTTATTAAAAGAGTAGCGGGTCCAAAGGTAGAGATTATAAATACTGATTTTGCAGTAGCTAAAGAGACTGGGCGCCGTCTACAAGCTGAGGATTTATTATCAAAAAATAGTGAGCAGGGCAGCATTGAATTTTGGAGCAGTGCACCTTCCGCTATTGCCCAAAGGCAATTTAGTCTACTATGGGGGAGCTCCGTTACTGTGTTGAAAATTTAATTGAGTTGCCTGCCTGATATTACTGATTATTCTTTACTTGGTTAAGCTTACTTTTAATTAGAAGTATGAGTATAGTCCTTCCGATGTAACAAAGGCTTGTATGGAAAAGTTTGATCTATTTATAAAGGGAATATATTGACGGTTAAAATAAACACAGCAGAATTGCGCCTTGGTATGTTTATTAAGAAGCTAGGTGGATCTTGGATAAAACATCCCTTCTTTCGAGGTAGTCTTTTATTGGGAGATAAAAATGATTTAACACGGATCTTAACAGCAGGTATCAAGGACGTTTGGATAGACGAAACCAAAGGGCTTGCTAGAGCAGCAAAAAAAGAAGATAAAGCCCTCCCAGAAGAGGCGCTAGAAGTAGTTGAATCTTCTACTGATCTAATAGTCAAAAAGGCGATTGTAAGTTCAATGGAAGTAGAAGTTGAACATGCTCGCAAGTTTTGCGATTCAGCAAAAAAACAAGTCAAATTAATGTTTGACGATGTAAGACTAGGTAAGGCGATTGATCTCAATATCACTTTACCGCTAATTAACGAAATTGAAACAATGATTCAACGTAATGCCTCTGCTATTTTGAGTGTGGCACGTTTAAAAACACATGATGACTATACTTATATGCACTCTGTCGCTGTGTGTGCCTTAATGATAAGCCTTGCCCATCATTTGAACTTAGATGAAGAGCAAACTAGGTTAGCTGGCATTGGTGGATTGATGCATGATTTGGGTAAATCATTTATACCATTAGGTATATTAAACAAACCTGGGAAACTGTCTGATGCCGAATTTGTTTCTGTAAGAAAGCACGCAGAAGCAGGCGCTATGATATTAAAGAAAAGTGGTGCAGAATCTGCTGTGATTGATATCGCTTTGCATCATCATGAGAAAGTTGATGGCAGTGGTTATCCTGATAAGCTTGCTGGTGATGATATTTCACTGTTAGCTCGGATGGCTGCTATCTGTGATGTTTATGATGCTGTGACTTCGCAGCGTGCCTATAAAAAAGCGTGGGATCCTTCTAATGCTATTCATAAAATGACGCAGTGGGAAGGGCATTTTGATAAAAAAATCTTTGCTGCCTTTGTTCAATCAGTCGGGATCTATCCTGTTGGTTCACTGGTTCGACTGTCATCCAAACGGTTAGCTGTGGTGATTGAACCTGGTATTGAGGCCTTGCTTAAACCTAAAGTTAAAGTGTTTTACTCGATGAGTACTAAAACTCAAATTCCACTTGAAATCATTGATCTTGCTGAATCAGAATGTAAGCTTACTATTGAGGGACCTGAAAACCCTGAAGAATGGGGATTTAAATCTCTTGAAAATTTGTGGCTGTAGTAGGCTGTTATTTTATGTGGGATTACGCTTAGTTTTCCATTAAAAAAGTCCAGATAATTAAAGATAAATCTTAAAGACTGTAATTAGTTTTGTGAATGACTTTACTCCTTAAATTATCTAGTCATCAGTTGAGAGCGATAGAGTACTTTTAGAAATGTCTAAAACAAGCTAGAATCGCGAATTATTATTTGTAGAGTATGATTCGATGAACCTTGAAACAGCAAAATTATTGGCTGATTATTACGCCGCTTTTAACAGCCAAGATATGACCGCATTTCTTGAAATGCTGACAGAAGATGTTATTCATGACATTAACCAGGATAAACGAGAATTAGGTAAAAGCCTATTCTCTAAATTCATGCTTAGGATGAATGCATATTACAAAGAACAGATCGTTAATATCTCTATCACTACCAACAAAACAGGCGATCGTGCTGCTGTTGAATTCACCGTATTAGGTGAATATTTATCAACTGATCAAGGTTTGCCTGAAGCCAAGGGCCAAAAATATAATTTAGCTGCAGGTGCCTTTTTCGATATCCGCGATGGTAAAGTCGCTCGTGTAACAAACTATTACAACCTTGAAAATTGGCTTTCTCAAGTTGTTGCTTAATAAAATATGCTGAGTTTAAAACGTTTGTCAGGTGATGAACTAGTTCGATATTTACCAGAACTAGCACAATTGAGAATTCAGGTTTTTCGTGACTTTCCCTATTTGTACGATGGCGACTTGGCTTATGAGCAACGTTATTTGCAAATTTATGCCAAATCTACAGATAGCCTCATTGTATTGGCATTTGATGGCGATACGATTGTTGGCGCATCCACTGGTATTCCGCTTAAATTCGAAACAGGCGAGGTTAAACAGCCGTTTATTGACGCCGGTTATAATGTTGATAAAATCTTTTATTGTGGCGAATCTGTCTTAATGCCCAGTTATCGCGGACAGGGAGTAGGTGTTGCCTTTTTTGAACATCGTGAAATATATGCCCGAGAAATAGGAGGCTTTGATTTTTGTTGTTTTTGCGGTGTACAACGATCTGATAGCCATCCCTTACGTCCAACAGACTATGTTGCTTTAGATGATTTCTGGCGAAATCGAGGTTATCAAAAACAGCCACAACTGCATACAACATTTAGTTGGAAAGAAATAAATGAAATAGAAGAGTCGCCTAAGCCGATGACCTTTTGGATGAAAAATTTAGCATGAGCAAAATAAAGATAGCCGCTGCTCAATACGATATTAGTTTTTTCACCGACTGGTCAGATTTTGTCGATAAGTTGACCGAGTGGGTGCATATAGCCGCTGAAAAGCAGGCAAAGCTACTTGTGTTTCCTGAATATGGCAGTATGGAATTACCATCATTATTAGGTGAAACAATCTATAAAGATCTTAATGGCCAATTACAGGCCATGCAAACACTTTATCCTCAATGGCAAGCATTGCATAAAGAATTAGCGCGCCAGTTTGATGTGATGATTTTAAGCTCAACTTATCCTGTTATGCAACAAGATGGTCGTTACTGTAATCGAGCGAATCTTTATGGGCCAGATGGTTTAATAGATTATCAAGACAAACTAATGATGACACGTTTTGAAAATGAACAATGGCTAATTAAAGCGGGTAAACAGATCAAAGTAATAGATACAGATATTGGAAAATTAGCGATCAATATCTGTTATGACGCAGAATTCCCGCTTATTACTCGTCAACAAGTGGCTGCAGGTGCTGATCTTATATTGGTCCCAAGTTGTACTGATACTGAAGCGGGTTTTCATCGTGTCCGTATTGCTTGTCAGGCGCGCGCTCTAGAAAACCAATGTTATGTAGTGCAATCGCCTACTTTCGGGAAAGCTGCTTGGTCTGAAACAGTAGACGTCAATACTGGCAAAGCCAGCATCTATACACCAGTTGATTACGGTTTCCCTGATAATGGCATCTTAGTGCAAGGGTCTCAATACCAAGCTGAGTGGGTACACGCGGAGATAGATTTAGCTGAAATTGCTCGCGTGCGTAAGGAAGGTCAGGTTTTTAATTATCGTGATTGGCCAAAGCAACAAAAATTACTGACCCCACACAAAATCTAATGATAAATACAGCCGACATAACAAGTATTGACTCTGTTGCATCAGGATAAGTCACTGATAAAAAGCTAAGTTCTACGGTGATTTTATTTTTTGCTTCGGGCCTAGTTTGTTCGGTTTTTTATCATACATTGCAGTTAATAATAATTCGCCTTTACTATCAACATGAAAGTCACCGAAACGCGCTGTTTGATAAAGTGGGCTATGGCCTTCATGAAAGAAAAATGCATTATTGGCAAATTTCAAGCTACCATTTCTCACGCGATATTGCATCAGCACTACATTTTCGAGACTATAATTCAATGCCATATAGTCACCTTGCATTAAAGACCGTCGCTCCACAGGTGCTAGCTTTATATTAATAATCTTACCTTCAGCTAAGTATTTTGCCTTAGCTGAAATTGACTAATTCACTACGGCCAGAATAATAATCAAAGCAGCAGAGCAAGAGCTAAAGTATTAAAAAATTCACTAGGGACAATAATTATTGTTAGTTTTATTAGAACTTTGTGTTTGATATAATCAAGCTGTGAACACCTTTAATTATATTACACAGGACAAATAAAATGGCCTTATTACTTTTATGGATGAAGCTTTAGCCAACACAGTATAAAATAGAGTCATATTTATTCCACTGCAAATACCACGCACTCAAAGGAAACACCATGCTGAACCAGTCGCAAATCGAAAAAATCATTAATGATTATCAAGATCCCTCTGCATTAATGACTTTTGGCGATTCCAAAGCAAACGTCGATGTTAAAATCGCTGATGAAAGTATTAAGGCCAATGTTACCTTAGGCTACCCAGTTAAAGGGTATACCAACGACTTACAAGCTGGCTTACTAGCCGAATTAAAACAACAATCACAATCTGATGATGTGACCGTTGTTGTAGATTGGAAAGTAACTAAACATAAAGTGCAACAAGGTATAAAAGGTATTAATAGTGTTAAAAACATTATTGCTGTTGCATCAGGTAAAGGTGGTGTAGGTAAATCGACGACATCCGCTAACCTTGCACTAGCGCTTGCCGCTGATGGTGCTAAAGTGGGTATTTTAGATGCGGATATTTATGGACCAAGTCAGCCAAGAATGCTGGGAACATCACAACGTCCTGAATCAATTGATGGCAAACGTATTGAACCTATCGAGAGTTACGGTTTGCAATGTATGTCGATTGGTTTTCTGATTGATGAAGAAGAGCCGATGATCTGGCGTGGCCCAATGGTAACTCAGGCATTGGAACAAATGCTGAATGATACAAATTGGAGTGAGCTGGATTATTTAGTCATTGATTTACCACCGGGTACTGGTGATATTCAGTTAACCTTATCGCAAAAAGTACCCGTGAGTGGCGCAGTTATTGTTACAACACCACAAGATATTGCTCTACTAGATGCTCGCAAGGCATTAAAAATGTTTGAGAAAGTCAATGTATCCGTCATGGGTGTGATCGAAAACATGAGTACCCATATATGCAGCAGCTGTGGCCATGAAGAGCATATCTTTGGTAGTGGCGGCGGTGAAAAAATGGCTAAACAATATGGTATTGATTTACTCGGTGATTTGCCACTAGATATTAAAATTCGTGAAGATGCAGATGGCGGACAACCTACTGTTGTAAGCGATCCTGATGGAGATATCGGTATGGCTTATCGGACAATTGCACGCCGTCTAGCAGCACGTTTAGCAAAACAGGGCAAAGATTATACCTCGGCATTTCCAAATATCGTGATCAAAAACGATTAATCACGTTATCATTAAGGTTATTATTATTTAAAGCGATTCGAATATGAGTATAAAGTCAGACAAATGGATCCGCCGTATGGCGCAAGAGCACGATATGATTAGTCCTTTTGAAGCGGGGCAAGTACGTGAGGGTGACAATGGACGAATGATTTCTTATGGCACATCTAGTTATGGTTACGATGTTCGCTGTTCGACAGAGTTTAAAATCTTCACGAATATCAATTCAGTGATTGTTGATCCGAAAAATTTTGACGAAGGTAGCTTTGTTGATGTCAATTCAGATGTGTGCATTATTCCGCCCAATTCATTTGCCTTAGCGCGGACTGTTGAAACATTTAAAATTCCACGCAATGTATTAACCATTTGTTTGGGTAAGTCTACCTATGCCCGCTGTGGGATCATTGTTAATGTCACACCCTTAGAACCAGAATGGGAAGGTCATGTGACTTTGGAGTTTTCAAATACCACCACCTTACCAGCAAAAATATACGCTAACGAAGGGGTAGCACAGATGTTATTTTTTGAGTCTGATGAAGTGTGTGAAACATCTTATGCTGATCGGGCGGGTAAATATCAGGGACAAAAAGGAGTCACGTTGCCTAAGTCTTAATTTAGGATAACTATATCCAATGACATTAAACTTCTCATTTCTACGATGTATAAAACTACTGTTAATGTCAGTCATGGCCATCATGTTTGCAGGCTGTAGTAATGAACGTGTTTCAGATGAACAATGGCCACATAGTGATTTAAGTAGTTATGCGGCGGCCTTTTCGCCAGATGGCCGTTATGTGTTAGTAGGTGATACAGATGCGCCAGCAAGGTTATGGGATATTGAAGCCAATAAAGTGGTTTATAGTTGGCAAAACAATGAGGAAGTGGGCACAACGACGGCGGTAGCATTTTCTGCTGATAGTAAAGTTGCAGCGACTTCTGAGCAAGATGTTATTGTTTTGTGGAAAGTTGCTAATGGTCAACCTATGCTACGATTGAGCTTTCCGGTTAAAATAAAATCATTCGCCTTGTCACAACATGGCGATTATTTATTGCTTGCCTTATATGATCGTACAGCAGTATATTTTGATGTTACTGGAAACCGAGTATTACAAATTTTAGAACATGATGGTAAAGCGGTTAATTCACCGATTAATCAACTTATTAATACGGTCGCTATTTCCCCTAGTGGTAAATATGCCTTAACAGGTGGTGATGATCAAACTGCCCGTCTATGGCAACTTGATTCAGGCAAGCAACTACGAAGCTGGAAACATGAAAATTCCGTTAATATAGTCTCCTTTTACCCTAAGGGAGGCTTTGCTTTAACAGGTGCTGGCAATGGCCAGACCCATTTTTGGAACATGGTCACTGGTAAAGAAAAATATACCTTACGCACTTCAGCTTGGCCTAAGGACATGGTATTGCCAAATTTTCCATCCTTTAAAAGCACAACATCAGCCGTTGATTTTTCTCCAGACAATGCCTATATAGTGACGGGACATCCCTCACAAAAAATTTGCTTATGGACTGTGGCAACAGGTGACAAAATTGACTGCTGGCAAGTAGCAAGAAAAAACGCATTACGGCCCGGCGTTGTATTACAAGCGGTTGCTTTTTCAGTTGATGGCAAGGCTATTTACAGTGAATCTGGAAATGGTATCGGTCAAAAATGGCTGCTTAAATAAATGTATAAACTGATTTTTTTTGTGCCTGAAAGTCATAAAGAAGTCGTGAAACAAGCTGTTTTTGCACAAGGCGCTGGTCGCTTTGATGGTTATGACTATTGCTCATGGGAAGCCTTAGGCACCGGTCAATTTAAGCCTTTATCGACTAGTCAGCCCTTTATTGGAGAGCAAGGTAATCTCGAAACTATTGCTGAATATCGAGTAGAAATGATTTGTATTGAAGTTAATATTAAAGCTGTTTTACAGGCATTGATTGCTAGCCATCCTTATGAAACGCCTGCTTATGAAGTCTGGTCAATTAAAACACTAGACGATTTTTAACCCTAAAGAGTTGCTGTTATGTCATCACCACAAACTACGCCTAAAGAAACATTCTTAGCTGATTATAAAGTACCCAATTATTTGATTGATACGGTGCATTTGACCTTTGATATCGATGCCTCAGTCACACGGGTTCATAGTGTATTGGCAATGCGTAAAAACCCAGAGTCTGCAATGGAGAGTAATGACTGCATACTGGATGGTGAGCACCTTGAATTAGTATCGATAAAGATTGAGGGGCGTCAATTACAGGGCAATGAATATCAACGCACGGACCAGTCACTATTATTGTCATCTTTGCCAGATAAATTCGATTTAGAAATTGAAACACTTATTCAGCCAGACCAAAATACCGCATTAGAAGGTCTTTATCATTCTGGCTCGTTATTGTGTACTCAATGTGAAGCCGAAGGTTTTAGACGGATCAGTTATTACATGGACCGACCTGATGTGATGGCCGTTTTTACTGTGTCTATTGTTGGCGATAAACAACAGTGGCCGATTATGTTATCTAACGGCAATATGGAAGAACAAGGTCAGTTTGAAGATGGTCGTCATTGGACGCGTTGGCATGATCCTCACCCTAAACCGAGTTATTTATTTGCCTTAGTAGCTGGTGATTTATATCGTCAACAAGAAAGTTTTACAACGATGTCGGGTCGTGAAATAAGCTTGCAGATTTATGTGGATCATGAAAATAGTCACAAATGTGATCATGCATTGACGTCACTAAAACAAGCGATGTTATGGGATGAACAGCGCTATGGCCGTGAATATGACTTAGATGTCTTTATGATCGTTGCGGTCAACGATTTTAATATGGGGGCAATGGAAAATAAAGGTTTGAATATTTTTAATTCATCCTGTGTTTTAGCGAGCCCAGAAACGGCAACAGATGCCGATTATCATCGAATTCAAGGCATTGTTGGTCACGAATATTTCCATAATTGGTCAGGTAATCGTGTGACTTGTCGTGATTGGTTTCAACTCAGTTTGAAAGAAGGTTTCACTGTTTTACGTGATCAACAATTTAGTGGTGATATGAATTCTACAGCGGTACAAAAAATTGATGATGTCAATCAATTACGTACCATGCAGTTTGCTGAAGATGCAGGTCCAATGGCACATCCCGTTAGGCCGGCATCATTTATCGAAATTAGTAACTTCTATACCGTGACTATTTATGAAAAGGGAGCTCAAGTTGTTGGTATGATTAAAACCATTGTTGGTGACTCTGGTTTTAGAAAAGGCACTGATTTATATTTTGAACGCCATGATGGCCAAGCAGTGACTACTGATGATTTTGTTCAAGCCATTGAAGATGCCAATAAAGTAGATTTAAGCCAATTTAGACTTTGGTACTCACAGGCAGGTACACCGGTGTTGACGATTGAAGGTCGGTACAATTTGTCACAGCAAACCTATAGTTTAAGCATTAAACAACATTGTCCTGCTACGCCAGATCAACAAGTGAAAGTCCCTTTTTATATCCCATTAGCTGTCGGCTTATTAGATAAAAATGGCAATGCTATGTCGCTACAACTAGAGGGTGAGAATGGCCCCTCGGAGCAGAATACAAGAGTATTAAATATTATTGAAAAAGAGCAGGTTTTCACCTTTGTGAATATTCCCTCTGAGCCAGTGCCTTCATTACTTCGAGGCTTTTCAGCGCCTGTAAAAATATCAATGGATCGCAGTAATGCTGATCTGACTTTTTTAGCGACAAATGATAGTGATAGCTTTAATCGATGGGATGCAGGCCAAACATTACTGATTAATGTATTGCTAAGTCTTATTAAAAATGTTCAGCAGCAACAAGGTTTAACATTGCCAGAAGGGCTGGTTGAACAATTGGGTCTTGTTTTAACAGACGAGAATACAGATCCGGCATTGATTGCAAAAATGCTCAGTATTCCTAGTGAAAATTATCTAGCAGCTCAGATGGAATTAGCGGATGTTGATGCTATTCATATAGCACGTAATTTTTTGAAAAAGACGATTGCTACAGGTTTAAAACAACAGTTCAGTAAGGCTTATCAACAGCATAACTCAAGGGACAAATATCAATTTAATGCATTAGATATGGCAAGTCGTAGTCTTAAAAATGTGTGTTTAAGTTATCTGATGAGTTTGCAAGATCCAATGCAAACACAGCGTTGTCTTAAACAGATGAAACAGTCTGATAATATGACAGATACATTAACGGGACTGGCTCTGTTATCAGATCAAGCAGGTCCAGAAGGCGAGCATGCCTTACGCGCATTTTATGAACAATGGAAACATGACCGCTTAGTGGTCGATAAATGGTTAACTGTTCAAGCACAGTCGTCACTTTCGAGTACTTTGCTTCGTGTTAAAGGTTTAATGAATCATCCTGCTTTTAGTATTAAAAACCCAAACAATGTACGCGCGTTGATTGGCCAGTTTTGTCGCAATAATCCGATAAATTTCCACGCAAAAGATGGCTCAGGCTACCAATTTTTAGTAGAGCAAATCTTGGTATTAAATAAACTTAATCCTCAAGTAGCGGCCAGAATGTTAGGTGCTTTTAACTCGTGGCGTCAATATGATCAAGCAAGACAAGCAATGATGAAACAAGCCTTGACTGAAATAGCTAGTCAGCCTGATTTATCATCTGATGTCTATGAAGTAGTGACCAAATATTTAGTGGATGTATAGGACATAAAGTTATGTTTACATTAGATCCTAGATTGCAACAAGATACCATTGAGATTGCTGAGTTTCAGCTATGTAAAGTACTGTTGATGAACGATGCCCGATATCCATGGGTGATTTTAGTACCTAAAATAACAGGTCTAACTGAAATATTTCAACTGGAATCGCTTGATCAACATCAGCTTACGGTTGAATCAAACTTTGTGGCTGTTAAGTTAAAAAGTTTGGTGCAAGCAGATAAAATGAATGTAGCGGCCTTAGGGAATATTGTGTCGCAATTGCATATCCACCATATTGCTCGTTTTATTCAAGATGAATCATGGCCATCACCTGTCTGGGGTAAAGGCCTAGCAGTCGCTTATAATCAATCTGAGTCCGATGCTGTGATTGCACAACTGAGGACTGAATTTAGTCGCTTGATTAGTCATGGCTAGAGAGTTACATTTTCAGCTGAACATTAATAGAGAACAAGCTTTACGCTATTATCAAGGTACAGCAAGTGCTGTGATTGTCACTACAACTACAGGTCAAAAATTGCGATTTCCAGCTGAACACATACGATCCTTTATAGATCAAAATGGCATTTCAGGCTTGTTTAGGATTGAGTTTGATAATAATCATAAATTGATTGGTTTACAACGAGTCTAATTATTTATAGCCTATAATAGTTCATTGATTTAATACTGAATAGCTGTGTTTTTCATCGACTATATGACTAAAATGCTAGGCTAACTATGTCTATAAAAAGCAATATATTAACGTCACAATTAAACTCATTGCCACAGGAGTGGCAATGAAGATCTAAGATCATTGTTCTGTCAAAACAGTACATTGATTGGCTGCATATATGAATTAAAATTCTAAACAGATTTTGCCGAAATGACGATTACTTTCCTGATATTCAAATGCAGCGACCATATCATCAAGTGAGAATACCTTATCTATGATTGGTTTTATTTGATGAGTTTCGATAGCTTCAATCATTTGTTGTTGCTGAGACCGACTTCCTACCAGAACGCCTTGTAGTCTAACTTGTTGTATAAACGCTTTAACAATATTAATTTCACATGTTTGGCCAGATAGAATGCCGATCAGAGAAATCTGACCTCCTACTCTTACCGCTGCTAACGACTGTTCTAATGTTTGGCCACCCCCTATTTCGACCACATGATCTACTCCAACACCACCATTCAACTGTTTTGCTCGTTCGCCCCAGTTGGCCTCCGTTTTATAGTTGATAACATGATCGGCCCCCATGTCGGTTAATCGCTGCATTTTATGCTCGCTGGACGAAGTGGCAATGACTTTACATCCCACCATTTTGGCAAACTGCAAAGCAAAGATAGAGACACCACCTGTGCCTTGTAATAAAACACTATCACCCGCTTTGATAGTATTGAAACACATCAAAGCACGCCAAGCCGTTAGTGCTGCTGTAGTCAAAGTAGAAGCTTCTATATGTGACCAGCCTTTAGGAGCCATTGTGAACGAGTTTGATGAGGATGTTACATACTGTCGCGCATAACCATCGATACCATCTCCAGGTACTGTTGAAAAGCCGTCAACACTAGGCTCACCGTTTATCCATGTAGGAAAAAAGGTAGTAACAACATGGTCACCGACTTTAAATTCGGTCACGTTGTCACCGATTTCTATCACGACTCCTGCACCGTCAGCCATAGGGATCCTTCGTTCAGATGGAGCCCAGAGACCACTCACTACCGCATAGTCATGATAGTTCAGCGAGTTAGCATGAAGCCTTACTGTTATTTCATTTAACTCAGGTTTGCTTACTTTAAGTTGTTCGCTTGTGACCGTTTTAAAACCACCACCTGCACTCACATAAATTGCTTTATTTTCCATTGATATTCCTTGATAAGGTTAAAATGTTGCCCGCACTATAGCAGTAAGGTTACAATAGTCAACCAGTTAACTTTTAGTAACCTAATATAATGAATGAAGAATGTTATAAACCCTGCCCGGTTGAGAGAGGCATGCGTATTATTGGTCACAAGTGGACAGGTTCAATTTTATGGCACTTAAAAGACCAACCTATGAGATTTAATGAGATTGCGAGACAGCTTGCCGGGGCGAGTAAAAAAGTAATTGCTGAGCGTTTAAAAGCGATGGAGGCAAATCAGCTTATCACTAGGAATGTTTTGTCAACAAAACCGATTGCTGTGAGTTACCAAATAGACAAAAAGGGAGTTAGTGCACTTTCAATTCTTGAAGAGCTAAAGCAATGGACGATTGAAAATAATATTTAATATGAGAAGCAGTTATATTCAGCTGTCATTCGCACATTCAAATGGATTTTAATACCAGAGGAGCCTAATCGCTTGATCGACAGTTAAAACAACAGCAACAAACTTGCTAATCATTCCCCGATAATGATTCTAGGCGTAATGACAGTCAACAAATCTGACTGGTCTGTTATGTGTTTTACAGTAAGCTGCTTGATAGCATATTTAATAGATTTAGTTAAAGTTTGAAACATTGTAAATCATCTGCAAATTGTAGGGGGCCACTATACTGCTTACGTATTTGTTGTGTGGAGCTCTGTTCCTTACCAATAGTTCGTTTCATGCGATGTGATAAAACTAAATGTTTAACACTAGACTTTGCTGCAATTTGACCAATGACCGAAGGCGTCATGTGGAGATTACGAGCAATCCCTGTCGCTTCTTCTGGAACTGCATGATGAGCGACTAATATATCCGCTTGTTGGGCCAACAATTGAAGCGTGCCATTATCATTGTTCATATCACCGCTAAATACAATTATTTTTCCTGCAATTTCTACTCGCCAAGCTAAGGCGGGTATTGGGCCATGATGCATTGATAGCGCTGTTAATCGATAGGATGGGTCTACCAAAATAGATTGTTCTGTTTTAGTTGTTACATCGATATCAAATGGCAATAAACGATAGTCTTCACTGTTATCTAGGTAATGGCTTAAGTACTGATAAGCTCCTGCTGGTCCAAGTAAATCTTGTACAAAGTGGCTTGTCGATGGCATCAAATGATTACCACTTGGGCCATACAAATATAAATCTCGCTTGCGATCAGAAAAGAAGGAAGCCTTGATCAAAGCAGGTAAGTCATTGCTGTGATCGACATGTAAGTGACTTAACAAGACAACATCGAGATCATTCAACGATGCTCCGCTTTGTTCAAATCGAAACAAACTGCCACTACCCATATCAATTAGGATCCGTGCTTTGCCCGTTTGCCAGATAATATAACCACTTGACGCGCGCTCATCATCCAATTCAGGACCACCGGAACCGAGTACCTGTAACCATAGCCCTTGCTCCCCACAAGCTGTTGTTGCAAATACTGGGGTACAGAGCATAAGCAAGTGTATGAATAAGCATCTTTTTAACATAATTGTCAGAATTTTAATGAGTAGTCATCGTTGAGTAACACATGCATATGTATAGGGGAAATCTTCTAAGCTTTCATATTGCTCTAAATTCTCTACATTAAGGGTATAGAGCTTTTCTTTGGCACAGGCCTGATCATCGAGAGTATTAACTGTGTTAGCCGTCTGAATAGGCTGTGTGTTTAGCTTAGCCAGCTCGCTCTTTTTTTTGTTAATGAAAATTTGTGTTGGTTTTTTATCCACTGACGTTGTGTTAGTTTCAAGGGCACCAAGCCTAATAAACAGATCTTCAAATTGAGCGTTAATTTCAGCGTGTATGTCTATTTCAGCTAAGGAACCTCCCTCTTGTATTTCTTCCTCAAGATGGTCAAAAATATTATCCATTCTAATTTGCGACTCACTCTTGCCAACATGTGCTGTATCGCTTTCAGCTTGAAACTTATCTTCCTCTGTCGGCTCTTTATCAACATTGTCAGCATTATCTTCTAGAGTAATATCTTGTTCAGCTTCTTCGGCTGTTTCTTGAGCAACATCCTCAGCAATATCTGGCTCATCCTCCTCAGCCTGTACTGAATTACTCTCAGCTTGAAACTTAGCTTCTTCTGACATTTTGTCAACAAAATCGCCAGAATTATCTTTCGCACCAGGATTTCGTTCACCGTATGTGATTTGAGCCGCATCTCTTTCAGCTTGAAGTTTTAGTTCTTCAGTAATTTCTTCTCTTTCTCGTTTGTTAGGTTCAGGCTTAGCAGTCAACTTATCAGAGAATATACTCTTGCCCATTGAGCCAGATATATCTTTAAGACGATCGCCCGCATGAGCGGTTAAAGTAATACTGAATAATAGAATTAAAAAACTGATTTTCACATTATGGCCCTATATTTGTCATGAATATCTTAACTAGGTAGAACATATAATGCAATGATATCAGCATGATGAGATACTTATAAAATAGAAGGGTACACATTAAAAAAGTGATTAAGGGATAGACTCACCATGAAGATAAATTAAGATAACTTTTATTCGAACAGTAGATAATCCAATAGCCTAGTGTTCTAGCTATTCTAGGCGAGTATGATCGGAACTTAGTTTTATATCTGAGTCTGAATTGTTTTTGTTTTTACCACAGCCTAAACACAATGGGCATGTAGGATGGATAGATTGTTATATTATCTTCTCTATATACGACTATAAATGATGAGATAAATAGCTTATTCAATAGTAAAGTCTTATTAATATTGGGCCATTCATTAACCGCTGATTTTGTTGATGTTTTTGTTAGCGGTCACCCTATTACCTGGGTGTGCATTTAATCCATCTAATAAACGTTAAAATATGGCTGATGATTTATTTAATTTCAGCTAATAGCTGATCAATCATTGTCTCTGCTTGTCCTAAATATCCAAGACCAAACAGATTAAAATGGTTGATAATATGATAGAGATTATAAAGTGTTTTTCTTGTTTGATAGCCATAATCTAGTGGGTATTCTGTTTGATAGGCCATCATAAAATCAGCATCAAAACCTCCAAATAACTCTGTCATCGCAATATCTGCTTCACGATCACCATAATAACAAGCCGGATCAAATATTACCGGGTTACCTTGTTGATCTGCGCCAGCATTACCACTCCATAAATCACCATGTAGAAGAGCTGGTTTAGGAGTATAACTTTCAAAAAACAGATGAAGATCCTCTAACAATAGTTGCCCTTTATCCTGCAAATGAGAGCTAGCATTATTTTTTGATGCAAATTTAAGCTGCTGTCCTAACCTGTGATGTTGCCAAAAACGTAGCCAGTCATGTTCACGATTATTGTGCTGTGGTGTGCTGCCAATCGTATTATCAATATGCCAGCCATAAAATGGTTGACTGTGAAGATGTAATTGTGCGAGCTGACTGCCTAGCCGCTGACTTGCCACACCACGTAAACTACCAAGCTCGATGTATTCCAGTACTAAATAACTGTGTCTTGTTGTGTAACCGTGACAAATGACTTCTGGGATCCTCAGACAATTTAAGGCGCGCATTTCTTCCATGCCAAGAGATTCAGCTGCAAACATGGCTGACAGCTGTGGTCGATTAAGCTTAACGAAATAAGATTGTTGATCGGATTGTAACTTATAAGCTTCGTTAATACCGCCACCACTAATTGAACTTAATTTATATCTTGTTAATACATGGCCGGTGACTTGTTCAATTTGCTGAACAATATCATCAATATTAATTGCCATGAGAATCACCTTAATAAACACAAAATAGCATGGTATGCTGATAGCACGTTTTTGCCAAGATGCAATCAGGAGCATGGCCATGTCACAACAAAATCAAAGCAGTGAAATCAACGATAAACAAAGGGTAGCCATCCATGCGGCTAACTTAGTGGAAGATGGCATGATAGTGGGTCTTGGTACCGGTTCAACTGCAAATTATTTCATTGAACAATTAGCTCAGCGCAAACAACATCAAAATCTACACTTCACTGCTGTTGCAAGTTCTGTCGTGAGCACGATTAAAGCCCAGCAATTGGGACTAAATATGATGGCAATAGAACATCTTAGTCAAGTCGACTTGTATGTTGACGGCGCTGATGAGGTATCACCAGAGATGAGCTTACTAAAAGGACGTGGGTTTGATTTAGTAAAGGAAAAACTATTAGCAAAAGCGAGCGCTGAGTTTTACGTGTTGGTAGACAACAGTAAGATAGTCACTCGCATTGGCGAACTTTTTCCAATACCGGTTGAAGTGGCCCCTTTTTCATGGCAAATGGTATTACGTAGTTTGCAACAGATGGGGGGTACTGGAGATTTGAGGAAAAATACAAATGGTGATGGTCTCGCTATTAGCTCACAAGGCAACTTAATTGTTGATATGAGCTTCGACACTAGTCTCAATGCCGACGAACTTAATACTGAATTAAATGCGGTGCCAGGCATAATAGAACATGGCATCTTTTACCAACTAGCCACAACTATTATCATCGGCGAGAAGGGTGAAATTATTGAACGTAACTAGCCCAAGACTGAAATTGTCCTGGGCTAGCCCGTATATGGACTACAGTTGTTCTAAAATTGTTTCAGCTTTAGATACGCCAAACTCACCTGAGCCTTCAACACCCAAATAAGTCACAATGCCATCATCAACAATCATAGCAAATCTGAAACAACGAACGCCCATGCCGCCACCTGTTAAATCGCGATCTAAGCCCAAAGCTTTAGTATATAAAGCGCTGCCATCGGCCATCATGCGAACTTTTCCAGTCGCTTCATTTTGTTTGCCCCAAGCAGCCATAACAAAGGCATCATTAACAGACAGACACCAAATTTCATCAGCGCCTTGTGCTTTAATTTTATCTGCTAATTCCACATAACCCGGCAAGTGTTGAGCAGAGCAAAGAGGTGTGAATGCGCCAGGGACGCCAAAAATAACGACTTTTTTATCCTTGGTTAGTTCGGCTAACTCTTGTGATTGGGGATTTACTGGGCAACCGTTTTCAGGGTCAAACTCAATACATTCAGTTAATTTACCAGTAGGTAAGCGTTGTCCAACTTCAATTGTCATAAATGTTCCTTCAGTTAGTGTAGGGGTAGGATTACAATAGCATAGGCTAAAAAAAGTTATATAAAAACACTAAAATTGCAGGGTTTTACAATGATGGAGTTATAAGCGTTTAATGGTTATGATGGTGACTAATTTTAAATTATGGAAATGATCATGTCGAATCAATCAGTTTTACGTTGGGGAATTCTTGGTGCTGCGCGTGTAAATGAGCGTCTAATGCCTGCGATTGTAGAAGCTAATAATGCTAAACTGATTGCCATTGCAAGTCGTCGCAAGGGGGCTGCCGCTGAAACGCTAGCTAAATATGCGCCGCAAAAAACTGATGTGCTCACCCTAGATAATCCAGATGATTTGCTCAATAATGCTGAGATTGATGCTATTTATTTACCGATGGCAAATGATGAACATGCTGAATGGGCATTAAAAGCAATTGCCAAAGGCAAACACGTCTTAATAGAAAAACCGATGGCATTAACACTGAAGGATATTGAAACAATTGAAGCGGCCGCCATCAAACATAATGTTACGGTGATGGAAGGTTTCATGTATGGCTTTCATCCTCAGCATGCTTATGTACAAAAAATCATTGATTCAGGTGCTATAGGAGATGTGCGAACAGTGCACACGTGTTTTTCATTTCCGATGAAGCCTGCCCGAATGTACCGACTCGAAAAAGATATTGCTGATGGTGGGGGAGCTATGTGGGACATTGGTCCCTATGCGATTCATACGGCACGTAAGTGGTTTACAACTGAACCTTTAGCAGTGACAGCCATGGCTAAATTTATAGATAGTGGTGCTGATGTCAGCTTAAGTGGTGTATTGGATTATAGTGATGGTAAGTTTGCTCATTTTGATATGAGTTTTGAACGTGCTCGTCGTAGTGAATATGAAATTATTGGCACATTAGGTGGCATTAAATGCGATACCGTATGGCAAAATGCGGATGATGCCCCCGTTATTTCGTGGTGGACTGATGCAGGTGAACAGCACAATGTCGAATTAGATATTGCCAATCATTTTGTACTTGAAATTGAGCACTTCAGTGATTGTGTATTAAATAACAAGCAACCAGCCTTATCGTTTGCTGATGCGAAGGCGAATTGTAAAGTAATTGTGGGTGCATTAGCATCAGCAATGTCAGGCAAGATGTCTATGCTAAGTGACGTTGATTAATATCATTCATCTTAAAGCTTTAAGCTAAACGAGCTTGAATTTATTATTATGCGTCATTTTCGGTTCAGAAATGAAATCTTTAGGTAGCTATTGTCTCTTGATATAGATGACATTGTATTTTGATTGTAGGCTTTGAAGTCTTTGCCCACGAGACTATAACTGGCAAGAAAATTTATAAAGCAATAGTTTGTAATAAATTACTTGTTTAGTCGTCTAGTATTCATGGGGCAAGTGTGTTCCATTATTTTTGAATCTAATGAGCAAATAGGGAAAATATTTATGGCTGCTATTTAAAAAACATCTGGATTGGCTTTAGCCATTGCTGCCGCAGGTTTGATTGGTTGTGCAACGGCTACAGAAACGACTACTTCAGCAAGTGCAGAATTAGTACATTGTTATGGCGTTACTGCTTGTAAAGGACATAATGACTGTAAAACTGCAGAGAATGCCTGCAAAGGTCAAGCAGCATGCAAAGGTCATGGTTTTGCAGCAATGACATCTGAAGCTTGTGCTGATGCTGGTGGTACTGAAGGCGCATAATACCGAGAGACTATTTTTTATAAGAAATGCCGTGATTGTAGTTTAGGTACAGCACGGCTTTTTTTAACGAGAATTAATATATGACTCGTCCTTTTATAGGGTTCGGCTTAGGTCTGCGTACTGAGCACTATCAACACGTTATTGATGAAAAACCGCAAGTAGATTGGTTTGAGATTATCTCAGAGAACTATATGGTTCCTGGCGGTAAACCTTTGGCTAATCTGGATAAAATACGAAAAGATTATCCTATGGTTATGCACGGTGTTTCCATGTCAATTGGCAGCACTGATCCAATAAATATTGCGTATTTACAAAAGCTAAAAACACTCATTGAGCGGGTTGAGCCTCTATGGATTTCTGATCACTTATGTTGGACCTCGGTTAATCATATAAATAGTCATGATTTGCTACCGCTCCCCTATAACGAAGCAACTATTAATCATATTGTAGATCGTATCAAGCAAACTCAAGATGTGCTGGGTCGGCAAATGTTGATCGAAAACCTATCTAGCTATGTGACATATAATGATTCTGATATGACTGAATGGGAATTTATAAATGAAATTTCTAAGCGAGCAGATTGTTATATCTTGCTTGATATCAACAATATTTTTGTAAGTGCGAATAATCATCATTTTGAGCCAGAGCAATATGTAAAGGGCATCGATAGTGACCGAGTGATGCAATTTCACCTTGCTGGCCATAGTTATAATGGTGACATGATAATTGATACACATGATCACGACGTATGTGATCCAGTATGGAATTTATATGAAGTTGCCTTAGGGCACTTTGGTGCAGTGAGTACGATGATCGAACGAGATGATAATATTCCGCCATTTGAAGAACTACGTAAAGAATTGGCCATTGCAGAAAAAATTGCTACTAAGGTACTGACACCTGAGCAACTAAATATTAGTGAAAACATCACTTTGGAGGGGGCTGCATAATGTCAGAATTACGCGATCTGCAGCGCCGCTTTATGGGTTATTTACTCAAACAATCTGTAGCTATCATTGCGAATGTGCAGTCCACGCCCGTGTTATCCGCTAAAGATCGTCTTGATATTTATGCCTCTGCGTATAAGCTACGACTAAAAGAAGCTATCACCTCTGATTATGGAAAAGTAGCCAGTTACTTAGGTGATGACCAATTTAATCAGTTGATGGAACGTTATATTGAGAAGCACCCATCACATACTACGAATCTACGTTACTTTAGCGTCAACTTGCCAGAATTAGTACGTGATGAAGCTCCTTTTAATAGTTTAGCTGAACTTTATGAGTTAGCCTGTATAGAACGTGCTTTTGCAGATAGTTTTGATGCTAAATGCATTCATTATGCAACATTGGCTGAGTTGTCCACATTACCTGAGCAAGCGTGGGAAACTTTACAGTTTAACTTCCAAAGTTCATTACAAATATTATGGTTAGAGCATAATACCTTTCCTATCTGGAAGGCATTATCAGACGACAATATACCGCCAAAATCAGAAAAAACTACAGCATCAGCATGGGTGTTATGGCGTGGTTCTGATTTAATTAGTCATTATAAAGTGTTGTCAGGAGCTGAAGCTGCAGTTTTAGGTTTAGCTCTAGATGGGGAAACTTTTGCTGTAATTTGTGAAAAGCTATTAGTATTTTTTAGTGAAGAAGAAACACCGATGAAAGCCATTGGTTTTTTACAATCCTGGATTACTGAAGAAATGTTAGAAAGTTTTAACTGGTGACCAGGCCAATAATTTTAAAACTTAATTTTGAGTTACATGTAGTCCATAATTTTTTAAAATTGTATTTATCCCGTGAATCAAAACATCAGGAGCATTACTGCAGCTTGGATTAAGTTAACTCTTTTCTTTCATTGTCATGGTGTTTAATCATAAGCAAAGGTAGCAATAGAGGAGCTATGTTTATCCGCTGAGTCGCGGGTGAATAAAACTAGAATTTTACAACAAATGTATAATCATATGCTAGTAACAAATAGCCTGAGGGTTGCTTTTTTGGCTCGAAAGCTGTCAGAAAAAGCATAAACTACTGCATATGAGCTTACCGGAAACCAAGAAATACAATTAAGTATTGTTATACAAGTAGGCATGTAAAAAAATAACAAGCTGTATAGTGAATATTCCTAGGTCTGGAGAGATATTTAGATATTAGAAAGAAAAGTGTCGTGCAACTAGCATGATTAAAAATCCTAACGATACAACCCAACACATAATCCAACAAGGTATCATGAGCATTTTAATTAGCCTGACTCGCCTATATTAATAAAATCAGGAGATGAACGGAACAAATATCAATTTGAGCCTAAATAAACATCATCCCTGATGTTTATTTTTTTTGTCGGTCAGTTTTGTTCGATTTTATTATTTTTTCCACTGAAAAGCAGGTTTTTCTTCAGTTACTTGTTTGACTGTTTCTACTTCGGTGTCAGAAGGCCGTAATTTAAGCTGTAAGCCTTGTAGGAAGTTTCGTAAAACTTGATCTTTACAGCTGCGATAATGTTTATGGTCGGCCTTGCGGAAAAATGCACTTAATTCATGTTTACTGATCCGCAGATCAGCTAGTTCTAACACCGCCAAAACATCTTCCGCCTTAAAGTTTAAAGCGATAGTGAGTTTTCTGAAAATGATATTATTAGTTAATTTTTTCTCAGGCTTAGGCTGTTCACCTTCTTTTTTACCACGAAGGTTGTTGATCAATCCATTAAGAAATATGGCTAATTGTTGATCACCACAATTTTGATAATCTGGATCTTCTTCTTTTTTCATCCAGTTACTGATTTGTTCACGAGAAACCACTGAATCTGCGGCTGTAAAATGCGAAATCATTTTTGCATCATTAAAATCGAAGGTATAACGGATACGGCGTAAAACATCATTATTAGTCACAAAAAAAGCCTTGAGATTAGGTGCTATAAGGACAGTATTGTCTTAGCGACAGACTGCTTTAATTTAGAAAACTGTAACAGATTTTAAGTGTTTTTTCTGTTAATCTTAGTTATAACAACTACTAAATTGAAAGTAACTATATGAAACAGACTGATCCACTCGAAGGCATTACCCTAGAAAAAATACTGATTAAGTTGGTTGAGCAATTAGGCTGGCAAGAAATGGGTGCTCAAGTTGATATCAATTGCTTTAACAGCGACCCAAGCATTAAATCTAGCCTAAAGTTTTTAAGAAAAACACCATGGGCAAGAGCTAAAGTTGAAAAACTCTATATCAGATTGACTAGTGAAACTTAATCTTTTCAACCTCCATTAGGGTAATAAGCACAGCTAATACAGCCCGCTAAATGCGAACTTTATTAGACACTTATTGAGTCAGCGATATCATATAATCAACAGCTGATTTAACATCGTCATCACTTAAATCAGGACGACCACCACGTGCTGGCATCATGTTTAAGCCGTTTATTGCGTTGCTATATAAGGTCTCCACTCCTTTTTCGATGCGTGGTGCCCAATCTTTCTTGTTACCTAGTCTAGGTGAACTCATCATTCCTGAGCTGTGACATAGAGCGCATACTTGTGTGACTATTTGTTTACCACCACCCACGCTTTCTACAACAGCAGCTACAACCATTACTGGTGCTTCGCCAATATAGGCTTGAGCGAGAGGTTTGATACGCTCAACAATATCAACGGCTGCCATGCTTTCTGGTTTAATACTTTGTTTTTCTATATCTAACATCGTAGATAAAATTATCTTAACAAGGCCAAAAATAATAAGAAATGTGACAATACTGCCAACAAAGAATTTTCCAGTTTTTTGCGAGTCCATGGTGTCTGCCCTAGGGTGATATTTAAAGGTCTAATTATACGGCTATATTGTGCCGGTTGAAACAATCGGTATACCTAACAAATGACATTAGTCATCTTTTTGATGATATTAAGCATGAATGCTACAGGAAAATGGCTCAGATTATTGCCGTTAGAGCGAGCTTACCTATGGTGCTACCCCCTTGTAATTGTTGATGAGCTTTTTGAATGTTATCGATATTCATTGGACCAATAGTTTCAGTCAATGTGCTGATCAGTTTACCTTCATCAAGCATGATAGCGATAGTATTAAGCAGATGATGTTGAGCAATGAGGTCGTAGGTCTTAAACATCGGTCGTGTAAACATAAATTCCCATACAAAACCGGCACTTTTCGATTTTAACTTATCTAGATCTTGCTTGTATTGAGTGCCAACAATACTACAAATCATGCCCTGAGGTGCTATTAGATCTGCCATGGCTGAAAAGTGTTGATCAGTGTCATTCAAACACAAAATATAGTCAGGATCCTTAATCCCTAAAGAACGATATTGCTGTACTAAATCACCATGATGGTTAATGCTTTTATCTGCGCCCATTTTTTTGCACCAGTCTATTGAAGTTGACTGTGATGCCGTAGCAATGACATTGAGCTTAGCAATTTGTTTGGCGAGTTGAATGGCGATTGAACCTACACCTCCCGCACCACCAATAATCAAGATGTTTTTTCCAGCATCGTATTGTTGATCGATCTTTAGTCGCGAAAACAAGGCTTGCCATGCGGTAATACTGGTGAGTGGCATGGCAGCTATCTGTTGTACTGTAAGTGTTGATGGAGCTTTACCAACGATTCGTTCATCTACCAATTGATGGCTGGCATAACATCCTGGCCGGGATATATCGCCAGCATAAAATACTTTGTCACCTGGCTCAAACAATACGGTTTCTTCACCAGCGGCTATAACAGTTCCTGCTGCATCCCAGCCGACGATACGTGGCGTGCTTAAGGTTTCTGTCATAGCGGCAATAACTTTAGTATCTACTGGATTGATCGCAATTGCTTCAATTTTTATCAATAAATCATGACCAGATGCTGTCGGTGTTACTTGTTCCAAAAGCTGGCCTTGACTATTATTATTATTATTAAATCCATACACTTTCATTAGTTTTTCTCCTTGGCATTGTCTTGACCATATTGGAAAGCAGCTAACATAGCTTGTTTCAGTTTAGGGTGCTGTTCAATATCGTCGAGTTCTAATTCTGCTTGAATTATTTGTTGAAGTTTATTGAATATTCTTTTTTGCAACCAAAATTCTTCAAAAGCGGCTTGGTCAAATTCCCCATTATTAAAAAACGTTATTGCATCGCCTTGTGCATCATTAAACTGTATATTTTCAGCTAATAATATTTCATACTGGTAACTATGGCTGTCAATGTTGTTTTCGGCTGCGAGTAGTTCATGTAATGGAGGCAAACCTTTATAGCGTTGCATCAGCTTATCTAAATTAAGCTCACTCCTGGGTATTAGTGTTTCTCCTTTGAAATTAAAGGTAACGCTAGCGGTGATCTTATTGTTCATTACCTTTGATCCAATAATTGTTTTTTTAAAGCGTCTAAATAAGCTAATTCTGATGGGGCTTGATTATTACGCTGTGCCAGCCAAAGAGACTCGGTTAAACATTCCATCATATGATGTTCAGTGCTGTGTGTATCAACATATTTAGCTTGTAACTGTTGGTATAGTGTTCGAATACCAAAAGGACGATCGGTTGAAATTTGTTCATGTAATGAGATGTGTAAACCCATATGTAAAAATGGATTGGTTTGGCCTTGTTCCACGAAATATTCTAGTTCTAAACTGGCATCAGTATTAAAAATAGAATGATATTCAGGATGTTCATTAATAACCTGAACAACTGTCGCTTCGAGTGCGGAAAGTGACTGGTTTTCGGATTTTTTTTGCCAAGCATCATGATAAAACTGGCGTAGTTGTTGTCTGTTTTGACCAAACATCATGGGCGTTAGAACCTTTGATTGGAGTTGCAAAATAGGGGGCTACTGACTCTATTCTAATGCTTTTCAGTTCAATAACCTATGCCCAACTTTATCCGTGGGGAAACACACACAATATTGATGCTTAGTTGAAACTTATTAAGCCAGGACTCAGCTTAAAAAAACGTCTTAGTCTTTTTTTATTGACTATCTGTGTCAGTCTGGTCGTTATTAAAGCATATCAGCTGTTTATAGACCGCTATAAACCCCGTATAATTAGCTATTTATATTGATTTAAACGACGAGTAGCCCAGTGGCAGATTATAAACACACCTTGAACCTACCTCAAACCAAGTTTCCGATGAAGGCTGGTCTTCCTAATCGTGAGCCTTTGATATTAAAGCGTTGGCAGCAAGAAAATCTGTATCAAAAGATGCGCGATAATGCAAAAGGACGACCTACATTTATATTGCATGATGGTCCTCCTTACGCCAATGGTGATATTCATATTGGTCACGCAGTCAATAAGATCCTCAAAGATATTATCCTTAAATCTAAAACATTAAGCGGTTTTGATACGCCTTATGTGCCGGGTTGGGATTGTCATGGATTGCCGATTGAACTTAATGTTGAAAAAAAAATCGGTAAACCAGGTAAGAAAGTCACAGCAGCGGAATTTAGAGCTGCATGTCGTGTTTATGCCCAAAAACAAGTAGATGGTCAGCGTGAAGATTTTAAACGTTTAGGTGTGTTGGCTGAGTGGGATAATCCCTATTTAACAATGGATTTTAGTTTTGAAGCGGATATTATCCGAACACTAGCTGAAATCGTTAAAGCAGGTCATTTGCATAAAGGTGTGAAGCCAGTTCATTGGTGTATCGATTGTGGTAGTGCTTTGGCAGAAGCTGAAGTTGAATATGAGGATAAAAAGTCACCTGCGATTGATGTACGTTTTGCTGTGATTGATAAGCTTGCATTTGAAGTGGCCACTAACTCCAGCGGAACAGGCCCAATAAGTGTGCCCATCTGGACAACAACGCCATGGACTTTACCTGCTAATCAAGCGGTTTCATTAAATCCTGCTTACGATTATGTTGTTGTACAAATAATTGATGGCGAACGTTTATTGTTGGCAGAAGCCTTATATAAATCTGCAATGGCCCGATACGGCTATAATGCAGACAAGGCTGCCGAATTTAAAATAGTGGGTCGTTGCAAAGGCGAAAATGTTGAAGGTTTACTATTACAACATCCTTTTTATGACAAACAAGTACCACTGATCTTAGGTGACCATGTTACTGCTGATGCAGGTACCGGTGCTGTTCATACTGCTCCGGGTCATGGCCAAGATGATTTTACCGTTGGCCTGAAATACGATTTAGAAGTGTATAATCCTGTTGGTTCAAATGGTGTATTTTTAGCTGATACGGACACATTTGCTGGCCAATCTGTATTTAAAGCTAATCCAAATGTGATCGCGTTATTACAGCAAAAAGGTGCTTTGTTAAATCATGTCGATATTCAACATAGCTACCCCCATTGTTGGCGTCATAAATCACCGATTATCTTCCGTGCGACACCGCAATGGTTTGTCAGTATGGATCAAAATGGCCTACGTCAAGCGGCTATGCAAGCCATTACTGAAACAAAATGGATGCCATCGTGGGGACAAAAACGAATTGAAGGCATGGTGGAAGGCCGTCCTGACTGGTGTGTATCACGTCAACGTACTTGGGGAGTACCCATCCCATTGTTTGTTAATCAACAAACCGGCGCTTTACATCCAAAAACTGAAGCATTAATGGCTCAGGTTGCTGACAAAGTTGAGCAACAAGGAATTGATGCTTGGTTTGACTCTGATTTATCTGATTGGCTAGGCGAAGAGGCAGCAGATTACGAAAAAGTAAGTGATACCTTGGATGTGTGGTTTGATTCTGGTGTGTCTCATGCCTGTGTGCTAGCACGTCGTGATTATTTAAATCGTCCTGCTGATTTATACTTAGAAGGCAGTGACCAACATCGTGGTTGGTTTCAATCATCATTGTTAACGTCTATAGGCTCTACTGGTAAAGCGCCATACAAAGGTGTGTTAACACATGGTTTTGTAGTGGATGCGGCCGGTAAAAAAATGTCAAAATCAATGGGTAATGTTGTTTCACCACAAAAAGTTGTCAATAATTTAGGGGCGGACATTATCCGTCTATGGACGGCTTCCTCAGACTATAGTGCTGAAATGAGCGTATCAGATGAGATCTTGAAGCGAACTGCTGATTCATACCGCCGAATCCGCAATACGGCCCGTTATTTATTATCCAATTTGTCAGATTTTAATCCAGCAACCGATCTGGTTGCAGCTGAAGATATGTTAGCCTTAGATCGTTGGGCTCTTGATCAGGCCTATCACGCACAAGACGAAATTAAGCAGGCCTATGACAGCTTTCAATTTCATTTGATTTATCAAAATATTCATCATTTCTGTGCTCAGGAAATGGGTAGTTTATATCTGGATATTACTAAAGATCGTCAGTACACCATGAAGGCAAACAGCACCGCTCGTCGTTCAGCGCAAACTGCCATGTATCATATTCTTGAAGCTTTAACCCGTTGGATGGCGCCGATTTTAAGCTTTACTGCCGATGAGTTATGGGAATATTTACCGGGCGACAGAAATGAGTCGGTATTACTTAATACGTGGTACCAAGGTTTAGTTCCTCTAACGACAAATACTCCTTTTGACCAGGCTTTCTGGCAGCAGGTCTTTACCGTGCGAGATTCAGTTTCAAAAGAACTAGAAACATTACGTGCTGAAGGTAAAATTAAGGGTGGCTTAACGGCTGAAGTGTCATTATTTGCAGAACCAATATTATTAGAGACATTAGCTGTTTTAGGAGATGAGCTGAAGTTTGTATTGATTACATCGAGTGCTAGTTTACAAGCTGCCTCAGAAAAACCTGCGGAGGCCATTGCAAGTTCGGTCTCTGGTTTATGGTTAGTTTTATCGGCTTCAAACCAGACACGCTGTGACCGCTGTTGGCATCAAGCGCCAGAAGTGGGTAGCAATGAGCTCCATCCTACATTGTGTGATCGTTGTATTGATAATGTTGATGGAGAGGGCGAGCAACGCCTTTACGTTTAATAATATGATGCAATGGTTATGGATATCAGGACTTGTTATTGCCCTAGATCAAGCGTCTAAATCGCTTATGGTTTCATGGCTGTCTTTGCATGAATCTATAGTGGTAATACCATTTTTCAATTTAACCATGGCCCATAACACCGGCGCTGCCTTTAGCTTTTTATCTCAAGCTGGAGGATGGCAGCGATGGTTTTTTGTTGTTTTGGCAGTAAGCATCAGTTTAGGCTTGTTAATTTGGCTTAAAAAATCAGTCAAAACAAAAATGGAGGCCTTATCCATCAGCTTAATTTTAGGCGGCGCTATTGGTAATGTGATTGATCGTATCTATTATGGGTATGTGATTGATTTTTTAGATCTGTATTATGGTAGTTATCATTGGCCTGCATTTAATGTTGCTGATTCAGCGATTGTTATTGGCGCAGCATTATTATTGATCGATAGTTTTCGTGCACAGCCGGAGCTTACATGAGTTTTAGTGATATTGCCTTAGCGTGTGTTTCAGCACTTCAACCTTATGTGCCTGGCAAACCTATTGAAGAATTAGAACGTCAATACGGGGTGACCAATATCGTCAAATTGGCTTCAAATGAAAATCCATTAGGTCCATCAAAATCAGTACAGGCGGCGATTGCAAAAGCAACACAAGATTTGACGCGTTATCCCGATGGCAATGGCTTTATATTAAAGTCGGCCTTGGCTAAAAAATATCAAGTAGCGCTAGACCAAATAACCTTAGGTAATGGTTCTAATGATGTATTAGAAATAATTGCACGTACCTTTGTATCACCTGCTGATGAAGTGTTGTATTCGCAATATGCATTTGCAGTTTATCCAATAATTACGCAGGCCATTGGTGCTAAGGCTGTAATTGCGCCAGCACGTTATTATGGGCATGACTTACAGGCAATGAGTACACTCATTAGCGAACGTACTAAGCTTATATTTATTGCAAATCCTAATAACCCTACTGGTACCAGTCTTGACGCTGATGACCTGCAACAGTTTATTGCACAGTTACCACTGACCACATTAGTGGTCATTGATGAAGCTTATGTTGAATATGGTGATGGCATTGTAGATTCGATTAGTTGGTTAGCAAAATATCCGAATTTAATAATTACACGTACCTTTTCTAAAGCTTATGGTTTAGCCAGTTTGCGTGTCGGTTTTGCCTTGTCTAATCCAGAGGTAGCCGATTTATTAAACCGTATTCGTCAACCATTTAATGTCAATAGCCTGGCCTTAGCAGCAGCAACGGCAGCACTTAATGACGATGACTATCTTGCAACAACCAAGCAGCTTAATGACCAAGGAATGGCCCAGTTAATTGCTGGTTTTAATGAAATGGGCCTAGATTATATTTCATCTAAAGGTAATTTTATAACGGTCGATGTGAAACGTAATGGCCTTGATGTTTATCAGGCCTTATTGCAGCAAGCAGTGATTGTGCGTCCTGTTGCTAATTATGGTTTACCTCAACACCTGCGAGTAAGTATTGGTCTACAAGCTGAAAATAAACGCTTTCTTGAAGTGTTATCTAGCCTATTAGGCCGACCATTGTGATTAATAGATTGGCAGTTATTGGCGTTGGATTGATTGGTGGTTCTTTATCACTAGCATTAAAAAAAGCAGGGCAGGTAGGTGAGGTAGTGGGTTACGCACGTACTGAAATTGTTCGCCAACAAGCTTTAGATTTAGGAGTGATTGACCGAGCAGCTGAGTCTATTGCTGATGCCGTTAAAGAGGCAGATATGATCTTTTTAGCAGTGCCGATGGGGGCAATGGCTTCGGTGTTATCTGAGTTAGCTCCACATGTAACTGATGACATGATTATTACTGATGGTGGCAGTGCAAAAGCACAAGTTATCGCCTCAGCTAACGCCGCTTTAGGTAAACGTTTTAATCAATTTGTCGCGGGTCATCCAATCGCAGGAACGGAAAGAAGTGGTCCAAGTGCCGCCTTTGCAACATTATATAATGATCATCGAGTGGTATTGACACCTGTTGCAGAAACTAAGTCTGAAGCATTAGAAAAAGTACGTGTGATGTGGCAAGCTACTGGGGCTGAGGTAGTTGATATGGATGTAGAACATCACGATAAAGTGTTGGCAGCTACCAGTCACCTTCCTCATCTCTTAGCCTTTAATATTGTCGGTATGCTAGCGGACTCAGATGATTGTGATGAGGTATTACGTTTTGCTGCTGGTGGTTTTAGGGATTTTTCACGAATTGCATCCAGTGATCCAGTGATGTGGCGTGATGTTTGTTTAAGCAATAGTACGGCAATTTTAGATTTGTTAAACGACTATCGACAGGGTCTAGATAAGATAGAACAAGCAATTAAAAACAAGGATGGCGATTATCTGGTTGATGTATTTAAACGGGCAAAACAAGCACGTGACACTCGGTTTTCAGAACCGGGTTTGATAGATAATAGTGAAATATAAGGCGGAGTTTTAAAGCGTGGGCAGTGAACAAAATAAATACTATATCGTACAACCCGGTGGGAAATTACAAGGCTCATTACGTGTACCTGGTGATAAATCAATATCGCATCGTTCAATCATGTTGGGCTCTTTAGCCGAAGGTATTACTGAGGTGACTGGCTTTTTAGAAGGTGATGATGCCTTAGCAACCTTAGCGTCATTTCGTGCTATGGGTGTCGAGATTGAAGGGCCAAAAGAGGGCCGAGTGATTATTAATGGGGTTGGCATGCATGGTCTTAAAGGGGCAGATAAAGACCTTTATTTAGGTAACTCAGGCACATCAATTCGTTTATTGAGCGGTTTATTAGCAGGTCAAAATTTTGCAAGCACTCTAAGTGGGGACAAATCATTATCAGGTCGTCCAATGAAGCGAGTAACAGTACCTTTGGCACAAATGGGCGCACAGATTGAGAGTGACGGAGGTAAACCACCACTTAGAATAAAGGCAAGTAATCGTATAAAAGGTATTACTTACAGCCTGCCAATGGCAAGTGCACAAGTAAAATCATGTGTGCTGTTAGCAGGCATGTATGCTGAAGGTAAAACAACGGTGATCGAACCTGCACCTACCCGTGATCACACTGAGCGTATGTTAACGGGCATGGGTTATGACGTTGAAGTGAGCGGCAATAGAGTGACTCTGCAAGGTGGAGGTAAATTAACCGCTACTTCGATTGATGTGCCGGCTGATATTTCATCTGCCACATTTTTTATGGTGGGTGCAGCTATTGCCGAAGGTTCAGATATCACTTTGACTCATGTTGGTATTAATCCAACACGTATCGGTGTCATTAATATTTTAAGATTGATGGGCGCAGATATAACATTATCAAATGAAGCCTTAACAGGGGGGGAACCCGTTGCTGATGTTCGCGTGCGTTATGCACCCTTAAAGGGGATTGATATTCCTGAAGATCAAGTGCCTCTAGCCATTGATGAATTCCCTGCATTATTTATAGCTGCTGCTTGTGCAAAAGGTAGAACAGTATTAACAGGTGCTGAAGAGCTACGTGTTAAAGAAAGCGATCGTATTCAAGCGATGGCAGATGGTTTGCAGATCTTAGGTATTGATGCGCAAGCAACTACAGATGGAATTATTATTGATGGTGGTGTTATTGGTTCTGGTGAAGTTGAAAGCCATGATGACCATCGTATTGCCATGTCGTTTGCTATCGCTGGGTTACAAGCGGGTGGTACGATACAAATTAACGATTGTGCCAATGTGGCAACATCATTTCCTGATTTTGTAGGTTTAGCAACAGAAGCAGGCTTAGAGATAGAAGAATTTGATGACTAATATCCCTGTATTAACAATTGATGGGCCTAGTGGTTCAGGCAAGGGCACGATTGCTCAATTAATTGCAAAAAAATTAGGTTGGCACTATTTAGATAGTGGCGCTATTTATCGTGTATTAGCTCAAGCTGCAATAAAACATCAGGTAGCACTCGATAATGAAGCACAATTGGCAAGTTTGGCAAACAATTTAGATCTAGTATTTTCATTAGAGGGTGATGTGCTGATCGTATTATTAGAAGGGGATGATGTCAGTAATCTTATTCGTTCAGAACAAGCGGGTAATGCCGCATCAAAAGTAGCTGCATTGCCATTAGTGCGTGCCGCATTACTCGAAAGACAACGCGCATTTTGCCAGTTGCCCGGTCTAGTAACAGATGGCCGCGACATGGGCACGGTAGTATTTACTACTGCCAAACATAAGGTGTTTCTAACCGCTAGTGCCGAAGTGCGAGCGGAAAGACGATATAAGCAGTTGAAAGAAAAAGGGATTGAGTGTAACCTTTCCGCTCTTATAGCCGAGATTTCAGAGCGAGATGAGCGAGATATGCAACGACAAGTCGCGCCACTACGGCCGGCAGACGATGCATTGCAATTAGATTCAAGTGCAATGGGAATCGAGGCAGTATATAAACATGTCAGTGCATTATGTACCGACATGTAACTTAGGGGCTTATCAATTTCGATAAGTTTTTTTAACTTCCTGCTTTTAGCAGGTATTTTTGAGTGGTCTAGTAGTTTTTTAGTTGGGCCAAGGATGTAAATAATGAGCGAAAGCTTTGCTGATCTCTTTGAAGAGAGTTTAAATACGACACCGATGCAACCAGGTAAGATTGTTTCAGGTATGGTTGTAAGTGTTGGTTCTGATGTAGTTATGGTAAATGCTGGTTTGAAATCAGAAGGCGCCATTCCTGTAGAAGAGTTCATGAATGAAAAAGGTGAAATCACCATCGAAGTCGGTGATATAGTCGATGTTGCCTTGGAATCATTAGAAGATGGTTTTGGTGCGACTCAATTATCACGCGAAAAAGCGAAAGCAGCTGAAGCGTGGATCAAACTTGATCATGCCTTTGAAGGTAACGAAACAGTTATCGGTGTTATTTCTGGTAAAGTTAAAGGCGGTTTCACTGTCGAACTAGATAACATTCGTGCTTTCTTACCGGGTTCATTGGTCGATGTGCGTCCTATTCGTGATACTTCACACCTTGAAGGCAAACCGCTTGAGTTCAAGTTAATTAAACTTGATCGCCCACGCAATAATATTGTTGTTTCTCGCCGTGCCATTATGGAAGCAGAAAACAGTGTTGAACGTGATGCATTATTAGAAACATTAGAAGAAGACAAAATCGTTAAAGGTATTGTCAAAAATCTTACTGACTATGGTGCATTTGTTGACCTTGGTGGTATTGATGGTCTTCTACATATCACCGATATGGCATGGAAACGTGTTAAACATCCATCAGAAGTGGTTGCAATCGGTGATGAAATCGAAGTTCAAGTATTGAAATTTGATAAAGAACGCGAACGTGTATCATTAGGCCTGAAACAAATGGGCGATGATCCTTGGAAGAGTATCGCAAGCAGCTACCCAAATAGCAGCCGAATTCGTGGTAAAGTTACTAACATCGCTGACTATGGTTGTTTTGTTGAGATCGAAGATGGTGTTGAAGGTTTAGTTCATATGTCTGAAATGGACTGGACTAACAAAAACGTACACCCATCTAAAGTGGTTCAATTAGGTGATGAAGTTGACGTAATGGTATTAGACATCGATGCAGATCGTCGTCGTATCTCATTAGGTATGAAACAGTGCAAAGTTAACCCTTGGGAAGAGTTTGCAATGACTCATAACAAAGGCGATAAAGTATCTGGTTCAATTAAATCAATTACTGACTTTGGTGTGTTCATTGGTCTTGATGGCGACATCGACGGTTTAATTCACTTATCTGATTTATCATGGGATGAAGAAAATGAAGATCTTATCCGTGATTACAAAAAAGGTGATAATTTAGAAGCTGTTGTATTAGCGATTGATCCTGAACGTGAACGCATTTCACTAGGCGTTAAACAAATGCAGTCTGATCCATTCTCTGAATTTATGGCAGACCACCCACGCGGTAGCATCGTTACTGGTAAAGTAAGCGAAGTAGATGCACGTGGAGCAACAATTGTTTTAGCTGAAGGTATTGAAGGTTATATCCGCGTTGCAGACATTTCTCGTGAGCGTACTGAAGATGCAAGTAAAGTATTGGCAGTAGGTGATGAAGTTGAAGCTAAATTTACGGGTATGTCACGTAAAGATCGCACTTTGACATTATCAATCAAAGCGAAAGATACTCAAGAAGAAACAAAAGCCGTGAAAGAGTACTCAAATGTAGGTAGTGGTAACACTACATTAGGTGACTTGTTGAAAGAACAAATGAACCAAAAAGATAGTTAAGTTTTAAAATAGATAAAACATCTAGGCAGCTGCCTAGATGTTTTTTTCTTTTGAAGTATTGCTTGTTACAGGTTCATAATTGCTAACAGAGAATAATCGTAATAGATCCTTTCTAAGGAAATGAATAGAATGACAAAGTCAGATTTAATTGAAATAATTTCTGAAAAACAATCACTGTTAAATTATCGTGATGTTGAATTAGCGGTAAAATTAATATTAGTACAAATGAGCAATAGTTTAGCGGGTGGAGAAAGGATTGAAATCCGTGGTTTTGGTAGTTTTACCTTGCACCATAGACCACCACGTGTCGGCCGTAATCCTAAAAGTGGTGAATCAGTTGAGTTGGGAGAGAAATTTGTACCTCACTTTAAACCAGGTAAAGAATTACGTGATCGTGTCAATGATGCGTTAACTACATAATTGTGCTTAAATGAAATTTAGTCTTGAAGAAAAGTCAGGTGCTAACGAAATACATTCTTATGGCGATGACTTTATTGCGATAAGAAGCACAGAACTTGCATATTTAAAACGATTAGACAGCAGTCTAATTATGACGCCAAATCAGATCATTTCTGATTGGCATATAAAAGATATTACACAGCTAGAGATAAGTGATATCGCAGAATTAAAAAAGCTAGATCCTGAAGTGCTGATATTAGCAAATGGGTCTAGTATTTCTTCTCTATCCCCCCAATTAATGGTCGAGTTTTATGCTCAAGCAATAGGTGTCGAGTGCATGCCAATAGGTGCTGCCTGCCGTACATATAATCTGCTTGTCGCTGAAGGTAGAAAGGTAGTGTTAGCAATTATTTTTGCATAGGCAATAAAATGAAGGCTAATCAACGCGGGAACTAGCGTTAAGTTACAGCAGTCATTTATTTACTAAGATAATTATATTTTCAGGTGGATAGTCTAACCCGATGATATGTGATGTTTTTTATTAGTAACTTGACTAGGCTGAAATATAGCTTGCTTGACCCATGACATCGAAATGGGGAAAATTGATTTTCAGAATGAAAATATAGAAAGTGGCCAATTGAACTGATTTTACTTATTGTTTGATCTAGATCAAGTAAACACTAATGGTCAATGCGTTATTTACTGTAAAATTGTGCAGTATTTTTTAGAATATATGTGTAATGGAAAGGATCGAGGCCTCTAGGTTAGAAGTTGAGATAATGTTTTTCATAGAGAGAAGGTGTGGTCGCTATGCAAGTGGAACAAGAGCAATACAGTTTTCAAATAGTTAAGTGGTTTTCCTATATGGCAGTGGTCTACTTAGTGCTGGGCACAGGTATCGGCGTATATATCGCTTCTGAATTGGCATGGCCCGTTTTGAATTTTGATAATCCTTATATTAGTTTTGGTCGTTTACGCCCATTACACACCAATACGGTCATTTTTGCATTTGGTGGTTCAACTTTAATGGCGACAGCTTATTACATAGTACAACGTACATCTGGAGTACGTTTGTGGAGTGATACGTTGGCTTGGTTTACATTTTGGGGCTGGAACCTAGTTATTCTTGGTTTTGCAATTACGTTGCCATTGGGTCTTACTCAGTCTAAAGAGTATGCTGAAATGGAATGGCCACTCGATATTTTATTAGCAGTAGTGTGGCTTGCCTATAGCTTTAATTTCATTATGACCTTGTCAATTCGTAAAGTGTCACATATCTATGTAGCTAATTGGTTCTTTCTTGCGATGATGATTATGATCACCTATCTACACATAATTAATAGCCTTGCAATTCCCGTTGGCTTATTTAAATCATACTCAATCTTTGCTGGTGTTCAAGATGCAATGATTCAATGGTGGTGGGGACATAATGCGGTAGGTTTCTTTTTAACCGCTGGTTTTTTAGGCATTATGTATTATTTTGTGCCCAAACAAGCAAACCGTCCTGTCTATTCTTACCGCTTATCTGTCATTCATTTCTGGGCATTAACTTTTGGCTATGTATGGTTAGGAGCGCATCATCTTCAATACACAGCACTTCCAGATTGGACAGGTTCACTAGGTGCGGCTATATCGCTAGCAATGATTATACCTTCATGGGGTGGTGCAATAAACGGTATGTTTACATTGAGTGGTGCATGGGATAAATTACGTACTGACTATATCTTACGTTTCTTGATTGTATCATTAGCATTTTACGCCATGTCCACCTTTGAAGGCCCAATTATGGCCTCTAAAACTGTCAATGCTTTATCACATTATACTGATTGGACAATCGGCCATGTACATTCAGGAGCATTAGGCTGGGTTGCTATGGTTTCTATCGGTGCTATTTATCATATGGTGGAACGTCTTTGGGGCACAACGATCTGGTCTGTTAAATTAGTTAACTTACATTTCTGGATGGCGACTATCGGTACCGCTGTTTACATTACAGCAATGTGGGTAGCAGGTATTATGCAAGGTCTAATGTGGCGAGCTTATGATGATTATGGCAACTTGGCATACACCTTTGTAGAGTCAGTTGCTCAAATGCATCCGTATTATGCAATGCGTGCTGCAGGTGGTTTAATTTTCTTCTTAGGTGCTTGTGTAATGTTATTTAATGTCACCGTGACGATTCGTAAAGCAATTGCAAACCCATCTGAAAAGATGGCCGTTGCAGCTAATATTTAAGGGAAACTGGCATGTCTGAAAACAACTCAAATAAACCTGTATCCTTTCAGGAAAAGCTGGAGAAAAATGTATGGGCCTTGGCATTAGCAACAGCCATTATTGTGTCTGTTGGTGGCATTGTTGAGATCGTACCATTGTTCTACCTCAACACAACTTTTGAAGATCAAGTGCACCCTGAATATGAAGAATTATCAGGTGTTCGGCCCTATGCGGCTTTAGAATTAGCCGGCCGTGATATTTATCAACGTGAAGGCTGTTATTTGTGCCACTCACAAATGGTTCGACCTTTCCGTGATGAAAATGACCGGTACGGTCACTACTCATTAGCTGTCGAGTCAAAGTATGACCACCCATTCCAGTGGGGGTCAAAACGTACTGGGCCGGATCTTGCTCGTTTAGGTGGTAAGTATTCTGATGCCTGGCATTATCAACATTTACGCGCACCTCGTAGTGTTGTACCTGAATCCATTATGCCGAACTATCCCTGGTTGGAAAAGTCTACTATTAATGGCAGTGGTATTGAAAAACGGGTAAAAGCGATGAGAGTATTGGGTGTCCCATATACTGATGAGCAGATTAAAAGTGCAGCCGCTTCAGTTGAAGGTAAAACTGAAATGCAAGCTTTAGTCGCCTATCTACAAGTCTTGGGTACAATGGTTAAATTTGAACCAGGTAGAGACTATCGTGACTAAAATTCAAGAGTATTTTTATACTGATTGGAGTGCAATGACCGGCACAGATTGGTTTGGTTTTTTGCTTACCGTAATTGTGTTTATAATAATGGTCGTCGTTTATTTCTGGGTACTGAATCCCAAAAATAAAGATAGCATAGAGTCTCATCGTACAATGCTTATCGATGAAGATGAAAGAAAATCGGAGAAACAAGATGGCAGCGAATAAAAATAAATCCACTGAAGTTAACGATACTGGTCATGAGTGGGATGGGATCCGTGAGTTGGATAATCCTTGTCCACGCTGGTGGCTAAATGCACTTTACTTGAGTGGACTCATTGTGCTTGTCTACTTTGTGCTTTATCCCTCCTTGCCGTTAGTGACAGACAGTACTAAAGGTTTATTAGGCTGGACTCAGATCGGCGAATACAAAGATGATCTAGCAAAGGTTGAAGCTATACGGGCTCCATTTGACGACAAACTAGCAGCAATGAGTGTGGAAGAGATCCTTGCAGATCAAGATATGCTGAATTATGCGATTGGTTCTAGTAAAGTGCTTTATGGTGATAATTGTGCCGCCTGTCATGGTACCGGTGGTGCTCCAGTAGCAGGCTCTGGTTATCCTATCTTAACGGATGATGATTGGTTGTATGGCGGTACGCTTGCCGATATTCAGGTAAGTATTGCTAAGGGTCGCCAGGGCATGATGCCTGCCCATAAAAAGTTACTTAAAACTGAAGAAGTTGATCAGTTAGTTAAGTTTGTGATCGATAGCTCAAATGGTGTTGCTACTGAAGCGGGAAAATCACTCTATATGGCTAAAGGATGTTTTGCTTGTCATGGTGCTGATGCCAAGGGTAATAAAGCACTGGGTTCGGCAAATTTAACCGATAAAATTTGGCGTTTCTCAGGTGAACAAGATCAAGTTCGCCATACCATTCTTCATGGAGTAAATGATACGACTGATAAAGCAACTCGAGTTGCTGTCATGCCTCAGTGGAATGAAAAACTTGCCATAATGTTGGAAGCTCGTGCTTATGCTATCGCTGATGGTGAAGATCCTAATGAAATTGATTGGGATGATGAATTAGAAGGCGATGAAAGCGAACGTTTATCAGAGACTGATATTAAGAAGTTAACGATTTTTGTCCACCAGTTCGGCGGTGGTGAATAATATTTTAAAAGTGGTGTTGTTCAAGCCTCCGATTGAAAGGAAACATTATTATGAATATTGATTGGATTGTAATAAGTGTTATTTTAAGTCTTGTAGCGACAGTTATTGCTACAGGAATGTTTATTTCTTATGCGGTAAAGCATATCAATGAAGATAAGTCACAAGACGATTGAAAATCTTTTAAAAGCATCAAATAAAGCCGACATTATTGTTGGCTTTTTTGTATTAAAATAACCTTTATAATCTACATTAGTAAGTTATTATATTACTTGCAGTTGTTATAATTTATAGTCGAACGAGAACGGTGCTATGAGTGAAAAAAAAGACATAAAAGATATTGATATAGATGAACTTTATGAAGATATTTCTGAGTGGCACATTAATACCGGTGATATTAAAATTGTCGCCAAGCGTCTTCCTGGTGGCTATCGGACACTAAAATGGCTGGGTATGTCAATATGGTCAATTTTATTTTTAGGACCATATATACAATTTAATAATTCACAAGCAATTTTATTTGATATGCCACAGCGCCAATTTAATATATTTCATATTACTTTGTATCCGCAAGACATTTGGATGTTATCTCTAACGCTGTTATTTTTTGCGATTCTACTGGCTGCAGTCACCAGCATTGCCGGTCGTGTGTTCTGTGGATATTTTTGTTTTCAAACCGTGTGGACTGATATTTACACTTGGATTGAAGGGAAAATCGAGGGTGATACGCCACAAAAAGTAAAAAAGTTTAGCGAGGCTGCTTGGACCATAGATAAACTCAGCAAGAGGATCGTCAAACATAGTTTATGGCTATTAATTGGTTTATTTACTGGGATTTCTTTCGTTGCATGGTTTACTGATGCAACGACTTTGTGGCGAGATTTATTTAGTCTGCAAGCTTCCATGACAGCAGTTATTATTATCGCTGCATTTACTGGTGGAACTTACCTTTTTGCCGGCTTTATGCGTGAACAAGTCTGTTTTTGGTTGTGCCCATATGCACGTCTGCAGGGGGTTATGTATGACCAAGATACCGTCTTGCCTTCTTACGATGCTGAGCGAGGGGAACCTAGGGGTAGGATTAAAAAAGGTGAAGATGTATCTGCTAACGGTAGTTGTATTGATTGTAATGTTTGTGTGGCGGTTTGTCCTACCGGTATAGACATTCGTAAGGGCCAGCAAGAGGGTTGTATTACCTGTGGATTATGTATTGATGCTTGCGACACCATTATGGATAAAATAGAACAACCAAGAGGACTTATTAGATACGCTTCATACAAGGAGCTACATCATAATGCGCCCACTTTGCCACTCTATAAACGTTTCCGAGTTATTATGTATACCCTTATATTGTTACTTGCATTGTCAGGAATCATCTATGGTTTTATGACTTTATCGGCAACTGAGTTTACTGTAGTACACGAACGCCAACCTCTATTTGTTCGTCTGAGTGATGGTTCTATTCAAAATAAATATACAATTAAATTACTAAATAAAACAAAAAACACCATCAATATACATTTTGAAATAGAAGGCATAGAAAATGCTACGCTGCATGGTTTGTCAGATATGTCAGTTGAACCAGGAAAAATCATCCCTTTTACCGCATTGGTTCGTGTTCCCTTAAATGATTTTGAAAAGGGCCCTATCCCCATTATATTTCAAGGTAATATTGAGGGTTCTACAATGAACATAATGTACAAAAGTATGTTTATTGGCCCGAACAAATAATTAATATAGAACTAGGTAAAGTATGAATATTTCACAAAGTAACAAACAGGCGCTTCAAAACCCGTGGGTATTAGCAATAATGTTGTTTGTCCTTACCTTTGTATCTATGAATGCTGTATTTATTTATTTAGCATTTAAGTCACCACCGAGTTTGGTTGATAAGAATTTTTATGAAAATGGTGAAAACTATGATCAGATTAAAAAGAAAATGGATCAACAAAAAGCCTTAGGCTGGACAGGTTTAATTATTATTCCTACTAAAACTCGAGTCAACCAAAAGCAAATCTATGAGGTTTTACTTCAAGGTAAAAATTCAGCCTCACTACTACTTAATTCAGTCGTTATTAAAGCCTATCGTCCCTCTGATGCTGAAGCTGACTTTTCAGTAAAAATGATTAATATCAAACCGGGCACCTATCAAGCGGAACTTAGTTTTCCTTTACCTGGAACATGGGATGTTGTAGTTCAAGCTGTAGATGATTTGAATGAATTTGTGATGATGAAACGAGTTTCTATCACACCATAATTGAACCTTTACAGTACGGGAAATTCCAGTCATATGATAAAGTGCTTATCTGTTTTCAGCGTTGAATATTGATCTTGTCTATCCCCTGTTATCACTGTGGTTTACCTGTCGAAAAACTAGGCAGTTTTATAGCTAAAGTTGCCAATAAAGACCATGACTTTTGTTGTTTTGGTTGTCAGACTGTCTGTCAAACAATTCATGATGCTGGATTGCAAAGTTTTTATCAAAAAACTCCTGAAGGTAAAAATCTTGCTCCTCCCCCTTTATTACCAACCGAGCTAGCCTCTTATGATTTAGACGAAGTTCAGTCTGATTATGTAGATAAATTGGGTGATATTCGTACGATAAGTCTATTAGTTGAAGGTATTCATTGTGCTGCGTGTGTTTGGCTTATTGAACATTCGCTAGCAAAGCAACAAGCGGTGGTTTCTGCTGAGGTAAATCTCACTTCAAAACGTTTACGTCTTAAGTGGGATAATCGATTGTCCTCACTGTCTACATTTTTGCTCGCTTTAGGTGATATTGGCTATGCTGCGATTCCTTTTGATCCAGATACTGCTGAAGGCGCATTAGTGCGCAGACACAGAAGCTTATTATATCGTATGGCCTTTGCTGGTTTTGCAATGATGAATTTAATGTGGATATCAATCGCACTTTATAGCGGTGCCGATCAGGGTGAGTTCAAAAATTGGTTTCATTGGGTCAGCTTTTTGATAGCGACACCAACATTACTCTATGCTGGTTATCCCTTTTTACGAAATGCTGTAATTGGTTTAAGACGTCGTTACTTGACCATGGACTTGCCTATCGCTATTGGGGCTGTCGCTACCTATAGCTATTCGACTTTTATTACAGCCACTGGCTCGATTCATGGCCATGTCTATTTCGATACAGTGGTTAATTTTCTGTTTGTGATATTGGTGGGCCGATATCTTGAGGCAATCTCTAAACGTGATGCATTATCTGCAAGCAGTAGATTAATAGAGTTACAACCTAAACTAGCTACTGTAATCATCGATAAACTTCATAAAATCGTACCGATACGTTCGGTGAAAATTGGTGACTTTGTGCTAGTTAAACCAGGTGAAAAAATACCTGTTGATGGTGTACTAGTTGATGGTCAGAGTGCTGTAGATGAATCGATGTTAACAGGAGAATCCTTACCCATCGTCAAAAGAGTGCCAGACAAGGTAGTGGCTGGAAGTATTAATGGAGAAGGCGCCTTTACCGTTAAAGTACAGCAAGTATTACGGCATACCGCTTTAGCTAAAATTGTATCGTTAATGGAAGATTCACAAGCTTCAAAAGCACCCATACAATGTACTGCAGATAAGATAGTACCTTGGTTTGTCGTTGTCACTCTTAGTTTAGCAGCAGCCACATTTATTTACTGGTATCAGTATGATTTTGAGCAAGCCTTACTAGCTGCCACCTCTGTCCTTATTATTACTTGCCCCTGTGCATTTGGTTTGGCAACCCCGATGTCAGTTGCTGTAGCTACAGGCGTTGGTGCTAATAATGGGATCTTGGTGAAACAGGGGGCTGCCCTAGAGTACTTATCACAAGTAACACATTTTGTATTCGATAAAACAGGCACATTAACGCGAGGAGAATTGGCCGTTGTTACTATTGAATCATTTTCAGAACAATCAGAACAACAGTTATTAATCCTGGCCGGATCAGTAGAGCAATACTCGGAACATGGTATTGCAAAAGCCATATTATCGGAGACTCTCAGGCGCGAATTGACTTTAGTAACCATAACAAACTTTTCTTCTTCAGCGGGCGAAGGAGTGCAAGCGAGAGTTCAACAAGAGCATGTTTTATTAGGAACGCAGTCATGGTTAGAACAATGGGGTATTATTTTTACTGAGACCATCTTAAAACGTGTCAATAGCTTTGAACAACAAGGCATTAGCTGTGTATTTATAGCAGTAGAGCAGCAAATAATAGGGCTGATAGCATTAGCAGACCAATTACGTACCGATGCTAAATCAATGATTATCAGTCTACAGCAACAAAATATAGGTATTACAGTGTTGAGTGGTGATAAAACATCAGTGGTGGCTGCCATTACAGCAGAGCTAGGTAATATTGAAAGGCAAGCTGAAGTTTTACCTAAAGACAAAGTTGACCTAGTCAAGTCTTTGCAAAAACAGGGTGTTATAGTGGCGATGGTAGGCGATGGCATCAATGATGCGCCAGCATTAATTCAGGCTGATGTAGGCATTGCCTTAGCTTCAGGAACTGATGTGTCAATTGAAAGTGCAGATATTGTGTTGTCTCATAACGAACTAAGTAAGGTGGCAGATGCAAGGCATTTGGCAAAACAAACGCTAGGCTCAATCAAGCAGAATATTGTATTATCAATAAGTTATAACATTGTAATGGTACCACTAGCGATGATGGGATTAGTTAATCCTTTAGTGGCGGCGGTGACAATGCCGGTCAGTTCTTTATTAGTTATTGCTAATGCTGCTAGAATAAAACGTTTATTTAAGAGGCTAAGATAATGGATGTTATTTATGGTTTATTGCCAGGCATGTTACTGCTAGGCATTGTTGGTGTTGCGGTGTTCTTTTGGGCTGTTCGCAATGGACAATATGATGATATGGATGGTGCTGCCAACCGTATATTGATGGATGATCCACTAGTCGAAAGCAAGAAACAAAAAGAGACACATAATGATGAAGGGTTAAAGAGACCTATGGATAATGAATAGGGCTTCATTTTTATGGCCTTATTATTTGTACTATTAGCGTAGTCAGTAAATATCATAAAAACAGGTAGGATGCGCTTAATTATTGATATTGCAGAATTGTTTTTTCATGTTCATTGATACGAATAGTGAGGCCGCTCAAAGGATAGTGCCAAATACTGGTGCTAGTATTTGTGGCATCTTGCTTAATGCTGGCTGGCTTGCCAAAACGATAACGTGCAATATCAGCATTTAATTTCACTGATGGAATGAAGCTAATAGCAATGATAGGCGCATTAACGACACTGGCATTATCACTGTTGCTTAGTTGATAACGATGCGCGCCACTATCTTGTAACCTAGCTTCATTTGCACGAGATATCATTTCTGTGATCTGTTGTTCTGGTACATCAAGATTTAATACCAGTTTGCCTGTAAGGCCGCCAAGGTGAATGCTATTAAAGAAAGCTTCTACTGTTGAGGCTTTACCTTGTTGAGCAAAAGCTGCAATTTTTCCAAACTCATGAAACAATTGTTTAGTCTCACTATACACAGTGGTTGCAATATGAATACCGAAAACCTGACTCTTACCATCTGGCATAATGGTAATTTCCCAAGGCATGGGCGCTGGCGCTTGTTTTGAAGGAATAAATAATAAAGCACCTATTCCAGCAATAGTCAGTAATAAACCAATCAAAAAATTACGAATTAGCCGCATCAAATTTCACCTATTTATTAATAGAGAGTGGGGTAACATTTAACCAAAATGTGACTGGACCATTATTAGTGAGAGAGACTTTCATATCCGCACCAAACTGCCCTGTTTGCACCATAGGATAACTTTGTTTTGCCTGTGTGCATATGTGGTTGAATAATGCACTTGCTAAAGTAGGAGATGCGGCCGGTGTAAAACTCGGACGCAAGCCTTTACGAGTGTCAGCTGACAAGGTAAATTGTGGAACGAGTAATAAACCACCGTTGATATCTTCTAATGATAAATTCATCTTGCCGCTATCATCACTAAAAATCCGATAAGCTATTAATCGTGATAACAAGCGGTCGGCTTCTGCTGGTGTATCATCAGGCTCTATACCGATAAAAACTAATAAACCTTCAGCAATACGTGCTATTTCTTCACCTGATACACAAACAGAAGCATCATCTACTCGTTGCAATAAACCGATCATGCTGGAGGTGAGGTTTGCTCAGGGGATAATAATGTGGCTATTTCACGTGTGGCATGTACCAGTGCATTAACAATAGGGGGTTCTCCGGCAGCATGACCTGCCATAGGGATAATATCTAACCTTGCTTGCGGCCAGACTTGATGCAGCTCCCATGCTTGTTGCGTCGGACAAACAACATCATATCGTCCCTGCACAATAATAGTGGGAATGCTTCTGATAATGTTTATATTATTTAGGATAGGTGTATCGGCTATAAAACACTCATCTAAAGCAAAATGTAATTGAATACGTGAATGTGCTAAAGGACCTGGATCTTGTGATAGATCGGGCTTATGTTCATGATCACGCAGTGTGACAATGGTACTTTCCCATGCTTGTAATAATTTAGCCGCCGCCATTTGTTGTAGTTCATCTGGCGCCGTGAGTTGTTGAAAATAAGCATTTAAAGGTGATGCTTGCTCTGCTGTCGGTAATGGGTGAACTAAGCGGTGCCAAGCATCAGGAAATAACTTTGAGACGCCACCTTCAGCATAAACCCAGTCTATATCTTGCTGACGGCCTAAAAATATTCCTCGTAAGACCATCGCTAAAACAGTTTCAGGATATTTCTGGGCGTAACATAAGCCGAGTGTTGTTCCCCACGAACCACCAAAAACAACCCAACGATCGATATTCAATTGTTGGCGAATGACGGTCATATCTGCAATTAAAAACGCAGTATTATTGTTTTCTAATTCACCATGAGGCAGTGAACGACCGCAACCACGCTGATCAAAAAGGATTATGCGGTAGACTTCTGGGTCAAAATAACAACGATGTGATGGTCTACAGCCTGAACCCGGGCCGCCATGTAAAAAGACCACGGGAATGCCATCAGGATTACCGCATTCTTCGACATAGACTTGATGACACAAGCCATGACTGAGGACTTCCATTTCGATTAGATGAGTGGTGTATGGTTCAATTTCTGGATAAAGTGGTGTCATATGTTTCTCTTTGTACTGTGTATATTTGGACTATATCATGACTAGCGATGGTAATTATGCGGCGATTGCGAGAAAATACAAAGTCTCGTGTAAAGCATGATTACAGCGTTATCGCTAAAATGATAAATTAAGGCAAAAATATAAGATGAACCTGCATGAATTTCAGGCCAAACAATTATTCACCCGTTATGGCATCGCTAGTCCAAAAGGCCAAGCTGTGACTAATGGATCCCAAGCGCGACAAGCGGCAGAACAGCTAGGTGGCGAACGATGGGTTGTTAAAGCGCAAGTACATACTGGCGGCCGTGGTAAGGCGGGCGGTGTCAAAGTGGTTGATACACTTGATGGTGTTGCTAATGCGGCTTATGACATGTTGGGCCGCAATCTTGTCACTCACCAAACGACAGCTGAAGGCTTACCTGTTCACCAGATTTTGGTCGAGCAACCTTCAGATATTTTACGTGAACTGTATCTTGCCGTGTTAGTTGATCGTGTTAGCCAACGTGTTGTGTTTATGGTGTCTGCACAAGGTGGGATGGACATCGAAGCTGTAGCTGAACAAAGTCCAGATGCCATTATGAATTTAATTGTTGATCCTGTGGTAGGTCTACAAGCTTATCAATGTCGGCGTGCAGGTTTCTTTTTAGGCTTGACAGGTAATACCTTCAAACAGTTACAAACAGTGATGCAAGGTTTATATCGTTTATTTACTGAAAATGATGCTAGTTTGGTTGAAATCAACCCTCTAGTAGTTACTGGTCAAGATAAATTATTAGCAGTCGATGCTAAACTGAATTTGGATGATAACGCCTTATTTAGACATGCTGAATTAGCCGCCATGTTTGATCCAACCCAAGAAGATGAAACAGAAGTTGTCGCTCAAAAATATGGTCTGAATTACATCACATTAGACGGTGAAGTTGCCTGTATGGTGAACGGGGCAGGTTTAGCCATGGCGACCATGGATTTGATTCAAAAAGAAGGGGGCTCGCCAGCTAACTTTCTTGATGTGGGTGGAGGTACTACCGCGGATCGAGTGGCCGAAGCTTTTAAAATAATTTTATCCGACAAAAAAGTGAAATCAATATTAGTTAATATATTTGGTGGTATTGTGCGCTGTGATTTGATTGCTGAAGGTATTATTCAAGCAGCAAAAGACGTAGGTTTAACCCTGCCTGTTATTGTTCGACTCGAGGGAACCAACGCTGAGCGTGGTCGTGAGTTATTACTCACTAGTGGTATGGATCTACGGGTAGCTCAAGATTTAACTGATGCAGCTAGACAAGCCGTTGCCTCTGCCAAGGAGGGTATAGCATGAGTATTCTAGTTAACCGTGATACACGAGTTATTTGCCAAGGCTTTACCGGTAAACAGGGGACTTTTCATTCTGAACAAGCGATTACTTACGGTACCCAATTTTTGGGTGGTGTAACGCCGGGTAAAGGGGGACAAATTCACCTAGATCGGCCAGTGTTTAATACGGTTGCTGAAGCAATAGAAGAAACAGATGCCGATGCATCTATGATCTATGTGCCTGCTGCTTTTGCTGCAGATGCTATTTTGGAAGCGGCTGATGCAGGCATTAAAATTATTGCCTGTATTACTGAGGGTATTCCGGTCCAAGATATGTTGCGTGTCAAATACGCGATGAAACATTCTGATGCTCACTTGATTGGTCCAAATTGTCCAGGTTTGATTACTCCGGGTGAATGTAAAATTGGCATTATGCCGGGTTCTATTCATTTGCCGGGTAAGATTGGTATTGTGTCACGTTCAGGTACATTAACTTATGAGGCGGTCCATCAAACCACTCAAAATGGCTTGGGACAAAGTACCTGTGTTGGTATCGGTGGTGATCCGATCCATGGCATGGATTTCATTGAATGTTTGGCCTTGTTTGAAGCTGATCCACAAACAGAAGGTATTGTGATGGTCGGTGAAATTGGTGGTCAAGCAGAAGAAGAGGCCGCGGCCTATATTCGTCAATATGTAACAAAACCTGTGGTTGCTTATATTGCTGGTTTAACAGCACCTGTTGGTAAACGTATGGGCCATGCGGGTGCTATTATTAGTGGTGGTCAAGGTACTGCGGAAGCTAAATTACAAGCTTTGGCTGCTGCAGGGGTGCATATTGCTCGTTCACCAGCCGAAATGGGTGACCGTATGATTGAAGCTATGGCTGAATAAAAAATGACTACTGAATTTTGTCTTGTTATGGGACAGATAAATCTTGTTGTAGGTGATGTTGCAGGCAATGTTAAAAAAGTGATTGCTGCTGCAGAACAGGCCCGTGATGAACTCAATGCTGATTTAGTAGTCTTTCCTGAATTAACTTTAACAGGTTACCCACCAGAAGATTTATTACTCAGGCCAGGATTAATCAAACGAGTGGAAAAAGGACTCGTTAGTTTAAAATCTAAACTTAAAGGGGTAGCTATCTTGGTGGGTTATCCATCGGGTGTTGTGCGTGAAGATTTATACAATGCCGCTTCTTTAATTGCCGATGGCCAATGTCTTGCCACTTATTTTAAACATCACCTGCCCAATTACAGTGTATTTGATGAAAAACGTTATTTTGTAGAAGGTAAAGATCCTTGTGTTGTCGACTATAAAGGAATTAGGTTTGGCATTACAATTTGTGAAGACATTTGGTTTGCAGGACCTACCGCACAAGCTGTTGATATGGGTGCTGAAATCATACTTAATCTTAATGCGTCGCCATTTAACCAAGGAAAATGGCAGTTACGAGAGGCACAAGTTAAACAACGTGCTATTGAATCAGCAGTACCCATTGTTTATGTCAATCAAGTCGGCGGGCAAGATGAATTAGTATTTGATGGTTGCTCTTTCGCATTGTCTGATAAGGGTGAGAAAGTTGTACGTGCGCCGGCATGGCAACAAGGTTTGTTTGCTATTTCAATTAGCCGAAATGAAAATAAAACTTTAGTATTGCAGGGTAAATTAGCAGACAAAAAAACAGAACAGGCCATGATCTATCAAGCTTTAGTGTGTGGTTTAAAAGATTACGTAGAAAAAAATCATTTTACGAGTGTCGTCATTGGTTTATCTGGTGGCATTGATTCTGGCTTAACCTTAGCCTTAGCGGTCGATGCATTAGGTGCTGATAAAGTGAAAACAGTGATGATGCCTTCACGCTACACCGCTCAGATGAGTCTGGATGATGCGCAAGAAATGGCTGATATTTTAGGTGTTGACCATAGTGTTATTGCCATTGATTCTCTGTTCGAATTATTTGTAAACAGTTTGTCTGATCAATTTGCAGGCAAAGCTACGGATACCACCGAGGAAAATATTCAAGCTCGGGTGCGTGGCGTAATACTAATGGCAATATCGAATAAGACCGGTGCAATGGTGTTATCAACCGGTAATAAAAGTGAAATGGCCGTCGGCTACTCAACTTTATATGGTGATATGGCAGGAGGATTTTCACCGCTTAAAGATGTGTATAAAACCTTGGTTTATCAACTATCTAACTACCGTAATACCCTATCAGACGTAATACCCCAACGCATCATTACACGGCCTCCATCGGCAGAATTAGCACCTGACCAACTTGACCAGGATAGCCTGCCCCCTTATGAAATACTTGATGAACTGCTAGAACGATATATAGGCGAAGATTGGTGTTTTGAAGAATTAGTGGCCGCAGGCTGTGAAGCTGAAATGGTGGCACGCGTTATAAGAATGGTTGACCAAAATGAATATAAACGCCGTCAAGCAGCGCCAGGAATACGAATTACTAGCCGTGCATTTGGACGAGATCGACGATATCCGATAACATCGGGTTATACTGTAACTTCAACATTAGAGTAAGGATGGGACAACGATGAAAAAAATCGAAGCGATTATTAAACCTTTTAAGTTAGATGATGTGCGAGAGGCACTATCAGATATTGATGTAACAGGTTTGACTGTGTCAGAAGTAAAAGGTTTTGGTCGTCAAAAAGGTCATACTGAACTTTATCGCGGTGCAGAATATGTAGTTGATTTTCTGCCTAAAATTAAAATGGAAATTGTACTGCCAGCGGAACAAGTTGATGCCTGTGTCGAGGCTATCGTTAAAGCAGCACATACTGGCAGAATTGGTGACGGTAAGATTTTTGTCACCTCAGTTGAGCAAGTCATTCGGATCCGTACTGGTGAAGAAGGTGAAGCGGCAGTTTAGCTGAAAAACTCTTGTTAGCAAGTGGCGTATAGAGAGTGCTATATTGACACTTTGTTGCGTCGCTTTGTGTGTTTGACTATCAACGCTGTTGCCCATAAATAAAGATAAATGGCTTATAGTTAGCCCATATAGCTTGGTAACCACAAGGCAACGGATGGAAAACAAATCAACAAAACCAGCACGATAACTTGAATAATAATGAAGGGCACGATACCACGATAAATCGCTCGTAATTCAAGTGTAGGTGCACTGGCTTTTAGATAAAATAAAGAAAAACCAAACGGCGGAGTTAGAAACGACGTTTGTAAGTTGAGTGCAATTAGCAAGGCAAACCATAGTGGGTCTAAACCCATATGAATAGCAATCGGCGCAATGATCGGTACAACGATAAAACAAATCTCGATAAAGTCTAAGAAAAACCCCAGCACAAAGATAAGTAACATACTGAGGATAAGGAAACTCCATTTCCCTCCTGGTAAGCTGGCAAAAACATCGAAGATAAAATCATCGCCTCCCATACCAACAAACACCAAACCAAATGCAGTTGCACCAATCAAAATTAAAAATACCATGCTGGTTAAACGAGTGGTCTGGCGCGATGCATCTTGTAGATTTTTAAGACTTAATTTACCGTGAGCCAATGCCAGTAACATTGCACCTAATGCGCCCACGGCAGCTGATTCTGTCGGTGATGCTATGCCAAAAAAAATTGATCCCAGAACAGCCAATACCAAGATTAGCGGTGGCAGCATACTTTTCATTACCCTGTAGCCAAGCTGTTGATCGCTGTCTAAATCCGTGACAATAGCTGGAGCAAGTTCAGGGTAACGCCAAGCGACAATAGCAATATAGGTGATATAAGCGATTACCAATAATAAGCCGGGGACAGCAGCTGCTATAAACAACTGCCCAACCGGCACGCCAATAACATCAGCCAATAAAATCAAGATGATACTGGGTGGGATAATTTGGCCTAAAGTACCAGAAGCAGCGATTGTGCCGCTGGCCAATGTTGGCGCATAACCATGTTTTAACATTGAAGGTAATGCGATCACGGCCATGGTGACTACTGATGCACCAACCACTCCTGTTGTTGCAGCGAGTAATGCGCCCACTAATACAACTGATATAGCTAAGCCCCCACAAACCCGACCAAATAAACAGCCCATTGTTTCCAGTAATTGTTCAGCAATGCCTGATTTTTCAAGGATCACTCCCATAAATACAAACAAGGGTACAGCCAAAAGTGTGAAATTGGTCATAATGCCCCAAATTCGCAAGGGCAATAGGTTAAAAAAATCTAAACCAAGAAAAAAGCTACCAAATGCTAAGGCGACAGCACCAAGTGTAAATGCAACGGGAAAACCAAGCAGTAAAAATAAAAACAACACTGCAAACATGACTAAGGCCCAAATTTCCATTATTTGACCTCGTGCTTATGACGGAGTATTAAAATGTTTCTAAACAGATCAGCTAAAGCTTGCAGAATTAGTAAGCTAAAGGCAATTAACAAACTGCCTTTAAGCAAAAATCGATAGGGGAGGCCACCAGGATCAGGTGAGCCTTCATTATAATAAAAAGCGTTGGCTACAAAGGGCCAACTGCTGGTTAAAACGAGAATACAAAAAGGAAGTAACAGAAATAATATGCCAAATATATTGACTATGGCTCGTTTGTAATCTGACATGAAATGACTTTGATAAAAAATGTCGACCCGTACATGTTGGTCGTGTTTGAGTGTGTAAGCTGCCCCAAGTAAGAATATCAAGGCAAATAAGTGCCATTCCAATTCTTGAAAGGCAATATCGCTTCGAGCGAAGTAACGCATGGTGACGTTATAACAAATTAATAATATTAGGGCTACCACTAGCCAAGAGGCTGTTTTACCTGTCCATTCAATAAATGTATCAACCAGGTGAATAAATAATCGGAGTTTACTGTTCATTAATTGCTGTCATCTTAATAATCGTGGCGTAGAGTGTCCCATAAATGCCCCTAAATCACTATAAGCAGATAGTGAAGCAGTCATGTACAATTAGTTTCATAATCTTTCACCCTGGAGTTGGCAACATGGATAAACAAACAATTAAGCATAATGTAAGCGATAGAAATCAATGGAAACGCATTCTTTACATGTTGTTATTTGGTGTTATTTTGTATTTGGTTATGATAGTGCTTTGGATTATTGTTGTAATACAAGCAATATTTGCATTACTGACCGCAAGTCCGAATAGCGAAATTGTCAGATTTTCAGCTGATTTAGTGATTTATTTACGCCAAATCGCCGCATTCTTAACCTATAACGACGAAACAAAACCTTATCCATACCAAGCATGGCAAACGACTGAGTCTAAAGATGAGCTTACAGATGCTGGATCTGCAGCATCTGATTCAGAAAATACTGATACCAAGTCTGATCTATAGGAAAAACTCATTGTGCTTATTGTAATCTCACCTGCAAAAACATTAGATTTTGAAACGGCCGCTACTACAGAAAGCTATAGTCAACCGAGGTTCTTAGAGGAATCTCAACTGTTGATAAATGAACTTAATAACTTATCGACGGCTGATATTGCTTCATTAATGAAGTTAAGCGATAAACTAGCCGCACTTAATATGGTGCGCTTTCAAACATGGCATGCGCCCTTTAATTTAGACAATGCCAAACAAGCGTTATTGGCATTTAAAGGCGATGTGTATACCGGTCTAGATGCCGAGACACTCGATGATTCTGGGCTAGAATATGCCCAACACCATTTACGCATATTATCTGGCTTATATGGCGTGTTGAAGCCCTTAGATCTGATGCAGCCATACCGATTAGAGATGGGCACGAAACTGGCTAATGAAAAAGGTAAAGATCTTTACCAATTCTGGGGTAATCAGCTTCGTGAATCGATTGAAGCCGAACTGACAGATGGCGTGCTGATAAACTTGGCTTCTAATGAATATTTTAAAGCCATCGAAGCAAAAAAGTTAAAAGCGCGCATTATTACTCCTGTTTTTAAAGATTGGAAAAATGGTCAATATAAGATTATTAGCTTTTATGCAAAAAAAGCACGGGGATTGATGAGTCGTTATATTATTGATCACAAAATTAATCAACCGGAAAATATCAAGAAATTTGATAGTCAAGGTTATCGATATAGTCCAGAAATTTCAGAAGCTGATCAATGGGTCTTCTTACGCGACCATGACTGAACAGTAACAAGGTTATCAACTCAGTTTACCGGAGGGGCGGGATTAGTTCATAGCTGAAATGTAGCCATTAGGGGTGCATGATCAGATAAACGAGTCCAATGTTTGCGGTTTGGCCGCTCACATGACAGCAGTTCTATACTGCGGTAATAAATTCTATCCATTTTTAATAGAGGCAACCAAGCTGGGAATGTTTTGGCATGATGTTGATGTAGCGTTCGATAAGCTTCTTTTAAATTTAAGTGTTTAGAAAAAAGCTTTTCAGCTTGACCTGTCCAATCATTAAAATCGCCAGCAACAATTAATGGCGCGTCATGAGGGACATGTTGCTCTATCACGCTACACAATGTTTTGAACTGTCGTCTGCGTTCCATTGCCATTAAACCCAAGTGTATGCAAATGACATGTAAGTCATCTCTTTGATCTGGCAAGTTGATAACACCATGCAATAAACTACGGCTCGCCCATGCAAAGGGAGACACGTTAATATTTTCCCAATGATGAATGCCATATTTACTGAGTATGGCGTTACCATGATGACCGGCCTTGTAACTGACATTTTTGGCATAGGCAAAATAGGGCCAGCGGTTGTGTGCTAAAAATTCTGAATGTGAACAGACAGGCCAATTCAGCTGAGTCTTTTCATGTCCAGTATGCTGGCCCTGGATCTCTTGTAGAAACATAATATCGGCATCAGACTCAATTAATGCATCACGTATTTTATGTAAGATAAAGTGACGGTTACCTGTGCTGAATCCTTTGTGTAGATTATAGGTCAGGATACGCAACTGATTTTCCCGCATAAAAGTTAGATCTCTATTTCAGAAACTTTTATAACAGTGTTTGACTATTCGATTGACATCATCTGTTATTAAAGTATTGGCAACAGCTTAACCATAACACTGTCTAATTTTAATAAGAAGCAATAAAAAAAACAGAAATTTATTTACCCTGGAATGATGTATAACAATTAAAGTAGATAACTTATATTGTGTCTTCAGTTTGGTCAAAACCTTCGACAAAAGTAGTTAATTTATCTTGAACAAGATTATAAGTCAGATCAATATTGTCGGCGATATCACCTTCCAAGACACTTAGCGCAGTCAAAATATCACGTGCTTCAGCAAAACCTGTATTAATTCCGCTGCTAATAATATCGGTAAATTTTGTTAAAGCTTCATCTTCAGATAGGTCTGGGTTTTGTTCCTGATAAGAACCAAAAAATGCGGTGCTTAACGACACAATACGCTCAGCTGTCGCTTCAGCGCTGACGTCTAAGCCTGAATCATAAGCATTTTGAATGGCATTATCGCCAAGCGTCTCTTGGAGGGCATCATTGATGCCAGCTAGCGCGGTCTTGAATACTAATGATAAGGAGTTGTTAGCAGCACTGACATCAACCGCTGATTGCATAATTGCTGCATTAAGTTGCTTTTTGGCGGTTACAGCGCTGGGTTGTTGCGCTTTTTCAGTATTTTTGGTCTGGGTTAACTCAGATCCTTGCTGGCCAACAGAAGCGTCAGCTGCACGTTTAATATCAGATCTTGCTAACGTTTGCATATTTTTATTGAATGCTTGAGTTTCCATATTACTTTCCCTTTATTAACCATATCTATATATCGGCAGCAGAATTAATATGTTTATTATTGAATATATGCTTTCATGGATTTTAAGCAGTAGGGCACGACAGTTCAAGCTGAATGTGACTTAATATTACTGGTTAATTTGTGGTCATGGTTTAACGAAGATTTTTGTTTTTAAATCAGTTCTTATATTGAGGAAAATTTGAATTTTGCTTATAGACCTTGAACTATTTTTAGTTGCCCCCATCTGGTGACTTTCAAGATAATAATAATGCCAGATGGAGGCACATTTTAATGACTGTTGACGCACATAAAGAAACGCTAGGTTTTCAGACAGAAGTTTCACAATTATTGGATCTTATGATCCACTCTTTATACAGCAACAAAGAAATTTTCATGCGTGAGCTGATATCTAATGCTTCTGACGCATCTGATAAATTACGCTTTGAAGCATTGTCAGATGATGCGCTTTATGAAAATGATGCAGAATTAAATATTAGAGTTGCATTTGATAAAGATGCTAGAACGATCACCATTAGCGACAATGGTATTGGCATGAATCGTCAGGAAGTCATTGATAATATTGGTACAATTGCTAATTCAGGAACCAAAAAGTTCTTTGATAAAATGACTGGCGATCAAAGCAAAGATTCGCAGTTGATTGGTCAGTTTGGTGTCGGTTTTTATTCGGCTTTTATCGTCGCTGACAAAGTAACGCTAAAAACACGCCGAGCAGGTACAACAAGTGAACATGGTGTGCAATGGGAATCAGCAGGTAAAGGTGACTTTACGATTGAAACCATTGATAAACCAGCACGGGGTACTGAAATTACCTTACACATGCGTGATGACCAAGATGAATTTTTAAATAGCTGGCGTATACGTAGCTGCATTACTAAGTATTCTGATCATATTAATTTACCAATCATCATGGCTAAAGAAGCCGTACCTAATGAAGAAGCTGAAATTGACGCTACAGCCGAACCTGAAGATGAAACCGTTAATAAAGCTACGGCTCTATGGACTTTATCTAAAAATGATATTTCTGATGATGACTATGCTGAGTTTTACAAACAAGTTTCTCATGACTACCAAAACCCTTTAAGTTGGAGCCATAATAAAGTAGAAGGTAAAACTGAATATACCTCGTTGCTCTATATTCCAGCAAAAGCACCCTTTGATTTATGGGACCGTGATAGTTCAAAAGGTCTAAAATTATATGTTAAACGTGTCTTTATTATGGAAGATGCAGAACAATTAATGCCACGTTACCTTCGCTTTATTCGGGGTGTCATAGATACTAATGACTTGCCACTAAACGTCTCACGTGAGATTTTACAAGGCAGTAAAGTTATTGACAGTATTCGTACTGCGTCAGTCAAAAAAGTACTTAGCGAATTAGCTAAAATGGCAAAAAATGATGCTGAAAAATACACTACGTTCTGGACTGAATTTGGCCAAGTAATTAAAGAAGGTTTAGGCGAAGATTTTGCAAATAAAGAAACACTCGCTAAATTACTTCGTTTTGCATCAACAGAGTCAGGTAGCACCGAGCAAACCGTTTCATTAGCAGACTATGTCGGCCGCATGAAGGATAACCAAGACAAGGTCTATTATATTACTGCTGAAAGCTTTGCTGCAGGTAAAAATAGTCCGCATTTAGAAGTTTTCCGTAAAAAAGGCATCGAAGTCTTATTAATGACTGACCGGGTTGATGAATGGATGATTAACTCATTAACCGAGTTTGATGGCAAACAATTACAATCAGTGGCTAAAGGTGATCTCGATCTAGGTGCTTTAGAAGACGAAGCTGAGAAAAAAGCACAACAAGAAGTCGATAAAAACTTTGAAGATATCGTTGAACGCGTTAAAACCACTTTAGGAGATAAAGTGAAAGATGTGCGTATTACACATCGCTTGACGGATTCTCCAGCGTGTTTGGTAGCAGATGATAATGAAATGAGTGCTAACCTTGAACGCATGTTAAAAGCAGCAGGGCAGGAAGTTGGAGGCGCTAAGCCTATCTTTGAACTTAATCCTGAGCATCCAATGGTTGAACGTCTTAAAGCAGAATCTGACGAGACATTATTTGCTGATTGGTCATCAATTTTGTTTGATCAAGCTTTATTAGCAGAGGGTGGTCAGTTAGAAGATCCTGCAAGCTATGTTAAAAAAATGAATGAATTATTATTAACTTTAACAAAATAAAAATTCATTGCGAACGGCAGAAATGTCGAAGCTAAGTTAAAATGCTGGGCAGTGATCTGCCCAGCATTTTTTTTGGAAAAAACATGACCAACAACACACTAAATGATACTGAACAAGCTGAATTTCAGACTGATAACTTACAGCGCTTTATTTTTGATAATGCACCTGTGAGGGGGGAGTGGCTTCATCTAACTGATACTTGGCAACAGGTATTAGTCAGACGTGATTACCCTGCTGCTATTCAGAATTTATTGGGTGAAATGATGGCTGCTGCAGCTTTGTTAGCCGCAACGGTAAAAATTAAGGGTCGGCTTGTTTTACAAAGCAAATCTAGCGGCCCAGTTAAGGTGATGATGGTTGAATGCACCAGTGATCATACCTTGCGTGCCTTAGCACAATGGGATGGCGATATCGAAGATGCTGCCACTATGAACGAGTTAACGGGTGAAGGGGTGATGGCAATAACGATTGATGTTGAAGGCTCAAAACAGCCTTATCAAGGGGTTGTAAGCCTAGATGGCGAGTCAATTTCTAGTGTATTAGAAACCTACTTTAGACAATCAGAACAACTTGATACACGAATTAGATTAGCTGCTGATGCCAAAAGTGTTTCAGGTTTATTGTTACAACAACTTCCTAGTTTGCGAGACGATAAACAAGAAGATGAAGAACATTGGTCACGGCTTAGCCAATTGGCTGCGACCATAACAACTAAAGAATTATTGAAATTAGGTGCTGGTACTGTATTGCATCGTTTATTTCATCAAGAAGAATGCCGCTTGTTAAGCTCAACTGAATTCAGTTTTGCTTGCAGTTGTTCACGCGAACGTGTTGCCAATACAATTAGTTTACTGGGCGAGCAGGATGCGAACGATTTATTAACGGAACAGGGTCGGATCGAAGTCGCCTGTGAGTTTTGTAATCAACATTATTATTTTGATAAGATTGATGTAAAAAAGATTTTTTCAGTCAACACATCGACTCACCCTGACTCTGATACAGTACATTAGTTAGTCGACATTGATGACAGTACAAAAGAATAGTTTCACTGCTATTAATGACTTAGAGTTAATAATTTAATTTATCATTCTTAGCAGATCTCAAAAGTTGAGATTGGCACGCTAAAATTGAGCTTAGTTTTTCTATACTTTGCAAGCTGTCAGAATTTTTGCACATTAGCCAAGGCTTTGATTGCTTGGCCTGCGCGCGCTTAAAGTGTAAAAGCAATTGCCGAAGGAATAGAAAGCGTTGCCCTAAGTCCATCGCTTGTTATCTGATTTATTTAGAATGGGACAAAGGTAATGACTTTACTTGTTTTATCATCATTTAAGTACACTTCACCATCTTCAATTGTGCATTGTAAGTTCATTGAACGTTTAATCATTTTTTCTATACCTTCCGCATTAATATGAACAATAGTCAGGTTATTAAAACGTTGTAGTTTTGTCTGCTGTTGCTGCCACCATACTTTTGCTTTGCCTTCATGATAGGTATAAATAATGACTTGTTTAGCACGGCCACAGGCTTTACGAATTCTTTTTTCATCGGGTTGGCCCAAATCAATCCATAACTCAATCTCGTCTGTAAGCGATTTTTGCCAGAGATCGGGTTCCTCACTACTATCTATTCCCTTAGTAAATCTAAGTTGCTCATTGGCATTAACCATAAATACAATAAGGCGAATCATCAAACGATAATCTGTCTCAGACGGATGTTGAGCAACCGTTAATTCATGATTTTGATAATATTGACGATCCATGTCGGCGATGGAGAGTGAAACTTTGTTGATTGTTGAGCTAATAGACATAAAATAAGATCTGTTGATTATGATTTTTGATTGTAGAACATTTGAGATGAAAAACGGGTTTAATCATTATGATTAAGTTTGCTTAGCATCTCTTTTTCTTCTGTTGTTAGTCTTTGACGTTGTGAGCCTTTTTGTAAAGCATGCTGGCGCCGAGAGTATTGACGAGCTTTTAGTATGAGTGACCTACGCTCAAGCATTTGGCGGCTAAGACCCCGACGTTCCTGATCACGTCTATCTTCGTTTGGCCAAAATGTGTAGGTGGCTTGCACTGACGTTATCCACTCTTTACTAGCAAAAAAATGTTGCATAATTCGGCGAGTGCTGTCGCGGCGCTCATCTGATCGACGGTTCTTTTCTCTATCAGTAATAGGATTAAATCTATCCATAATTATTACTCCTGATACATTGATATCTTTTAGTAAGGCTTATTTAGTCAGCAAAAGTTCAAAGTTTATTGAGCAAATAGTTTGATAGAAGCAACTCAGCCTTAATATTATTACTAAAACCGACAAGTTTATTCCCTATTGATTTCTTCACTAGTATTATTTTCTTATAAATCCTGCGCGCTAATCATCAACTAACTTTTAAAGGGAATATGATAGTAACTCATACGGTTTGAGTGCTAACTACCTCAATTATGCTTGTGACCAACTAATTAGAGGGATGTGCCAATAAAAGATTTTCTGTCACTAAAAGTTAGTATATCTTTATGCCGTCTGAAGATAAGATGAATGTTATGATCTATTTACTGAATGATTAATCAATCTTATCATTATCCGTGAGTTTTATAGAGATGAGTATAACCCCACTGTTTTTAACAAATTTAATCATTATTTTGCTTTTTAGTCTAATGAGTCATGCCAGCTCTGCAAATGATGCTAAAACTGAATATCACTTAGGCGAACAATACCGCTTGGGTGATGGTGTTGCCATAAACGTCTTAAAAGCAGAATCACATTATATCAACGCAGCGCAAAAAAATCATCCGCTAGCTCAACTTAATCTAGGAAAAATGTATTATTTTGGCAAATTAGGGCCAAATCAAAAACAAAAAGCCTTTTATTGGTTTGATAAATCAGCACAACAAAATAATGCCGATGCTCAGTGGATGCTTGGCGGTATGTTATTTAATGATCAAGTTATAAACCAGGACATTGCGGCTGCTTATTCATGGTTCACACTAGCTAGTGAGCAAGATCATGTGCAAGCAATTGTCAATAAAACACAGATAAAAAAGGAACTCAGTACACAACAACTAAGTCTTGCCGATACTTTGACTTCAGCCTTTAAACAGCAGCAAGCAGGTAAGTTGATGGTCAGGCAACAAGAGGAAAAAGCGTTTAATTGGCTTCATCAGGCAGCAAAACAAAATGACCCTTATTCACAATGGATGATTGGCAATATGTTGTTGAAGGGCCAAGGTGTGCCGCAAGATAACATTGCTGCTTATTCATGGATTACGTTGGCCAGTGAGCAGGATTATTCACAAGCCAGCCTTAAGCAAATGGAACTAGAAATAGAAATGACCACTGAGCAGTTAAGCCTTGCCGACCGCTTAACGTCTGCATTCAAACAACAGCGACTCACGTTTGATGCAAAACAGCAACAACCTGAAATAATCAAAGCTACTGCTCAACAACCAACAGTTAGACCAAGCTTGTCACTGCAAAGTAATGTGATGAAACATCGCTATCGAGTACAAGTCGGATCCTTTAAAGCACGGCAGACAGCTGAAATAGGGGTAGCAGAACTTACTGAAAAGTTACCTAGTATAATGTCGATGCAGATTTCAACGATTATTCATTCCAAAGCAAGCTCAAATAAAGTGGGTTTTTATCGTTTACAGTTAGGTGCTTTTAGTGACAAACAGGATGCAAATAGATTGTGTGAGCAATTAGCAAAACATCATCAGGCCTGTTTTGTTGTTAAAGAAAAAATTCAATAGCCTTTTTTAATCCAAGCTATTAATTAGTTATCAATAGCTAATTTCTTTTCATTATCTATAGAATATAGCAAGACCCTAGCTGAAATAACTTCAATTGTAGTGTAGCGCATGTTAATTACTTGGTTAATTAATGTCATTTAAATAATGTGTCAATTGACGTAATAACATTAATCTTTATAGTGGAAATGACGATTAATATGTCAAACAACACAAAAATATCACTAGGATAAATTAATTTAGCCAAACATGATTTTTGTTACTTTCTCTAGTGTATAGTTTGCCTCTTTTCTGAATACAGAATTTGCACTAGGAGTAAAAGATGCGGTTGAAAGTCATTTCAGGTTTGATCGGGATCAGCTTAATTTCTGGTATGGCGAACAGCCATGCAGATGAACATGTCAGCTTAGAAGGTATTACCGTCACAGGTGAACGTGAGCAACAATCTATTTTGGATCAGCCTGTTAGTATTGGTTATAAAAAAAGGCCGAGGTGGAACTTGATAATGCGGTGACTCAAAAAGAACTATTGAACTCAATTTCAGGCGTGCTAATTACTCAAACGGGCTCATCAATAGGCCACAAGGCAAGTATTCGATTACCCATAAATACGGGTCCTTATTACCTTTATCTTCAAGACAGTATTCCTGTTCAATCTTCTGGTTTTTTTAACCACAATGGACTGGCTTTTACTAACTTTAGTACGGCAAGTTCGGTAGAAGTTTTAAAAGGTGCAGGTACAGCACTTTATGGATCAGATGCGATTGCTGCCACTATTAATGTAATATCAACCCCTAGCCGAGATCAGCTGGGTCTAAAAATGACCACAGAGGCAGGCAGTGATGGCTTTTATCGTCTCAATGCTGCAGGTGGTGTTGATATTGACGAAACATCAACGATTACTGCGCAAGCATCACATGCTCAAGCTGATGGTTGGCGTGATCATACGGAATACGATCGTCAAGAAGTAGCGCTTAAATATACTAATGATCTTAATGATGACAATACGATAAAAATTGGTTTCAGTGCTAATAAAACAGAGGCCGAAATGGCCGGTGATTTAATTGGCTTTGATGCATTCCAAAACGAAACATCATCAGTTGGTAATGTTAAAACAGCCATAGAAAGTGGACTTGATATTATCCGAAAATTTGATTTTGCGCGGATCAACCTTGAGTGGGATCATGCTGTTTCTGATACCACAACATTAAATTCGATTGCCTATGTTCGAAGTAACCGTAATCGTTATACGGCTACATGGCAAGATAATTTGCCACAAAATGATAGCCAAGAAAAAACATTTGGCATGCTGTTTAAGGCCAGTATGGATTTTGGCACACTGCGTAATATTACCGGTTTAGATTTTGAATATACCCAAGCAAGTAGAGAATATACCCAGCTATTTGATTTTGTACCCACTAGGTTTGGATCGGCGGTCGCTACTGGGAAAATCTATGATTATGATGTTAATTACCTTGCTATTGCACCTTATACGAGGTTTGAATACTTTGTAACAGAGAAACTGAAGGTAGGAGCTGGCGTTCGCTTTGACACCAACAGTTTTGATTACACTAATAACCTTACTGACGGTCAATATGCTGCCTCAAGTTATTTACGGCCTAGTTCTGATAATGACCCCAGTTTCAGCCATATCAGCCCTAAACTAGATCTAACCTATCAACTTAATAATACGCAGATGGTTTATGCGCGTTATGCTAACGGTTTTCGAATTCCTCAAGCATCCACCCTCTATAGCCTAAGAACTAACAATATTGATTTTTCAATAGAAGAAGAAACGACTGACACCTTTGAAGTAGGCTACAAGATTTTGACCGATCGTCATGAGTTTGCTGGTGCTATCTATTTGTTAACCATCGATGACACCATTGTAAGACGTGAAAATGATGCACGTGAGCGTTTTTTTGTGAACGGCGATACCACTACTCATAAAGGAATTGAATTATCATTAGCTTCAAAATTAACGGATGAATTAACGTCAAAAATTGCTTATAGTTATTCAAAACATGAGTTTGATAATGATATTGTGCTTGGTGATAATGAACAGGGTCAAGCTCCGAATACTCTGGCCAATGTCCGGCTCATTTATTCACCAAAATCCTTAACAGGTTTAACAGCTATGCTTGAATGGGAGCATGTTAGTTCATATTGGTTAGATAATGAAAATACCGGACGCTATGCAGGACATGATCTCGGTAACATCAAATTACGCTACCAATTTAATGACCAAGTTAATGTGTTTGCCAGAGTGATGAATATTACTGATGAAATTTATGCTGAAAGTGCCTCTGTCAACTTTGGTAGCGAACGCTATACTCCAGGCGCACCAAGACAAGCTTTTGTTGGTTTAGAATATAAGTTATAGAGTGATATGTTTTCTGAGTTTTTTGAGTAATGGTAATTAAATGACAAAAACTAAATTTATAGTGTGTTTTTTGATAACAAGTGGAATTGTCGCTTTTTTCCTTATAAATCAACAGCAGGCGACACTAAAAGTGGAGTCACATATCAGACATGGCCAACATGCAGAGTCATCTGGTGTGACCAGTATGGATGTTAAATATGTCAATGGCATTGTTCATTTATTACTAGGTAAACAAGAAGATGGTCAGCAAGAAATATGGTACCAATCATCACCTGATCAAGGAACAACATGGTCTAAGGCTGTTAATGTCACGATACACAGCGATGTGCCCGCTAAATTTAAGCGAGGTAATGATGCACGCCTAGCAATACAAGGAGATAATATTGTTGCCGTTTGGGTGACAAAAGTTGAGGGCGCACCTCATGGTGCCGGACCAATGATAGTGATGCGTTCAACTAATCGTGGCCAGCATTGGCAATTAGCAACAATGCCGGCAGATTGGCAAGGTGCCCATGGGTTTTTTGCAATGGATGGAAATGATAATGCGATTAATTTAGTCTGGCTTGATAGTCGAGAACAGACCATAAAAGGCAGCCAGGGACTGCGGTTTAGTCAAACCGTCGATGGTGGCTTAAATTGGAGTGAAAATCTGACCTTAGACAACATTACTTGTGCTTGTTGTTGGAATACCGCTTCTTTTGCTGACAATGGTTTGTTTTATGTGTTGTACCGAGATAAACAGCCGTCAGACATGGCAATTGGTCGAGTTGACCCTTCATTAAATTGGCAGCGGCTATCATCTGTCGGTGAGTTTAATTGGGATTTTGAGGGCTGCCCTCACATAGGTGGTGGTTTAGCGATAGATTCTGAAACACAACAATTTCATTCAACTATCTCTACAGGTCAGCCTGATAATGTTGGCTTATATTATCTTAATTCTGATGATAAAGGTCAAACTTGGTCGTCACCTATGCCGCTGGGCAATAAGAGTGCTATCCATAGTGATATTGGTGTTTCTAATGATGGTACAGTCATCGCTGTTTGGGATCAACTTAGTGAAAATGGCTTACAGGTTTTTTATTCAAAATCGGATGACCATGGTCAAACATGGTCGGAATTTCAGTCGTTATCTGACATTAAATTAAATGCCAGTCACCCACAAGTGATAGCCGCACAAGATCAAACGTTAATATTATGGACGGAAAGTGGTGATCAAAACCTTTCTCGTATGCAAACAAAAATATTAGTAAATGATGATTAATTCGATACGATGTACCGCGATATTATTGTTTTTGGCTTTAAATCTAATCGCTTGTAGTGAGCCACAACCTATTAATGCTTTTGTGAAAGGTTCATTTGCACAGATACAACAAAGCTATATCAACAGTCCACATATGATTGTTTTTTGGGGGCAAAATTGTGCCTATTGCATGAAGGAATTCACTTTTTTTGAAAATGCTCTTTCACACACAAATACAGTCAAACTTATTACTGTTGCAACGGACCCTTTTCTCTCTACTGATATTATTAACCAACTACATCAAGACAGTAATTTAGACCAAGTTGAACAATGGGTCTTTTCTGAGTCAGTGAAAGAAAAGCTATATTTTGATGTGAGTAAAAATTGGCGAGGAGAGTTGCCCTTTATCATTTTTGTTAACAAAGACAGGCGCGTAACTCAGCATCTAGGGATGTTGAAAGAAATAGAGTTGGTTCAATGGATTAAACAGCAAGACCTTTAACCCTTGCCTCTAGAATTCGATAGCAGATAAGGTTAATAAATCCAGAATGTTCATTTTTATAGCAAGATGAATGAGTTCGATATCACTCGTGACACCTAACTTTTTCTTAATAATATAATGAGCATTGGCTACGGTTTTTGGACTGATATTTAAAGTGTCAGCAATATACTGTGTTTGCTTGGCTTCAATCAACATCCGTAATATTTCAAACTCACGGACGGTGAGTTGATCTAGCGCAGCGGTGTCCGTGCCCAGTTTTTCTAGAGCGAGTGCCTGAGCAATATCTGCGCTTAGGGTGTATTTGTGTTGCTGTACATCATGAATAGCACGAATTAAAACTTCTGGATCGCTACTTTTTGTGACATAGCCTAATGCCCCAGCACGTGTTGCTTGCACGGCAAAACTTGGATTTTGATGCATGCTAAACACAATTATTTTAGCATCAGTATCAAATTGTTTGATCCGAGATATGGTTTCTAGTCCTCCTTGGCCTGGCATAGAAATATCCATTATAACAATATCAGGCTTGTGTTCTTTATATAACAAATAGGCTTGAGCGCCATCACTAGCTTCGCCAATGACTCTTATATTGTCTTGTTTTTGTAATAAAGATCGATAACCCTCACGCACGATGGCATGATCATCAACTAACATGATCTTAATAAGGTTACTCATGATCTTGACCATGATCGGGGCCGACAGGAATAGTGATACTCACGCTTAAGCCGCCAGTAGTGCGAGCGAGTAATGTGAGCTTGCCTCCAAGGGCCATTACCCGCTCTCGAATTCCCAACAAACCAACGCCTAGTGTATTGTCAAATTCATTTATGTCGGCAATGCCATCATCGTTAATCTCAAGTTGAAGAGTATAATCTTTTTGATAAGTGATGACGATTTCTGCTTGTGAAGCTTGGGCATGTTTAGCTATATTGGTAAGACATTCTTGTACGATCCGATAAATATTAACCGGTAAGGGTTCAGGTAAAACATCAAAAGTGCCATTAAGTGCAAGTTGATAATGGGTGAGGCCATTTGAGCGATTATTCCAGCTGCTCACTAACTTTTTCAGACTTAGAGTCAAGCCTAGATCATCGACTTCAGCAGGGCGTAAGCGTGTCAGCATACTGTGTAAAACCTCCATCATATGTTGTGTGATAGGACTGATAGTATTTATTTCTGCCACCAGTTCAGGGCTTTGTGTTTTAGCTGATTGTTTGATGGAGGCTGTCACCGCATTAATGCCAGCTAAACATTGGCCAAATTCATCATGTAATTCACGCGCGATATAACGGTGATCTTGTTCCTGAATATTGAGTAATTTCAAGGCTAATTGTTTTTTGTCAGCAATAACTTGTTCTTGGTTAATAGCGAGTTGATTAATTGTCTTACTGGTTCGCTTCCACTCATCAATATCAAAGGAGGGCAATCGTGTATTTAAGTGTCCATCACGCATTTTTTCTAGGCCAGTTACAATAATTTGTGCAGGCTTAAGCATACGGTTAATAGTAATATAAACCAGAATAGATACTGCAAAGATACTGACAAATAGTACACCAATGACAGCACGTAAATTATTCCACGCGCGAGCTGTTTCTATACGTGTATTTAAGGTGACTACTATGGCACCGTAGGTCATGGCATTAAATGAAAACACATTTTTAACTTCAAAATTGGGTGAGAAAAGCTGTTGATATAAAGTGCCAAACCAAGCGGGCCAAGTATGCTCGGCTTCAGTGAGTTGATCACATAAGTTTCTTCGACGTTTGTCAGAACGTGACAAAAACTGAATACACGAGCCTGATAGATTATTAATGTCTGGCCATAACTCGGTATTAGGAAAGCTGCTAGCAAAATCATTACGAGCAAACATTTGTAACATTTGTGTTTTAACTTGAGCGCCGATACGGTTAGCAGTAAAATTAGCCTCTGATTTGGCTTGTTTATCGGTTTGATACAACACATAAAAAGCACTTGATATTAGACAGATCAAAGCAATCAATACGATTCTAGAAAACAAATGGATTTTTAAATTCATCGAGCTATTTATACCAAAGGTGATTGATAGATAGTCTAGTTGTTATATCACTAGATGAAAAGGTGAGCGCTAATGTCGATGATATTTGCCCGAAATCAGTAGGCAAATATAGCTTGATGAATTGATCTTACTCAAGCGTTATGTCTATGTCGATTTAATCGTCATTAATGACATCACTGGTGTTGGCAAAAACACACATATCACTTGTGTTTTGATACGCTCATTAAACAGCGGGAAATATGCCCGATAAAGTATAGGTTAATATGATTATTGTATTGTGTACTAAATACCCTTAGGGTCAGTAAATGGCTTATTGCATCAGCCAAAGACAATGAATATTTTATTTATAGATGGCAAGGCCACGACTAGTGCGTTAATTTTTCAGCTAAGTTGATGGCCTTTGTGTAGTATCATTTCATCACATAATCTACCACTTATGACTTTAGAGAAATAATAATAACTATGACCATATTCGGATTACAGTGGGCAACACCTTTAGCCTTATATTTATTACCACTTTTTGTTTTGCCCTGGATTACACGTTCTCAAGATAAGACGATCGTGTGGAATAAATTTGTGCCTGTCGATCCTCTATCCAATGTTATTGGTCTTGTTTTTAAGGTGTTAGCATCTATTGTTATAGCGAGCTTAATATTTTCGTTAGCAGGGCCTTATTTTCCAGAGAAAAAGGTTGAGCGGATTGGCGAAGGGGCAGAAGTAGTTGTATTAGTTGATCGTAGTCGCAGTATGGATGATGCCTTTGCTATCAAAGGCCAATTGTTAATGGCCAGTGTGGGTAAATCTGACAGTAAACGCCGTGTGGCAAAAAAATATTTGCAAGAGTTTATTGATAAACGGCCGGATGATCGCTTTGGTTTTGTCTTATTTAGTAAAAAAGCTTTGGACTTGTTGCCATTAACTTATAACAAGGAAACGGTGCGTGCTACAGTAGATGCAAGTGCTTTAGGTAAGGGCCTATCTGAAACTGATATTGCAGAAGCACTTATTAAAGCAGCTGAAATGTATGAAAATCATACTTATCGTGGCTCACGGATTGTTGTACTTGTTTCAGATGGAGGACAAAAATTTACTAATGAAGCCAAGCAAAAAATTGCAGGCTTGTATAAACAACAAAATTTAACACTTTACTGGTTATATATGCGCTCAATATCAGGTATGACGCTTGAGGAAAAACCAGATGAAAACAAACGCTGGACTAATACGCAAGAAAGAAAACTACATATGTTTTTCAAATCAATTGGCATTCCATATCTTCCTTTTGAAATTGGCTCAATGAAAAGCTTTTCCGAAGCAATAGACACCATTGATAAACAGCAATATCAAACCTTAATTGTTGAAGAAACCTTGCCAAAAGAAGAAAAGTCTAATGTATTTCTTATGACGGCTATGCTGGCAATATTTCTACTAATGTTGGCACAACTTTATACTGCATGGGGCGTTAGAAAAGCACATGAGTAATTATGACTGCGTTAGTTGGCTTCTTACTAAGGTACAGAACTTCTCAACCGTCTTTTTCCTGCTTCTATTTTTAGCAACAAGAATGCCTATTGTTCTGGGGGGAAGTTGTGGGTCAAGATCTACTATTTCTAGTCGATACTGTGCTTTTAATGCTGAAAATGCTTCTGGAAGAATACTGAATGATGCGCCACCTTCGACCAGATCCAGAATCGAAGAGATAGTATTTACTTCGGTAACATTAGTGTATTTAATTTTATTATCAGTAAGGTATTTATCGACGATTTTTCTCGTTTCAAAATACTCAGAAAGTAGGACGGCTTTTAATGTGTGGGGAGCACCAGCCATGATGGTATTAGCCAAATTGGCATGGGTGGGTGAGATGATGAGTTTCCATTTTTCATCAAATAACTTTTCGAATTCAATATCAGGGTAGTCTTTTAGTAATATGAAGCCAATGCCTATATCAATATCACCACTGATAACCTTTTTTTCAATATTGTTGTTAGTTAGCTCTTCTATTTGTAAGAAAATATTGGGATTATTACGATCAAATTCAGCTACTAAACTTCGCAGATATAATGAGTTAATGGATTGTAATACACCAATTTTGAGTGTTCCCGCCTGTCCTGCTTCAATATCTGAGACAGATTCTTTTAACAGTTCCACTTCATTGAGTATTTTTTTTGCTGATGCTAAGACGAGCTCACCATTCTCTGAGAGCTTTACACCTCGTCCTATACGTTCGAATAAACTAGTGTTAAGTTCCTGTTCTAATTGTTTTATTTGGCTTGAAAGAGCAGGTTGGGTAATATGCAACTTGTTGGCTGCATTATGGAAGTGCTGCAGTTCAGCTACTACTTTGAAATACCTTAAATGTCGAAGTTCCATAGTATCATCCGGCTGTTAATTGATTAGTAATAGTTATCAATATGATAAGTATAAACACTTATACTTTCAAGTGAAACTCTGAGAGTATGAAATTCAACAACATTAAAAAATGTCATTTATCTGGACAAAAAGGGGAGATATTGAAACAACTATTTATAAGTTATCACCCCATGCTGCTGGGTGATGAAGAAAAATTTCACAATGAATAAACCAATGCTTTCAGGGATTATCGCTTATACCATCACCCCCTTCTCAGAAGATGGTGAGCACCTTAATATTAAAGCGCTGAATTCATTAATAGATGCCTTGATTGATTCAGGTGCAAATGCTATCGCTGCCTTGGGAAGTGCAGGTGAAGGTGTCTATCTGGATGATGATGAATGGAAGCGGGTGGCATTAAGTACAGTTAAACATGTCAATGGCCGTATTCCGGTAATTATTGGTATTGCTGCGCTAACTACCAAGAAAGCGGTCGATCGAGCAATGTATGCATTCGAGATTGGTGCTCAAGCCATTATGGTTTCACCATTTTCCTATTACAGATTAACAGAAGATGAAATCTATGATCACTATGCTGCCATTTCTGCTGCTACTTCACTTTCTATTATGATTTATAACAACCCAGCTACTTGTGGCGTTGATATGTCACCTGAGTTTATGCTATCTATGGTTGAGAACATCGACAATGCGACAATGATAAAAGTAAGTACAGGCAATTTGCAGAGAATGCGAACGCTTCACAGATTATCAAAAGGGTCGGTTCCTTTTTTTAATGGTTGTAATTACATCGCACTTGATGCGCTCAATGCCGGTGCGGTGGGCTGGTGTACTGCAGCACCTTGTTTGCTTAATGATTTACCTAAGCAACTTTTTGACTGCGTACAACAAGGCCAAGTAAACAAAGCAGAAGCATTATTTGAACGACAATTACCATTATTAGAGTTTATTGTAAATGGTGGCTTGGCATCAACGGTAAAAGCAGGATTAGATATTAAGGGACTGGCTGTTGGAGTGGTACGACGCCCATTAAAACAGCTTACAACCGAAAAAAAGAAAACATTAGAACACATCTTATTGCAGGTCATCGGATAGCTGTAAAAGTAACAATACGCTTTGTAATTGATGGCTGAAACATTAATACAATTTTAAGATAACAATAGAATAATTAAGATAACTAAAATAACTAAAAGAGAGGAACACATGGCAGATAAGCAACATTTAGAATCAGCACGAGAGAAGGCCTTGGCACTTGAGAAGGTGGTAAATACAGTCGTTATTGGTCAAAGTAAAGCAATTAGATTAATTTTGATTGCTTTACATGCACGTGGACATGTATTGCTAGAAGGAGGTGTGGGTGTAGGTAAAACAACCTTGCTGCGTGCCTTCTCTAAAGCTTTGGGTGGTGCTTTTGGTCGTATCGAAGGTAGTGTTGATTTAATGCCTAGTGATTTACTCTATAGTGCATGGGTTAATGGTGAAGGTAAGCCAGTTATAGATCCTGGTCCGCTTATTACCCATGGTGACGATACCGCAGTGTTTTTCTTCAATGAAATTAACCGTGCACGTCCTCAAGTTCAATCATTATTATTACGTGCCATGGCCGAGCGAAGTGCCGAAGCCTTTGGCCGTGAATATAGATTTCCTCACATGGTCGTTTTTGCTGATCGTAATGGGGTTGAAAAAGAAGAAACATTTGAATTAAGTGCTGCTGCCCGTGATCGTTTCTTGTTTGAGATTGGTATTTCTAATCCAGAAGAATTAAATGATCGCAAAGCATTGATTTTTGACTCAAAATTCCATGATGTAGATGAGTTGTTGAGTAGTTTAAAAGAACCTTTACTTGATTACACAGAGCTTAATGCACTGGATAAAGAGGTTCAAGCCGCGGTATTTATTTCACCTGAAATTGAAGACTACATCATTAGAATTTGGGATGCGACATGGAAACCTGGTGAGTTTGGCATTGATATTCCAGATGTCTTTATGGAAGATTTAGTCGTTGCTGGTGCAAGTGCACGTGGAATGTCAGCCATGGTTCGTGCAGCTAAAGTTTCTGCATGGTTAGAAGGCCGTGATCATGTGTTACCGGACGATGTTCATACTGTGCTGTTTGCTACGTTAACGCATCGTGTCTTCTTGTCACCTATTTACGAAGGTCGCCGTGAACAGATCATGCCTCAATTTATTGCGGCTCTTCGTGATCATATCTCAGCCCCTTAAATCATAGCCCTCATTTTATGTATCTAATAAGGGGTTATATATGAGCGAAAATAAAAAGCGACAACAAGATGAGTTTAATTATCGTTATCCTCACAAGGTCTACGGGAGTCTTCCGGGTGTACATCATGGTAAATCATTAGGTACGGGGGATAGTTTTGCAGGTTTTTCAGATTTATTTGATTATCCTGATCCCAGACGATTAGATTTAAGGGCCTCCATTCGCAATAGTATGGCTACGGGTAAAGATAATTACTTGGTGAAACGCTATCAACAACGTTCTCCAATTAACCTATGGGTGATGGCTGATTTATCACGTTCGATGGCAATTTCTAATGTAAATCATCAGCAGTTGGCTAATCTGACAGAGTTAGTGGCTCATTCCGCTATTGGTTTAGGCGATAGATTTGGTTTAGCTGGATTTGACTCTGGTTTGCGCCACGATGTTCATTTGATGCCAACCCGTCAACGAAGTATGCCAACTATGGCTGCCGATATGATTCTAGATGCCGGACCAGCCACATCAGCAGGTGTCGATGGGATGATTCATGCGGCGAATATGATAACAAGTAAACATGCGATTGTATTTTTAGCTTCTGATTTCTGCTGTGATATTGATGTTATCGATAAAACATTAAGGCAATTATCTCGTTACACCGTAGTGCCAATTGTTTGGCAGCATGATGATGTGAGTCATTTGCCATCGCATGCGGGCTGGACGGAGATGAGAGATTCGGAAACGGGAGAACGACGAAGTGTTTGGATGCGACCGAGCATAAAAAAACGTTGGAAACAAACAATTGATGAGCACTTCGAACAGTTAACCACCTGTTTTATGCGCCATCGTGTGAGACCGTTATTCACCGATGGGGACGTAACTGGTGAACAGTTAACGAACTACTTTTTAGGTAGAAAATAAATATGAGAAATTATTATGTAATACTTATGGTATTAGTAAACATGCTGTTTATTAATGTCAGTATGGCAGAAGAACGACCTTTAACTGTTACAGTTGATCGGCCTTGGGGATTATTACTTGGCGATGAAATTAATGTTAAAGTTGATTTGGTAGCGGGCGATGAGCAGATCGATGAATCAAGCTTGCCACAAGAGAATAAGCGTTATGGTACTTGGTTGTATTTACGAACGATTGATATTACTGCAAAACAGTTAATTTTTCATTATCAACTTGTTAATGTGCCATTAATAAATACAACCATTGCTACGCCAAAATTTGATATCAAACGCCTTGATGACATGTGGCTTGTTGTACCAACAACGTCATTAACAATAGGACCGGCACTTGCTGTGACAGCTGATAAGGCTGCATCAGCTATTAAAGCTGATATGGAGCCGACGCTTATCTCAACAGAAACCACTATGCAACAATTAAAACTGTCTACAGCTATTGCTGTGCTAGCGGGTATGATTTTGGCGTTGTGGCACTTTGGGTGGAAGACAAAAAATCGCAAACCTTTTTCGCAAGCAGTGCATGATCTGTCACGTTTAAAGTGGCATCATTCAGTGACGGCAGATGATGCATCACGTATTTTACATACGGCGTTTAATCATACGGCGGGTACAGTGGTTGTTTATGGGGAAATAGATAAGTTATTGCAGCTGAACCCTTGGCTAATGTCTATGGAAAGTGAAATTAAACAATTTTATCAACAATCAGAACAACATTTCTTTGCTCGAAAGCCTGAGCAAGGTCCCGAAACTGACGCAGTGAGAAAACTAGCTAAAGCATGCCGTTCTAAGGAGATGCTAGCATGACATTATTAGGTCTACAGTGGGCATTGCCGATAATGCTTTTACTGCTGCCTTTAGTGATCTTGCCGTGGTTTACACATAATCAAGATAAGACAGTCGCATGGAGTCAGTTTGTACCTAGTGATTCGTTATCAAAGATGATTGGCCTCTTGTTCAAGGGACTGGCATCTCTGGTTTTAGCGGGGTTGATTTTATCGCTTGCAGGGCCTTATATTCCTGAACAAACTATTGAGCGAGTGGGTAAGGGTGCAGAAGTGGTTATATTAGTAGATCGTAGCCGAAGTATGGATGACCCTTTTTCAATGCGAGGTAAAGCATTGGCTGTCAACCGTACAGTAGGAAAGGGTGATAGTAAGCGTCGTATTGCTAAGAAATATTTGCTGGAGTTTGTTGATAAGCGTCCAGACGATCGTTTTGGTTTTGTATTGTTTAGTGATAAGGCGCTGGACTTATTACCGTTGAGCTATAACAAAGACTCAATACGGGCTATCGTTAATGCGAGTGCACTGGGTAAGGGTTTATCTGAAACTAACATTGCCAAAGCGATGATTAAAGCTGCTGAAATGTATGGCAAAGAAACCTATCACGGCTCACGTACTGTGTTGCTAGTATCTGATGGTGGTCAAGAGTTTACCGATGAAGATAAACAAACCATTACTAAGTTATATAAACGTGAAAATTTAACACTGTATTGGATCTACATGCGATCGACAACCGGCTTAAGCTTAGATGAAGAAGGTACAGATGACTCGTGGGGAAATACACCTGAGAAAAGACTACATAAGTTTTATAAGTCACTTGGCATTCCTTATCGCGTCTTTGAAATTGAATCTGTAAAGAGTTTTTCAGAGGCGATAGATGCCATTGATAAACAAGAAGATCAGACCTTGATTGTGGATGAAATAGTTCCACGTGAGATAAAAACAGCACCTTTCTTTTGGATGACCATGATGACCATGTTGTTATTAATGATAGCTCAATTTTATACGGCATGGGGAGTGAGAAAAGCACATGAATAAATATTTAAATTTAGCACATTGGGCACATTGGGCACTAGTTATTGTAGTGATAGTCAGCTTGCTGGTGCTAGGCCAAGCAGGATTGTCATTATGGCAAACTCATAAAGTAAATAATTTTATTAGTAATCCAACAGAGTCTGAAAATCTACCGGATCATTTAAAGGCACAATTTGCCAAAGCATTTATTGATGCAGAGCAAGGTAAACCTACAAAAGCCTTAGAGCTATTGACAAACGTAGTGACAACCAACGATTTAGGTTTAGAAGCCGCCGCTTATTTTAATCGTGGCAATATTCATCTACGAGATGCAATAGTGTTAACAGAAGGTGACACGGGAAGAATTGCTTTAATTGGACTAGCCAAGCAAGATTACCGTAATGCATTACTAATAGATTCCTCGTTGTGGGATGCACGCTTTAATTTGGAACTTGCACTGCGTTTGGCGCCAGAAAATGAAGCTGAAAACAAACGCTACTTAAAACGTAAGGGTTCCACAAGTGTTGTCGCTAAGGTGGTTGGTTTTAGAGTTGATTTACCATGAGACTTTCCTATCAATCACGTATAACTGCCTCAGCCTTATTAATGTTGTTGGTTACTCTACTGATTATAGCGGCTTTATGGTTTCCTCGTACCGATCGCATAATACAGGTTATGGACTTACTGTTTGTTATTGATATTACTCAAAGTATGGATGTAGAGGATGTTGAGCAAGATGGCGAAATGATTAGCCGATTAGTTTGGGCTACCAACTATACTAAACAAACCTTACAACAATTGCCTTGTGGTTCACATGTAGGTTTGGCCGCATTTAGTGAGTCGCGAAGCTTAGTCTTAATTAACCCAGTAGAAGTGTGCTCAAGTTATAACGATCTGACTCAAATGCTTTCTAAAATTAATGGCTCTATGGCTTGGGCATTATCCAGTGAGCTATCTAAAGCGGCATTTGGTGCTGTAAAGCAAGCTAAATTGATGAAGCCAAGTCCTGATGTGGTTTTTATTACAGATGGCCATGAATCTCCCCCTTTGCATCAGACACTTTTTCCTAAATTTAAAGGTAAAGTCGAACAAGTATCAGGTGTCTTTGTAGGGATTGGTGGTAATAAGCTATTACCAATTCCAAAACATGATATTGATGGAACACCAGCTGGATTCTGGCAACAAAATGAGGTTTTGCATGAAGATGTTTATGCTTCACTCCGTAGTGAATCTGAAGAAGTACGAGCAGCAAAACCGCGCAATGAACATTTATCATCACAGAAAAAAGCACATCTAGAGAGGTTGGCAAAAATGCTTGATTTTGATTATTTATCGTCACCATCTAAATCTAATGCAGTTATCAATGCCTTGAAAAATAAAGTAAAAACACGTGACCAACTGGTGAATTATAATTGGGCGCCCTGGTTTGCAGGAATTGCACTATTTTTACTCGTTTTATTGTATTTTCCGATACGGTTTTTTAAAGACTAAAAGTGTTTAATTATCTAAGCTAGATAGGCCGTTCTAAACTAGTGGAAAGTCAAAATGTTGAAAATAAAAGCAGTTAATCAGCCCAGTGACTAACTGCTTTTATTATTGGTGACTTTGTTAGACGTAACTTCCAATCAAGTTATTAACGGTTATTTGATGTTGCTAACGATTAACAAAAAGCAGCTTTATTACTTTAACAAAAGTATTCACTTTTGTTAAAGGACGACCGAGTAAGGTTTCTCCGTTGGGACTGACTACAGCAGCTAGGTTATCAGCCAATAGATTAAGTAATTCCACCAAGCCATTAGCCTGCCAACTTTGCCAACCATTAGATAATAAAGAGTCTAGTGTGGTCGCATTATCAGGTGATATATGGACTACGGTTTACCAAGGACACTGTTAAAGATATTCGCAATATCTACACCAGAAAGCAGTTCAGATCCGATAATGTTAGAAGCCTTATTTACATGGCCAATTGAATTTTTGGCGGTAGCCAACCCTAGTCACGACTTACATACATTCGACAGAGAGTTAAGTTAGAAGATCTAAAATTACATTGCCAAATTGTAGTTCGCGATTCGGTAATTGCCCAACGTCAGGACGAAGGCTGGCTTGGTGCTAATCAATGTAGGACCGCAAGCCATTTTCATACGTCAATTGATATGATAAGTAATGAGCTTGGTTTTGCCTGTCAGCTCAATCTCTCTTGAGATAGCGAGTGGCAAACTAAAGCCTTTACCGCTTGCCCGAGGGGGTAAACGAACGGTCCAACTTCATTTTATTTTTAATGATGGCGATAGAATAGGGCCCACTGAAAGAAGCTTTATTGGCGAGCTTTGTTATCAAAGTATGAACGTTACCAACGTCAAACGCTATTTAATCAATAACAGTCTGTAGCACTATGAAACAAGACTGAAGCCATTGTTATAAAGTAAGCTGCAAATTAATTACAAACAGTTCTTCAATAGATACCGAGGATAACTGAAAAAATTATAGAACTAATTTCAAGGTATCCATAAAATGTAAAACTCAACTGGTGCATGCAATCGTTAAACACCTTCGATCCATTGTGTTAGGCGCTTCTCACCCCAGTAATTCGCCATGCCAGGAATCACTCCACTAACAAAACCAACATGACCGCCATGTTTAGAGAGCTCTAGCCAAACATTATCCGGTAACTCGCCCGCCAGAGGGGGAGTGTGTGAATACATGAAAGGATCATCGCTAGCGTGCAGTATTAGGGTGGGAACTCGGATCTTTGGGATAAATTGTCTGCAACTAGCACGTTGGTAGTAGTCATCTACCCCTTTAAAACCATGTAAAGGTGAAGTGACCTTATCGTCAAATTGCCGGAAGGTATGAAGCGTATTAATATCAATATTCAGTGGTGATACTACCTTAGAAAACTTGTCTTTATAACTCTGGCGCATAATACCTATCAGATTACGTTGATAGAGTCGTGAAAACCCTTTATCCATACGTTCAGCAGCATGCTCTAAACGAAAGGGCACAGACATGACGGCCGCCTTTTCTAATGGCACTTTTGGACCTTTTTCACCTAGCCATTTCAGCAATACATTGCCACCTAGCGAAAAGCCGACGGCAGCATAAACCTCTATATTCATCTGATTGCTGATAAAATCGAAGATCTGTTGCAGATCATCGCTCTGACCACTGTGATACCACTGTGGGAGGCGATTGGGCTGATTACTACAACCACGAAAATGCATCAAGCAGGTTCTATATCCACGTTGGTTGAGTTGGCGCATAAGTCCACTGGCATAAGCAGAGTTAATACCACCCTCAAGTCCATGCAGAATGAGCACTGTTTTACCAGCTTTAGGGCCCAACCAAGACAGATCGATAAAGTCACCATCAGGTAACTCGACCCGTTGCCACTCTATGACTAGTTTGGGTTTGAGGCGCACAATGCTGGACCATATCGTTTGAGCGTGACCGTTACGCAACCACCATGCAGGCCTGAATTGACTATTAACAATGGGCATACTTCTTTGTACCTTCTTTATCTAATGACCGAGTACAGATTAGTGTCAGTTTTTGTAATGATAGCTATTTACCTGATTACAAGATGTGACATCGATTTTCGTGTAAGTGTACACAATCCTATACAATAACAACTTATTCAATATTATCAGTTGGCTAAGACCTATGCACCTCCAGTCTATCAATGTTTCCAAACCCAAACTAAGACGTTTTGGCTTTAAGTTTTACTCAACTGCCTTCTTGAAAAAGCCAGTTAATGGGCCTGTTGTTTTAACAAAAGATAATTTCGTTGGTGATCATCAAGCGGACCTATTGAACCATGGTGGCAATGATAAAGCGGTTTATGCTTTTTCAACTGATCATTACGACTATTGGAAACGAAAGCTAGATCTTAATCATATTGATCATGGTAAGTTTGGCGAAAACCTGTCGATCTCTGGATTAGATGAGTCTGAAATGGCTATTGGTGATCGCATACAAATCAATGACTGTATTCTCGAAGTTAGCCAACCACGAATTCCCTGTTATAAAATTAGTTTTGAATTTAAAGAAATGAGCCTATTAAATAAATTTATTGCCTATGCACATACTGGTGTTTACTTTCGCGTTATTCAGCCAGGTACTATGACAGAAAATAGTCCTGTGAAAGTTATTTATAAACACCCTGACAATATCACGGTTAACAATTTATTCAGAGCCTATTTTGATAGCAAATTCCCAAACCAAGAACAAGTCCTTCGCTTAGCAATCACCATTCCAGAATTGGCTGAGGCGTGGCGTTCTAAAATGATTGCTATTGTTCATCGAATCGATCTCTACCATCAACGGCAAAACAAGGAAAATAAACAAGAGAGTTAAGACACAAAAAATGAGGGTCAGGCTATTAGCGGCAGGTATTGATTCGAATATAATAGCTGCACAGAAATTTTTGTTTATATATCGGTTGAGATCATTTTTTCCATGAAATAGTCATCCATAAAGAAGCCATCACCAATATCTTTTTTTACTTTATCTATTATCACAAAACCTCGACGTTTATACCAAGCTATCGTATTATCATTAAATTTATTGACGGTCAGCCAAACTGAGGAAAAGCCACTCTCAAGGCATCTATTTTCAACAAAATTCAGTATTGATTGACCTACCCCCTTTTTTTGTGAGGGATACTCTACATAAATTTTACTGAGCATCATTTTTTTTTGTTCAAAGTCATGATTTAATCCAAGATAGCCAATATGCTGGCCTTCTACTTTTACCAGATAATATTCCAAACCATCATTAATCTGTGTTTTGATTGCATTAACATTCTGAAAATTTGTCAGCATATACTCAACTTGTGATTCACCAATGATTGGGGTGAAATGCTGCTGCCAAATCTTTCGAGCTAGATCTGCAACACATTCAATATCATGATTACTTATCACGAGTGTTATTTCAACAGACAAGCTCTTCCTCCATGGGACCAATAAATAGATCATGCTAATTAGGATTAGTCTATATATTCAAGCGAAATATTTGAACCAAAATTGATTAAAATAGGTCTGAATTATATTCTAACTAAGTGGTGTTCCAAATGTTCTCATTTTTTAAAAAAGATCCTATTAAAAATCTAAACAAACTCTATTTTCAAAAACTAGAAAAAGCGATGCTTGCCCAACGAAATGGCGATATAAAATCTTACGCTACTATCACCAGTGAGGCAGAAGATATAAAAGTTAAAATTGATACGTTAAAAGCGCAAAGTGATGTAAAAGAGACGTGACAGTCCCGAACATACTGACTAAATAGACAAGAGCAAGGTAGAAATGATTATTGACTTACTCTGAATACATATATGAGGTTACATTTATTAGTGTCAGTACTAATAAATGTATATCCATTATTTTTATCGATGTTTTATAAGGTGACAGTGCTATAAATGCCTGTGAATTGACACTGCTTTTTGGCTTTAGCGTTGAAAAAATGCAGGCTTAGTCAATATAGAGTTTTTGTTCTGCGGGCATGTAGTCCCAAGGTAAATTAGCATTTTTCCAACCATTTAATAAACGTTGACCTTTGCTTGCACCTTCTTCAACCTTGTCGCCTTCGTAACCATCAACCACGGTATAAGCCTTTGTATATCCTAATTGATTGAGTAAGTTAGCTGCTCTGGAACTACGTGTACCTGAACGGCACATTAAAAGAATGGTGCTTTCTTTATTTAGGCCTGCTGCTTCTAATTTTTCTTCTAAAGTGATCGAAAAATTACTATTGGGCTCTTTTAGATAGCGGTGTTTTTCTGGGTCCCATTCGCTAAGATCATTAAACATATAGGGAATATTGACATCAACAGCCGCAGCCATCCCCAAAAACTCAACCTCTCCCTGAGTTCGGACATCCACAAGATACACGTTATCAGGATCCCGCATCTTGATTTCATAAGCTTGAATGGCAGTGACATAAAGTGCTTGTGGCGTTTGTTTGTTTACAGGAAGTTGCGAGTAATCTTCAGGCTCAGGAGTCTGTGTGCAGGCAACTGAAAATAACATTAATAAAATTAGATTAACTTTATACACGATGAGGTACCTTAGAATTAACTAAGGTATTATTGCACTTATCTCCTAGTAAATCTGCTAGTAAATGTACTTACGGGGTAACGATTTATGTTGATTAACTGCTAAGGCTGTTTAGCGGCTGCTGTATTTCAGAATCCAGTTTAGCGTCATCTGTTAGGTTTGGCGCTTAATAATGAGGCTCAAACTATCTATATCAACATTGACTGGATTACAAACTCTAACTTATTTGAATGTATACTAAGCATTAATGATTAGATGAAGAGGATGATAGTAACGTTGACTTGGAGCACCGTAATACATGGAGTTTAGGCTTCTTACATGTAAATGATGATGAATGTAAGTGACATAAAAAACGACTCAACTATAAAAGGCTTCAACTGTTCCCTTTAGCTTCATAAGAAGAGGTTGTCCTCGGCGGTCCAGCGCTTTAGGGGAAGCAATTTTTACCCAACCTTCACTGATGCAATATTCTTCGACATCGTTTCGCTCTTTGCCATTAAGGCGAATGCCAATGTTGTGCTCGAAAATTTCTGCCACATGATGCGGACTGCCGGGATTACCCGAAAGGCGATCGGGCAAAGTTGGTAGTGATTTAGTGTCGTTCATATTGGTGACCTGAAGTAAAAAATAAGTGAGTTATTGTAGACAATATAGGTCCATCTCTCAATGATTGCAGTAGCGTTCAGAGTATTTTTAATGACTTACTAATTTCATCCAATACATAAATATTAGCTGAAATCTCGAATTCACCTACACATAGATATGATTATTTAGGTATGGCCACTGAGTTATATGACTCGTTTGAGCTACCTTATTTATTGTCAAGGTGGACAACGTCAATTAAAACAGCGCACCAAGAGAGCGGTTTTTTAAGTTAATGTCTCATTAATTTGCGAACTCTACTCCGGAATTGACAATATCAGTGACTTGTTCTTTCAGCAAACCATTCCACTTTTTTGTTATTTATTCATATTTGAAGTCATTTATTTCTAGGTAAATAAGGAGACAGCTTCCGAGATTTTAGAAAGTACAATTTAGAAATTAATTAAAAAAGCATCAGTTAGCTCTTATGCAATGACCTGTATATCCATGAGAAAATTTGTTCAGCAATAATAATTGCAATGACAACGATAATGAACGCAATTAGACGATGCAGTGGGCTGCTGAATAAAACATTGTCATCAAAGGCGTAATTTTAGCCTGTAAAATCATCATCTTTGAGCTAAACAGTATTGCCCATATTGTTAATACACGATGGGTTTTAGCGACTAAACCTTCTTTTTTCGTAAAGCATATTGCGACACAATGTTCGATTATTATTGTTAGCTGCAACATAATTTGCAGTAGTAAAGCCGCCAATAATGAAATCGAGAAATGCTTTATAGATATCTAAGCCCACTACTCATTAAATAGATTAAGGACATTGAGATCAAGCTACAAAAGTATTATTTAGGCCTATCAAAACGACCAAAGTGTTTAACCGTAAATTGCAATCAAGTTGTTTGATGGAATAGCTGAAACAAGTGCTTAGATACTATTACTTTACACTCAGAACTAGACAAGACACTATAAATTCATTTGAAAAATTTGAATTGGCCGATAAAGACAACTGAATAATATGTTTATAATAGTTAAATTATTAACTTCTCATTTTGGTGGCAAATGATTTCGTCAGATAACAATGTGCTGAATGTTTCAATTGGGAAACAACAATGCGAGTTAATTATTGATGGATTAAATGTCTTTAAAGCCTCTGTATCAAGCGGATTAAATGGGGTTGGTGAACAAAAAAATAGTGGCTGTACGCCACGAGGCTTACATCAAATTCGTGCTTGTATAGGTGCTGGGCAGCCTGAAAATACAGTATTTGTGGGTCGTCGTCCTACGGGTGAAATATATACAGCTGAAATGGGCAGGCAATTTCCTAAGCGCGATTGGATTTTAACGCGCATTTTATGGCTTAGTGGCCTAGAATTGGGCAAAAATCGTTTGGCAAATGTTGATACAATGCAACGTTTTATCTACATTCATGGATGTCCTGACAGTTTGCCTATGGGTGAGCCGTTATCTCATGGTTGTATTCGTATGGATAATAAGGATTTACGGACGCTTTTTGACCTGGTTACTCCAGGCACGCGCGTGCTGATCCATGAATAAGGGTATAAGTTATGACATTAGGCCCATTAATGGTCGATGTACTTGGTTTGGAGCTGAGCGAACAAGAATGTGACATATTACGTCATCCCTTAGTTGGTGGCGTCATCTTATTTAGCCGTAATTATCAATCTCCTGAACAAGTTGCCGCGCTGACAGCAAGCATTCGTGCTTTGCGTGATCCGCATCTGATTATCTCAGTTGATCATGAAGGTGGTCGTGTTCAACGCTTTAGACAAGGTTTTACTCGTTTGCCGCCAATTGGTGTTTTAGGTAAGCACTATATGCAACATCCGCATCAAACATTGGCGCTAGCTGAGAAAACAGGCTGGCTAATGGCGGTAGAATTACGCGCAATCGGTGTTGATTTTAGTTTTGCACCTGTTTTAGATTTGGATTATGGCGTCAGTGAAATAATTGGAGATCGTGCTTTTCATCGTGATCCAGAAGCGGTGGCATCGATGGCACATGCTTATATTCAAGGTATGAAACGTGCTTGGATGCCGGCGGTTGGCAAACATTTCCCGGGCCATGGCGCTGTTGAAGTTGACTCGCATTTAGGTTTACCAGTTGATTCACGTTATTTTGAAGATATGATTCAAGCTGATATCTTGCCTTTTAGCCGCCTATGTAAAACTGAATTGGCTGGCATCATGCCTGCACATATTGTGTATGAACAAAGTGACCATTTACCGGCTGGTTTTTCACCGTTTTGGATAAAAGAAATTTTACGTGACCGTTTAGGCTTTCAAGGCGCAGTGTTGAGTGATGATCTTAGTATGGAAGGTGCCGCTGTGATGGGCAATAGTTTAGAACGTGCTGAAGCGGCATTAGATGCCGGTTGTGACATGGTGTTGGTCTGCAATAAACCTGAAAGTGTCATTGAAGTGATTGATGGCTTAAAAGTGAAAGATAATGCACTCAGGCACATGAGGTTAGTTCGGTTACATGGTCGTCATGCTATAGAACGTGAGCAATTATATGTAAGCCAAGAGTGGAAAGAGGCAGCAAAAATGGTGTTAAGTTATGCCCCTAATCCAGAAAGAGAGTTAGATTTAACATGAAATATGTGATTGTAATTTGCTTGTTTTTAATGTCATTTATTGGCATCAATACCAGTGTTTATGCTGGTACTAATAATGCTGAGGTCACACAGTTGCTTGTCAACAGTGATGTTGATAATAATAAACAAGAGGCTAGTGTGACAGCAGATGAAACTAGCACTAAAGACGAGTCAAGCTTGACGCTTCTGATAGAGCCGATTGCAGATTATGATCTTCGGTCACGATTACCGTTGATTTTAAGGGAGGGTTTTTTACTGGAGTATTGGCAGTGGATTGGTGTGTTTTTCGTTATTATATTAGGATCAATAGCAGATAAAACAGTTGCGTGGTTATTAAAAATAAACATGTTACGTTGGTTAAAAAAACACCCTGTATTTCATAATTTAGATACAACAACATTAAGACCTCTTGGTTTAATGGCAATGGCATTGGTCTGGTGGGCAGGTTTGAGTTTGTTGGCCTTACCTGTTCTTGCTTGGTCTATTATTTCAATTGCGGTCAAGTTGTTAGTGAGTTTATCAGGGATATGGAGTGCCTTCCGTTTGGTCGATATTTTAAACGTCTTCTTGATGGAAAAAGTCAGTAAGACCGTCACCAAATTTGATGACTTGTTAGTGCCAATGTTGACAAAAAGTCTTAAAGTATTTGTGATCGTTATCGGTATTATATTTGTTGCCGATAATCTGAATGTCGATGTGACTAGTTTATTAGCCGGTCTTGGCCTCGGTGGTTTAGCTTTTGCTTTAGCAGCTAAAGATTTAATAGGTAACTTTTTTGGTTCCTTGACGGTTTTGCTTGATCGTCCATTCCATATTGGTGATTGGGTTGTTATTGGTGATGTTGAAGGCTCGGTCGAAGAGGTGGGTTTTAGAAGCACAAGAATTCGCACGTTCTATAACTCATTAGTGACATTACCTAATGCGCTACTAACAACCACTAAAATCGATAATATGGGCGCGCGCCGTTATCGCCGCATGAGAACAATGTTGTCGTTGACTTACAGCACTGCACCAGAAAAAATCGATGCGTTTTGTGAAGGTGTTCGTACCTTGATTCAACTGCATCCTTATATGCGAAAAGATTATTATCATGTGTACTTTAATGAATATGGTGCTGCATCTCTCGATATTTTGGTCTATGTGTTTTGGGAAACACCAGATTGGAATACAGAATTGAGAGAGCGTCATCGTTTTTTAGTTGATATTTTACGATTAGCCAAACAATTAGACGTTGAGTTTGCTTATCCCACTCAAACGATTTATTTGAAAAAAGATCACGGTCAACCAGAATCAGAAGAGCAATTTAACCCTGCTATGACTCAGGATGAAGCCTTTTTAATGGGCAAACAGCAAGCTGAAGTTATTGTAAACAAAACATTGGGTGAGGGCATTAAACCTGGCCCTGTGATTTTCCCAAAGTAAGTTGAGTTAATAAAAATATATGACCGCTGAGTTCATCCATTTACATCTACACACAGAATATTCTTTGGTAGATGGTTTAGTGCGTATTAAACCATTAGTTACAGCAGTTGTTGATGCTGGAATGCCTGCTATTGCAATTACAGATCAGCATAACTTCTTTGCCGCAGTGAAGCTTTATACCGCTGCACAACGGGCAGGTTTGAAGCCAATTTTAGGGGCTGACCTACGCATACGTGATCCTGATGATGTTAAAAAAAGTAGTCGCTGTGTACTGCTTTGTCAGGATATGGTGGGTTATCATAATCTATCTCGTTTGTTATCCCGTGCATATATAGAAGGTCAACACTTAGGTGTGCCAATGCTTGATCTAAAATGGTTGCATGGTCAAAGCGATGGCTTGATTTGTTTGGCTGGTGGACGGGATGGCATTTTTGGCAGATCCTTACTCAATAATCTGCCTGATGAAGCGGATGCTATTGCAGCACATTGGATAACCTTATTTCCAGATAGATTGTATTTAGAACTGGTACGTACTGGTCGTGAAGATGAAGAGCGTTATATTCACAGAGCGTTAGATTTAGCGATAAAGCATGATCTTCCTGTCGTCGCCACCAATGATGTGCGGTTTATAGAGACAGAACATTTTGAAGCACATGAAGCTAAGGTTTGCATCAGTGACGGTCGTTTATTAGATGATCCACGCCGCCCTCGGAATTATTCACCGGAGCAATATTTACGAACGCCAGCTGAAATGGTCGCCTTATTTAGTGATATACCTGAAGCGATCGAAAATACAGTCGAGATAGCTAAACGTTGCAATATAGAACTTGTGTTGGATCAACATTTTTTGCCTGACTTCCCGGTACCAGAAGGTATGACGATTGCTGAATTTTTCAGTCAAGAATCATATGAAGGTTTGGAAGAACGATTGCCGGTGTTATTTCCTGATCCAGAGAGGTTGGCAGAAAAGCGTAAAGAGTATGAAGAGCGCTTGCAGATTGAGTTAGATGTTATTAATGAAATGGGCTTTCCCGGTTATTTTTTAATCGTAGCCGACTTCATCAAATGGTCTAAAAATAATGAAGTGCCAGTAGGGCCTGGTCGAGGTTCTGGTGCTGGCTCATTGGTAGCTTATGCTTTAAAAATAACCGATATTGATCCATTACAGTATGATTTGTTATTCGAACGATTTTTGAATCCAGAGCGGGTATCACTCCCTGATTTTGATATCGATTTTTGTATGGAAGGTCGTGATCGGGTGATCGAATACGTGTCACAGCATTATGGTCGTGACCATGTTTCTCAAATTATTACATACGGTACGATGGCCGCTAAAGCCGTATTACGTGACGTGGGTCGTGTATTAGGCTTTCCTTATGGCTTGGTAGATGGCCTTGCTAAATTAGTCCCATTTGAAATCAAGATGACATTGACCAAGGCAATGGAGCAAGAGCCTTTGTTGAAAGAACGTTATGAGAAAGAGGAAGATGTTAAAACCTTAATCGACTTAGCCTTACAGCTTGAGGGTTTAACGCGTAACGTAGGTAAGCATGCTGGTGGTGTAGTTATTGCGCCTAAAGCATTGACCGAATATACCCCACTTTATTGTGAAGATAATGGTGCGGGTCTGGTCTCGCAATATGATAAAGATGATGTTGAAAGTGTCGGTTTAGTTAAATTCGATTTCTTGGGTTTAAAAACACTGACGGTGATTGATTGGGCGGTGAAAAATGTCAAAGCCATGTTGCCACCAGACGAAGCTGCAAAAATCGATATCACTAATTTACCCTTGGATGACAAGGCGAGTTATGATCTATTAAAACGTGCAGAAACCACCGCAGTGTTTCAACTTGAATCACGAGGTATGAAAGAGCTTATTAAGCGCTTGCAACCCGATACCTTTGAAGATATTGTTGCCTTGGTTGCCTTGTTCCGTCCCGGCCCATTGCAATCGGGTATGGTTGATGACTTTGTTAATCGTAAACATGGTCGCGCTAAAGTAGATTATCCTCACCCTGATTTAGAAGCGGTACTAAAACCGACCTATGGTGTTATTGTCTACCAAGAACAAGTTATGCAAATTGCACAAGTATTGGCAGGTTATAGCTTGGGTGGTGCAGATATGTTGCGCCGTGCGATGGGTAAGAAAAAAGCCGAAGAAATGGCAAAACAACGCACCTTATTTTTGCAAGGTGCTCAGCAACGTGACATTGATGAAAAGACGGCGGGACCGATCTTTGATTTGATGGAGAAATTCGCTGAATATGGTTTTAATAAATCTCACTCGGCAGCCTATGCATTGGTGGCTTATCAAACAGCGTGGCTCAAAGCGCATTATCCTGCAGCATTTATGGCCGCAGTATTGTCGGCCGATATGGATAATACGGATAAAGTGGTAGGCTTGATTGATGAATGTCGAGATATGAAACTGAATGTATTACCCCCCGATGTTAATTACAGTAAGATTAAATTTAATGTCGAAGATATTGCTTCAGTTCGTTATGGCTTAGGTGCTATCAAAGGGGTAGGTGAAGCGGCTTTAGCGGGTATTGTTGAAGAGCGACAAAAAGGTAAGCCTTTCTCGAGTTTGTTTGATTTCTGTCAGCGAGTTGATATGAAAAAGATCAATCGACGAGTGATGGATTCATTAGTTAAATCAGGCGCATTAGATTCTTTGGGTGGGCATCGTGCAAGTTTAGCGGCAAGTTTGACTAAGGCCTTGAAAATTGCAGAGCAAGATCGCCGTAATAATGACAGCGGTCAAAATGATATGTTTGGTTTGATGACCATCAATGAAGATAAACATATTGATGAACCCTTAGAGGAAGCGCCAGACTGGACTGAAGAACAATTATTGACTGCTGAGAAAGAAACGCTAGGCCTTTATTTGAGTGGTCATCCTATTGATCGCTATAGCGAAGAATTAGCAAAATTTATTCCGAAAAAAATTAGTGAATTAGATGCACCTGAAGCAAAAGGCTATCAGCGAAATGAAATACCGGTCATTACTGCAGGTTTAATTGTTGCCATTCGCACTATGAAAGGCAAAAATGGTGGAAGAATGGCATTTATAACCTTAGATGACCAAACTGCTCGATTAGAAGTACGTGTTTTTGCTGAAGTTTATGAAAGATACCAAGCTGTTTTACAACCTGATAAGCTGGTTGTTATGCAGGGTAAAATTGGTCAGGATAATTTCACTGGTGGTTTAGCCGCAACAGCTGATACAGTCTATGACATATCACGCGCCCGCGAGATGTGTGGTAAATCTTTACTGATAACCATAGACAATAAGGCACAGGAAATGAATTTGGTTCCGTCTTTACAATCAATTTTAGTTCCTTTTAAAGAAGGCTTAGTCACTGTCGAATTAGAATATATGAATCAAGCTGCACGTACCTTAATTCGGTTAGGTGATGACTGGAAAGTAGTGCCGAGTGATGAGCTTATTACTCAATTATCAACTTTGCCAGCAGTAAATGCAGTAAGAATGACTTACAACAACTAAATATATAGGCTTTTTAAGTGACTAATAGTGATGAAAAAGGACTATTCAAACGCTAACAGCAATGGGTGATGTACTTTTTGAGGATATAAAAGCGGGCTTCTTGGTTACTAAAAAAGTGTCAGAAAAGTCCGTTTAGAACATGAAGGTGTCGAAAAGTCCCTACATGATTTAGCCGCAAGTCTGAGTTTTCCCCTTTGTTACTCTAAGAGGTAAACAGATTGATGACTCTGTGTTATCTTTAATTTCGGCAGACTTTGTGCGTAAAAATAATGTGATGCCTCCTAAGTTGACAGGTAGTCACTTAATAGTAGCAATGGCTGAACCTAGACGGCAAGATATTTTTCAAGCCCTAGGGTTTATTATAGGTTTAAACGTTGATGTTGTTGTCACCAATTTAAAAGAAGTGCAATGAGCAATAAGGCAGCATTATGGTCTAGAAGATGATGAGCTAGCCTTAGAATCTATTGGTAGTCAAGATTATATTGTTGTCGATGAGCTAGAGTTAGCAAGGTTGGGTAGCAAAAATGTCATTGTCCGTTTAGTTAATAATATTATTTGTGATGCTATCGATCGCCAAGCATCAGATATTCATCTTCGGCCACGTGACAAAATGTTGAACTTGTTTATCGAATAGCTGGAACATTAATATCTATTTGATATATTAGTAAATCATTACTGCTCGCAGTGATTAGTTGCATAAAAATGATAGGTGGAATGGATATCGCCGAACGTCGAATGCCTCATGATGGCCGAAGTTGTGTCCGTATCAGTGGCTATGTAATTGATTTACGCATTACTATTATGCCAACAGTGGAAGGTGAAAGTGTTGTTATTTGACTTCTAAATAGTCAGGTAGGTCTAAAAGTCATGACTGAACTGGGTTTTAGTGTGAATGATGAAGATATATTCCGAAATTTATTGCATTAAAGTAATGGCATTTTCTTAGTCACAGAGCTAAGAGGATCAGGAAAGACAACTAGCTTATCTGCAGCACTTGGCGAGGTGAAAAAGCAAAATGTTAATATTATTACGGTAGAAGATCCGCTTGGATGGTATCGAACAAATTCAAATTAATCATGGCACAGGTTATACTCTTTCAAGAGCATTACGTAATATCTTACGACATGATCCCGATGTGATTTTAGTGGGCGAAATACGCGACCAAGAAAGGGGAGGGATTGCGGTAGAAAGTACCTTAACTGGCCATTTAATATTAATACTTTGCACACCAATAAGGCAGCAGTTACTGCGACACGACTATTAGAAAGGGTGTTGAACCTTGTTTGTTGAATGATTTTTTACTAGGTGTTTTTGGCGCAATGATTATTGAAGAGGAATGGCCAAAACTGTTTACCCTTTTGATCGAGTAGTTAGGCAATCACTCAATATTCCTGAAGATGAAGTTATTTATCATGGGTATGGCTGTGAAAACTGTAATAAAACAGGTGTTGTTGGTCGGATGGCTGTGTATGAATTATGGTGTGTTGATGGCCATAATAAAATCAGGCGTTGCCACGGCAGATATTCATCAATAGGCATTAGCTTCAGGTATGATACCTTTGACAGATAATGAAATAATAAGAGCGCGGCTAAAGAGATTTATTTGGCCAAAGCGTATCGTATACGATTAGATTAAATCTAGAGATAATTGACATGGAAATAACTCCCTATTTAAGATTAATGGCCGACAAAGGCGCTTCGGATCTTTTTTTTTGTACTGGTACTCAACCACATATTAAAATTGATGGCGTCATTAGATCGGTAGGGGCTGATAAGATGGTCCCTGGTGATATTAGGAAACTAGCCATATCAATTATGACGGCTGATCAATTAGCCGAATTTGACAAGGTTTTTGAAATGAATTTTGCGATCCCATTGAAAGGGGTCGGCCGGTTTAGGGTCAATATATTTAGCCAGCGCGGTGAAGTCTCAATTGTCATTCGTTATATTAAGGCTCATATTCCCCTGTTTGAAGAGATGAATTTACCGCCAGTATTGGGCGATATCATTATGGAAAAAAGGGGCTTAGTACTGGTTGTAGGGGCCACGGGATCAGGTAAGTCCACCACTTTAGCAGCAATGATTGGACATCGAAATCGAAATTCTGCTTCACATATTTTAACGGTAGAAGATCCTCTTGAGTTTATCCATAGTCATGAAAAATCTATAATTCAACAACGAGAAGTAGGCATTGATACACTCTCTTATGGAAATGCATTGAAAAATGCCTTACGTGAAGCACCTGATGTTATTTTGATTGGTGAAATCCGCGATATTGACACAATGAAATATGCGATCACCTATGCTGAAACGGGCCATTTATGTTTGGCTACATTGCATGCAAATAATGCAAATCAGACTTTAGATCGTATTCTGAACTTCTTTCCTGAGGCCGCTCATCGCCAGCTAATGATGGATTTATCACTTAATATTCGAGCAATCGTTTCACAACGTCTAATAGTTGGTAAAGCAGAGGGGACTCGTATGCCTGCTGTAGAGGTGATGTTAAATACACCTTATATTTCAGAGTTAATTGCTAAAGGCCATGTTGGGGATATTAAAACGGCAATGAAAGAGAGTAATGATGAAAGTATGGTCACCTTTGACCAAGCCTTATTATCACTATTCAAGAAGGGTAAAATCTCACTAGAAGAAGCAATAAATAATGCAGATTCTAAGAATGATTTAAGCTTAGCTATTCGAATGAGTAGTGATGATAATGATGAGCATACTAGCGAGCTTATATTGGGATAATACACTCAGGTTTAAGCGTGTATAATTGCTATTAAAGATTTAAATTAAGGTAACAAAAATGCAAGTAAATTTTCTAGACTACGAACAACCGATTGCTGAATTAGAAGCGAAAATTGATGAGCTGCGTTACATGAGTAACGACAGTGACTTGAACATCACTGAGGAAATTCAAAAGTTAAAGGAAAAAAGTGAATCATTGACCAAGTCAATTTTTTCATCACTTACTCCTTGGCAAACCACTCAAATGGCGCGTCACCCAGAACGTCCTTACACGTTGGATTATATTCACCGTATTATCACTGATTTTGAAGAGTTACATGGTGATCGTGCATACGCCGATGATGCCGCACTTATTACAGGTATTGGTCGATTAAATGGACGATCAGTGGTGGTCATTGGTCATCAAAAAGGTCGTGATACAAAAGAAAAAATTGCTCGTAATTTTGGAATGCCTAGACCAGAAGGCTACCGAAAAGCCTTACGGGTTATGAAAATGGCGGAGCGATTTGCTATGCCGGTTGTGACTTTTATAGATACGCCTGGTGCTTATCCTGGTATCGGCGCAGAGGAGCGTGGTCAAAGTGAAGCCATTGCCCGTAATTTATTTGAAATGTCACAGCTTAAATCCCCAATAATTAGCGTAGTTATTGGAGAAGGTGGTTCTGGTGGCGCGTTAGCCATTGGTGTTGGCGATCATTTAATGATGTTGCAATACAGTGTTTATTCCGTTATTTCACCAGAAGGTTGTGCTTCTATTTTATGGAAAAGTGCTGAAAGAGCCTCGGATGCTGCCGAAACATTAGGTGTAACATCAGAAAAACTCAAAGGTTTTGGCCTGGTAGATCATATTATTCCAGAGCCATTAGGCGGTGCTCATCGTGATATTGATGAAATGGCCAAACGTGTAAGAGATGCACTAGATGTTAAATTAGCTGAATTAGAAGTCATGCCAATTGAAAGCCTAGTCGAGCAACGTCAAGCTCGCTTGCTTAGTTATGGCGAATTTGAGGGCTAAACCACTCATATTCAAACAATGCTGAATCCACAGTTAGTTATTGCCGATATTGTAAGGCTAAGTTCAGGTAAAAAAATCTGCTTAGCCTACAGCGGTGGTATAGACTCACATGTCTTACTGCATATTTTAGCTACAAGTAAATATCCGCAGTTAGCCAATTTACAGATTATACACGTCGACCATGGTCTACAGCCTGAATCAAATAAGTGGGCACAACACTGTGCTGCAGTGTGCGCAGCTTTAAAGCTAAACTTTCAGTGTTTGACGGCAAACGTTACTGATATTGCAAATTTAGGTTTAGAGGCTGCAGCCCGCAAAGCTCGCTATGATGCTATTGCTGCCTTTGTTAGTTCCACAGACATTGTATTAACGGCGCAACATCAACACGATCAAGCTGAAACCTTATTATTACAACTCCTACGTGGTGCTGGACCAAAAGGTCTAGCGGCAATGGCAGTAGAATCGGAACTTAATTCTGTCACCTTAATTCGTCCTTTATTAGCGGTAGCTCAAGCTGACATTATTGCCTATGCTAACCGATATAAACTGCAATGGATGGAAGATCCCAGTAATGATGAAACACGCTTTAACCGTAACTATATTCGTCATAAACTGTGGCCCCTAATTGAGCAACGCTGGCCTAGTGCAGCTAAAACATTGAGTCGATCAGCTCAACACTGCGCTGAAGCAAGTGTATTAATGGCGGAATTAGCCCAGCAGGATTTAGCGTTGCTACTGACTCAAAAAGAGTCTTTATCAATTAAGGCCTTACTGGCATTATCATTAGCAAGACAGCGTAATGTTTTACGCTATTATATTGAATTAAAACAGTTCAGCTTGCCCTCAACCATAAACCTACAGCGGATCATTGATGAAGTGTGTTTAGCTGCAGCAGACAAAACACCATTGGTATCATGGTCTGGTGTTGAAGTACGCCGGTACCAAGATGGTCTTTATCTAATGTCAGCTTTATTTGACTATAAAGTTACTGATATTAGTCAATGTAATGGTTTGGAACCAGTTAATTTAGCAACTAAAGACACCTTAGTGTGGCAACAGTTGCCATCAGAGGGGTTGTCATCAAAGACAATGTCAGAGGTGATTACTATCCGTTTTCGCTGTGGAGGAGAACGCATTGTATTATCTGGCCAGCAGCAACATAAAACGCTTAAACATTTGTTTCAACAGTGGCAAGTGCCAACATGGCAGCGTGATCGCATTCCACTAGTATTTTGCAATGATGTTCTGGTGGCTATAGTGGGATATTGTTATGCCGATGGTTATGATGCAAGCGAAGATGAAACAGGCTTTATTCCTACACTACAAAAGTACTAATTTATTACTTCTACAGTGTGAAGCTAGACTGACGATTTATCGGTTTCGTAAAGTTTCACCACCTGATGGGTGATCAACATAATGAGCAAGACAGCACTACCAAAAATATATAAGCCAGGGTGTATTTGAATGCTAGCAATAGCACCGAGTTTAACACTTACGATAAGTACGGCCACCACCATTACATCAAGCATGGCCCAGCGACCGTAGTTATGCATTAGCTGTAGTAATTTTTTACGATGATATACCTGTGTTGTATTTGGATGTAATAAATTAAACAGTAATATTATTTTAGCTATTGGCAGAATAATACTAAACCCAGCAATAAGCAGAAATAAGATGATATGGCCATCCAGCCATAACTGCCAAACACCAGACATAATAGAAAAAGAATGGCTGATCCATACTAATTTAGTGATGGTCATTATTGGACTTATAAAACCTGCTACTAATAACAAAGATGCAAACACTAATAACCAGCGTAAATGCTGAGGGACCATTTATTATTTGCTTTCTTCAGCAGTTTCAACTCGCTCTTTCTTAGAGATATAACGTGGTTTTGAATCAGTTTTCTTTTTAAGATTTTTTTTCCCAACTTTAGATTGGGCGGCTAAACCTTTCAGTTTGGCCACTGTCAATTTGTATTGAAGATGGTATTCAATACGATCTAGCCGATCTCTATCATTATGTTCAACCAAATTGATGGCCATGCCTGTTTGATCTGCACGGCCCGTTCGTCCAATACGGTGAATATAAATATCCCCCCTAAAAGGAAGATCATAATTAATAACATGGCTAATATTGGTTAAATCTAAGCCACGAGAAGCCACGTCGGTAGCCACCATCACTTTGATTTGGCCAATACGAAATTTACGTGTTTTATCAAGACGTGTTGCTTGGTTAAAATCACCATGCATTACTTGTGCTGACACATTTTGAGATTGTAACCACTCTGTAATTTCTTCAGCTCGTTCTCTTTTATTACAAAATACAATGGCACTTTTACATTTTGGATCATTAATAGTCGCGAGTAATAAAGCCTGTTTATGTTCTTTATTATCAGCAAAATAAACCAGCTGTGTTACTTGCTCTGACTTTTCGTTAGCAGCGTTAATTTGTACAATCTCTGCATCTGTCAGTATTTCTTGTGCAAAGATTTTTACACCAGATCCAGCAAGCGTAGCTGAGAATAAACAAGCCTGAAAACCATTAGCAATAGTGCCTAATAAGGTCATTACATCTGGACCTTGGCCCATATCAAGCATTCGATCTGCTTCATCAATTATGACCATGTCAATATCAGATAAGTCGATTGCCTCATCAGCTACTAAATTTAATAATCGACCGGGTGTCGCGATAATAATATCGCAGGCATTTTGTAGAAATTCAGCTTGTTTGTATTGTGAAAAACCACCGGTGACAATGGACGTATTGACGTCGAGATGTTTACTTAACTGCTTAATAACATGCTGGATCTGAAAAGCTAACTCTCGTGTTGGTGCTAAGATCAAAATTCGTGGAAATCGGTCTTTTTGTCGGCTGGGAGTATCAATAAGCATCTGTAGAGCAGGCAAGACAAAGGCCGCTGTCTTACCGGTACCAGTTGCGGCACCGGCTAGTACATCTTTTCCTTGCAAAATAAAAGGAATAGCTGCCTCTTGAACGGAAGTTGGTTGTTTAAAGTCGAGGCTGTTGAGTGCGTTTAATAGAGCATCATCAAGAAAAAGATCATCAAAAGTCATCACAAATAGCTTATTTAATACGGTAGGCGAGGATGTTATTTGTCATCATCATCGGAATTATCACCAACTTCTGTTGGGGCAAAATAGTGAGATCGGCACTACCTGGATCAAGTTTAATTAAAGTGGTGCTCGTACCGGTTGCTGTGATGTGAAGTAATTTACCTACCATCCAATCGGTCACGTAATAATTACCATCACCATCAGCTTCTACGCCATCAAGATTACCAGTTGGTGTCTTATTGCCTAGGCCTTGAATTTTTTTACTCGTTATATCAACCGTTTTCAAATGGCCTGCGATATCGGTGGCAAAACCATCTGTCATATTACCCCAGCTTGCAACAATCAGATTATTGTTCTCAACTAACAGGCCATTGGGTGCTTCTAGTGCAGTATCGTGTAGCCATATTTCAAAAACCCCTTGGCTTAAACGATGAATGGTATTGGTTAACATGTCAGATACATAGATATTACCGTTGTTGTCAGCTGCTACATCATTTAAGAACTTAGCCTTTGGCGCGGGGTAACGCATGTTAATTTTATTACTCTTCAGATCGATAGCTACCAATTCAGTTATGTCAGCAACATATAAGGTGTTACCAACAATTATCATACCTTTTGGTGCATTTAAGCCTGTTAACCAATGTTGTTTAATTACCTTACCATCTAGTGATAATTGTGAAATATAACCATTGCCATCTACTTCATTGGGTACACCGTTAACATTGGACACATAAAACAGCTCACGCTTCTTATCATAAACAATAGATTCGGGTTGTTCGAATACTGTTTCAGATTGCCATGCGGGAACCAGTATGGGGCTGGCGGCTGATGTTAAAACGGGTAATGCTAGGGCCAGTAAGCTTAATAAGCGAATAGTGATAATTTTCATAATAGTTTCCGATAATAATTTGTGTTAATGATAGCAGTTTTTCCAGCCAATTTATTCTAAAGTAAGTGGCGGCTATCAAGGCTACCTAAAATCTAAATTGACGAGCTGTTTCTAGACTTGATTAACAACCATAAAAAGAAGGGACCGCCAATTAGGGTGGTAATAACACCGACAGGTATTTCTGCAGGCGCAATAATAAGTCGGGCGATGGTGTCACAAATAATCAGAAAACTGCCGCCAAATAATAATGTAGCAGGGGTTAACCAGCGATGGTCACTACCAATTAACAAGCGACATATATGTGGCACCATCATACCAATAAAACCTATTGGCCCACATAGAGCGACTATAGCGCCAACACATAAGGAGGTAATAATAAATAATAAATAACGAGTTTTTTGCACAGAAACTCCTCGGCTCAAGGCTATATCATCACCTGCCATAAGCAGATTAAGTTCACGACTTAACCATAGGATCACTGCGATACAAATAGTTACAAAGGGCAACAGTTGTAAAACATCACGATAACCAACAATGGTTAAGCTACCCATTAGCCACCTTAGAATTCGGAATGAATCAGTTACATTGCTCATATATTGGGTAAATAAAATGAGGCTGGAGAAGAAAAAACTGATAGCAACTCCCGTTAGTAATAATGTTTCAGTTGAAAAGCCACTACGTAAACGACTAATGCTATAAACAAAACTGATAGCGATTAATGCACCGATAAATGCAGCAAAAGTGGCGCCATCAATACCTAGTAGGGAAAAACTTAACCCAAGGAAAACATATAGAGCGGCACCTAGTGAGGCACCACTAGCCACACCAAGAGTGAAAGGCGTTGCTAAGGGGTTATGAAACATGGCTTGAAATACCATGCCACATAGAGCTAAACCGGCACCAGCTATAAAGGCAAATAAGATCCGTGGAATGCGAAGTTGTCTGAGAATATGCTGCTGAATTTCAGGGTTAGTGGTTGAGTTTAATCCCAAGTAGGGGCTAATTAATAAAATGGCAAATGTGGCCACTGAAATGAGTATTAAAATACTGACGGGTTTCATAAAAAGTCACTAACGAGTTCGCTAGGCAGGGCCACCATGGCACCTGTTTGTGGATGGGGTGTAAATACGAACTGTTGGTCATATAGCGTCTGCAAATGAGTGGCCTGTAATATATCAGCTGATCTCCCATACCATAAAGTTTTGCCATTTCTGAGTGCCAAAATATGTTTACTGTGTTGGGCAGCATGGTTTAAATCATGGCTGACTTCGATAATGCTGATGTTGTGCTGAGTATTAAGATGTCGAATCAGCTGGTGAACTTCTACTTGATGATGTGGATCAAGAAAACAAGTGGGTTCATCTAGTAATAATAAAGGTGTTTGTTGGCAAAGTGCAGCAGCAATCATCACCCGTTGAGATTCTCCACCACTGAGCGTTTGCATGTGTCGTGACAAAAACTGAGAAACATTGGTGATAGTGATAGCACGATCCATGGCTTGTTTATCGTTGCTTGTCCACTCAGTAAAAGCTGAATGATATGGGTAACGGCCCATTTTTATGAAGTCAGCTACCTTAAAGTTTAACTGGCGACCATAAGCTTGAGGTACATAACTTATGTGTCGCGCTAATTTTTTTTGACTGAGTTGAATTAAAGTTTGTCCATTGAGGGTTATATTAGCGTCTTCGGTTTTGACTATACCCATTAACGCTTTTAGTAAGGTACTTTTGCCTGCGCCATTAGGACCTAAAACACATAGATAATCTCCTTGTTTGAGCTGGAAACTGATCTCTGAAATTAATATTTTATTGCCTACAGCGACGCTCAGTTGTTTTACGTTTAGCATAATACTCAAGTTTCCCAGTCAACTTCGGGATGAATAAGACGCGCTAATTCATCGAGTAAAAGAAAAATACGTGGGCCGGGAATAGTGGCGTAATTATGTTCGATAATATAAACACGATCATTTTTAATGGCATCAACATAGCGCAGCGTATGCCACTGTTGCATTACAACGCTGAGATCTGAATTATGGTCATCAGCTTCAGGATAGATATCAAAAATGATTTGTGGATTAAGTTGCATGATGCCTTCTACAGATAAAGAGGGTACTTTTGGTAACGGTGCTTGATAGACATTTTGGCCACCTGAAACGGTGATTAAATCATTATAAAAATCATGTTGACCTGCAATGTAAACCTGTTTCATATGTTCAGTGCCAATGCTATGACCCATTGCGACCATTACTTTTGGCCGTGCTAAGCCTTTGGTTTTTTGTGTAATATAGGCTACCTTATTATCAATTTTACTCAGTATCGTATTGGCTTGTTGCTGATGTTGAGTGTGTTTGCCAATGGTCGAAATGGTTTGTTTAATATCATTAAGTGAGGTGTTAGCTATGGCTAGAGTTGGTATATTTAATTGTTGTAATTGCTCTACAACGCGCTGTTGTTTAGCCAATAAAATAACTAAATCAGGCTGCAGTGCCAAAATTGCTTCTAGATTTGGACTAATAAAACCGCCTACTTTAGGCAGTTTATTGACCTTAGCTGGAAAGTCACAATAATCTGTTACAGCAACCACACTTTCACCTAAGCCCAATGCAAATAGAGTTTCTGTAATACTAGGGGAAAGACTAATAATGCGTTGTGGTACTTGCTTGGAAGATAATTTAGAGGGGGATTGATAGTTGCTCCCCACCATGGCGAAGACAAAAATAACGACAAATATCAAAAGTGGCCAAAATCGATGCATTTTTTAACCCCTTAAAGACAAAAATTGCCTTTATAATAGCTTATCCAAACAAAACCTTGGGAAATATATGAAACAGCTACAACAGGTCTTTGATACAGCTGAATGTTTGTATTCAATGACTGAGATTGATACCGCTCTTGAGCAACTTGCTGATAAATTAACCTCAGACTATGCTGTAGCTAATCCTTTGTTATTATGTGTGATGAATGGTTCGGTAGTTACTGCGGGTCATTTATTACCTAAACTTAATTTTCCATTAGAGATAGATTATATTCATGCCAGTCGTTATGGCGATAAAACTGTAGGCGGTGAATTAACATGGCATCATTTGCCATTGACTTCCTTGGAAAATCGAGCGGTTTTACTAATTGAAGATATTTTTGATGAAGGAGTGACCTTGCAAAATTTACGACATTATTGTCATCAAGCAGGGGCTAGTTCAGTTAAATGTGTGACCTTGATTGAAAAATTACATAACAATAAAGTATCTTCTCCGCCAGAATATATAGGTTTAACAATACCTGACCGTTATATATTTGGTTTTGGCATGGATTATCGAGGTTATTGGCGTAATGCGCCGGGTATTTATGCCGTCAAGGGATCGTAATAATGACTAAATTAGCCATTATTGGCGGCACAGGTTTAAGTACGCTAGCGGGATTAAACATTATTGAAAAACATAATGTATCTACACCATTTGGACTACCATCTAACGATATATTAGTGGCAGAACTTGATGGCAATACCGTATTGTTTTTACCACGACATGGTGCTAATCATACGATTCCACCTCATAAGATAAACTACCGAGCTAATATGTGGGCTTTACATCATTTGGGCGTTACACGAATTATTGCTGTGGCCGCAGTGGGGGGAATTAGACAAGACTTAGCACCGAGTGTGTTGGCAGTACCCGATCAAATCATTGATTACACTTATGGACGTGATCACAGCCTTTTTAGTGAAGATTTTTCATCAGATAAACATATTGATTTTAGTTACCCTTATAATGAAACCCTTCGACAGCTCATTTTTCAAGCTGGCTTAAAACAAAAAATAGCCATCCTACAAGGTGGAACCTACGGTGCGACTCAGGGACCTCGCTTAGAAAGTGCGGCTGAAATTAAGCGAATGGCGCAAGATGGCTGCGCGATGGTGGGGATGACTGGAATGCCAGAAGCAGCCATAGCAAGAGAACTCAATATGGATTATGCCTGTTGTGCCCTAGTGGTGAATTGGGCCGCCGGATTAAGTGATACTCTGATTACTATGAGCCAGATCGAACAAACAATCGCTGAAGGTATGACCGAGGTTAAACAGGTGCTAGCTGACATTATTCGTTAGTAATTGGCACCGCTTCATTTGGTAATGAGAACGTTTCAAGGGGCTCTATAGTAACTTGCACAGTCGCTGGCGTTTCAATCGGAGTAAGTTTCAATAGAGCCCCTGTTTTTGGATGGTCAAAATAATACAGCCTATTACTACGAATGCGACGTGATTCTTTTAAGTGTGGGTTACGCTGGGCATTGATATCAGTGCCCTGTGGCGAGCTATCTGACCAGCTATTGGCTGAATTATTATTTAGTTTTAGCCATACATCGATGGATGCATGAAGATAAGTGGCTTTATCAAGCCGGATAGTTCCTTCAATCAGGCCATCATTTGAGGTGATATTAATCGCCTTAGCGCGGCCTTTTCTCATGATATATTGCTGCCATGCTTTGTGATAATGGACTCGGTACTGTGAGGACCGATTTAAGCTTGCAGCAGTATTATTCAAGCTTTTGATGGCTGCTGGCTGAATAAGTGAGGTCGCCATACTCGGGGATAGGGAGCCTGTAGTAAGATCTTCTGGCATCACTGGCCATTGTTCATCGGTGATGGTGTCAAGTTGTTCAAACACGATTAATTCAACGTGATACCACTGATCGGCCTGAGCCTGAAAACTAATAAGTAGTAAGGTCGCGCTGATAATTGAATAAGATAACAATCGCTTTAGATGCATATGCTGGTCATGTGTTTGTCTGTAAATACCAAATTATATCGTTAATGGTCTTTTTTTACTGGTATGATTCGTTTATCAAAAATGTAGTTAATTTAGGAGAAGATAAGAATGGAAGGTTTTTCAATATTTATATTAGCGTTTTTAGCGCTAGCAATCGTTATTGTTTTGATGGGGGTAAAGTCAGTTCAGCAAGGTCGCGAGTTTACTGTAGAACGATTTGGACGCTACACCAAAACCTTACGCCCAGGACTTAATTTAATTGTGCCAGTGATGGATAGTATTGGCGCAAAAATTAATATGATGGAACAAGTAATGGACGTTGATTCTCAAGAAATTATCACCAAAGATAATGCCATGGTTAAAGTGGATGGTGTGGTGTTTTTTCAGGTAATTAACGCAGCCAAAGCAGCTTATGAGGTCAGCAATTTAAATTATGCGATATTAAATTTAACGATGACCAATATTCGTAATGTAATGGGCTCGATGGATTTGGATGAGTTGTTATCTAAACGTGATGAGATTAATGCAAAATTATTGGGTGTGGTTGATGAAGCGACAACACCTTGGGGTGTGAAAGTAACACGTATCGAGATTAAAGATATTGCTCCGCCGCCTAAGTTAGTAGAAACAATGGAAAGACAAATAACAGCAGAACGTGAAAAACGCGCTAATATTTTAGAAGCCGAAGGATTTCGCCAAGCAGAGATTCTAAAAGCGGAAGGTGAAAAACAAGCCGTAGTATTAGATGCTGAAGGTCGCCGCGAAGCTGCATTTCGGGATGCTGAGGCACGTGAGCGTTTAGCAGAAGCTGAAGCAAAAGCAACATCGATGGTATCAGAGGCCATTGCACAAGGTAATGTACAAGCAATTAACTATTTTGTTGCTCAAAAATATGTCGAAGCAATCAAAGATATTGCATCTGCAGAAAATAGTAAGGTTGTATTTATGCCATTAGAAGCTAGCAGTGTGATCGGTTCTTTAGGCGGTATTGCTGAATTAGCTAAAGACGCATTCAAAAAAGGAGGCTGATGATGGAGCTGATATTAGATTTTTGGCACTGGTGGATTTTAGCGGTGGCATTGATCATTATTGAAGTTTTAGCCCCCACATTTTTTGCCTTGTGGTTAGCCATTGCAGCCTCCATAACAGGTTTAGTATTGTATTTCATGCCTGAACTTCAGTGGGAGACACAGGTATTTATGTTTGCTATTTTATCGGTGTTAAGTGTAATTACTTGGCGAAAGTATTATTCTCAACATCCCATTGAAACCGATCAACCGATGCTTAATCGTCGTGGTGAGCAATATATTGGTCGGGTGATTACCTTACAGATACCGATTGTAGATGGTCGGGGTAAGATAAAAGTAGATGACTCTACCTGGAAAATTGAAGGAGACGATTGTCCAGAGGGCACTAAGGTGAAAATTGTTAGTGTTGATAGTGTAGTTTTTAAGGTTGAGATTGTTCATTCATAATTAAGCTAGCTAGTTTGTAAAAACTTTTGTAAGCAAAAAGGACCTTGTCAGAACTAGATTTTAGTTCTGACAAGGTCGCGCTATCCTTATCAAGACCTTATACTTTATTCTGCGAGGTATTTCCATGTCGAACTTCTTTAATACTGGACTAAGCCAACAGCAATTTTTAGATGAATATTGGCAAAAAAAGCCATTATTGATTAGGCAGGCATGGGTTGATTTTGAATCACCGATTAGCCCAGAAGACTTAGCTGGCTTAGCCTGTGAGCCTGACATTGAATCACGGCTGATAGAACAACATGGACAAGATAGGCCATGGCAAGTAACAAACGGCCCCTTATCAGAAGCTGACTTTGCTCGCTTGCCAGCCTCAAAGTGGACAATGTTAGTGCAAGATGTGGATAAACACTTTCCTGATTTACACTATATATTAGCTCCTTTTAGTTTTATTCCAGATTGGCGACGCGATGACTTGATGATTAGTTATGCACCTGTAGAAGGCACGGTCGGTGCGCATACCGATGGCTACGATGTCTTTTTATTACAAGCTATGGGGACACGTCGTTGGCAAATTAGCGATACACCATTAGTTGATCCACCAATTATAGAAAATCTTGATGTTCAGATCTTAGCTGAATTTACAGCTGATCACTCATGGGATTTAGCGCCTGGCGATATGTTATATCTTCCGCCACACTATGCTCATCATGGGGTGGCAATAAATGATTGCATGACCTTTTCCATTGGTTTTCGTGCTCCTTCACAAATAGATATATTGGATACTATGGTTAATACGATGCTGGAGCAAGGCTTAGCTAAAATTAGGTATAACGATGCTGATTTAGTAGTAACAGATCATAGCGCTGAAATTGATGCTCAGGCCATCGCCAGGCTAAAAAGCATGCTACATCAGGCTGTTGATGACGCGGAACCAGTTTTGGCGACTACATTGGGTAAGTTTGTCACCGAGACTAAATCGAGTTTATCTCCGCTAGCGGAAGAATCATTTTCTGACTTAATGACCATAGAAGAAGTGACTGAGCAGTTTGAGCAGGGCGATATTTTACAAAGGAATCAGTATTGTCGTTTTGCATGGACGGCTGATGAACATGGTGGCCAGTTATTTCTAGCAGGTGAAGCTTATCCTGTTACTTCTTCATCTGTCACTCATTTAGCATGCTTAACCGAGCAGAATGAACTGACTATTAGCGATTGGCAGCAGTTAAACAAAGACCAACAAATGGCTAGTTTATTGTGCCAACTTATTGCTGAAGGTGGCTGGGTTTGGTTGCTAGCTTAGCCGCATAACAAACACTTATTATCGAACAATTCAATGCAGTGTTTAATTGGAAGTTTAGTGCATTTTGATAGGTGTATTTGACTGCCAATAGTTGAAGTCACAATCAAGTCAGCTTATCACCTATTAATTTTAACTAAGGTGCGATCAAAAAAGCATTTTATCTTGAGAAAGTACTAACAAGTTGTTCCTTAAATCGTAAGCTAATAATGACTTAGCTGGGAAAACGCGTTTATCATCCTATATTGCATTGCTTACTACATTAGATGATTTGTATCCGTCTTTGTTGATGGAAGAAGGTATTAAAAACTGATCGGTACATGATAGACCGTATCAGCAAGCTCTTAAAACCATCCTATAATGATATGTATAAATTGTAGAGAATGAACATGATAGATTGCCACAAGTGATTAGCGTTTAGATCCCTGGGAATGCCGTGGTGCACTCAACACTACTGCATCATTACAGGTTATTAATTGGCATGGGTTTAGCTGGCAAAATATCAGCTATTGGCCTGATGAGACATTGGCTAGAAATATATTGTTAGCTGGCGCAGCCTTACTGAAAGTACTGTTTAATCGTCTTCACTATTAAGATCAATGAGTCAGCTTAAAGCCTAAATTGACTCCTGAACTAAAATTATGAATTGAGATTAATCATTAGCTATATTATTTCAACATGTCACGAATATTAGATAAATGTGCTTTGCCACGCTGTTGACGTTCTTCTGGATCAACTTTCGATTTTTCACTCATCCAGACTAAGTCTTCCGCTGGCAATTCCCTTAAAAAACGACTTTCTTCACAGTCCATCTTTTCACCATAGCGCTTACGACTATTAGCCAAAGTAAAGACTAAACTACGTTGAGCGCGAGTGATGCCAACATAAGCAAGGCGTCGTTCTTCTTCAATACCATCTTCTTCAATACTGGTGCGATGCGGTAAAATTTCTTCTTCCATCCCAATAATGAAAACATGTGGAAATTCCAAACCTTTTGCAGCATGCAAGGTCATTAACTGAACTGCATCATCTTGATTTTCATCCGCTTGTCGCTCAAGCAGATCCATTAAGGTTAACCGTGAAGCGATGTCACCGATGTTTTGTTCAACCGTGTCTTTTTCAATAATGCGAGTAATCCAAGTGAGTAATTCTTCTACATTATCCATTCGACGTATTGCTTGATTAGGATCGCCAGTGACTTCTTCTAACCAAGCACGATAGTCAATCTCCTCGATCATATCGCGGATAGCCTCGATCAAATCACCTCGCTGTGCACGGTCAGCAATATCGATTAACCATTTAGTGAAATGTTCAAGTTTAACCATCGCCTTTTCTGAGAGTTGTTCGGCTAAACCCATTTCAAAACAAGCACCAAACATGCTGGTATTTCGTTTTGCTGCATAGTTACCAACTACTTGTAAAGTGCTGGCACCAATGCCCCGTCGTGGTGTGTTGATCACCCTCAAAAAAGCATTGTCATCATCTTGATTGGCTAATAGCCGTAGATAGGCCATGATGTCTTTAACTTCGACTCGTGAGAAGAATGAAGTGCCACCCGAGATGAAATAGGGCACATTATGTTCACGTAAAACACGTTCTATAGGACGAGACTGATGATTACTACGATATAAAATCGCATAGTCTTTAAAGTCAGCTTGATTTTTTAGTTTGTGATACAGCAGTTCAGAGACCACTTTTTCAGATTCATGCTCATCATCACGACAAGCAATAACCCGAATGGGATCACCTTCACCCATTGCACTCCATAATTTTTTATCAAAAATATGAGGATTATGACTAATTAATTGATTAGCTGCGCGCAAAATACGAGCCATTGAGCGGTAATTTTGTTCAAGTTTTATCAGTTTTAATCGTGGGAAATCTTGCTGTAATTGCACCAGATTTTCTGGACGTGCACCTCGCCAAGAATATACAGACTGATCATCATCGCCTACTACGGTTAGTGCTTCACGAATACCCACCAATTGTTTGACTAATTCATATTGGCAACCATTAGTATCCTGATATTCATCGACCAATAGATAGTGAATACGGGCTTGCCACCTTTTTAATACTTCAGGGTGATCACGAAATAATAAGACTGGCTTTAAAATTAAATCATCAAAATCAACGGCATTGTAAGCTTTGAGTGCCTCAACATAGCGCCGAAAGACTTTTGCTGCTGAAGCTTGTAGTTCATCTTCTGCGATTTTACTCGCCTGCTCAGGCAAAATAAGTTGGTTTTTCCATTCCGAAATTTGCCACTGGCATTGTTCAGCATGTTCACTATCCGCTGCAAAGTCTCGACCCATTAAATCACGCAATACGGCTAAACTATCCTGACTATCAAAGATAGAGAAGCCAGCACGATAACCTAAATGAGCATGTTCTTTACGCAGAATATTTAGACCTAAAGTGTGGAAGGTCGATACCATCAAACCACGGGCAGAGGCATCACGCGATGCCATCATTTGGGCTACACGACTTTTCATTTCACGTGCTGCTTTATTGGTGAAAGTAACCGCAGCAATATTACGAGCATTAATACCACATTGTTCGATTAAATAGGCTATTTTTCTGGTAATAACACGTGTTTTACCACTGCCAGCACCTGCTAAAACAAGCAAAGGTCCATCTACATGACGCGCAGCTTCCCGTTGCGGTGGATTGAGATCATGCATTAATTTTATGTATTCCTTGTATCGAGGCGTCGATAGCCTATTGCTTCAGAGAGATGTACTGTTTGAATTTGATCCGATTCGGCTAAGTCAGCAATCGTTCGGGCAACTTTTAATATACGATGATAGGCGCGGGCTGATAAGCCAAAACGGCTAATAGCCTGTTCTAACAGCAGATAATTGGCATCACTCAAGATGCAATAAGTATCAAGTTCTTTGTTTTCTAACATATAGTTTGCTTTTCCTGCTCGCTTCATTTGTTTGTTTCGTGCCTGTAATACACGTTTACAAACGGTAGCACTGTTTTCTTCTTGCTCATTATCTTTTGCGGGTCGTAACATTGCCTTAGCAACTGGTGGGACTTCAACCAACATATCGATGCGATCCATTAAGGGACCAGATACTTTAGCACGATAACGGCGCACTTGATCTTCAGTACAATGACAACGCGTTTCGCCTAAATAGCCACAAGGGCATGGATTCATTGCAGCAATAAGTTGAAACCGAGCAGGGAATTCAGCTTGATTAGCGGCACGTGAAATAGTGATCTTGCCTGACTCTATGGGTTCACGTAATACTTCTAGTACCTTACGATCAAATTCCGGCAATTCATCTAAAAATAAAACCCCATTATGAGCCAATGAAATTTCGCCAGGCCGAGGTTGACTACCACCACCGACCATTGCCACTGCTGAAGCCGTATGGTGTGGAGAACGAAAAGGCCGCTGTCGCCATCGTTCTACTTTGAAACCCTGTGCTGAAATAGAATGTACAGTGGCTGTTTCTAAGGCTTCTTGTTCTGTCATTTCCGCCAAGATACTTGGTAAACGACTAGCAAGCATTGTTTTACCCGTTCCAGGGGGACCACTAAAAATTACACTATGAGAACCTGCTGCTGCAATCTCTAAGGCACGTCGAGCGTGTGCTTGGCCACGAACATCTTTTAAATCAGGATAAAGAATAACTGATTTTGGTGGAGCCTTCACTGATAGTTTTAACTCTTGTTGCCCCAATAAATGTGCACAGACTTCTAACAAGTGACTGGCACCATAGCTAGTTGCATGATCAATTAATGCTGCTTCATCGGCATTAAGTAAGGGTAAAATAAGTTCATTATGAGCTTTTGATACGGCTAAGGTTGTTGGTAATACCCCGCGAACAGTCCGCAGTTCTCCTGTTAACCCCAGCTCTCCTATAAACTCTTTATTGTTTAGACTCGCTATTGGGATCTGCATGGATGCAGCTAAGATCCCTAGGGCAATAGGTAAATCAAAACGGCCGCCTTCCTTTGGTAAATCAGCCGGTGCTAGATTAATGGTGATACGTTGTTGTGGAAAGTTAAAGTGTGAATTTAATAGAGCTGATCTGACACGATCTTTACTTTCTTTAACTGCCGTTTCTAGCATGCCGACGATTGATATGCTAGGCAGACCATTTGAAATATGCACTTCAATAGTGACAACTGGTGCATCGATGCCAGTAATTGCTCGACTATAAACCGTGGCAATGCTCATTGGATATCCATTTCCAAATAAACCCCTATATGAATCAAATTCTTTGTAAAGCTAATCTAAATAGGTACAGCAATAATCTACCAGTTCTAGAACAGTTAAATCAAATGATGAGTTAGCTGGTACATTAAAAGATTCCCCCCCTTTAATGCTTAGCCATTGATCGCTTCCATCAATACGATAACTTAATTTACCTACCATTATTTCCATTAACTCTGCTTTTTCTGTAGCAAACGTATAATCACTTGGCATCATTATGCCTAGGGTTTTATTCGAGCCATCGGCAAAAGTTAATACACGGCTTGTGACTTTGCCATTAAAATACACATTGGCTTCACGGGTAATGGTGACATTGTTATATTCAGACATAAGGTTCTCTTAATTTTTTATGCTTGATTCTAATTCAGCGACACGATGCGCTAAGGCTTCTAATTTTTCACGAGTGCGATCTAGCACTTGGGTTTGAATTTCAAATTCTTCGCGCGTAACTAAATCAAGCTTGGAAAAAGTAGCACTCATAGCTGCACGAATGTTTTTTTCAATATCAGCTTGAATTGAGGTAATGCCTGATGGCAAGGCGTTTGTTATTGATTGTACGATTTCTTCAATTTTTTTTGCGTCTAACATGATTATCTCCACTTTGCTAAGTAGTCTATATTCTACGGCAAAGCGTAACAGACTCAAATGAAATGATTATTATATAGTCGTAAGCCGGCTTTTTTGCTGTCGGCGAAATTCATCACATAAATGAGTGACCAAACATATTTCACAATGTGGTTTCCTGGCTGTGCAGACGTATCGTCCATGTAAAATAAGCCAGTGATGAGCATCCAGCATAAATTCAGTAGGGATGACTTTCATCAATTGATCTTCAACAGCTCGTACCGTTTTCCCTTTTGCCAAACCAGTTCGGTTACCAAGGCGAAACAAGTGCGTATCAACAGCGATAACAGGATGTTTAAAGGCTGTATTAAGAATGACATTAGCTGTTTTACGTCCTACTCCAGGTAATGCTTCAAGTGCTTCTCGATCATCAGGGACTTCACCATTATGTAAGGCCAGTAACTGTCGACAAGTTTTGATGACATTCTCAGCCTTACTATTAAATAAGCCGATTGTTTTGATGTAGGTCTTTAAGCCTACAACTCCTAAATCTAAAATAGTTTGTGGTGTGTTTGCGACAGGGTATAACTTAGCTGTTGCCTTATTAACACCAACATCGGTTGCCTGAGCAGACAGAATAACAGCGATTAATAGCTCAAACGTACTAGTTGAGTTTAGTTCAGTTGTAGGTGCAGGGTTCTGTATCCTTAATATGCTGAAAAAATCATGCCTTTGTGTTTGATTCATGACTTAGCTGGAAATACATCAGTTAATTTAACTTCAGATTCGTTAGTTTTTTGGCGAATATCAATCACATTTTTTAAGGCAACAATCAAACCCAGGCCAATAAAAGCACCTGGTGGCAATAAAACGATCAAAAACCCACGATATTCTTCAAATAATATAATCGAAAGATTTTGTGCACCTTGTCCAAACATTAAGTGTGCTTCACTCAATATCGTACCTTGGCCAATGAGCTCGCGCATTGCACCTAGTAAAACAAGTACAACGGTAAAACCTATACCCATCATCAAGCCATCAACTAAAGAGGGGCCAACCGGATTTCTAGCAGCAAAGGCTTCGGCACGACCTATAATTGCACAGTTAGTGACAATTAATGGGATAAAAATACCGAGAATCAAATAAAGCTCATGAAACCATGCGTTCATAGAGAGTTCAATTACAGTCACAATTGAAGCAATAATCATCACAAATACGGGTAGTCGAGCTTCATCTGGAATTTGTTTGCGTAATAACGATATTAGACCATTGGAAAAAACTAAGGTTAGCGTGGTAGCAAGACCTAATCCTAAACCGTTAATGAAGGTATTGCTGACTGCGAGCAAAGGGCATAAGCCGAGTAATTGCACTAGTGCCGGATTATTTTTCCATAAACCATCACGAATAATGGGACCGTAGATTTCATTCATTATTCGCCTCCTTAAATAATTCATCTTGATTCTGTTCAAAAAATTGTAATGACTTTTTGATCGCACTAATGACAGCACGAGGTGTTATTGTTGCTCCGGTGAATTGGTCGAATTCACCGCCATCTTTTTTTACAGCCCATCTAGATTCAATAGGATTAACTAAAGATAAACCTTTGAACTTTAATATCCAATCAGTTTTTTTCTCATTAATTTTATCACCTAAGCCAGGTGTTTCTTTATGTTTTATCACGCGAACACCGGCTAGACTTCCGTCATAATAGATGCCAACAAGCAAAGTGATTTTACCGCTATAACCATTGGGTGCAATACTGGTGAATACTGCCGCTACCGGACGGCCATCTTTGCGTGCCCGATAGACTGTGGAATTTCCTTTAGTGGCTAATTGCTGAGTGCTTGGCAAAATGATTATGTCTGTCAATATATCATTATTGTATTCATTATCATCAACTAGAGCATTGATGGCTAGGAGTAATGTTTGACGCTCGTTTTCAATGATCTTATCGCGTGTATTAGCTTCAGTTAAAGCTACGATGCTGGTTGCGCCAATAGCAAAGGCCGCTAATACTAAACCTACAGTCAGTATGTGTTTGTGAATGAGATTCACTATCTCATCGCCCCATAAACTCTAGGCTGTGTGTAATAATCAATGAGTGGCACGAGCATATTCATAATTAAGACAGCAAAGGCAACCCCATCTGGATAACCACCCCAAATGCGAATAATGTAGGTTAATAGGCCTACGCCTGCGCCGTAAACAATTTTACCTTTAACCGTTGTTGAAGCACTAACAGGATCAGTGGCAATAAAGAAGGCACCTAACATTGTGCCACCGCTGACTAAATGAAATAAAGGTGATCCTGTAAGTTCAGGTGCGATAAGCCATGTGATTAAACTGATTACGCTTAGGCCTACCAACATAGCTACAGGAATATGCCAGCTAATAACACGGCGATACAAAAGATATATACCACCCACAGCCAGCCAAATATTTATCCATTCCCAGCCTTTTCCGCCAAATAAGCCAAACAAAGGTTGCTGAATAATATAGCTAGGCATTTGTGCTAAACCTATTTGAGTTTTCATGGTGTCAAGTGGTGTCGCACCTGACATGGTATCAATACTGCCAGACCATTGGCCACTAAAAATGAATTGAAAAGCAGTATTAATATCGTGTGGTTGATCGCTTAAGCTGGCCATCGGTAACCAGGTTGTCATTTCTAAGGGAAAGGATATCAGTAACAGCACATAGGCCACCATAGCGGGGTTAAAGGGATTGTAACCTAAACCGCCATAAAGGTGTTTGGCAAAGATAATCGCAAATAAAATACCGATAGTGGTTAACCACCATGGGGCTAATGGAGGCAATGCTATTGCTAATAAAACAGCGGTGACGACAGCACTACCATCGGTTAAAAAAGGTTTGAGAGGGCGGTTACGCATCCATAACATTAATGTTTCGGCCAACAATGCAATGACAGTAGCGAGCGTTATGGTGACTAATACACTAGGGCCAAAAAAATAGACAATTGCAACTACAGCAGGGATCAGAGCGACTAACAATTGAAGCATTTGCAAGGTCACGCGGTTTGTTCCTGATAAAAAGGGCGATGACAGCCTACTGAGTGACATTAGTTATGCTCCTGATTATCAGTTGTCGTCTCAACTACTAATTCTGCAGCTTTAGCCTTTGCTGCTTGACTGGCTGCTAGTGCTGCTTTGCGTTGTTTTTGGCGAAGATTTTTTTCTTGTTGTTCCTGTTCGATACGTGCGAGACGGTTTTCATGGCGTATGCGAGCCACGTCTGACTTTGCACTCTCTTGTTGTTGATTCATTATCTCTGTTTTGGCAAAACGGAAATAATGTACTAGTGGAATTTCGCTGGGACAAACATAACTACAACAACCACATTCAATACAGTCAAATAGATTATATTCATTAGCTTTTTCAAGATCTTTTGCGCGTGAATGCCAGTAAAGCTGCTGTGGTAACAGACTTACTGGACAGGCAGTTGCACACTCACCACAACGAATACAGGGTAAGGGGGTTGATGCCTCAGCACTGTCGTCAACCCCAACTAAAATACAGTTACTTGTTTTAGTTACAGGAAGATGGTCGCCTGATAAATTGTAGCCCATCATTGGACCACCTAAAATAAACGGTTCATCAGACTGACGTTTTGTTCCACAAAATGTCAGTAACTCGTGCATTGGCGTGCCAAATAAAGTCTCAAAGTTACCTGCATGTTCAACATTTTTGCCTGTTACGGTAACAATACGAGAAATTGAAGGTTCCCCATGATTGATTGCTCTAGCTATTGCGTATGCTGTGCCGACATTATGGCAAACGACACCAATATCAATGGGTAATCCACGACTAGGGACTTGTTTGCCAGTAACCACTTGAATAAGCTGTTTTTCACTGCCTGCCGGATAGCGTGTTGGAATAATCACTACCTTGGTGCTTGTCAGATCTAAACGTGAACTGAGTGCACGTTCCACAGCTGCAATAGCTTCAGGTTTATTATCTTCAATGGCGATAACACACTGTTTTACGCGCAGTGCAAAACATATGATTTCAATGCCATCAAGTATACCTTCTGTACGCTCTCGCATTATCATGTCATCACAAGTAATATATGGCTCACATTCAACGCCATTAATAATTAATGTTTCTACATTATGATGAATACCGGGATTGAGTTTGATGAAACTTGGAAACCCAGCCCCTCCCAATCCAACAATTCCTGCTTCACGTATAATATGTCGTATTTCATGGCCTGAAAGGCTAGTAAAGTCTTTAGTAGGCTCGCGTTTAGTCCACTGATCCAGCCCATCTGTCTCTATGCTAATACAGAGTGCTGATAAACCTGATGGATGTGGAACGGGTTGCTCGTCAATCGCCGTGATAGTGCCAGAACTTGGTGCATGTAGATAGACAGAAACATGGCCTTCGGCTTTAGCAATTTTTTGGCCCTTAAGCACCTTAGTGCCTACCGATACAATGGCAGTTGAGGCTTCACCTATGTGTTGCTGTAAAGGCAAAACCAGCTTTTTACTCAATGGCATTTTACGTATAGCTACTTGAGTAGATTGCTTTTTATGGCCATCTAATATTAAGCCGCCAGGAAATGAGCCTAGTTTTTGAGTCATGGTTTATTGCCCATTTTCAAATCAAGATGTGCTGGATCTGGCCAGCGCCATGTATTTGGATTAGGTTGGGTTTCAACCATATCGATACAATCTACAGGACAAGGCGGCAGGCATAGTTCGCAGCCGGTACATTCACTAGCAATAATGGTATGCATTTGCTTGGCTGCACCTAGGATGGCATCTACAGGGCAAGCTTGAATACATAAAGTACAGCCGATACAGCGGTCTTCATCAATAACCGCCAGCATTTTAGGTTTTTCGACGCCACATTCTTCATCAAGTGGTTTGAATTCAACTTCTAATAAATCAGCCAAGGCTTGGATGGTGGTTTCGCCACCAGGAGGACAGCGATTAATATCTGCCTCACCTGCAGCCATTGCTTCAGCATAAGGTCGGCAACCAGCAAAGCTACATTGGCCACACTGGGTCTGTGGCAATATTTTATCAAGTTGATCGGCAATCGGATCGCCTTCAACTTTGAAACGAATAGCAGCAAAGCCCAACAATAGACCAAGAATCAGTGCTAGTGCGGTAATGGCAAGAATAGCTGTAAACATTAAACGTGAACCAAACCAGCAAAACCCATGAAGGCCATTGACATTAAACCCGCAGTGATAAGCCCTATAGCTGCACCTTGAAACGGTAACGGTACATCAGCTACAGCAATTCGTTCACGCATAGCAGCAAAGATGACTAATACCATTGAAAAACCAATCGCAGCACCAAAACCATATAAAGCAGACTCTAAAAATCCATGGCCTTCTTGGACATTCAGCAATGCAACGCCCAATACAGCACAATTAGTGGTGATCAGAGGTAAAAATATACCTAAGACTTGGTAAAGTAGTGGGCTGGTTTTATGAACGACAAGTTCTGTAAACTGAACTACAACCGCAATTACAAAGATAAAGCTGATAGTACGTAGGAACTCGATGCCTAGTGGGGCAAGTAGATATTCATTGAGCAAATAACTACTAATCGACGATAGCGTCAATACAAAAGTAGTGGCTAGTCCCATTCCCATAGCGGTTTCTAATTTGCGAGAAACACCCATGAAGGGGCATAGTCCTAGAAATTTAACTAGAACAATATTGTTGACCAGAATGGTACTAATTAAAATGAGGGCATAGTCTGCCATGCAATAACCTAATGATTTAATCGGGATTTATTAATTTCCACTAAGATTCTAGTGACGATTACTAATTATTAACGACTTATTATAGCTTATTACGGGAGGTTTTCGTAGTATTAATATCGACATTAATTCTTTCTTATGAAGGACTTAGCAGATTCTGATATAAGGATATACGAAAAGTGTTATATTGCTATTTTTGACGTCGAGCACGGATAGCTACTGATAGTTCACGCAGTAATACCTCACTATTATCCCATGCCATGCATGCATCAGTAATACTTTGCCCATAAACTAGCGCCTTACCTTTTTCTACATTTTGTCGACCAGCAACCAAGTTACTCTCAAGCATCAAGCCCATAATCCTGTCTTCACCATTAGCAATTTGACTAGCAACATCTCGACACACTACTTCTTGCTGAAGGTGGCTCTTACCACTGTTAGCATGACTACAATCAACCATAAATCTTGCTTTCAAGCCTGTACGACCAATAATTTCAGCGGTTTGTTTAATACTAGCAGCATCATAATTAGGGACTTTTCCTCCACGTAAAATAACATGGCAATCTGGATTACCTGTAGTCGAGAATATTGCGGAATTACCTTCTTTGGTCATTGACATGAAGTGGTGGGGGTTTGAAGCTGACAAACAAGCATCAACGGCAATTTGTAAGCCACCATCAGTGGCATTTTTAAAACCGACAGGGCAAGATAAACCAGAAGCTAACTCACGATGGGACTGACTTTCAGTTGTGCGTGCGCCAATGGCACCCCATGATATTAAATCAGCAATATATTGAGGGCTAACCAAGTCTAAATATTCGCTGGCTGCAGGGACAGACATTTCAGCGAGATCGAGTAATAATTTTCGGGCTAAATGTAAACCATCATTGATTTTGAAGCTACCATCAAGATAGGGATCATTGATTAGGCCTTTCCAACCGACAATAGAGCGTGGCTTTTCAAAGTAGACCCGCATGATAATGTGTAAATCATCTTTTAATTCGTCGATAACAGGTTTAAGGAGACCTGCATATTCGCGCGCTGCATCAGGATCATTGATTGAACATGGCCCAACAATAACGACAAGGCGATCATCTTTACCATGAAGAATATTTTGGGTAGCTGATCTAGCGTTAAACACAGTTTCAGAGGCATAATCTGTAATCGGTAGTTGTTGGTGTAGCTGTGTGGGTGGCAAGACTTCTTGCATACCCGTAATACGCAAATCATCAGTGTTATATAGCATTAAGCAATGTACTCGAGCTTGAAAATAGATTGGTTATACATTTTACATGTTAGCGATCATTTATGCCACGAGACATCTATTGAGGCTAACTTCCTTGAAGCAACTTAATACAAACCGATACATGGGCCAATCTAAATCAACAAAAACTAGTCAAGACCGCAAAATAACTAACAGCTTGGATTGTTTAAACTTATTAAGTTTAAGTATCAGACAGTATTACCAAGCCCATAGATGAGCGGCTTGGTAATAATAACTACTTAAAACCCAACTTAATTAATTAGACTGGCGTTAACACTTAAAGCAGCCTTGTTTATTAGCGTTATTATAGCTATAAGGACTTTATGGCATTACAACTGGGTGAAATGCGTCAGCATTAAGCCATAAATGGGTGGCAATGCTGGCAGCGTAACCTAATGCAATCGCCCATATCCATTTAATGTGGGCGACAAATGTGTAGATCCCACGTGCTTGACCCATTACTGCAACACCAGCTGCTGAACCGATTGACAATAATGAACCACCGACACCAGCAGTCAAGGTGACTAATAACCATTGGCCATGACTCATTTCAGGCATCATTGATAACACAGCAAACATTACCGGAATGTTATCGACGATTGCCGAAATAATACCGACTAATATATTGGCCGTTGTTGGGCCTAAATCACCATACAAAAACTCAGAACCCAATTGTAAATAGCCGATGGTACCTAGACCCCCTACACAGAGAATAATGCCATAGAAAAACATTAGTGTATCCCACTCAGCACGCTCTAATTGTCTGAAAATGTTAAACGGTTTATCTGAAACTTCAGCGCCTTCAACTGACAATGATGTCTCAGCCTGACTTTCTAAGCTGGCCAGCATTTTTCTATGACGCATAATTAGGTAGTAACCATATAACTTAAGGAAACCTAAACCGGTCATCATTCCTATAACGGGTGGAAGATGTAAAAAGTTATGTGCGCAAACAGCCATGGTGATAGTTAACAAAAACAAGCCGACCACTACTAAAGCGCCGGTTTTCATTGTAGTTGTTTCATCTTGTGCTGCTGGCTGCTCATTAGCGACTGCAAATGACATGATGACCGCAGGAATAATCCAGTTAACGACAGAGGGTAAGAATAATGCAAAAAATTCAGAAAAATCAACTACACCTTTTTGCCAAACCATCAATGTTGTAATGTCACCAAATGGACTAAATGCACCCCCCGCATTAGCTGCTACCACAATATTAATACAGGCTAAAGCGACAAACTTATGATTATCTCCGCCCACTGCCATGGCGACAGTTGCCATTAACAATGCCGTTGTTAAATTATCAGCAATAGGTGAAATAACGAAAGCTAATAGACCGGTAAGCCAAAAAATTGTACGCAGTGAGAAACCCTGACTGACTAGCCAGCTGCGAAGTGCATCAAATACGCCACGCTCTCCCATTGTATTAATGTAAGTCATCGCTGCTAATAAAAATAATAATAACTCCGCATACTCAAGTAGGTTGTGTCGAATCATTACTTCAGCGGTATGGTGGAATGCAGGATCGGTCTGTTGAGAATAAATTAAGGCGATCATTGCCCAAATAATACCGGCTGCCACCATCACTGGTTTTGATTTACGCATGTGAATTTGTTCTTCGACAATAACCAATGAATAAGCTAATACAAAGATGGCTAAGGATGCATAACCAACCCAACGTGTGGTTAGGTCTAATAACGGTGGTGCCTCACTCGAAGCAAAAGAGATTTGTGGGAATGCAAATAATAACAAGCTAAAAATGAGCAGTGTTATTATTGACTGTTTTGATTGCAGTTGATTCAACATGGAGTCCCTTAGCTTAAGGTGAAATTTTAAAACGCTAATCATACCGTGCTGATTGCTTCTGTGGAAGGTCAATTTTTAAAATTTATCAAATGGGTTTTAAAGTAATAAATATTGAGCATAAATAATAACTAATATAAAACAAAATAATCTGGACAATAGATAATAAAAGATGCAAGCTTGATCGACAATAAGGCGGCCTAAAAACAATAAGTTTACGACTCAAAAAGTATGGCAACTTTGAATAGGATTTTGGTTAGATCTAGTCTAAACTAAAATTAGACTTTATAGCGCCGTCTTTATTTGCAGTCGGTCATCATCTTTGGCACTCTGGTGGCTGTCGTTACAAAACTTTATGTAACGTTGGAAGGTGGTCTGGCTGATCATAAATTAACAAGCACAGCGGATGCAGAGGCAATAAAATATGACGACAACGAAATCGCAGCGTCTACTGTTAATTCAAGATGTATGCTTTTTGAGAAAACAGCTAAACTTGAGCGTGTACTTCTCTCTGAACGCCGGATGTATAGCAAAGGATCTGGCGCCTACGAACGCTTACTGTAACCTGTGATATCAGCTAAATAAAGTTGGTTTGTATAGATGGACCTATTAGTGTCTGGAACAGAGTGAATTGATGGTAACTATCACTCAAGCTTTGATAACTAACAGACTACCAACAATCATTACCAAGCTGGCAGCAAGACGACGTTTTATATGTTTTTCATTGAAAATACGATAACCCAAAAATACTTGTAACACCATAGCGAGCTGGAAAAGTGCTAAAGAATAAGCAATCAACAGCTGTGAAAATACAATCATAGTCATATATTGCATTAAAAATATTAATATACCGAGATAGAGAAATTGCTGGAGGTGATGTTGAGATAGTGCAAAGTCACGTTTAAAATTATCTTTTAAAAAAACGCTATGAGCAATGATGGCAAGTGGAAATCCTATTAAACACCAAAATATGGTAGTTGCTAAAGCTCCCCCTTCTATGACGGCATTTTTTAGTGGTAAAGTGCCAATAGAAAATAACAGTATTGATAAAAAACGATGTTGAACTCCCTTTTCAAGTAATAGAGGTATTAGGCGGCCGCTGTTACTACTCGCATGTGCTGGAAACAGAAAGTGACTGCCCAAAACAATAATTCCTACGCCAATAAACCCTTGAGAACTTGGGATTTCACCAATAAATATCATTGCAAGAAGCATTGAAATAACCACTTTATAGGCATTAAGAGGGCCAAATATAGACAAATCTGTTTTTGATAATGACATTACCAAAAACAAGGTGCCAGCCATATCAAATAAAGCGGCAAAAAAAATATTGATCCAAAAATATGTGTCCAGTGCTGAGGGCGTGAGCATAAAAATCAGCGGTAGACAAATAAGAGTGAGCACCAGATAAGATGCCATCACTATGTAAAAAGGGTGTAATCCATGAACGGTTAATTTTTTTTGAAAGACATTAGCAAACGACGAAAATAATAGTCGTCCCAAAACGACCATTAATTCCATGAATTACTGCTCTTTAGATAGGTGAAAGTGCTGTTGATAGTCATTATTTTCGTCAAGTTGATAACTATTAAAAATAGAGTATTGACCCTCTTTGGTAAATTGAAATACATTAAAGTTCTGTTTCCGTTCTCCCATTTCCATGCCAGGCGTACCAACCGGCATTTTGGGAACAGCAAGGCCGACAATATCTGGTCTTTCAACCAGTAGTCGACGAATATCAGCAGCAGGCACATGACCTTCAATGATATAACCTTCAACTATCGCTGTATGACAGGAGCTCATTTTTTTAGGAAGATGCACTGCTTGTTTAACGCTGGCCATATTTGGGGTGAGCATGTCGAGTACATTGAACTGTTTTTTTTCTAAATGGCTGATCCATTTATGGCAGCATTGGCATTGGGGATTACGATAAACTTTTATATCTGTATTGCTTAGATCCTTAGCAAAAATGCTCAATGAGAAAAGTTGTATCAGTAAAAATAAATAGATTTTCATGCAGTCTCTTAATGGTCTACTAAATTTGGCTATTGGCATCTAAACTCAACATTATTTTTTCATAGGCCAAATATAATTTATCAAGATCAGACGAGTTGACGATTTGATCTTTATTCTGATGTTTAATCATGATATCTGTGGCAATCAGATGCATGCTTTCATGTGTTTGTTGTAAGTCTTGTAACCAATCATTATCAAAAAGTTGTTCATTGTGAGCGCGTTTTAGCCAAGCCCCATGTTGACACTGTTTGGGATTCATTAGCGGCCATTTTTTGCTGTTGTTAGACCTTGAGCCTTGTTTGTGTTTGAATGTCTCATACCAATATTGTACAGAAAGTAGCAATAATTTTATCTTAGTTTCTTTAGGTGTGAGCTTTAAAGAAGCCATGTGCATCCATTCTTTATTGGGCTGATAGCTTTCAAACCAATCAGGAAAATCAACATCGGGCAGTGGGCGTGAAATAGCATAGCCTTGCGCCTTATGACAACCCAGTAATAATAATGTGATCCCATGTGCAGTTGTTTCTACACCTTCAGCAATTACTGTGCGAGCAAAAGAGTCGGCTAAACCAATAATGCCTTCAATAATGGCATAATCATTGGGATCATCTAACATATTACGTATGAAACTTTGATCAATTTTGATGGTATTAGCATGTAAAATTCGTAAATGGGTGAGTGACGAATATCCCGTACCAAAATCATCAAGCGCAATATTAACGCCGATCAGTTCTCGACAAGTTTGTAGGATACTACGGATACTTTCAATATCACCTAAGGCACTGCTTTCAAGAATTTCTAATTGAAAATTATTGGGATCGATAGTGGGGTGACGCAGTAGGGCTTCATTAAGTTCAGTAATGAATAGTGGAGATTGCAGATGTGCAGATGAAATATTAACACTGATTTCAAGCTCGATGCCTTGCTTTTTCCATAACTCAGCCTGTTTAAGCGCTGTATTAATGACCCAATCCCCGACTATTATTTCAAGCTGAGTACCCTCTAGAATAGGTAAAAAGTCTAGGGGCGGTATCAGTCCTTTTTCAGGGTGAAGCCAACGAATTAAAGCTTCAGCACCAAACACCTGCCCCGTTTTCATATTGACTTTGGGTTGATAATATAGAGTAAGATCGTTATTTTCTAGTGCATGTCGAAGTTCTTCTAATTTAGAGTGTTGCGTAATTATTTTGTCATCATCAGTGGCATCAAAAAATCGGTAATTATTTTTACCCGCTAGTTTCGATTGATACATCGCCTGATCAGCATGGCGAATTAAGCTATCAATATCACCGTCGTCAAGCGGGTAAATGGTGGTTCCACTGGAAGCACTAATATGATGTGTATCTTCGCCAATTAAATATGGTTCAGCCAGTGAATGATGAATACGGTTGAGAAGGGCTTCACATTGCTCGAAAGATTTAAAATTAGAAAGTAGCAGTGCAAATTCATCGCCACCTTGGCGTGAAACGGTATCTTCTTCTCTTAGAGCGAGTTTGAGGCGGACGGCTACTTCGATTAATATTTTATCACCAATATCATGACCATAATTGTCATTAATAGGTTTGAAGTTATCTAAGTCAAGAAAACACACTGCCAATAGGGTATCGTTACGTTTGCTGCGAGCAATGGACTGTTCAAAACGGTCAGCAAACAAAGCGCGATTTGGTAACTGAGTGAGCACATCGTAATGGGCCATCACTTCGAGTGATTGATGCTGTTCCTTGCTGTAAGTAACATCAGAAAATAAACAAATATAATGGTGAGCTTGTCCTGATTCATCCATTAAAGACGTAATACTCAGCAGTTCAGCATAAATTTTGCCATTTTTTCTGCGATTCCAAACTTCACCTTGCCAATGACCTTCGCTTAACACGCTCTGCCATATCTCGTCATAAAATGCTGAACTGTGTTTATTTGAGTTAAAAATACTGGGCGATTTTCCTATAATTTCTTCAGAACTATAGCCCGTAATCTCAGAAAACATCGGATTAACAGTAATAATCTTCTTAAGTGAATCGATAATCATAATGCCCTCATGCGAGGCATTAAAAACAAGCGATGATAACTGATGTTGTTCATTAGCTCGATGGTGCTCAATCACTACTGCAGCAAGGTTTGCTGCAGATTCTAATAGTTTTAGTGCTTGTTGTGAAGGCGATGTTACTTGATGATGATAAATAGCAAAGGTGCCTAAGAGTGTATTATTTGTGCCGATAATAGGCTCTGACCAGCAAGCGGCTAAATTAGTCTTTGCAGCGAGATCTTTATAGTTTGTCCATAGTGGATTTGATTGGATATCGTCAACAATAACACGCGTTTGCCTATAGGCTGCATTGCCACAACTTCCGACGTTATAACCAATTTCGATACCATTTATAGTTTCATTATAAAGGTCGGGTAAATGTGGTGCAGCGCCGAGTAATAGATGTTTACCATCGCTGTCTAATAGTAAAATACTGCATATTTCTGCAGTATCGCTTTGTTCTATACCTATCACGATTGATTCTAAAAGTGTGGCGAGTGTCTCACCTTGAACAAGCTGTTCAAGTACTTTATTACGAGTAGTTAAGGCGACTGTCTGCTGATGGTTGTTGGCTACTATTTTTAACCCAGTAGATAGATGGCGAAGTGACAGCAATATCAATAGTTCAAATATTAAAAATACGACAATCGCATAATAAATATTAATTTTCAGCTGGTTATTTAACTGAGTATGCAGTGCGGACATCTCTTGCCAAATGACAAGTTGACTAACATCCTTTTCATTAGAGTCGTCAGGGTCTAAATATTCAACTAACGGTTTTGTAGCATAAAGGTAGTGATGAGTATTGAGTGTGCGTATTTGAACATTAAGAGGACTGTCTTGAGGAGAGATCTGCTGATAATCTGTGCTAGAGAGCATGAGTGACTTTATAGGTTCATCTGTTGCCTGTCCTATAATAAACCCATTTATTGCTGGGCTATTATTGACATGTTGTTGTGTTGCATCGAATAAAATAGCGGCATTAACATCAAGTTTTGTATTAAGCGTATTAAATACCAAACTGAAAATATTGCTTATGTCGAGTGTAGCGCCTGATATGCTGTTTATATTTCGCTGAGATTCTGCTAGTTGATAGGCAATATCAACAGTAGCAAAATAGTGCTGGGCTAGTTTATATTCTTGTTGATGTAAGTTATGTTTGGCTTGTGTATAAGCCAGTATTACAAAAAAGCTATTTATGATTGCAACAATTATACTTAGAATAATAAAAAAACGTTTTTTTTGAAAAAATCGCATGTTAAAACAACTCGTTATGGATATTCGACAAGAATTTCTTTTTTAGGTGATTGTTGTTCAACGTAGTCAAGTGCTGTAATAATCGCTTTTTCATTTTTAGGATTAATAGGTTCAGGTAAAAAATAAATACTAATGCCCTCGGCGCTTAACTCAGCTAACTGCTCTGGTGATAACAAATCAACATTGATCCATAAGTCTGCCTTGTTTTCAAAAATATCATTTTTTGCTTCGGTAAAACCTTCTTGAGTAAAAATAAGATAGATCATAATTAATTTCCAATAGCTAAATAGGCTTTTTCAGAGATATCAGACCAAGCATCATCTTTTTTACGAAATGCTTCATAAGCATCATACACTTGCTTGAATTTTGGATTATTATTGGCTTCTTCTTTAAGTGTTTCATCGGTGAGTGTTTTTAATGTAGCCAACACATCATCAGGGAAGCGATGAAGCTGAACCTCAGGGCGATTCTTTAATGCTTGTAACGCAGAAAGGTTTTTTTCTTCCATTTCAGACAGCATTTGACCATTTTCGGCCATTGCCGCATTGCTAACAATAGCTTGTAAATCAGCGGGCAATGAGTCCCATGCTCTTTGATTTATTGTTAGCTCCAACACAGAGCCGGGCTCATGCCAACCGGGATAATAGTAATGTTTAGCAGCACGATATAAACCTAAACGTTGATCATGAAAAGGACCGATCCACTCTGTTGCATCAATTGTATTACGTTCTAATGCAGTATATACCTCGCTGCCAGCTAATAACACAGGATTACCCCCTGCTTTGGCAAAAACTTTTCCACCTAGGCCTGGGATACGCATTTTCAGGCCTTTAATATCTGCTAAGGAGTTAATTTCTTTATTAAACCAGCCACCCATTTGCACGCCAGTATTACCTAATGGAAAAGGTACAACATGAAAAGGTTTGTATATCTCGCGCCATAACTCTAAACCACCACCGTGGTAAAGCCATGCATTCATCCCTCGAGCAGTCATACCAAAAGGCACTGTTGAGAAAAATTGTGCTTCTGGTACTTTGCCCGCCCAATAATAGGCACTGCCATGACCCATCTCAACGGTTCCTTGAGAGACGGCATCAAAAGTTTGTAGAGCAGGGATCAGTTCACCGCCGGCATATACTTTAATATTAAGGCGACCGTTAGACATCGCTTTTATATTTGTTGCAAAACGTTCAGCACCTTGTTGTAAAACGGGAAAGCCCGGTGGCCAAGTTGTGACCATTTTCCAGTTATAGGTTTTGCTATTATCAAAAGTCGCTGTGTTAATATCAGCCTTGTCTTTTTGGTCACAAGCAGTCAGTAATAAAGTGATAAAACTGATCGATAAGAGACGTATGAATGGAGAATGAATCATTGTGGCACCTTAAATTAGACGGTTTCTAAATTAGCATAAGCAAGCACTAACCATTTGCTACCTGCGTGTTTAAAATTAACTTGAACGCGGGCACTTTTGCCTGAACCTTCAGTATCTATGATAATTCCAGGACCAAACTTTTGATGATGAACAGTTTGTCCGGGATTATAGCCAGTTTCATTGCCTCTAGTTGAATGTTTGGGTGCAGAAAAGTTAGAGTTACCACCACTGGTGACAATATTTTTTCGAGCACGGACTTCTTCAATGCGTTCGGCAGGGATCTCTTTCAAGAAGCGTGAAGGTGATGGCATTGTAGTCTGGCCATATAAGAATCGTGACTCAGTATTCAGTAGGTATAACTTTTCTCTAGCGCGTGTCATACCGACATAACAAAGTCGACGTTCTTCGGCCAGACGGCTAGGATCATCACTGGTTTTTTGACCAGGGAATAAACCTTCTTCCATACCCACCATAAACACCAAGGGAAACTCTAAACCTTTAGCTGAATGTAAGGTCATTAGCTGTACACAATCTTCCCATTGATCAGCCTGATTCTCACCTGCCTCAAGTGCCGCATGAGATAAAAAAGAATCTAGTAAAGACAGATCTTCTATCTCATTTGATGGCTCAAATGTTCGTGTGGCATTGATCAATTCATCTAAGTTTTCTATTCGACCTTGGCCTTTTTCTGAGGTGTCTTTAGCGTGATGTTTTCGTAAACCACCTTCTTCAATAACCAACGAAGTGAGTTCATGCAGGGGAAGTTCGGGATCGACAGGAGTGAGTGAATCTATCAGCGTTAAAAAGCCAAGCAGGGCATTTCCAGCACGAGCGCTAAAAAATTTAGCATTAATTAATTCGACTGCTGCTTGCCACATGGTTTGATTGTTTTCACGAGCATATTGACGCAATTGTGTCAGTGTTGCAGCACCAATGCCTCTTGTCGGAGTGTTCACTACACGTTCAAAGGCAGCATCATCATTACGGTTTGCGACCAGGCGTAAATACGACAATACATCTTTGATTTCAGCGCGGTCAAAAAAGCGCAATCCGCCATATACCCGGTAAGGCATATTAGCCTGCATTAAGGCTTCTTCGATAATCCGTGATTGAGCATTAGAGCGATACAACACTGCATTGTCCGCGCGTTTTCCTCCTTTATCGACCCAGTGTTTGACTTGCTGTACTAAATAAGTCGCTTCATCACGTTCGTTGTAGGCGTTATATAGTTGGATCAGATCGCCATCGGCACCCTCTGTCCATAATTCTTTACCTAAACGTTCACTATTATTAGCAATAACCGCATTGGCAGCCGCTAGAATATTGCCAGTAGAACGATAATTTTGTTCAAGCCGAATTGAGCTGGCATCAGCATAATCTTGGTGAAACTTTTGAATGTTTTCAATTTTTGCACCACGCCAACCATAAATTGACTGATCATCATCACCGACGATAAATAAATTACTACTATCGCCAGCAAGTAAGCGTAACCAAGCATATTGAATGGCATTAGTATCTTGAAACTCATCAACTAGAATTTGTTTAAAACGTTGCTGATAATTAGCAAGAATATCAGGCCGCTTCAGCCATAGCTCATGACTTCGCAGTAATATTTCACCAAAATCAATCACACCAGCACGTTGACAGGCTTGTTCATAGGCTTGATAAATGGCCGACATTTTTTGTGAGTGAGGATCATTACCTACTTGGACATGTTGTGAGCGAAGGCCTTCATCTTTTTGACCATTAATAAACCATTGTGCTTGTTTCGGCGGCCATAATGTTTCATCGAGTTCCATCGCGCGGATAATCCGTTTCAACATACGCAGTTGATCATCGCTATCTAGAATTTGAAAACTTTGTGGTAAATCAGCTTCCTGCCAATGAGCACGCAATAACCTATGGGCTAAACCATGGAATGTACCCACCCACATTCCACCAATAGGATAACCAAGACTGTCTTCAATCTTGCTTCGCATTTCTTTAGCGGCTTTATTGGTAAAGGTGACGGCAAGAATATTGGCTGGAGATAAGCCCTCAGCTTGAATTAACCAAGCGATACGGTGAACAAGTACTCGTGTTTTGCCACTGCCTGCCCCTGCTAAAATGCGAGCATGCCCGAGTGGTGCCGCTACCGCTTCACGCTGGGGTTTATTAAGACCATCAAGTAATTCAGAAACATCCATTCAGATTTTTTACTGCCATAGCTTCGCCGGAAATAATCTCAACATAACGGGCCTTGTTTGCTACTTGTTTGGTGGCAAGGCTGGCCTGCATATTTATAGAATCATTTGCCGCTAGTTTTAGGTTAGGTATAAAACAGAAAAACACCGGACATGATTATCATGACCAGTGTTTTAATGTTGTAGCATTTTAGATCAAGTATTCCTAACTAATTAGGAAGCACTTAATCGTTAGATATTGCTATCTAAAAATGCAGCAAGCTGTGATTTAGTTAATGCGCCGACTTTAGTCGCTTCAACCTCACCAGCCTTGAATAACATAAGAGTAGGAATACCGCGGATACCGTAACGAGGAGGAGTTTCTGCATTTTCATCAATATTGAGTTTGCATACTTTGATTTTACCTGCGTATTCAGCACCAATTTCTTCTAAAATTGGGGCGATCATTTTGCAAGGTCCACACCATTCAGCCCAGTAATCAACTAATACAGGTAAGTCAGATTGCAAGACTTGGCTATCAAAATCTCCATCAGTTACTTGGGTGACGTTTTCGCTCATGTTTTATCTCCAGTGGTATATAAAGTATCGGAAGGCTATACTCACATTCCAATATCAAAAGACATTTTTTCCTATCATCAAAGGTAATGCAAGTATTTATATGAGTGCACATCTAACAAAGCAGGCTTTTTCGTCATTACCATTACATGAAACGCTACAAGATGGCTTGCGTAGCGCGGGATTTGAGTTTTGTACGCCAATTCAAGCACAATCATTACCACTGCTGTTAGCGGGGCAAGATGTAGCTGGGCAGGCGCAAACAGGCACGGGTAAAACTATCGCTTTTTTATTGGCGACTTTTCAGCGATTATTAAACTCTGAACCCCCTAAAAACTGGAATGGCAAACAACCACGAGCATTTATTCTGGCACCGACACGCGAACTTGCCAATCAAATTGCTAAAGATGCTGAATTGTTGAATAAAGAATCAAATTTGCGCATTGTAGTTGCCTATGGCGGTAAAGATTATGAAAAACAAAAAACTGCGATTACCAATGGGGTTGATATTTTAATTGGCACACCGGGTCGATTACTGGATTACCATAAACAACATGTATTTAATTTGAAATCAGTCCAAGCTGTCGTATTAGATGAAGCTGACCGCATGTTTGATTTAGGGTTTATTAAAGATGTGCGTTATTTTTTACGTCGAGTGCCTGCACCTACTGAACGTTTAGGTATGTTGTTCTCTGCTACCTTGAGTTATAAAGTAACCGAGCTTGCCTATGAACATATGAATAACCCCGAAAAGGTTGAAATAGTAGCCGCCAGAGCAGCAAGCAACCGTATTGAAGAAACAGTGTATTACCCTGCAAATGAAGAGAAAATATCATTATTATTAGCCATTATAAAACGCTTAGCGACACCGCGTGGAATTGTGTTTGTTAATACTAAACGTGCTGCGGATAAGGTTTGGGGTTATCTAGAGGGCAATGGATATAAAGCGGCATTATTATCAGGCGATGTACCTCAGAAAAAACGTGAAAGCTTGTTGAAGCACTTTCAAGACGGTGAGTTTCCTTTTTTAGTAGCTACTGATGTGGCTGCTCGTGGCTTACATATTCCTGAAGTAAGTCATGTATTTAACTATGACTTGCCACAAGATGTAGAAGATTATGTGCATCGCATCGGCCGTACTGCTCGAGCCGGCGCCAGTGGCGTTGCTATTACCTTTGCTTGCGAAGATTATGCGTTTTCACTACCAGATATAGAAGCCTACATTAAACATAAAATACCTGTTGTTAGAACAGCTGATGAAATATTAGAACACCCTAAACCAGCAAAAAAACCAGAAAAAAGGCCGGCTCCACCAGCCCACAAGAAACAGGGTAACGGTGCTAAAAGATCTTACTCTCCAAAAGGTTAATCTTCTAAATAATGGTCAATGGATAATTATTAATGCAAATTAACGGTGGCCAACTCGCGACTGCCTTTTCTCCTAAGTCAACCACACTTGAGGATAGAATACGCACGCCGGTGACCATTGATATTAAACCCGGTTTAGAGCTTAATGATAAGCCAAACAACACCGCTTTAGCTTCAGCCAAAACTGTACCACCTAGCCAAGCATCAATTAGGCTGAATGATCAGCAACAAGCCGGCTTTGTACGTTTTTTTTCGGCTAATGATCTCTCCGAACCTTCCCTTAACGAAACTAAGTTTGATACCTTGCCAAAAGGTGTACAGCAGTATTTGAAGGTGGAGGCGACGAGTCTTGAATCACAGCAAAACTTGTTAGATGAAACTGTTTAAAATTATTTTTCTACTGCTGAGTTTTTGTCTATCGGGATGTACTACTATACAACCTAATCAAAATATTATGGCCGTCAATCCAGATAAAGCGGGGCTCTCTCGTTGGGGGAAAAGTGACATAGATGAAGTGATTGAACTTCATCAGCATGCAGTAATGCAAGATCTAAAATCCTTAATGGTAAAGTTATATTATCGTAATCCTAATGGTCGACATGATGCTGATATTAGAACGATAGAAGAGAGTGTGAATTCAGTTTTTATGCATGCCAATACTGATTATTATCAATATTGGAATTCAATGAAAGCAACAGATATCGTAAGGATTTCATTAGACGAAACCTACCAAGGCAGCGATCGCGTATTAGCTTTTATTATTGGTTTACGAAAAATGATTTTGGCCTCGTACGACAATCATACTGAGTTTTTCTATTTGACCAGTATCGATGAGCAAAAGCTTTATAATAGTGCTAGAAACATAGAAATTGCAGCATGGATGTTAGCCGAGAAACGTGATGTTGACGATAAGTTAATATTACTAAGTGATAGTGTGGAACAGGAAACTCGCAATCTAAGTTACCAGCGCCTGATAGGCCAGATGATTGCAACTCAAGATAATTTAGCAACCATCATGGCGCATAAATCAGGTCGCCTAATTAAGAATGTGGTGGTTAAAGCTGCTTCGATGGTGTTTTTACCGATATGAGGTTATAGGGTTAGCACGTAAATAAACTCCTTTCGTACTAATATCACTCAAGCATTTTTAAAGTATTGCACTACAATGGATACATTATCTGAACTTGGGCTATGGGGAATGGGTTTATCGGCATTTCTTGCTGCCACTTTATTACCACTTAGCTCCGAACTTGTATTATCGAGTTTAATTATTACAGGTGAAAACCTAACAGTACTTCTGATCATTGCAACGATGGCCAACGTGTGTGGTTCAGCTGTTAATTATGGCCTCGGTCGTTGGGGGGCTGACACTGTTTTAGATAAGTGGCTTCACTTATCTTCACAGCAAAAAAATAAAGCTGAACAACAATTCCAGCTATACGGAAAGTGGTGTTTACTTTTTGCTTGGCTACCTATCATTGGTGATCCGCTTACATTCATTGCAGGATTATTGAGGGTTAACGTAATCCTGTTTTTAATACTTGTCACACTGGGAAAATTTTCTCGCTATTGGCTTATTGCTCAAGTTATTCTAGTTAGTTAGAACTATTTCACCATGGATTATTTAAAAAATAGTTGTAGACGATAATCAGCTAATCAAGACAATTTGGTATGATAGTCAAACAATCGAATAAGGAATTATTATTAGTATAAGGAGATTTATATTGTAAATCGCTTGAAATTAGCTTGACTGAAAGTTAACTCAACGTGGCTAGAATTTGAGTAAAGGTTTGTCATTTAATCTTGATTCAAGTCGAAAGTGGTCTATCTCAATATTTAAAGGTAGCGTGTTGATCAAAAATGACAGAAAATGACCTGTTACTAAGTTTTAATTACAGCCAAACGGACAGGTAAACAACAGTGAACCTCAATGCTTATAGGCCTATATTAAATTTCTTTATAGCAGGTTAATACAAAGAAACACGGATGAGTTTGTAGGCCATATAGATAATAAGTTGTTCTGAAATAATAAATAAAAATATATGGCTTATTGTTTAAGGTTTTGCTACTCAAGTAAGAAAAGGAGGGGGGTCTATGCCACAACAAAAAAGTTCGGGATTGAAAAAATCAGCCTGTCATCTGAAATATATTTATATTCCCCTGTTATTTCTATCCGGGAATGTAATGACTGAGACAATCAGTCCGCTGCCATCATTAAACAACTGTGATACGGTCGGCGTCGACTATCTTGATAATCCAGAACTGACTCGTACTGAAAAACTGGCACTGATGGAGCAAGCATTTTATGCGTCACTGCTTAAATTCGAGGACTGTAATATAACTGCATCGAGTTCATCTACAAGTACATCATCTTCGGCAAATGGCGCCAGCCCTTCGTTGTCAAGTCAAGCCTTGCAAGGTAGTGAAGCAGTGACTGAGCCTGAGGTAGTTGAAGGCTTGATAAGCCCCTCAGAGAATGCGACCAATCAAGTGGAAACAGGTGCTAGCGAAGTTGGAATAACCTCTAGTTCTACTAATGGCAGAGTGCCTGAAGACATTCCATCTGCTGATAATGATGATGTGTTATCGGCTCAAATAAGAACTGCAGCTGAAGCCGAAACCGATCCAGAAACACGGAAAAAATTGTGGAATGAATATCGTAAATACAAGGGGATGAACAGTGAACAGTGAGTGCTTTAAAAAACCATCGAAGCTATTAGTTTACACGTTAGTTTTACTACATTTTTTAACTGGCTGTGCCAGCACGTCGATGTCCCAATCAGGATCTGGAAGTACAACAGGCCCTCAACTTCCATCAACAGTTAAGGAACAGTTAAGTAAAAAAAGTTATGACGGTCCTAAATTAGATGTTGTTATTCCTGCTTTCTCTTCCGGGCTTAGTCAAGACGCCAGCAATTATGAAGAGCAAGGTATTTGGCCAGAGCTACGTCGAGCAGAAGCTAATAGATTTGCCTTCAAGTTAAAACAAGCATTAGAAGAAACCGGTAAATTTGGTGCAGTCAGAGTGGTACCTAGTAACACGGCCTCTGGGGATGTGTATGTGCTGGGTAAAATTGTTGAGTCAAACGGGATGGAACTAGCGTTTGACTTAGAGGTGGTTGATGCCAGTGGTAAGCGCTGGATGAATAAAACCATCGACTATGAGATCAGTGAAGGTTTTTATAAAAACCCAAGAAATACCGGAAAAGATGCTTATAACCCTGCTTTTGTCGAAGCCGCAGAACAAATTGTAGATGCATTACTTAAACAACAGACAAGTAAGCTAGAAGAAGTGAAAAAAATTGCTGCACTACGTTTTGGAGCAAGCTTTAATGAACAAGCATTTGCGCCTTACCTAGACAATTCAACGATCCCTATGACATTGCTGGGGTTGCCTAGTGAGGCTGATCCTTTATACCAACGAGTGCAGTCAGTCCGTGTGAGAGAGCAATTGTTTGTTGATAACCTCCAACAAAACTACAGTGGTTTTAGTCAGCAAATGGAGGATAGCTATTTAGTTTGGCAACAAGCGAGCTTTACCGAGATACAGCTCAAAAAAAGAGCTAAGCTGAACAGTTTTCTAAAAATAGCTGGCGGCATTTTACTAACTGCGGCTGCCATTGCAGCAGGCTCGTCAAGTGAAAACAATATAGGAACTGAAGTAATAACTGTGCTTACAGGTGTGGGTGCTGCTGTGATGATTAGCAGTGGTTTGTCTTCAAAAGCAGAGGCTAAAATGCATACTGATGCCATTAATGAGTTGGGCCAGTCTGTGGATCTTGAAATGTCACCTCAGGTAGTGAAATTTGAACAAGAAACGAAAGAGTTAACTGGTGATATAGATGAACAGTTTGATCAATGGCGCTCATTTATGGCACAAATGTATGAGCTTGAAGCTACCCCTCAAACCCAGCTATAGGTTCAAGTATGATTGCTGACAAAATTGCCCAAGCCAAGAAATCAAAGCAAAGAAAGTGGCGTGATTTATTTGTTATTGGTTTTGGAGTCATCATTGTGGTGGCTTTGTTACTCTATCTGCTAACAAACTTCAAACCTGCCAGTGATGAAAAGGCAGCTCAAAACAAACTTACCTATCAAAGGCAACCGGTGTTAGTCACGACACCTGAGCCGTCTGATAATAAATCTGCTTTGAAAAATGAGGACCAACAAGACTCTGTGGCTGCTAGACAAGCTTATATCCAGGCTTATCAATATTATCAAACAGAGTTACAGCCATCATTAAGTAGTATTGCTATTAAGCGCTGGGATCAACCTATTGCTGATAAATTGCAGTTATCTGAAAGTACAGCGCTCGAACAATTTACTGCTAGTAACTATGATGCTGCACTTGATGCCATAAATCAGCTAACTGAGCTCGCTAAAAATACACTTGAGCAGAGTGAAAATCAATATAATGATGCTGTAGCCTCAGTAAAACAGGCTTATGATACCCTTGACTATAATAAGGCTTTGCTAGCACTTGATAAGGCAAGTCTACATCAAAAAAATAGCCCACAACTCAACACACTGTCTATTCACGTTGAAAATATTCCAAAAATAAAGGCTCTCCAACAAATAATTCGTATTAGCGAGATAGAAAATGAAACTGAAAAAGAATTACAGGCAATAAGAAATCTCGCCAAAGTTGATCCTGATTGGGGGGATTATAGTCAGCGAACAGAAATCTTACTAGCACAGCTAACGACCAACAAATTTAATAGCGCTATCGCCCGAGCCTATGCGGCCCTTGATAAAAATGATCTTAATACTGCTAAAACTGAGCTTAATAAGGCGAGTGTTGTATTTCCATCTCGTCAGGAAATTAAGCAATTAAGTACAGCCATCGCAGAGCAACTACGTAGGAAGAGGCTTGCCAAAAACGTTACCAATGCAGATGTTGCAGAACGTGCAGATGATTGGGGTAATGTTGGTCTTTCTATCAAACAAGCATTATACGATAAGCCAAACGATCTAGGATTGACGACCAGGTTAGCCAAGGCCCATGACATTAGTGGGCTAAAAAAACAGATGGCAGCACTGCTGCTCTATCCATACCGGCTTGCTAATGAAGCTGTAAAAGTGCGTGCAAAAATTGCACTGATTCAAGCTGAACCCTATGCTGATGATAGTGCCTCATTGACAGCCCTATCCATTAACTTGGCAGATACTGTCGATGCCGTTAATCGAGAAGTTGCCGTAGCTTTAGTTTCTGATGGTCTAACCTCGGTTTCTCTTCGTGGTGTAGGCATTGTCGGCAAGGTATTATCAAAAGTAATTCAATTAAAACCAGGAGCTTACACTTTTGAAGGAAAACGCCAAGGTTATAAATCTAAGATTGTTACGGTGGCAGTTCCAATCGACACAACGTCATTTACACTTAAAGTGGTAGCCGATGAGCGAATTTAAACAAACCATTGTTGATGCTAAAAATAAAGCGCATAAAAATCGGCTTTATTATAGCTTGACCCTTGTAATGGCAGGTTTATTTGTTATCGTCTTCCTACTGTTATCGAGAGGCACAGTGATTGAGGTATTGCCAGCTGACATCAAGGCATCGGCCAAAATAACATCGGTGTCATCATTTTCTTTTTTTATAAATGATCATTTGTATAGTTTAGTCAGCGAAGCAATTATTAATGCCGAGGCTGATGGGTATAAAGCTAAAACACAGACATTAACTCAAGCGAATTTTGGCAAGGTAACAACAATCACGCTCGAGCCCTTGCCAAGTCAACTTGTATTGACAAGTGATACTGGCGATGAAGATACCAGTTGGTCAATAAATGGAAAGCTGGTGGCTGTTGCTAAGATATTGGACAAGCAATTACAAAATGGTGATTACAAAATCGCTGTTAGTCACCCTTATTTTGAGCAAATGAATATCAGCTATACCCTCAAGCCAGGGAAGACCATAAAACAAACTATTGAATTGCTCCCCCTAAAAGGTAAGCTAGAAGTTAAAAGTCGACCTGAAGGGGCTATTGTTAGTATTAATGGCCAAATACAGGGGGAAACACCGATGCAACTTGTACTTCAGGGTGGTCGATTTAAGATCAAACTAACCAAGCTGGGTTATGATGCTATTGAGGATGAAGTTGACATCAAAACAGATGCCTTAACCCCTGTACGTAATTATAGATTAACCCTCAAAAGTGCTGGTATTTTAGTTTCTCTTTCTCCATCTGGCGGCACACTCAGTCTGAATGGGATCAATGTCAAAACAACAGCAAAAATTAACGTCAAGGCAGGATCAAAGGCGGTCTTACGTTATAAAAAAGTGGGCTACTTCACTCAATCGAAATCATTTACTTTGGGGCCTGATGAAGTTAAACGTTATGACTTTAATTTAGAAAAGGAAATGGGCAAACTTAAAGTGATGTCAAACTTGTCGGCTAAGGTTTTTATCAATGGTAAAAAAGTCGGCTACACCCCATTTGAGACATCATTAAATGCGATAGAACACAAGGTTGAAGTCAGATTGTCTGATTATCGTTCTATCTACCGAACAATAAAGCCAACAGCTGACTCTACAACCTTATTCAATGCCCAGCTTGTCAGCGAAAAACAAGCCCGCTTTGCAGAAGCACCACTTACCTATAAGACCAAAACAGGTGAAATGATGGTGTTATTTAAAGTCAATGATATGATTGTGATGGGTGCTGAGCGAGGCGAACCCGGACAAAGAGCCAATGAGTTTGTCAGAACAGCACAGATCAGCAAGCCGTTTTATGCTGGACGCTATGAAGTAACCAATTCAGCTTATGCCAAATATAAGGCCAGTCATTCCGGACCGGCTACCGAACCTGTTTCGAATGTAAGTTGGATTGATGCGGTGCGATATGCCAATTGGCTTAGTGTTGCTGAGGGTCGACAGGCTGTCTATCAAGTGACTGCTAATCGGCTTGTCAGAGTAAATGCGACTGCAGATGGCTATCGCTTATTGACTGAAGCCGAATGGGAATGGATTGCAAGGAAAGCAGGCAGAAACAGTGAAAGTCTGTTTGCGTGGGGTGATGCGAAAACTCTGCCTATAAAAGCAGCCAACATTGCAGACGAGTCTGTTAAGGGCATTGAGCCACTTTTTGTCCCAAGGTATATTGATGGTTTTACTGCTAAAGCTGCAGTGGGCTCAATGGAAAAAGAACAGTCAGGTTTGTTCGATATGGCCGGTAATGTCAGTGAGTGGATACATGATAGTTACGATCTTATTCCCCCGCCAAAGGGAGTAATAGTAGCTCATCAATTAGATCTCAGTTTAACAAGAGCACGTGTTGTCAAAGGGGCTAATTGGCGTTCGGGTTCATTAACTGAGTTGAGAGGCTCTTATCGTGAAGGCATGGAACAACCCAGTGCAATGGTAGGTTTTAGGTTGGGTCGATTTTTGTATGGAGGAAACTAATATGTCTCGTTTTAAAAAGCTAGCAGCTATTATGACGACCGTTGGACTCATTCTTATGGGAGGATTGATGGCTCATAATGTCTATGCTGGTAAACCCATTATTAGCCTCAACGCCCCTGTTTCCTTTCCTGTGGATATTTGACTATGAACGAGACGCTTAAGAACTTTGCTGCATTGGCTATCTCTGTCATTTTAGTACATCTTTTTTACATCGGCTATGTCAGGCCTGAAGCTAGTCAATTGATTGATTTTGCGCTCTCACAAGCCCAAACAGCCCCCCGAGCTATTGTTGTGCTGATTAAAGACTACGAACAACAGATCTGCTTTACGTTAATGTTATGGGGCAGCTTTTTAATTGCAGGTGCCTATCGAGAGATCTTGAAAACAAAATACCTTTATGCGGTTGATCTTATCGAAGACGTTACATTAAATAATAGTGATGACAGCAATGCACGCCATGATTTGGATGTGAATGGCATTATCGAGCGTTTGGATAAGGATGTCCCTGAAGATTGTAGGAAATCGCCGCTTGTTAGAACCCTTCGTTCAGCATTGTGGCGTTATAGCTCTACAGATAATGTGCAAAACATGTCTGATGCGATAGAAAGTAATCTCGAAGCTATTGCAGTGAAACAAGATTCAGAAAACACCATGATCCGCTATATTATCTGGGCAATTCCTTCTATCGGGTTTATAGGCACCGTTCGTGGTATTGGCCAAGCTTTATCACAAGCAGACGAAGCCTTAGCCGGCAATATTTCTGGCATGACTGACAGTCTTGGTATTGCATTTAATTCCACCCTGATAGCTTTGCTTATCAGTATTTTTTTGATGTTCCTATTTCACCAGCTACAGCGAATTCAAGATAGCCAGATAGTCGATACCCAAGACTATTGTGACAAGTACTTATTACGCCGTATTAGGTAAGTCGTTTTGGCTCACAAATCTCGTCGAGCGGAAGTGTCCAGCCTCGCCTTTTTGGACATTATGTCCTGTGGGCTTGGCGCGGTAATTCTAGTATTTATGTTAGTGAAGCATAATGTGGGTGATGCGCCTGCTGAAATTGATAACTTGAAGAAGGATATCAGCGCACTACAACAAGCAAGAGATGAATCACAACAACGTCTGGATCAGATAACTGCATCGCTTGAAAAAGAGAATATTGACATTACAAAGCTGCGTGCACAGTTAGCAGCTAAGCGTGCAGATAAAAATGACCAGAACACCAATCTTGCCAAGGCCTCAGTAGCGCTAGATACCCTTAAAGATAGTATTACTAAAATAAAGGTGCCGAAAAAACAAGATCTGATTGAAACCCGTCCACTTAATGAAGAAGAATACCTATTAGGCCTCAAAATTGAAGGGCGTAAGATTGTTATCTTAGTAGATGTCAGCGCATCAATGACCAATGAAAAGCTGATCGATATCATCACTACAAAAAGTAGCTCCGATAAAGCTAAAGTCAGTGCGCCTAAGTGGATAAGAACAAAGCGAGTACTTGAGTGGATGTTAGCTAGGCTGCCAAAAACGAGTGATATTATCGTCGTTGCGTTTAACGATAATGCTAAGCAGTTGGCAGGAAAAGGGTGGATGAACGTCAATAGCGCTAATATAAAAGCTATCCTCAGTGATGCTAATGCCATGGTGCCGCAAGGTCCAACCAACCTTCAAAAAGGCCTAGATGCGATTAAAAAATTATCAGCCTCCAATGTGTATGTGATCACCGATGGCCTACCAACTAAAGGCGAATCGAGGTTTACTAGTTTAAATCCCTTCTCAAGTTGCAGCTCACTGACGGGCAGTGCTAAAACAATATCTGGAGAATGTCGTAAACGACTCTTTCGCCAAACTATTATCGAAAGTGGTAAGTTAAATGCTCAAGTTAATGTGGTGTTGTTGCCCATAGAAGGTGATCCAGAAGCGGCTGCTGAATACTGGGCATGGACATCATATCAAGGTGGCATTCTGATAAGTCCTGCGAGTAATTGGCCATGAAACGGCGAAATAGAGAGCTTGAGATATTCAGCCTTTCCTTTCTGGATGTTATTTCCTGTGGTTTTGGTGCTGTTGTTATGCTTATCTTGATCTCCAAAACCGATGTTGAGTTATCCGTTGCTGGAGCAGAAGATGTTAGTACACTGTTAGCTTCCCTATTCTCACTGCAAAACTCAGTAACCCAAATTGAGCAGGAACTACGCGATGATCTAACCAGCCTTGAGGCATTGTCAGTGCAGAAATCTTCTATTGCCTCGGCTTCAAAGTCACTCGAAAATGAACTGACCAAGCTCGCAATTAATAATACCGCCGTAGCGAAGAGCATAGAAGGCCTTAGCCTAGTAGAAGAAAAACTCAAACAAGCCTCACTCACCAAACCCAGAAAGCCAGCCGATAAACGTGATGTTGAAGTGGGTGGCATCCCGGTTGATAGTGATTATGTGGTATTTATCGTTGATACATCGGGCAGTATGAAAAATATTTGGGGAAGCGTCAGCAGAGAAGTGAACAATGTGCTTAACATTCATCCTGAAGTAATCGGTTTTCAGATCTTAAATGACATGGGGAAATCAATTATTTCAGGTTATGAAGGTAAATGGATCCCCGATACCCCGAGCCGTCGAAAAGCGGTGATTAGCTTATTTGGCAAGTGGAATGCAGTGTCTAACTCCAGTCCAGTTGAAGGTTTAATCGTTGCTTTAAGCAAGTATGCAAAGCCTAATATTACCACTTCACTCTATGTGTTTGGTGATGATTATTCAGGCGGTGGATATGATACGGTCATTGAAAAAGTAAGCAGACAAAATAAAGTGTTGAGTTCGGGTCGACGGCTTGCAAAAATTCATGCGGTTGGATTTATATCTTCTGGCTCGCCAGACCGTTTTAGCGTGCTGATGCGTGAAATGACAAAACGAAATGAAGGTACTTTTATTGCTTTGCCTAAATGATCCTACATTTTGCTTTTAAATAGGCTTTAGTAAGGCTTATTAATAAAGATAAGTAGCTATCATCCTCCATGATAAGTTTATTGCCACTTCACTGCAGTGCGATTTAATGCCCAGTTAAGAATGTCGGGAATGATTTTATCTCTGGCTACATCAACGTACTGATAGTCTTACGCGTAGCACTGGTTGATCGAACCTACAATCCAAAACTGGCATTGGTTTTTAAAAAGTAGCAAATTAATTAGACTTGACCACTAATCTGAAATATTAATCATTATGAACAATAAGCTTTGCCGCTTTATTCATTCACAGCTCGTTAGCTACCCGTAAGTTACTTGTTTTTATCTGAAAGTTAAATTCTGTTTTGAAAGAAAGTAAGAAAAACTGTATTTCCATCTAACATTCGCCTATATAGTTATTTCTGTTATTTCTGTTATATCTGCTATTTGTGTTATTTGTGTTATTTTGGTGCAATTATGTTAAAGTATAAAAACAGAATACAGTCAAAACTTACTAGATATCGCCTCGAATATAAAAAATACTATTAACCGTAGTTTATTTAGCCTGTTTATAGCAGCACAATAGCAGGTGGTGGTATTTAAAATTACACCTGATCAAAATGTGGATACCAGTAGATTAACCTCTGTAGAAATAAGTCTTTTAAAGGCTATCAAATCAAGATTGAGCAAAGAGTAAAAAATGTCATTAGTTTATGGGATAACTTAAAGTTCATAAAGATGTGCTGATCGCTAGTACAAAAATAATGACGGATCTAATGAAACAGGTTTAAGGTGTTGAAACAATTGAATATTGAACTAAAATATAGCGTGATAAAGCTAGAAACTAATGAAATTAAACGTTTAAGAGCAACAATTCTTTCGGCAAACCGATGAATTCCAAGTTACTACGTGCAAAAGCAGAACAAATATTAGCCTCGAGTCTTATTGATGACGGTGATGAGAGCCAGTCTCGACGGCAGCTGCATGAATTGCAAGTCCACCAAGTTGAGTTGGAAATGCAAAATATTGAGTTAGAGAGTCAAAATGAAGCCATCAGAGCGGCGGACAGTGCCTATCAATCGCTTCTTGAAAGTGGAAAGGTACTCGAATTTAAGCACATACAGTTGCAAACACTGATTAAGACTACTTCCGACTTAGTATGGCTTAAAAGTGTCACCGGTGTCTACCAAAACTGCAATCCGCGTTTTGAAAGTTTTTTTGGAACAACCATTGATAATATTCTTGGCAAAACGGATTATGACTTTGTTGAAAAAACCTCGGCAGACTCTTCTAGGTTTTATGATCTGGCCGCCATGCAATCCAACAAGCCATTGGTCAATGAAGAACAAGTCACTTTTGTTGATGGTCACACAGAACGACTAGAAATAACTAAAACAGCCATGTTTGATCAAGATGACAATCTGATTGGTGTGTTAGGTATTGGTCATGACATCACCGCGCGTAAGCAAGCTGAAGAAAAGTTAAGACAAGCTGAAGAAAAGTTAAGACAAGCTGAAGAAAAGTTAAGACA